>Ga0233369_1000307_pt1 | contig 22508 bp, 13 predicted proteins | sample ElkDunMinimDraft_26_FD_191537 | JGI IMG/M metagenome (GOLD analysis project Ga0233369, IMG submission 191537) | Fecal eukaryotic communites from dung pellets of Tule Elk in California, USA - Elk Dung D16 | ecosystem: Host-associated > Mammals > Digestive system > Large intestine > Fecal | place... | reverse complement strand
AACGAGGAGCGGCCCAAGAAGGCACTCGGCGGGCTCACACCGGAAGCCTATGCCAAAACCTTGGCCGCCTCGGATACCCTAACCGCGGACTCCAAAGCCGACCGCTACTGAAAGCGGGGGGACGTCGAAGAGTCCCGACCGCGGCCGAGAGATCGAGGATCTGCATCCCCTGCACGCGTCGCCGAGGGTCAAGTCGCCCCTGCAGGAAGCCTGCGCGAAGTTGAGTGAGCAGGCGGTCTGCTAGCGAAAGGATGCCGGAATCGAGAAGGAACCCGTCAGCCTGCGCCTGCGCGCGGGGTGACGATGCAAACAGGCGGGGTTCGTCGAAAGCGAGATCGTGCGGAAGCACCCGCGCGAGAGCCTCGTTGACCCCGCTTTGGCGGATGGACTGGTGGCGCCTTTCTGACTTGCCTAGCACGGGAAGGTGTGTGAACAGCTCCCGACAGAATGCATGGTCGAGGGCGCGGATCGTCTCGAACGTGAGCGCTTCCGATGGAATTTCGTATCCACGCATGCGCACTCGCTGGTCCGCGATCGCTTGTGCGAGCAGGAGGTCGGGGGAACTAGCCAAGGCGTTGTTTAAAACTCGGGTCCTTCGTCGAGGCATACCCACGCGCGGACATGGCGGCGGGCCACGGGACAACTCCCTTCCCCTGTGGTGACAGCCGCGCACAACGGCGGGGTCTACAACAACGCCGTCTGCCGACAACAGAGTCAGGTTCTTAGCATCCCACGTTCTCCAGCCGGCGAGTTCATCTGATTGAGCACGCCGGCGACAGGCTAATCCCCCAGTCGCTTTGACCGGCGCACACGTCTAAAGCTCCGGCATGTCGGGAGATCTTACGCTCTGATCAGCTTGAACAGTTCTTCGCCGGTGCTAATGGCCCTGCCAGGTGAGGAGACTTCGCATTCCCATACTACGAAGACTCTCCAGCCTTGCTCTTCAAGTTGGGCAGTCACACGGGTATCCCGCGCCACGTTCTTCTCGAACTTCTCCAACCAGAATGCCGTATTGCTCTTTGGTGTCGTCGCGATAGTGCACCCCGCGTGGCGGTGCCAAAAGCAACCATGGACGAACACCACTGCCTTGTAGCGAGGAAACACGAGATCCGGGCTGCCCGGCAGACCTGCCCGGTGAAGCCGGTAGCGGAGGCCAAGGCGGTGCAGGACCTTCCGGAGCGCAAGCTCGGGCGCGGTGTTCTTGCCCTGGATCCGGGACATCCTTTTCGAACGCTCGGCAGGAGAGAGTGAGTCGACCATGCATTCCTAGGTTCCGTTGCAGGTACCATTCCTCGCGAGCTCGTAGAACGGGAGTCCCCGGATCACCTCGCCGGAGACACTGGCTGTCTTATAAAGGCAGTGATGGTTGGGCAGGGTCTTCACCCGTTCGGAAAGCTCGCCAAGATCGGAGGTGAAACCGAGTGCCCCAAGCTCTGCCGGCGTAACGTTGGGGACCTTGTGGATGAACCAGGTCAGCAGCGGGTCTCGGTAGTCCGTCGTGGCCGTCTTGAAGTGCCTGAGATATTGCGAAGCCAGGATCACGCCCGTGCCGAATTCCCGCCCTTGCAGCAACAGCTTGCGTAGTACGTCGAATTCGTAGCGCATGATGTTGTCCGCCTCGTCGACCAGCAGGTACGAGTCGACTACCCGCAGTTGCGGATCTGTACCGACGAACGGGCGCTTGGGAGTCCTGAGCATGTTCTCGTAGAACATGTTTAGCATGATGGCAACCAGCATGTTCTTGCTGCGATCATCCTGTCCCATTGCATCAAGCGATATCACCACGATGCCATCGAGGAACTCGTCGAATGGCTTGGTCTCGGCCGGGTCCTTCTCGAAGACCTCCATGTCGACGAGGTCATCGATTATCGCCATTGGCGAGTCCGATTTCCCGGCTAGCAGCTTTCGATACTCCACATGGATGTCATAGATGGTCGGCTGTCGCTCTTCCGGCGCGCACGCCTCGTATGCACTGCGGACCGCGCCCTTCAGCTTGTCGCGTTGCACGGGGCCAATGCCGGAGTACACCTTGTCTAGTACATCGGCAAAGAAGCGGAACCTGTCCAGCCACGGGGCCACGGATTCGCCTATCGACGAGGTGTCAAACAAGTTGATCGGCAAGCGAGTGGGCCTCACTACGCGCGCGCCCGTCGCCTCGATGAACTCTGGGCTGCTGTAGTCCCGCTTGTAGTCGAATACAAGGAACCGGGGCTTGATGCCGCGGTTCCCCCGGCTTGCAGTGGCGACCTGGAATATGAGGGACTTGAGTAGTTGGGTCTTGCCGGTACCCAGGTCCCCCACGACACCGATGTTGAGATGGTTGAGCCGGGTGTCCGAAAGGTTCAACGCAAGCGGTCGGGGTTCGAAGCCATCGACGGTCCTCCCGATCGACAGGACAATGCCATCGGAAGGGACCGGGCTGGGTATCGTGGTCTCCGTCCTGGATCGTGGATGCAGGACGGGGGGCTGGTCCTGGGCAAGGCCAGTGTCGGATGCTGCGTCCGGTGCGACAGGCGCTGGCAGATGCGTTGGGGGCGTGTCGCTCCCGTTGTCCTCCGGGTGGCTCGCGGGGACGGGGGAGGTCGTACTGGCCGTGTTACCCGGAGGTAGCAGGCGCCAGTCGCCGACCTTGGCCCGTACTGCCTCGTAGAAGCCTCGGGCATCCCCACCCACGATGCGCCCGGCATCCTCCGGCGACACGGAGATGCTCTCTTGGAATCCGTCCCCATCATGGTCGAGTGCGTCGCTCGTGGATGATCCATCCACGACAATGAGCCGGCCGCTGTCGTCGATGGTGATCTCTGGGGCCGAGCCCAATATCGCGGCGGCAATGCGCTCATGGTAGCTAGCCCAGCGCCCAGTGTGCTCCTTGGCTAGCGCGTGCTGGCTGTAGACACGCAATCCGAAGCCGACCATCGACAGCAACAGGTGCTGGTACGCCAGCTTCCACACCAGGGACTTGGCAGCATGCTGTTGCATTTCCTTGAATAGCGAAGATAGTGCCTTGGCTTGGCCCAAGGCCTCCCTGGCGTCCCTCGGGCTGAGCGTACTTCCTTGCTGCCGGCACTTCACCTCGACGGGCGTGAGTCGGATGCGGACTGGTCCATCGCCAATGAGAAGACCGATGACCAACAGGTCCGGGCGCGAGAGCGAGGCTTCCTTGCGCTCCTTGCCGAGCGACCGAGCGAGATCCGCGAGATAGCCACGGAAAGGATCGACGGGGACGATGATCGCGATGGATGCATCGCCCGGCGAGCCGGACATCACGGACAGTATGCTGTCCAGATTGTCCGACACCCGGAACTGGTCCTGCAGCAGCCGGACTGCGAGGAACAGGCCAAGGTCGCCGGTGGCCCCGGAGTCATCGCCGGAGAGACCGCGTACCGTCGGGATGCCACGCCTTGCTACCTCGAGGAGAATCTGCTCGATCTGGCTGTCGTCTAGCTGGCCGCAGCCAGGCAGGGGGCGCAGTACCCTGGCAAGGGCATCGCGATCGGCATCCCGGACCTGGGATAGCAAGTAGTAGCCGTTGGTGTCGCCGGCCCGGTGGGAGTAGGAGGGCAAGTCGTAGTCCCAGAGATAGGTGCCCTTGATCCATCCTCCCAGGAAGCAGGCCGGGTCGATGGCGGAGGACGACACTGCGACGAAGCCAGCCTTCTTTTCTTCTAGCATGCTGGAGACGGCATGTACGTTGGGCGCGAACTGCAACCCGATTGCGGCACCCTGCCCCTCCTCCAGCGCACTGATGCAGTGGGCCACCTTGTCCGCGAATACCTCGCCAGAGGGAGGCGCGGGCAAGGCTTGCCGCGACTCGCTGAGGAATGCCCCGTACAACTGGCGCCTGACCCGATGCCGGATCAGCCCTCCCGCCCCGAGGGGGGAGCGCATGCCGACTGTCGTGGATTCGGGTTGCGCCGAGTCCAGCTGGGCGATGATGCCAAGGTCCGGCCTAGTACCCGCGGGTTGCTTGTCGAACCAACGCACGTGGTTGCCCGTGTCCTCGGACAGGTTGGCGACCATGGCCTGGTCGGGGCGTGAGCCGGCCGGCCTGGTGTCGAAGACCTCTAGTATCCTCGGCCCTGTGCCTTGCCTGGGTGCACGTGCCTCGCCATTACCGAATCGCCGCGTGGACCAGGCGGCAAGCCCCTCGTTGCAGGCATCGGTGGCGCCGCCGCCACTGGACACGACAAGGCTGACGATGGGCTTGGCAGCCAGGAGGTCGGAGACGTCCTCGAGCGCGCGGGCGACCTGGGCGGGACTGAAGCCACTCGATATACCCCCGACGACCAGGCCGAAGGTGCTGTCGAACGGAGGCTTCCTTGACTTGTCGGCGATCTGGCCGAGGCGCGACCCGTTCCACAGTACCGACCAATAGTCGGAGTTGCATTCGACGGACAAGTATGGAACCTGGTCGACGCCTGCAGGCCCACCTGGAGCTTGCAGGGACATGACCAGCAGGTCGGGTATGCAGTCGGGATCCAGGATGCTTGCTGCGGGGCAGGGCAGTGGGCCATCACCCTCTACCGCGTCGTATAGCGCTCCCTGTGCCAGACAATGCCAGGCTAGGCGCAAGGGATGCAGCGGGGAGAGGATGATTGCATCGGGCACGCGAGCAAGCGTGCGGCCATCGGCTTCCCTGGGACACACTGCAACCACGTCGACCCAGCAGGCGATGGCCCGGTCCGCGGCGAGCCATGCGGCATAGCCATCGAGGTAGTTTTCCACCAGGGTACGGAAACCGGGGTCCCGGGAGAGCCACTTGCCAACGGGTGCGGACTCGAGGAGGCCCGCCTCGTCGCTGGTTTTCCTTATCCGATCGGCGATCTCGCGCCGGGCGGCCACGAAGCCTTGCGGTGGCACGAACAGCGAGGCCTCCGGCCTTGGATCGTGGAGGAATCGAGCCTCCGAGAGGATCGGGCCGGCAGGCGATTCCCAGTCTGGCGATGCCCACTTTGCTGCGTAGTCATCGGAGAGGACCAAGGGAACGAAGGACCTCTCGATGTTCTGTTCGTCGAGCATCCATCCCTGCAGGCTCGACGAGCGTGCATGGCGGTCAAGTTGCACGATAGCCTTCGTGTCGAACTTCTCCAGGTGGCGGCGGTTGAGCTTGATGAGGCGTTCGAACTCGCTCCTACATCCCTCCTCCCTGGCTTCCTCGCAAGTTAGATAGACCCGGCATGTCTCCATGCGGCGGCCGGGTGCCTGGAAGGAGACGTCTAGTTGGTAGTTGCCGTCGGCCTCGATCTCCACATGATAGCCACCGTCCTTGGCCGGGTGTAGTTGGAGCACCTGCGGGGTCTCCATGGCTTGCTCGGTTGCATCGTCGGGGATTCCCCTTGCATTCGCCACGGTGACGCCTGGGGACACGAGGAGGAGGAGCTCGTAGCGTCCCGGACCAGGGACCGAGAGCATGGTTTCCCAGTTGGCCCGGCCGCTGCCCTTGCGCGGCTTCTTAGGCAGCGACAGCTTGGTCGCCAATCTGGACGTGACGAGGATGCCTGGCTGCCAGCTGGCGAGCGAGACGATCCTGGCAGTGGCGGCCTTCCGCCCGGGGGCGGTTGCCTTGTAGCTCGCCGGGGAGCGTTGGCTGCCCGAAGGCGGCATGTCGTGGTGGGCCGCAGTCCCCTCTACCAGGATCGTGACCCCCGCCCTGCCCAGGGACCCACCAGTAAGCTGTACCTCCACGGGCGTGCCTTCTTTGGGCATGCTCGCGAATATGGAAAGGTCCGCGCCAGACCGGACGATGGCTGGCACCCCTTTGACAATAGGGAGTATTGCATTAGTGCAAGTGATCGAGAGGTCGCCTGCTTGCTCATCGGGTTCTTCCGCAAGGAGCTCCGACCAGCGCTCGCTCGTCAAGGCCAGCCACCATGAAGGTGGAGGTTCTAGCTCGAGGGCATCCGAGGGCAGGTAGAAGGCTGGTGCGGCTCGCTCGAAGGCCGTCGGTATCTCGCACCTCCCTTGTATGTGCGAAAGGAAGGCCTGGAGCGCCCGGTTCACTGGCTCACGAGCCGCGGCCGTACTGGCTAGCCGTTCGATGGCAGTCTTGAACCCGTCGGCCATCTCGTCGGCGATCTTTTCCAGGACACCGAGCTGCACCTTGGCCGCGATGCTTCCGTCCTGCATTGGAGGCACGCCACAGGCAAGCGCCAGCGCGGAGCCCGGTTGCAGGCCCTGCGGTTCGTCGTGGATCGAGTAGAGGCGCGACAACAGCTGCCATGGCCCTTTGCCGGGCATTGCATCGTCAATCGCCGCGGATGCCCGCTCGACAAGTTGCCTGGCGTCGTCGATGTAGTCGCTGGCGACACCCGCGTCCTTGAGTCCCCGGGTGACCAGCGACTGGACGAACCCATCTTCCCACCATGCCTCGAACGTCGCATGACCGGTGTTGTTGGAGGCGTTCATGCCGAATTCCTCCGTCGTCGATGCCACCGACCTGTTGCTGTGTTGCCCTGGCGGCATGAGGGCAACGAAACTGGCCGTCCTGGGATCGTTGCGGACGTGCAGGAGATGGCTTTCGTCGCACTTCCCTGATTCGCCGATTCCGGGGTTAGCCCCGCGGACCTGGCCAGGCGGGAGCTGCAGCAAGACCGGCAGGACGGCCTCGGCGCTGGTTGGGCCATGCGCGACGACTATCCCACCAGGCGCAGCGAGTTCCTCGAAGACCTTCTCGAGGATATCCAGCGGCGGCCCATGGAAGACGAACCGGGATTCGAGCTTGCCGCCTACTTGTTCCCGAGCTGCTGCCTGGGCCTTGTCGCGGATGATGCTGGCAAGGGTATTTACGAGTCTCTTCATGCTTCCGTGTCCATAGCCTGGCTGGCGGGGAAGGGAGGGAGTAGCAGCATCCCGCTCTCGGCGTCCGGGCTATCCAGTACGAGCCCCAGCATCCTGAGCTGGTGGCCTAGGTCGTTCCGCGCGATGTCCTGCCGGTCCACGACGATGCCGTAGGCCGCCAGGTGCTGGCTCAGCCTGTGGATCGAGCGAGGTCCTCCCATGCCGGCGAGAGCGCAGTGGACAAGCGCGAGCACGGCAACAGGCCCCAGCGAGACGACCCATGGGCTGGACGGGCTGCTGCCATTCTTCCTGAGTACGTAGCCCTGGTCGTATCCCCTCAGCAACTGGACGGCTGTCTGGCGTTGGCCCAGTGCGTGACGTGCGAACTCGAGTATGTTGTCGCCGATGCCCTTCCTGCAGTTCAGTGCACGGGCCTCCTGCTCGCGGATGTCCGCAAGCGTGGCTACGATCCCCATGTCGGCCAGTGCTTGCCGGTTGTCGCGCACGTGCTGGCACAGCCTGGCGATGCCTTCGCTCGATGAAATATCCCCGTCGTAGCGCAACCCCAGGTCAGACAGCGACCATAGGATTGCGTTTATCCCCAGGCGTGCAGACAGGTAGCCGGATGCCTTGTCCTTCAACCCATGCAGGGCCTTGCCGCCATAGGTCATGTACTGGGCGTTGTCCGGGAAAACCATGGTGCGCGTGTCGCTAATCCCGGCAGGGCCTTTCCCGGCGAGGGCGTCGGACAGACAGCGCCATACCCTTGCCTGCACGTCGCAAAGCCACGTTACATGCGCAACGGCGGCAAGGCGGAGGACGGCCTCCAGCAGGCTTGTCCATTGCCGGCGGGTCATGGCTTGCTTGGCCTGGATGAGAGCGTTCAGGTCCTCCACGAACTGCCGGGCCGGCATGAACCTCACGTCACCGAAGTCATCGGTCGATAGGCTGGCGACTTCAGCATCGGGTACCGGTGCCGCTTGCCAGGATGCATGGTTGCCCCAGGCCGTGGTTTCCTGCTCGAGCCAACGTGCAAAGACATCGTCCTGCCCATCGACGGTCAGGGCTGCGAAGAGCGCCCCCCAGAGGGCCCGGGCAGACTCGGGATCCCGGGAACCAAGCCAGACCATGCGCCGGACGAGACTGCCGGCAGGCCATGAGTTGCTGCTAAGGCGGGCCGAACCGGAAAAGAGTGCCAGCGAAGGAACCAGCGGGGTCACCTGTAGGAACCGCTTGGCTGACTGGTTAGGGAGCTTCGGGCTCTCGAGCACGCCATGCAGGACCGAGTTCCAGTCTTCCACGCCTAGGGTCGTGTCGCCTGGTGGAGGCTGCCGCTTGTCGCGCCGCTTCTGCAGTCTTTGCTCGAGGTCGCGGCCAGCCTGCGGGACATTACCCTCGCTGACGGACTCGAAGCCGATGGTGCGGTAGAGGGAGGCGAGCAGAACCTCGGAACTTGCGTATTCCGGTGCCGGGCTTATGGCAAGTGCGGAATCCTTGTACGTCGAATGGGACTTCTTCCACGGGGATTGCCTGAATTCAGCCAGTGTCATGCCTGGCCCTCCGCTACGACCGATACGAAGCTACCGTCCCAGGATGCGCCGACCTCGGTGCCATCCATGCCGATCCTGATCCGTGCATCCGGAAGCAAGTCGGGGTCCCTCACGATCGGTCCCGACAGCCTTGCCTTGGTCGTGTCGAGCAGGGCAACGACGGTACGGGGCAGCGAGGCCTGGGAAAGCCCGCGCTCCAGTTCCTTGATCGCCTTGAACAGGTCGTAGGTAAGGGCGATGGGCTGCAGGGACCGGCCGTTTCCCACCTCGAGGAAACGGATCGGCGAGCGCGGCCGCCCATTCGTGGGAAGGTGGCGCGCCCTGACCGGCTGGACCGGCACGACGAGGATTGCCTGCCTCTGTTTCGGCGGGAGTGGCTGCCCGAAAGTAGTAGTAAGGGAAACCTCGAAGTCCTGGCCCTGGTTCAACAGGTTCTTTACTTGCTTGGCGACCTCGAAGAGCCGTTGGCCCTTGTCATCTTCTTCTACTACTTGCCGGAAGGCCTCCAGTATCTGGATGTCGGCCACGACCGCCGAGCGCGTGCAAGCGCTGCGCCGGACTAGGCGACAGGCGAAGTCTCGCAGGACTCGCTGCATGCGGCTCGCTCCCGCCGGGTTCCTTCGGCGGACGGCTGGGGAGGAAAGCAGGTCGTCTGCGCTGGCTAGCTTGCGTAGCAAGTCGAGCTCAGTCTTTGCCAGCACTTGGTACTTGCGGACGAAGTCGATGCCTCCTGCGACGGAGCGGCTGAACCTCGTGTCCAGTTCGCCTAGCAGTACCTTGCTACGCCCGCTTACCGGTATCTCGAGGTCCGGGCTGGCCATCGCAGGATCCAGCAGGTCTACCAGGCTTCCCAGCAAGGGGGCGAGCGCCGCGGGCAGGTATGGGTCCCGGCGCTCCTGAAGGAAGTAGTGGAGGCCGAGCAGGACGCGCGCCTCGTTCGTGTCCGTGCCGAGTCCAAGATCCTTGATGCCTTGCCGCAACGTACCAGTGGCCTCCGGGTCCCAGCGGTGGAAAAGCGCATGCTGGTAGCCGGAGGTCGCGAGGTAGAACGCGGCCGTTAGCTGCTGTCGCCGTGGCTTGCTTGCCTGCTCTCCTGCCTTGGCTAGCTCGAACAGGTGGGCGGCCCGCTGGCATGGATTGCCCTGCTGGCCTTGCACTGCAGGGCTGCTGCCTGCTAGTAGGAAGGAGACCAGCGAGAACAGGTCACGGAAGCTCCAGCGCTTGCCACTGGCGAGCTCGTACCAACGGAGAATCCGGATCAATGCCGCACGAGGTTCCTCGCGGACAAGTAACGCCTGGCTATGGCAGAAGGGGCAAGCATCGCCGGCTGGGCATTCGCCTGTCCCTGGCCAATGCGCAGGAGCGGTGGCGTATGCGAGGAGCGAGTGGGCAGGGGAGGGAAGCCCGTCCCCTGGGCTTACCAACAACGATTCTGCATCCATGGGCCAGACAGCGACTTCTGGGAAGCCATCGAGTGGCCAGCACGAGGGTGCAGTGGACGATAGGCTGACGGACCGGGTAACGGCCTCAAGCAACCTGCAAGCGTGTTGCGGGCCGTGGTCGAGCGCATGGATCAGTGCGTCGTCGAGGACGCCACGGTTGACGCAGCACAGGTAGTAATGCTCGCCGGGTGCTCCCAGCAGCGCGAGCAATTCATGGACTAGCAGCTCAGGTGCTCCTCGTCCCTCTTGCCCTGCCGTTGCGGATGCGTCCTGCACGATGGAGAGCCGCATCGGTCGTGGAACGGACGCAAGGCCACCCGCTTCGACATCGACAACCCTGGCGACGGGTTGCCCTGCAGGAGGGTGGAACGACATGGAAAGCTCTCCCACGAGCTTGCCCCCTGCCGCTAGCCCCTTGTCCAGGCAGTTGATGGTGTGCTCGATGGCCTCGGTCTTTCCGTTTCCCGGCCCGCCAACGAGTAGCAATATCCTGGGGGTGCCACGGGCGCCCGATGCAACTGCCTCCGCCCATGACTCAAGCCGCGAGATCAAGTGCGTCCTCAGTAGCTCCCGGGCGGGCCTGCCGCTGCCGGGATCGAACAGCCGCTTGACCCCGCCGGAATGGTGTCCGGCCCACTCGAGGAGGTCCCTTGGGAATCTGGCGGCCGGCGTCGCTGTGCTCATCTATTCCCCCTTATCCTCTTGGTTCCTATGCCATGGCGACCATGGGTCCCTGCGTGCTCGCGGTGCTCCCCTGCGCGTGGCGCACGGACGCATGTTCCAGTTCGCCTAGGATGGACACGACGGCAAGGCCGATGGCCTCGGCGAGCAAGGGCGGCACTGCATTGCCTACCTGGGTATACCGGGGGCATTCCTTGGTACGCTGCTTGCCTCCGGTCGTGAACTTGCCACGGAAACGGAACCAGTCCGGGAAGCTCTGGAGCCTGGCACTCTCCCGCACGGTGAGTATCCTGGGCTCCGAGTAGTGGAGGACGTCGTCCGGCAAGGTAGTGATTGTCGGGGCAGGCTCCCATGGTGCCATCGGGTAGATCCGATGCTTCTTGAGGCCGAACCGTGCCCGACTTTTCTCGTTCATCCGCACCCCTTGGTCGCATTCGCGGATGATCTTCTTGAAGCGTGCCCGGACGTCATCCCTGTGCCGCGCTAGACGCATGCTGTCCATGGCATCGCTCCAGCAATGCTTGTGCATCACTCGCTGGTAGTTTGTTCGCGGCCCGAGGTAGCAAGCTTCCTCAAAGCCCTTCGGGGAAAAGGGATCCGTGCAAGGCTTGGTCAACGTCTGGTGGACCAAGAGGTCGGATATCGCGTCTTGCGCGGAGACTGGCTTTGTCCGAGGCAAGCCGTGCCTGGAGAGCATCTCTAGCCGCGCGGCTGCGAGCGCCTTGAAGGCATGCATGACGCCACCTTCAAGCCTGGAAGCGAGGTGCCTCTTGATGCCGATGACAATCAGGCGCGAGCGGCGCTGAGGAACGCCGAACCGGGAGGCGTCCACGATCTCGCCACGGACATCGTAGCCGACGGCCTCGAGGCTTTTCCTGAGCTTGTCGTAATACGACTCGGCTGCCTGCCCTCGCGTTCCTGTTTCGTCCTTGCTGGAGTGAGCGACCTTCATTCCCGGCACGTTCTCCAGTACCAGAATGGACGGCTTGATGGTGTAGACGACCTGAACGTACTTCTCGAAGAGCTGGTTGCGCGGGTCGTCTTCCCGCCGCCGGCCCGCGAAGCTAAACCCTTGGCATGGGGGGCCCCCGGCAAGCACCTGAATCGTGCCTTGTAGGTCGGCAAGGTGCCCGCGGTGCTTGTCTAGCAAGTCGTCGATGCCCCAGGCCTGTTTCTCCAGCCAGGATGGCCAGTCGAACTTGTCGACTGGGACCTCTCGGTCGCCGAGGAAGTTTTCTGAGAACGTATCGAACGCCATCGGGTCGCGTTCCACGGCGAACTGGCCTTGGAGGCCGGCCATGGAGAGACCTAGCGACAAGCCGCCACAGCCTGAGAAGAGGTCTACAAACTTGTACTTGGGCATCGCGTGCGTTGTTTCATCGAATTCTGGTAGGAAAGCGTGCTCGGGAGGCGCGCACTTGTCCTTTAGGAGATCGGGGCCATGGCCGGTAGACCTATGCTTTTTTACTTTCCTACCCCAGGCTGTTCGCCTTCTAGAAAAGCCATGGCGTCCAATTGATCAGCCACGTACCGATTCCTTTCCGATTGCTTGTGCCATTCGACAGGGAAGCATGGCCCGCGAGGTCGTCAACAAGCGCCAGTCAGGCGAGGGCAGAGTGCGCCGCAGCGTCGCTAGTGCTTTGCTGACATGCGTTGGCCGGGTTCCAGGCAACCTCCGTACCGCTGAGCAGGATCGATTCTGATAGCGTATTCATGCGCCCCCCGAAGGGACGAATTCTACGCCAGTTTCTGCCGCCGATGCGCGGTGAACGAACTCCAACGCAAACCCACCATGTCTCGGTTTTGAGCAGCCACCGTGAGGGTGGGCCTTCTCATAGAATGCGACTACGCCAAAGGGCCGCGAGACATTGCTGCTGCGGCAGACACGACATTTTCCATGGCGTGACAATTAGTTCACCTAGCCGGCCAGCGAGGAGCTGGGCAACCAGGAACACCGCTAGTGCGACCCCGGCAAATGCCATGCTTTCGCATGGCAGGCGAGCAACGTTCGACACAACGGCGCGGGCGGAACCGCGTGCGCGCCCGCCCGTGAACCTATACGTGGCGCGTACTGCACGCGTTGCGCGCAGTGGATATCGACGCGAGGATCAGGTCGATCTGATGGAAGTGGGGCATGGCCTACGTCGGGCGGCGTGCGTCAAGGGATAAGTTGGCCACCGGCGGGCGGATCGTTGGCTGCGCCCATCGTAACCACAGATCGACTCGCTAGTTCCTGACGGCCGCGCGTGCGGCTGGACAAAAATTTGCCCCAGTCGCCTCAATGCATGCAACCACGTAGTTGCTGCGAACATTCCTGCAGGGCTATCGACCATGCTGCCGCCTTGCGACGTGCTTGCCACTAACGGCCTTCTCAAATCGTCTAACGAAGGAGACAACGTCCTGATTGCAAGCAAGGCAGTACTCCCGCAGTTGCAGCAGGTCCAGCCTCCTCCACCCACGCTCGACATCGCTGACATAGGATTGCGACCGATCCAGCAGGGCCGCCAGCTCGGCCTGCTTCAGCCCGGCCTTGCTGCGGATCTCGACCAACATCTCCAGCAGCGTCTGGTATTCGGGCTTGTGGATCGATTTTGGCGGCATTGCGGCGTCTGGAAATACAGGCCGCACCTACCCTATATCTGGTTTTTCGGTATCCGAAAAACAGATATGTGATCGTCTCTGACGGCGTACTACGGGTCAACGCGGAAGCTGGCCGCTCCCGGCTGCGATCTCGTCCTCGAACACGCGGACGAAGTCGACCACACTCTGGTCGCAGGCTAGGCAGTACTCCCGCAGCTGCAGGAGATCGATCCTACGGCGCCCGCGTTCGACGGCGCTGACATAAGACTGCGGTCGCTGAAGCTTGCTGGCCATTTCCTTCTGCTTGAGTCCGGCGGCATCCCGCATTTCGAACAGCAGCCTGCGCAGAACCTTGTACTCGGGCTTGTAGATCGACTTGGCACTCATTGTGGCGTCCCTGACGGATGGCCACACCCAACCTATATCTACTTTTCAAATATCCGAAAATCAGATATGTTGGGTCCTAGGAGCTTCTTCCAGCACCTGTGGGCAAGCCTATGCCCCTTGGTGCCGGGGTGGCGCGGGGAACGACCAAGTTCGGGAGGCATCGCATGTTGAACGACAGGAAAGCTGTTGCTTCGGGCGGCGTAGTGGGCGGGTGCTGGGAGGTGGCGCCGCTCCGCACGGAGAACGAGATTAGCGGCCCCACTACGTTGTACCTGCGGGTTCCAGGCCGAACGCCTTGTGTTCGACGGGGGGCAAGGAACCAGCTGAATCGAATGGAGGGCAGCCTGGTCCGAGGCGTCCTCAGTGCCGCGCTCCTGTCGCTCCTGCCGTCTTTAGGCGTCGCAGCCCCGCAAACGCCGAAAGCTGCGAGCACAGTCGGCCACGACGCACAGGATGCCGAGCGCACAGACGTGCAGGACACGCCTCCAGCTTCGGCCTCCCGGCAAGATCAAGCGCCGTCTCGGCAGTCGCCGCAGGCGCCAGCCGCGACGGAACTTGGGCAGATCACCGTCACCGGCACCCGCATCCGGGGCGGCACCTCGCCCTCGCCGGTGATCACCATCGGCGCCGAGCACATCCGCGAGGAAGGCTTCACCGACCTGGGTGAGGTGATCCGCAGCGTGCCGCAGAACTTCGGTGGCGGGCAGAACCCCGGGGTGCTGATGGGCAACATGGCCGGCGGGGGCCAGGCCAACCAGAACATCACCGGCGGGTCGGGCCTGAACCTCCGTGGCCTTGGGCCGGACGCCTCGCTCACGCTGCTCAATGGCAGGCGCCTGGCCTACAGCGGCTTCGTGCAGGCCGTGGACATCAGTGCAATCCCCATGGAGGCGGTGGACCGGATCGAGGTGATGGCCGACGGCGCCTCCGCCCTCTACGGCTCCGATGCCGTGGGCGGCGTGGCCAATGTGATCCTGAAGCGGGACTTCGATGGCGTGTCGGTGGGGGTGCGGCACGGAACGGCCTCGGGCGGCGGCGGTACGCGTCGCGAGTACACCACGACGGCCGGCGGTACCTGGGGGAGCGGGGGCCTGATCGCCACCTTCCAGGACGTGTCCGCGCAGCCGATCTACGCCTGGCAGCGGCCCTACACCCGCCACCTGAATACGCCGCAGATGCTGCTGCCCGAGGTGGACCAGCGCAGTGCGCTGCTGAGCGTGCACCAGTCGGTGGGAGAATCGGTGGAACTGGGGCTGGACGCCATGCGATCCGGGCGCGATCAGTTCTATACCTACTACGGCGCCAACCAGGCGGTGTACAACAGGTGGACGCCGGAGACGACCACGACGTTTCTGGCGCCCAGCATCGCGTTCGCGCTGCCGGGGACGTGGTCGCTGTCAGTGGCGGGCGTGTGGGGGCGGGACGAGCACCGCAATCCCCATGCGCGCATCAGCGTGCAGGCGGGCGCGTCTACCCTGCTGATCGACGAATGCTTTTGCAACCGCAGCCGCATGTACGAGGTCACCGCCGAGGGGCCGCTGTTCGCAATGCCGGCAGGCGACGCGCGGGTGGCGCTGGGCGCCGGCCATCGCAGCAATGAATTCCTGTGGAACAACCTGCTCACCGGTACGCCGTCGATCCAGGGCGAGGCCGGCAGCCGCTTTGCGTATGCAGAGTTCAACCTGCCGTTGCTGCGGCCGTCGGCGGGGGCGGAGGACGGCCGCCGGCTGGAATTGACGGCTGCGATGCGGGGCGAGCGCCATGACGCCTTTGGCAGCGTTTCCACCCCTAAGGTGGGGGTGGTGTACTCGCCCAATGCGAGTTTCACCCTGAAGTCGTCATGGGGCAGGTCGTTCAAGGCGCCGACCCTGTTCCAGCTATACCGCGAGCAGCTCGTGCAGCTCACGCTGGCGGCGGAACTGGGAGGGACCGGATTCCCGGAAGATGCCACGGTCTTGGTCTTCGGCGGGGGCAATCCTGACTTGGACCCCGAGCGTGCACGCACGTGGACCACCTCGGCTGCCTGGCATCCGCGTACCATCCCTGGCCTGGAGATGGAGTTGACCTGGTTCGACATCGACTACACCGAACGCGTGGTGGAGCCGATCACCAACTTCTCGCAGGCGCTGGCCGACCCGATCTTCGCCGAGTTCGTCCGTCCCGATCCTACGCCTGCCGAACAGGCGGCTGTGATCGCGGCCGCAGACAGAATGCTCAACTACGCTGGGGAACCCTACGACCCCGGCCGGGTGGTGGCGATCCTCCGGGCGCAGTACGTGAATGCCAGCGAGCAGCGCATCCGCGGGCTGGATCTGTCCGGCGCGTACCGGCTCGACCTGGCAGCGGGCCGGCTGGCGTTTCGCGGATCGGCCAGCTGGCTGGACAGCACGCAGCGCGTGTCTACCAGTGCTTACGACCTCTCCGGAACGCTGCACAACCCGGCCAGGCTCAATGCGCGGCTGGGGGCCCTATGGAGCAGCGGCGGGTTCGAGGCCTCGGTGTTTGCGAACCATGCCGGGGGCGTGGTGAACCGGGTGAGCGGTGTGCAGACGGCCTCGTTCACCACATTCGACACGACGCTCCGCTACGCCTTCGCCGAGAACGTGGGTGCGTGGTCCGGGCTGGACCTCGCGGTGACCGCGAGCAATCTGCTGGATCGGGATCCACCCTTCTACGTGCCGGCCGGCGTGCATGTGCCGCCCTACGACTCGACCAACTACTCTCCGGTCGGTCGGTTCGTCACGCTCTCGCTGTCCAAGCGCTGGTAGCCGCCCCGTGGCCTGTCTGCATGCACGGCGAGCGTCTCCGGGCGGGATGGTGACACTGCGCGGCAAACGCATGAGGCGGATCGCCGCGGGGCTGGCCCTTGCTGCGCTCCTGCCGTTGGTTGGGCAGGTGAGCGCCATCCCGCCGCGCAGGCTGGTGGAGGTGGTCGACATCGGTCCGCCCGTCCTGTCGCCCGACGGAACGCGCGTGGCCTACCGTACCGAGCGAGCGTCCATCGAGCGCAACACCTACGACACGGTGTGGTACGTGCAGCGGCTGGAGGAGGGTGCCTTGCCGCTCCGTGTAGCAGAGGGCGGCCTGCCGCTGCGCGATGTGGCGGGAATTGTCTTGCCCTCAACGGCCACCTGGTCGCCCGACGGGCGCTGGATCTACTACCGGGCATTGCATGAGGACAGGATCGGGGTGTGGCGGGCGGCGGCGGACGGCGCCAGGGCGGAGCCGGTTGTCACCGACCTCGCGGATGTCAGGGACTTCGCGCTGGCCCGGGACGGGAGGACGCTGCGCTACAGCGTAGGAGCGCCGCGCGAGCACGTCGAGGATGCAGAGTTGGCGGAGTATGACGGTGGAGTGCTGGTCGACGGGACCACACCGGTGGGCCAGAACGTGTTCCGGTCCGGACGCATGGGCGACCGGCCGGTGACACAGCGGTTGAAGGACTGGTCCAACCGCTTGCCGCTGCTGGCAGACATGGCCGACCGCTGGAAGGCGGTGGATATCACGACCGGCCGGCAACTGGAGTTGGCGGATATGGGCGGGCCTGCTGAGGAGAAGGTCGACGGTGATGCGGCCGCATCCTCTGACGCATGGCAGTCAGTGGAAGACGGCCGAGGGCGAACCGCCATGGTGCGGCGCGAGCTCAATGAGGAAGGGTTGCTCAGGCCGGGCGGTGCGGCGCTGTCCGTGTCGACCGGTCGCGGTCTTGAGCCGGTCGAATGTCGCGCGGCGGCGTGCGTCGGGAAGGACATCAGCAGCATTCAGTGGCGGCCCGGCGGCGACGAGGTCATGTTCACGGTGATCGAGGCGGATCGCGGGCAGGCGCAGTCCATCCATCGATGGAACGTGGTGACAGGCCATGTATCACCGGTCACGCGGGGCGATGGGCTGGTCAATGGTGGCCGCGATCCTTCGAGCGCATGCGGGGCATCGGAACACGTGCTGGTGTGCGTCGTGTCGGCCGCTGATCGTCCGCCGCGGCTGGAGTTCGTGGAGATTGAGTCTGGCCGCCATCGCGTGCTGCTCGATCCGAATGCGGCGCTCGCGGAGGAGATCCAGGCGCTTTCGCCACGCCTGCTCCGATGGACAGACGCCACGGGAAGGGGGTTTACCGGACAGTTCTACCCGGCTACCAAGACAGCCGGCGGCCGGCCGCCGCTATTCATCAGCTACTACGCTTGCAGGGGGTTTGTACGGGGAGGCTACGGCGATGAATGGCCACTGGCGTCGCTGGCCAAGGCGGGCATCTCCGCACTGTGCATCAATCGCGCGCCGACCCGCCGCGACGCGGTGCAGCGTTACGAGGCGGGACGGCTCGCGGCAGAAAGTGCCGTCGCGTTGCTCGCTGCATCGGGCGACATCGACCCGTCGAAGGTCGGCATGGGCGGACTGAGCTTCGGATCGGAGGTGGCCCTATGGACGGCGATGTATTCCGACCTGCTGTCGGCGATCTCGATCAGTTCGCCGATGCCGACCTCGACATTCCAGCTGATCGGCAGCCTGCGCGGTGACACCTTCTTCGACAGCTTGCGGCAGAACTGGCAGGCAGGCGCACTGGAGGACACGCCGGAGCGGTGGCGCGCGCTCTCGCCCGAGTTCAATCTCGGCAGGCTGCGGGTTCCCGTGCTGATGCAGATGCCGGAGCAGGAGTACATCTATGCGATCGACTACGCGATTCCGCTGATTCGCCGGCAGCGGGCGGAGCTGTACGTGTTCCCGCATGAGCCGCACCAGAAGGTGCAGCCGCGTCACAGGCTCTCGGTCTACGAACGGAACCTGGACTGGTTCCGCTTCTGGCTGCTTGGCATCGAAGATGCCGATGCCCCGAACGCGGCGCGGTATGCGCATTGGCGCGAGATCAGGGCCGCCATCGATTCGGCTGTGGCCGAGAATGGCTCGGCGGCGGAGCGCTAGGCGTGGTGCCTGACCCAGTTCTCGATCATGCAGAGCTCGAAGATCCGGGTGAACGAACGGTCCCTTGGCGGGAGGTCTCGGGCGATGAACTGGTCCAGCTGCAGCGCGTCGAGCAGGCCATGTGCGTGGAGGCCGCCGGAGAGGAGGTAGTCGCGCATCTCCCATTTTCGGTCGCGGTAGGCGACGCCGAGGTAGCTCATGTATGTGCCTTTGCTGCGACGGTGGAGGATGTCGGGAGGGAGTCGGTCCGCGAACGCCGACCGGGCGACCGCGCGGTTCATCCCGCCTTCGACCCACATCCAGGTGGGTGTCCTCAGGCACGCCTCGACGACTGGCTGTGACAGCAGGGGCATGCGAAACGGCAGGCCGCCGCGCGGCACTGCGTCCCGGAAGGCCTGGCATCCCGCCAGCTCGATGATGCGTTCGCGATCACCAGGCAACGTACCGGCGGGGGCTTCGGTCCAGGGGTGTGGCGGGTAATCGTCGGCACGCACGTGGGCTGCAACAAAGGAGCGGTCCGCGACGTACGGTGCGCGCGGTCCGCGGCGCAGTTTCCGGAGCGTCAGCAACGCCACGTTCCACAGCGTGGTCTGGTGCAGGTGGGCGAGATCCCGGATCGTTGCCATCGCGGCTCCGGGTCCGCGCTCGAGATACGCGTCCACCGCGGGGGCGACGGTCTGCAGATAGCACAGCACCGAGTCGCCGCCTCCACCTGAGAAGTGGCTTCGCACGCTGCCGCGCCGGCCGGCCTCTGCCATGGCCCCGTTGACCGCGTGCTGTAGAAGACCAATCCTCGGAACAGCGGGCTGCCATGGAGCCGCGAAGTCGAAGATCGCGCTTTCGAAGGGAAGCGGTACGGTTTGCAGTTCGACGCCCAGGGAGTCAGCAATCTGCTGGGCGTAGTTGCGCTCGTCGGCGCCTGGCACGGGTGGAACCAGCGTGCAGCACGTCACGTCTGCACCAGACCCCTGCAGGCTGGCGCCTACGATGGACGAGTCCAGGCCTCCGGACAGTTCCAGCAGGACGGCGCGGTCGACCCGCGCCCATGCGCTGACGGAGGTGGTGATTGCACGTCGGACATCGTCGATTGCCTGCGGTTGGTCGCGGTGCCGCCGCCCGGGCTCAGCGTAGTTCCATGGTTGCCAGATCAGCCGGGATGCGCCGCCCGAAGGGATGTCGATCGCACAGCCAGGCAGGAGTTCGCGGAGGCCCACGAAGCCGGTCTGCCCGTTCTTTACGTGCGGATGCTGCAGGTTATGGGCGATGAAGTCCCAGTCGATACAGAGGGGGAACAGTCCAAGCGAGTGGGGAATCGACGCGTGGGACGTGAGGAACCCCGTGGTGGCGTTCAAACGGTAAAGACATGGAACGCCTGCGGACGGAGAAGGGTCGCGCATGGCCACGACCTGCCCACCTTCGCCCTCTGCGACGCAAAGAAACAGGTACTCCCCCCAGAAGTTATCGAGGAGATGATGGCAGAGGGTCGCAGTACTGGCTTCCAGTGGAAATCCGCCGCTGGAGGTGACAAGGCTACCATCGCGTGTGAAGACATGACCGATGAGAACGCCCCTCCCCGGAATGGGTAGCGTGGGCGTGCCGGGTGAGGTGTGTAGCGTCAATCGCCCGATGATGCATCGGCGCGTCAATCCGAGCTCGGAGATCCGAGCCTCGAGTTCGCTGCCCCCATCGAGCTGCGCTCGTCCGTCTGGCCCGACATGCGCGATGTAATCACAGGTCATCAGACGACCCGGATGGGCGTGTGTGCGGTGATGCGCCCGATGGTGTCGTTCAATGCCAGTTCCCCGGCTTGTGCCCAGGAGTGCGCGGCAAACGGCGTCCCGGTCACACCGAACACGACGTGCGCGTACAGGCCTCTCTCGGCAAGAAACCGAACTATGGCAATGGCATCGAGAAGGCATATCGGTTCGATGGGAACCAGAGGCCTCACCTGCATGAAACTATCTGCAGCAGCGAGAAGGCGCTCCTCGCCACTCGATTCTGAAGGTTCCCCGGACTGGGTGCTGCACATCCTTTGCCGGTGCGCTACCAGCAGTTGGAGGGTGCGTTGGAGCGACCGCGTCTTGAGCTGGAGCTGGGTGAGGAGCACCACGCGCATGACGGCAACGACGGTCGATGGCCGGGGAAGCCTGACACCATGCGGTTGTTCGATCGCGCTCCGCGTCGGCAGTGGGAGCAAGGCCTCGGGCTCTCCGCCCGGGTGCGCCGTTCGTGCGGCCAAGACGTTCAATGCGACAAGTCTCGAAACCTCGGCTTCCGATGACGGTAGGCCTTCGAGATATCGAAGCAGCGCAACCTCGAGATGGGCGGGAAGCCGGAAGTAGCGATCCTTCCTGATATCCAGAAAGACCAGCCCGTCGTCGACGTGACAGAAGGAAGCGTCGCTGTTCAGTTCGTAGTGCACGATGCTGTCGCCCGACCTGACGGGCGCGCCCGTGGGGCGCGCCCGGTTGGATCATGCATCAGAGATGCCGGCGGCATCGCGCCCGACGGTCTCGATGTTGCCGAAGCCGCCCTTCGTCTCGATGCTGGCGACGCCCAGGTCGACGACGTCGTCCTGCACTTCCGGACGCACGGTGTTGTCATTGCTGCTGTTCATGTCTATCTCCTACTGGTTGCGTCATGGCGCTCCATGACCACTGCAGCGTAGGAGGCGGATTTGATGATCTTCAAATGATCTTTGGATGATCATCGCTAAATTATCTGCAACTGTGACATCCGTTGCATACAGGGCTGGCGCGTAGGTCGCGGCTACTGCCGGTGCTGGTGCAGCTGCTTGAGCGTCACCGCGATGCACGGGACCATTTCCTTGCGGCGCTCGTGGTAGTCGCGCAGTGCCGACCGTAGGCCGGGGATATCGCGCTGCTGCCAGTGCCGGTTCAGCGCAACAAGTTCCTCGAAGGCGTGGTCGACCAGGCCCGGCTTGGCCCGCCGGATCGGAGCGAGCTGGTCGTTCGCACGCCTCACAGCCCTGTACAGGAACGTGTGCGCAGTGGCATGTGCGATGGCATCAAACAGCTGCCAGGTCGCCTCGACCAGGTCGTCGTCGTTCGAGGCGATCTGCGGCTGCCGGACGCCACCTGGCACATTGACCACGATGCCGACATCGCAGGCCATCAGCAGCAGGCGCTGCATCCAGTCGTACGCATCGCGCAGCTCGATCTCGAGGGGTAGCGGCAGGTATGCACCGCCCCGCTCGTGGTGCTCGAGGACGCCTTCCCCGACGAGCCGCTCCAGCGCCAGCCGCACCGGCATGAGGCTGGTGCTGAACTCATCGGCCAGCGAGGCCGGATCGATCCGGTCGCCGGGCAGGTAACGTCCCGATCGCAGCGCCTGGCGGATCTGGTCCTGCAGTTGCACGCTCTTGGTGTGGGATGCATTCATGGCGGACCCTCCCTATCCGCGAATACCTGCGTTCCAACCTGATTGCTTTGGCGATTCGGTTCTGGGATGCAGGTCAAGGTTTCTGCATGTGCCCTTGCGTGCCCAGCCCGCAGACACGGCGGCTCGCCATGAAGCGGCGATTCTGGAACGTGGCTGAAGCCGACGGCCGGCGGGCGCGAGATTTGGGGCACTGGGCACCAGCGCACGGTGTAGCACGGGTGCAAGCGCTGATCGGTCGCACAGCTCCCGGGGCGGCGCGGGTGATCGGGGGCGCGCCGTCGCCGGCTGCGCACGAGCGTTGTGCAGCGACCGCGCCCGCAGTGCTTCGTCCATCGCCAAGCCGGCGGTGCTGGCCAGGCGGCAGCAGCGCATGCCGGTACGTCTGCCGGCGATCGAGCTCCCCTGTTCCGGAGGACGCCGGGCGTCATTCTCGGCGAGTCGTAGCCGCCCAAGCCGACCATTGACTTGTTCAAAAATCAGGAGTAAGAAGCGCGTCAGGGGTGTCAACAGTCGACTGCGAGATCTCGGACCAAGGCGCATACGCGCCAGGCCGGGGTGGCCCGTAGTGCGTATCTGCGCCAGCTGATCGATAGGCGTGCGGTAGGCCCAGGACAACAGCGCTTCAAAGGAATGATATGAAATCAGCTGCCGATGCAGGTCGACTGATCACAAACCTCTCCTGTCTCCGTTCGAATCGCCGCGGTGTAGCGGCGAACGCGCTGACGCATGTCGCTTTGCGCCGGCTTGCACGGTCGGCGACTACTGAGCTGCACTC
>Ga0233369_1000306_pt1 | contig 22583 bp, 21 predicted proteins | sample ElkDunMinimDraft_26_FD_191537 | JGI IMG/M metagenome (GOLD analysis project Ga0233369, IMG submission 191537) | Fecal eukaryotic communites from dung pellets of Tule Elk in California, USA - Elk Dung D16 | ecosystem: Host-associated > Mammals > Digestive system > Large intestine > Fecal | place... | reverse complement strand
ACCCACCATACGAAGTCGGTGATATCCCATGCCCAACCTACTGTTTTGTTTAGACCCCAAGCACCGATACCCGTCCAAAACGTGTATCCAACGCTAATAACCCATAACATAGCTCCACAAGCAGCTACGATAAATCCAATCCACCAAGCCTTGTTGGGTTTATTTTCAACCGGTAGTAAGATATCATCCGTAATTTGTGCATACGTGATGTCCTTACCGGTCATTAATGGTTCTCTTAATATTGATTCGTTATGCGATGACATAGTTGTTTTATTTCAAATAAAGAATAAAATTATGCTTCAAATGTGTTTCTAACTTTAGTCATGTAACCGATATTCGGTTGAACATTGATCTCTTCTAACACATAGTAAACACGCTCATTGCGTAATGCTCTTGAAACTTCTGATTCTGGATCATTAGCATCACCGAAGATGATAGCGTTTGCCGAACATGCAGCTTGACAAGCCATTTTTACATCTCCGTCTACCAACTTACGGTTTTCCATTTTAGCTGTTAATTTACCAGCTTGGATACGTTGAATACACATTGAACATTTCTCCATCACACCACGAGAACGTGTTGTTACATCTGGATTCAATACTAATTGTGTAAACTCATTATTCAAGTAGTTATCAAAGCGTGAATCATTCCAGTAGTTGAACCAGTTGAAACGACGCACTTTGTATGGACAGTTGTTTGCACAGTAACGTGTACCGAAACATCTGTTGTAAGCCATGTGGTTAAGACCTTCTGAAGAGTGTACTGTAGCTAATACAGGACATACAGTCTCACAAGGAGCATGCTCACAGTGTTGACACAACATAGGTTGGTGAACTACTGTTACATTCTCGAAGTCTTGAACATTTGCTATATCGTTCTCTTTTGTGAATTTCGAACCATTCTCTTCGATAGTATAGTAACGGTCAATACGTAACCAGTGCATCTCACGACGACGACGAACCTCTTCACGACCTACTACTGGAATATTGTTTTCAACGTTACATGCTACGATACAAGAACCACAACCTGTACATGCATTCAAATCGATAGCCATTACCCATTTGTGACCTGGTTGCTCATATTTATTCCACAAATCGTAAGTTTTGTGAGAATCAGCGAAACGTCCAGATTCAGAGTTAGGATCTTTTTGGTATTTCGCGAAGGTAGTTTCGCGAATGATGTTACGACCTTCGATCGTGTGGTGTGTTTGTGTTTGTGCTAATTCATACGTGCCAGAAGCTTTTGAAAGTGAAGCTTTAGCCGCAAATTGAACCGTACCATTGATTAATGAAGCCAATGGATAAGCATTTTTACCTACATTATCACCAGCCTTACCTACTGAAGTGCGACCATAACCAACAGCTACAGAAACTGTACCCATTGCTTGACCTGGTTGCAATACAACTGGTAATTCGATAGATTTACCGTTAGCTTCAACTGTAACTTTGCCATTCTCACCTAAACCTAATTGCTCAGCAAATTTAGGGTTAATAGCAGCATAGTTATCCCAAGTTACTTTTGATACTGGATCAGGAAGTTCTTGCAAATATGCGTTGTTAGCGTAACGACCATCGCGCAATGTAGTAGATTCGTATAATTTCAATTCTACATCAGCAGCGATTTTTTTCGAATCAGCAACAATAGCTGAAGCTACTGAAGCCACATCTACATTAGCCGAATAAGCTGAACCAGCAGCTGTTGCTTTAGAAATATAACCTGCTTGTAATACTTCTTTCCACGATTTACCAGTTCCTGCTAAAATATTAGTTTCCCAATTTTGTCTTACGAAATCATAAATGTTCGTAGTCTCACCTGCCCATACTAAGAAAGATTGCTCAGCTTGACGTGTATTATAAATTGGGTTGATTGTCGGTTGAACAACTGTAAATACACCTTCTTTTGCTGAAGCATCACCCCACGACTCTAAATAGTTAGGTACTGGTGCAATTGCTTTTAATAAAGAAGCTGTTTCGTCTTTACGGTCTGCGAATGATAACGTAAAGTCAATTTTCTTAATAGCTTCTTCAACATCAGCTGAATTGAAGTAGTTATAAACAGGGTTACTATTCAAGAATAATGCTACACCTACTTGACCACCTTTAGCAGCAGTTAAGAATTGTTGGAAAGCAGCATCCGAACCTTGGTATTGTTTCGAGTAATTATCTAAATCGATAATTGCGCCGTAAGCACCTAATTGTGTATTGATAGCGTTTACTAATGATTGAATATTCACATCATTTGCGCCTGCTACTACTACTGCAGTACCTTTAGAAGCAACTAATTCTTTAGCTACTAATTTAATTGCTGTTTGTGCTTTTGCATTTGTCGTACCACCTGCTACAGATTGACCAGTGATTTCATTGTACAATGAAATCAAGACAGCACCTTCTTCCGAAGGCTTAATCGCGATACGCACATCTGCATTCGAACCTGTCATCGATAGACCTGACTCGAATTGGATATGACGTGACATTTTACCATTTTTCAATGATTTGTAGTCACGATTTTTGATGAAATCTTGGGAATGTTCTTCACCTGACAACCATGAACCTAAGAAGTCCGCAGCTACTGAAACTACAACCTGTGCATTACCGAAATGGTAAGAAGGTACTACAGCTTTGCCAAATGAATTTTTATTTGCCTCAATGATACCACTGTAAGAAACAGCATCTACTTGTACTAAAGAAGTAGTAGGATATTTAGCTGTTAATTTAGCGATAGAAGCTAAAGTAGATGGAGAATTAACTGTTGTCGATACGATAGCAATTTGTTTTCCAGCTTGAGCAGCTTTATTCAAAGCAGCGATTACTGTGCTATCTAATTTAGACCACTCTACATCTTTACCGTCTAATTGCGGATTTTGTAATTTAGACATGTCGTAAAGATCCAATACCGAAGCTACTGTAGTAGCGTCTGTACCTTGCGTCAAACCAACACCATTTGGATTTGGCTCGATAAAGATTGGACGACCTTCACGTGTTTTTACTAAAATACTTTGTCCATTGAATGATGAAGCATAATAGTTAGGAATACCTGGAGTGATTTCCTCCGGCTTAATTACATAAGGAACAGCTTTGTGAACCGGCGTACGGTTACACGCTGCCAATGTAACAGCTCCCAAACCAAAACCTAAAGCCTTCAAGAAATCACGACGTGGTGTTCTTGTACTTAAGCCTGCTTCGTTTAATACATCTTCTACAGGAATAGGCTCAGCAAATTCACTCTTACTTTCTTTAACGAAAGCAGGAGTTTGATTTAACTCTTCTAAACCTTTCCAATATTTTTTATTGCTATCCATTTAAGCTGTATATAAGATTGCGTTTTCCTAATTAATTATTAATAGTGACACTTACCACACTCTAATCCACCGATCATCGCAGCTGTCATCTTCTCTCCTTTTTTCAATTTCTCGTGCGCTTCGATCAACTGATCATAGTATTTATTATCAGCATTTACTTCTGTAGTCTTATGACAGTCCACACACCACTTCATTGTCAATGGAGAATATTGATAAACTTCTTCCATAGATTCAATCGGACCGTGACAAGTTTGACATTCCAAACCTGCAACACTAACGTGTTGAGAGTGATTGAAATAAGCGAAATCTGGCAAGTTATGAATCCTAACCCACTCGATAGGACGAGGATTATTTCCATACTCACGTGTATCTGGATTCCAATCTACAGCGCGGTACAACTTCATAATCTCAGGAGAAGTTTCGCCATCGTAATGATCTGCAGCAGTAACAGTGTTATGACAGTTCATACATACGTTTGCCGAAGGAATAGATGCGTTCTTGGATTTGTACGCACCACCGTGACAATATTGACAATCAATTTGATTTACACCAGCATGTACTTGGTGAGAGAATTTAATTGGTTGCACTGGCTTATACCCAGTATGTACACCAACATTCCACATTGTCTGCCAGCCCAAAACAGCCAACAACGCCACAACCATCAATGCTGTAAACCCAACTAACTTCTTATTCTTTAAGAATTTTTGCGCGAACTTAACTTTATCCGATTCTTCATGAGCCTCATTACGTGCTTTAGCAGCTTCAATTGCAGCAGCGTTATTAGCGATTACCTTCTCCAAAGTCTTGATAACACGACTCAAGATTACGATCACACCAACAGCCAACAACAAAATAGCAGCAACACCAAGAATCATCAATGTGTTTGCATCAGAACTCGCAGCGGCCCCAGCAGTAGCACCACCTTTATCACCACCAGCAGCAGCTTTCGCCTCCTCTTCTTTCACATACGCGATGATACCTTTGATTTGATCATCTGAGAATTGTGTAAAAGCCGGCATCGCCACTTTGTTCCATTCTTCAAAAATCTGATTAGCAACAGGATCACCAGAAGCAATCAAAGCACCTGAATTTTTAATCCACTTCACCAACCACTCTTCAGAATGTCTTTCTGACATCCCAGCTAATGCAGGACCTGTCATTTTTCTGTCTACCTTGTGACAAGCAGTACAGTTTGCCTTAAATAACGCCGCACCTTCCTTAGCATCCTGCGCATTCGACGACATCGTAACAGCAAATAACAACACCAAACTAACTGATATTGACTTTGCAAATCTTCCCAATACGGATGAGATATTTCTCATATTTAGCACTTTATACTATTTATTTATGAATATAAAAATTACTTTTCCTCTTGTCAGAAGGGTTCAAACCCATCAAACAATGCACAAAAGTATAACTTTATAAGCAATCCCTGACAATTTAATGACGCAAATTGTCAATTTAAAATCATTCTAAATAAAGCTCTTTTATGCCTATAATTAACTTTAAAAGCCATTATTCAGCGGTTTGCAATAACTTTGATATGAGAGAAGACAAAGAAATATCAACAGAAACATTTTTTTATTTCATTTGTCATTTATTGTACAGTAAAATACATATATTTTGACCGTTATGCACTATAAAATATTAAATATTTTGTTGTTTGTGATCGTATTAATTACGCAATCCTGTCAACAGCAAAAGAAACAAATCTTTAAAACAGTAAAAACAGAAAATATGGATACCACAAATTACAACAAACTTACAGCAGAAGAAGAATACGTTATTCTACATAAAGGGACAGAAAGACCTTTTACCGGAGAATTATTAGATAATAAAGAAAAAGGCACGTATATCTGTAGAAGATGCAATGCGCCCCTATACAAATCTCAAGACAAATTCGAATCGCACTGTGGTTGGCCAAGTTTTGATGACGAAATACCGGGAGCAGTAAAACGCGAAGTTGACGCCGATGGCAGACGCGTTGAAATATTATGCAATAAATGTGGCGGACATCTTGGACATGTTTTCGAAGGTGAAGGCTTTACTGCAAAAAACACAAGACATTGCGTGAATTCAATTTCAATGAAATTTGTTCCAGGTGAATAAAACTTAGCGTGCTATCAAATTACAAGGAACGACTATATGTTCGATCTTGTCAAGTTTTCCATTAATTTGTTGCACTAAAATACGAACTACCTCCTGCGCTATTTCTTGGATATTCTGAGAAATAGCCGATACAGGTGGATTAACAAGTCCAAAAGTTGTATTCTCATCAAAAGAAATCAGTTTATCAACAATCAAATCATATTTTTTGATTGCTTTAAGACCGTTTATTGCCAAATAATTAGTTGCAAATAAAACAGCATCCAATTTATTATCTGCTATAAAGTCCTTCATCTGTAACACAACCTCGTCTTCGGATTGCGCAGGATTAATTTTCTTTACCAACAAATCCATCCCAATAGTATCAACTGCTTTCATGTAGCCTTCCAAACGACCTTTCATTTGAGATTGCGTACTATTAGTAGTTACAAAACCAATGCGTTTAGCATTTTTTTGTTCCAATAAAAACAGAGTACCTTGATAAGCACCTTCCACGTTTTCTGAAATCACAGTATGCGTTTCAACATCCGCTAAGGGTCTATCAAATAGAACGACAGGAACTGAGCTTTTCAACAAATTATTAATATCATCACTAAGGCCTTCTGTTGGAGCAATAATGAATCCATCAATTTGACGGTCGTAGAAAAGCTGAATTAATTCCTTAGCACGCTGTTCATCATTTTTCATACTACAATAAATAATATGATACCCGTGGTCATACGCCAACTTCTCAATACGATCTGCAATATTTGCAAAAAATGGATTTGAAATATCTTCTACCAAAAGCCCAATACTCTTTGATTTTCCCGTACGCAAACTTTTTGCGAGTTGATTAGGTTTATAATCGACTTTCTTTACATAATCTAGCACTCTCTTGGTTAATGCATCGCTAATACGCTTCTCTTTTGCTTTACCATTCAAGATAAAAGAAACAGTAGTAACAGATACCCCAAGATTATTAGCTATATCACTAATGGAAAGTCTTTTTTTCATATTTTTAATAATTGATAAATAGATTCTCCTAATCTAATCAAATCTTTCAAAAATTGTGAAATAAAATGATGTTATATTTGCTAAAAGGTTTTATCTTACAACAATTTTAGTACATTTTAATTTAAAACCTATTATGAGAAAGATATTTAGATCAGCGTTGGCTGTATTTGTATCCATTTCTTCCAGTTCAATTCTGAATGCACAACAAACGGATTTCACCCAATTTGTTAATCCATACATTGGTTCTGCAGACCACGGACACGTTTTTGTAGGCACAAATGTGCCCAATGGCACTGTACAATTAGGACCAAGCCAAATATCGCAAACATGGGACAAATTCAATGGCTGGGATTGGTGTAGTGGCTATAATTACAAAAGTGAAGAAGTCCTAGGTTTTACCCACACCCATTTGAGTGGAACGGGCATTGGAGACCTAAACGACATTTTGATTTTACCAGCTAATGGCAAACATCATATCCATCAAGCACCGTTTAATAATATGAATGAAGGATACGGATCTAAGATTAGCAAAGCGAATGAATCTGTATCTCCAGGATATTATAAAGTATTATTGGAAGATTACGATATCTTGACAGAATTAACGTCTTCCGAACGAGTTGGCTACCACAAATATACTTTTAACAAAAAGGACAACCCACACTTATTGATAGACCTGTCTTTCAAGATGAATTGGGATAAACCTACAGACACCTACCTGAAAGTCGTTAATGATTCCACTATCGTAGGCTACAGATTCTCTACAGGATGGGCTAACGATCAAAAAATATATTTTGCTATAAAATCAAATACAAAATTCACTAAAGTAGATTTGTACAACGACAGCACCGCTGTGACTGGATACCAAATAGCAAAGGGTTTAGGAATAAAAGCAATTCTTTCTATTGATCCTACTAAAGCGGTGGAACTAAAGGTCGGCATTTCGCCAGTTAGCACGGTAAATGCATTAGAAAATATAGCAGCAGAAATTCCATATTGGGATTTCGAAAAAGCTAAAAATCAGGCTAAATCAAAATGGAATCAAGCTTTAGGTAAAATAGACTTCAAAGCAGATGATAATACAAAAACTATTTTCTACACTGCATTATATCATTCTTACTTCGCTCCTACAGTATTTAGCGATGTAAACGGTGATTATATGGGAACAGATAAGCAAGTTTACAACGACAAAAGCCATCAGAATTATACTGTATTTTCACTTTGGGACACGTATCGTGCATTACATCCTCTCATGACTATTTTAGAGGAAACAAAAAGTAAAGACTATGTGAGTTCTATGTTAAAAATTTACCAGCAACAAGGAAAACTTCCAGTGTGGCACTTGTGGGCTAATGAAACAAATACCATGGTAGGCCTACCAGCTATTCCTGTGATTGCTGATGCAATTTTGAAAGGAATAGTCGACAAAAACGAATTAGAGTTAGCTTACGAAGCAATAAAAACAACAGCAATGGGAACAGATTTCGGATTGAGATATGTCCGTGATTTGAAACACATTCCAATCGAATACATGGATCATGAATCTGTAGCTTGGGCTTTAGAATACGCTATAGCGGACTTTGGGGCATACCAAGCCGCCAAATTTTTGGGCAAAACTGAAGATGCTTCTTATTTCGAAAAACGCTATAAATTGTACGAGCAATATTTTGATAAAGAAGTCGGTCATTTTGTGGGACGTCATGAAAACGGCAATTTCAGAAGACCTTTTGATCCGTTGATGGCTAAACACCGTGCAAATGATTATTGCGAAGGAAATGCATGGCAATATACTTGGCTCGTACCGCAAGATGTACACGGATTGATTAATCTATTCGGTGGAGAAAAGAATTTCTTAAATAAATTGGATGAATTTATTGCCTTACCAGAATATTTGAACGATGCCTCACCAGATATCTCGGGGATGATTGGACAATACGCTCAAGGTAACGAACCCAATCATCATGTTCCATATCTATATGGGTATGCAGGTGAACAATGGAAAGGTGCAGCACTGGTTCATGAAGCAATGACTAAATATTACACCAATGAACCTACTGGACTATGCGGTAATGATGATGTCGGTCAGATGAGTGCTTGGTATGTATTCTCTTCGATGGGTATTTACCCAGCAAATCCAATGGATGGCAAATATGTATTTGGTTCACCGCTAATGGACCAAGCTTCAATTAATTTACCTAGCGGAAAAACTTTTCACATTAAGGTCAAAAAACACGGTAAAAACAACATTTACATAAATAAAGTAACACTCAACGGAAAAAACCACGAAAACAGCTTTATCACGCATAATGACATCATCAACGGTGGGGAATTAGTATTCGAAATGTCTGCCAAACCAAACAAAAAGTTCGGCTCGAATAAGACATTTCGTCCTTAAGCACTGCCATAATAGCAACGGCACGCAAATTGCCTATATACCTGAAAGAAATAGAAAGGATATTACAATGAGTGACTTCAACAACATCAACATCACAGATATAAATGACAACAATGGTGCTGATTTTTACAACAGCTTCAGGCAAAAATTAATTGATATAGAACAATTTCCTTCTATCTATACCTTTAAATTTATTTTACCAGTAATAGAAAATAAAAGAGAAGATGTAGAGAAGATATTTGATCATCCTAGTACAAAGATCTCAATCAAAGAATCTTCAACAGGAAAATACAATTCTTTAACAGTGGAAACTTATGTGAATTCTGCGGATGCTGTAGTCGATTACTACAAAAAAGTCGCCGCAATTGAAAAAGTCATCATGTTATAACACATAAAAAAGGCTTTCCGAATTCGGAAAGCCTTTTTTATGTTAAAATCACCTAAGTGATATTACGCTTCTACTTCTTCTGAAGCAAACTCTTCATACAATGTAGAGAATCCTTCGTAATCTTCTGCAGATTCAGGTGAGAATACACGAATGTTTTGTTCTTCAACAAATTTCAATACCTCAGCATTCAAATTATCATCAGCTTTCACGACGATATCTGTATACGTCAATGCACCTTTGTACACATCCGCATAGCTTCCTGAACCGTACACTGCAGCATCTTCTGCACTTACGTCTTCTTGTGCTGCCAATTCACCATACTTCGCAGTCAATGTATCTTGACCAAAGTCAGCATCTTCATTGAACAATGAATAGAATACTTTCGCATCTTTGAATGTAGGATCATTGTGATACACTTTTTTCAAGTACAATGGAATCATTGCTGTGAACCAGCCATGACAGTGTACTACATCTGGAGACCATCCTAATTTCTTAACAGTCTCAAGTGCTCCTTTACAGAAGAATAACGAACGCTCGTTATTGTCCTCAAAGAATTTTCCACTCTCATCTCTGAACACCTTTTTACGTTGGAAGTATTCCTCATTATCTAAGAAATAAACCTGCATACGTGCCGCTGGCAATGATGCTACTTTAATGATTAATGGATTATCGTTATTATCCACCACTATATTCATTCCCGACAACCTTATCACCTCGTGTAGACGATTTCTGCGCTCATTAATATTACCAAAACGTGGCATTAGAATTCGAATTTCAAATCCTTTTTCTTGCATTGCTTGTGGTAATTGGCGTGTTATTTCAGAAATTTTACTTATTTCAAGGAAAGGCGACATCTCGTGGGTAATAAACAATATTTTCGTTTTAGCCATCTCCAATTGTTTTTTTTATTATTTGAACAGTAAAATCGGTCTACAAAGATACGAATAATAAACAGATTTTACAATTCTTTGTAATTTATAGCTTTCTAATTACAAATTTATTATGCAATTTTGCGCCCTATTTTACCCATACCGATATGGAAATTTTCAATACCCAAAAAGCACTTCGCGACTACCTTATTCAGCCGCGTGCGCAACAGCAGAAAATAGCTTTAGTTCCTACCATGGGCGCACTTCATGAAGGACATATGTCTCTGATTGTTGAAGCAAAAAAACACGCCGATTTAGTGGTATGTAGTATCTTCGTAAACCCTACCCAATTCAACGATCCAAAAGACTTAGAAAAATATCCTCGACCTATAGAAAAAGACATTAAACTTTTAGAAGAACAGGGTTGTGATATTTTATTCCTCCCTTCGGTCGAAGAAATGTATCCGAGGACAAATGAAGAATGGCACATTGATCTGGGGAGACTTGATCAAATCTGGGAAGGCGCACAACGACCAGGGCATTTTCAAGGCGTTACGCAGATCGTTTACAAATTATTCAAACTTGTAAATCCAGACGTAGCTTGTTTTGGGCAAAAAGATTTTCAGCAGGTCATGGTGATTCAGCGCATGATCGAAATCAAAGATTTGAACGTTGAACTTATCATATGCCCTATTATCCGCAGTGAGAAAGGACTGGCGTTAAGCTCGAGAAATGCGCGACTTTCCGAAGAAGGAAAAACGAAGGCTTTAGTTCTTTTCAACACCTTGAATACAGTAAAACATGCCTTCAATGAAAATGTTACACCTGCCGAATTGCAAAAGATAGCAGAAGATATGATTGCTGCAGATCCTGCAATCGAATTAGAATACTTTGCTATTAGCGAGACGCGTACACTGGAAAGAGCAGAATTCGTCGAAGCAGGCAAGCAGTATGTAGCACATGTTGTGGTTTGGATAGAGGGCGTTCGGCTCATAGACAACATGTTGTTGAACGATTAATGACATTTAGATTTTAAATATAAAGCGTAACTTTGCAATATGATGATTGAAGTAATGAAATCCAAAATTCACCGTGCACGTGTCACACAAGCCGAATTGAATTATGTTGGAAGTATTACCATCGATGAAGATTTGATGGATGCAGCAGATATACTTGCTAATGAGAAGGTACAAATCGTAAATAACAATAACGGCGCAAGGTTAGAAACTTATGTGATACCTGGAGAACGTGGAACAGGGACAATCTGTTTGAATGGTGCGGCGGCGCGAATGGTGCAAGTTGGTGATATCGTAATCATTATTTCTTATGCCTTGATGGATAGAGAGGAAGCTAGAGCGCACAAACCGAGATTGGTTTTCCCTGACGATAATAATAGACTAATAAAATAAGCATATAGCATTTGTGATAAATACTATTTCAACATATCGCAGACTCATCGCCTCACTATTAGCGTGTTGGATGACGTTAATTGTGATAAGCGGAATAGTATTTATGCACAAAGAGATGACTTCAAAAGGTGAAATTGTCACGCACATTCACCCTTATGATTTTACCAACAAACATAAACATCAGCACAAAAGTGACGCGGAGATTCACTTTTTGGATATACTTTTCCAAGGCACATTCATTGAAAGTGATTTCATTACTTTTGAAGTTCCAATTATCTCCGAATTCTCCCTTAAAAATGAAACTTCATACAGCAGCATTTTAAATGCTGTCACTATATTGCACGCTTATTTGCGTGGCCCTCCCACTCTTGTTTAATGATTCTTTACATGTTGCAAGCTATAATTATGGTTTGTGATTTGACTTTTTTGATTAAAATCAAAAATTAAATTGATGCTATTCTTCTGCTTTGGAATTACACCTAATTTGTAGTTCTGATAGCTTTGTTAATGGCATTCAATAACCGAACATTTTACTAATCTTAAACAAGAAATTTATCTATGTCAATACACATAAAAAGTGGTATGCTTACTGTGCTTTTAGTTAGCGTCGCTTTTATTCTTCATGCACAAAACATTTTAAAAGGAACGATTAAGGATTCAGATGGAAATCCAATCGAAAATGCAACTGTTTCGATAGATGGAACTAAAGTGGCGATTTCGACAGATAATGCGGGACAATTTTCATTACACATACCAACAGGAAAAACAAAGTTAGCGGTGCGTGCCGTCGGATTTTTGACAATCAAGAAAGATATTGTGGCAGCAGATTATCAAAATGGAATTGAAATACTTTTAGAAAATGACAACCGTAATTTGGAGGAGGTTGTTGTCTCTGGTACATTAAAACAAGTTTCAAAATTAGACAGCCCTATTCCAGTCGAGGTTTTTACTTCTAAATTTTTCCAAGCCAATCCTGCACCTACGATTTTTGAATCATTACAAAATATAAATGGCGTTCGTCCACAAATCAACTGTAGCGTATGTAATACTGGAGACATTCATATCAACGGTTTAGAAGGGCCATATACAATGGTCTTGATTGATGGATTGCCCATTGTATCAGGACTTTCTACCGTATACGGGTTGAACGGTATTCCTCAAGCCTTAATCGAAAGAGTAGAAATTGTGAAAGGCCCAGCTTCTACGCTTTATGGAAGTGAAGCTGTCGGCGGATTAATCAATATCATCACAAAAAGCCCAAGTTCTGCACCTACTTTCAATTTGGAAACAATGGGTACTTCTTGGCAAGAATACAATTTGGATTTAGGAGGTAAAGTGAATGTAGGTACAGCGCAGTCATTAATCGGTGCCAACTACTTTAACTACAATAATCCTATTGACAAGAATGGCGATAATTTCACGGACGTAACTTTGCAACAACGATTCTCGGTATTTAATAAATGGAACTTTTCTCGTAAAGACAATAAGGTGTTCACACTTGCGGGTCGATACGTGTACGAAGACCGTTGGGGTGGAGAGATGAATTGGAGTAGACAATACCGAGGTGGAAATGAGGTGTACGGGGAAAGCATCTACACCAAACGTTGGGAAATGATGGGCGCGTATGATTTGCCAACATTAGAAAATTTAACTTTCACTTTCAGTGTAAATGGTCATGACCAAAACAGTGTATACGGTGAAACAAAATATTTGGCAGATCAAAAAATTGCCTTCGGTCAATTGACTTGGCGCAAAGAAATCCAAAATCACGATATTTTGACGGGGCTAGCGTATCGCTATACGTATTATAATGACAATACCGCAGCGACTGCTAAACCATCAAAAACGCATTTGCCAGGTATCTTTGTACAAGATGAAATCACATTACATGCACAGCATAAACTTTTGTTGGGTGCACGTCTGGATTATAATTCACTACACGGTACTATTCTATCACCGCGCATTAACTACAAATGGAATTCACGCGACAATACACAAGTTCTTCGTCTAGGTGTGGGTAACGGCTATCGTGTAGCAAACATTTTTACCGAAGACCATGCTGCGCTGACTGGGGCACGTGATGTGATATTCGTTGGCGACCTTAAACCAGAGACATCTTGGAACGGAAATCTTAATTATATCAAGAAGTTCTATATGGATGGCGGATCTGTATTTGCTCTAGATGCGAGTGCATTTTACACGTATTTTGATAATAAAATTATTCCTGACTACGAAACTAACGTCAATCAAATCATCTATGCGAATCTAGATGGACATGCCGTATCTAAAGGGTTATCCCTAAACTTAGATTGGGCACACACGAGCGGTCTAAAAGCGATGATAGGCGCCACAGTAATGGATGTATATAGTGTAGAAAATAACATCAAAGAATGGCAAATGTTAACCGAGAAAGTGATGGGAACTTGGACAATTGGTTATAAACTTAAACGCGCTAATCTGAGCATTGATTATACCGGAAATATAATTGGCGCAATGCGCTTACCAACTTTGAGTGTGGAAGGCGGAATTCAAGATCCTCGTCCAGATAAATCAAAAGCTTGGAGTATTCAAAATATTCAGTTGACCAAACATTTTAATAATGGTTTAGAAATATTTGGTGGTATCAAAAATCTATTGAATTGGACACCTACTAAAGGTGGAATCGAAATTATATCAAGAGCACATGATCCATTCGAAAGAATAGATGACCCTAATTTATTGCCGTTCGATCCAAGTTATGTTTACGGTCCGAACCAAGGTATCCGCGGTTTCTTGGGTGTGCGGTATAATTTATTTTAGAAAAAAAACACAGAATTATGGGAACAAGATATTTAAGTCGGTTTCTTATAGTTATATTATTCATTTGTGCATGGCAAGTAAGTCATGCACAAATTTTACCAACTAAAATTGAACAAATAGATAGTCTGATGGCGAAACAGCCTAAACCTATCTTAGTTTTACTTTCTACAGATTGGTGTCAATACTGCGCTATGCAACATCATCAAATCCAAAGAAACGAGAACTTTAAACAAAAGTCTGATCTTTTTTATTTTTTAGATTTTGATGCTGAAAACAAAGACAAAATCAAATTTCAAAACAAAGAGTACGTGTACAAGCCTACTGGTATCAACATTGGGACACATGAATTGGTTTTTGTATTGAATGGCAGCAACAAAATTTCATACCCATCATGGGTGTTATTAGACAAACTATATCAGCCAATCTTTAGGCATAATGGCCTTCTTAATCCGCAGCAACTTAATGAATTATTAGACGCTATCGTCGAAACTTTCAAAAATAAATAGTGAAAAAGAAAAATATTTTAATTTCTTTGTAGCAAAATGTCCTTATGAGGCGTTTTATACCTATAAACTATTTTAATATTCTTATGAAAAACTTATTAGGCTTACTTACTGCATTTGCATTATTAGCAACGACATTCACTTCTTGTAATAAATCCGATGATTTCAATTATGAAGAACAAATAGAGGCCGCAAAAAAAGAGGAAAGAAAACAAGATTCTTTATTCACTGCACAAAAATCAATTATTGAAGCGTACGTAAGTAATAATTTTGGAGCTAACGCTATTGAAGATACAACCAAACACTATTTTCAGTATTTAGAAAAAAGTGTAAAAAGAGGTATTTGGTATGAAATTATTACTCCAGCAACGGATAATTCTTATGAATACAAATTGAACGCTAGTCAAAATGGTGTCTTATACCCAACTTGGAAATTGAAGTATAAAGTAAATCTATTGACAAGTGAAACGCCTGTTTTATCGGATCTTGAAGGATCAAATTATAATTTGTCTTTATCGAATAGCAATAATATTTTTACGTCAGCTTGGGTTGTAGCTTTATTTCCAGCTAAATATAAAGTAAATGGTCAGGACATTAATTATGTTGGATTAACTAAAGATGGTGTAAAAAAAGGTACTAAAATTAGAGTGATAGTTCCTTCTATATATGCCTATGGAGTTCAGGGCTTAACTTCGAAAAACATCCCTGCTAACGCCCCTTTAGTATACGAATTTGAAATTTTAGATATTCAGTAACAAAACAATAAAAAAGAGATAAAACATTACTATTTTATCTCTTTTTTATTAATTTAGAAGCATGAATTTTTTAAGACCAATATTTTACCTTACAGTACTCTCATTCTTATTTCTTTCTTGTGCAAAAGAAGAAATGTTTGACCCTATTGCTCAATTCGAAACTGAAAAGCCTATTATAAAATCATACGCCAACACAAATTATCCAAATATGGTTTACTCAAATGATGAGACAGGTATTTGGTATGAGGTGGTAGAGCAGGGTGATGATAATAGTTATGAATACAAAACTATAGATGTCGTTAATAATTATGGGCAAACAGTTAAGACTGTTCAAATACCAACAATAACAGTGCGATATACAGGAAAATTAATTTCCAATAATATCGTTTTTGATTCAAATTTAGATAAATCAGAGCCATTAGTAAGTAAGCTAGATCAACTTATACCTGCTTGGTATTTTAGTTTTATACCAAAAAGCATAGGGGCATCAGAATTTGGTGGCTTAACAGCTAGAGGGTTAAAAAAAGGAAGCATTATACGAATAATTACACCGTCTTATTATGCATATGGGAATACAAGCAGGGGTTCGATTCCTGCAAATTCTCCACTGTTTTTTGAAATCGAAGTGATAGACATCAAAGATAATGTCCAATAAGCAAAATGGTCAATCTTAAAAGATTGACCATTTTTATTTTCCTTTATATTTCGAACCTTCCAAAATTTCCTGCGCATCTCCGATTGCGAATAAATCGGTCAACGACAGCGAAGGATTTCTTTCCATAAATTTTCTAACCATCATCCAGCCCATATACGAACCAAGTTTAGGCGAAGATTCATTCTTCTCCCCCAGTTCTGGTGTAAAGGGTGCTTCAGTGAAGTATTTTTGAATACGTAACATATCGGTACTGTACAACAAATTTTCTTGTAGAAACCAAGTCCATATATCGCTTTGGTATTTTTGAGCCCATTGCATCTGCTCCTTAGTGTACCCAATTTTTAAATCATCCGAGACATTTTCTAGCATAATATCCATCCCATACAATATCTTACCATTGTAGACCATGTGCTGCAATGTATTTTGTGTATTTTCAGGTTGCGGATAAAGTTCTTCACGCAATATGGCTTCTATAACCCGAGGTGTAATATTTTCGGGTGTAAATCGTCTAGAAATGTACAAAGGGATAGACTGCACAAGCGCTGGATAAAATTCCGAATCAGCCCCCAAGAACATATCCAAACCAATACCTACATAATCATCACCTAGTGGGGTCTGAAAAGCAAAGCCACTCACATACGATATTATCCGAGGTATATCATAAGTTGGAAAATAGTACTTAATATATTTAAAAGCTTTTGACAATTCATTCTCTTGTCTATCCAAAGCAGGGTAAACTTTAGCAACAGCCTTATTTAAATCAATAAAATCTTTTTGTTTTAGTATTTGGGCTAAACTTTCCTTAATTCGTGAAGAGTCTTGGGGATGACCAATCTGCAACATATCTTGCATGTAATTCGTGTAAAACGAACCATACTTTTGTTGCCATTGGTTGTTCATTTTGGAAATATCTTCCAATCTGAGGCTAGCAAGTTCCTTATCAAATCGCTCGATATGAATGTCTACCTCAATGTGTCCTACATCATGTCGATTTATTGTAGTAGTTTCACGACAAGATACTATAGTAACTATTAAAAAAAAGAAATACTTTTGTAGTGGTTTGAGTTTCATCAGTACAACGAAGTTAAGACCATAAATTTAAAACTAATAATATAAGTATGCTAAATTTTACAAAAACTACATTTGCGGCATTAGTGGCATTAGCTCTATTATTCACTACGAAAGTTAATGCGCAAGATTACTACACACGTACTCAAAACACTTCTGAAGATAAAAACTTCCGTTTAGGTCTTTCGATAAATCCAAATATCGGTTGGTTGCGTTATGATGATGATTATGAAGCAAGTGCTAAAGCAGGTTTTTCATATGGATTAGTTGCAGATTTGGGATTTGCTGATAATTACTATTTCTCTACTGGTTTATTAATCAATTCTATTGCTTCGAAGGTAGATTTTCCTAGTACAGGTGTAGATAGAGATAAAATTCGTTTGCAGTATGTAGAAATCCCTTTGACTATTAAATTGAAATCTGTTGAAGATGAAACAGGTAGATTTTATGGTCAGTTTGGTTTCACGACTGGATTTAAAGTTTCTGGAAAAGAAAAACTGGCTGGTGCGGACAAGAAACAATCAATCGATGGCGATGATTTATTCCGTTTAGGTCTACAAATCGGTGGCGGTAAAGAGTGGAAATTAAGTGATAACTTAGGTTTAATGACAGGTTTGACATTTAATAATGGATTTACGAGAGCAATCAAAGAAGGAAAACCAAAAACTTCATATGTAGCACTTAATTTTGGTCTTTTCTTTTAAAAGATTCTATAAAAATTACATTAAAAACGAGGTTAATACGAATTCTATCTTTAAATTCGTATTAACCTCGTTTTATTTTAAAAGATTCCTAATATGCAAGCAGAAAAAATTATAGATAAAATTGTAATCTGGCTAAAAGATTATGCGAAACAAGCAAGAGTAAAAGGATTTGTAGTAGGTGTATCTGGTGGAGTGGATTCTGGCGTCGTTTCGACACTGTGTGCGATGACAGGTTTAGAAGTATTAGTGTTGCAAATGCCAATTCGCCAAAAAGCCGATCAAGTTGACCGTGCATCAGAGCATATCGACTATCTAAAATCAAAATTTTCGAATGTAAGAGGATTGAATCTTGATTTGACTTCTGCATTTGATGAATTAACCAATATTTACGATGCAAATCAAGATGATATTCCCAATCGAGATTTAGCATTAGCGAATACAAGATCACGCTTACGAATGTTGTCTCTTTACTATTATGGGCAGATCAATTCGCTATTAGTATGTGGCACCGGCAATAAAGTGGAAGACTTTGGTATTGGTTTCTACACCAAATACGGTGATGGTGGCGTAGATCTTTCGCCAATAGCTGATCTTTATAAGACCGAAGTGTATACATTAGCTCGTGCACTTGACTTGCCAGAAAGCATCAAAAATGCGATACCAACGGACGGTTTATGGGATGCTGAACGTACTGATGAACAACAAATCGGTGCTACTTATCCAGAATTAGAAAAAATACAAAAGGAGTACGGTACAAAATCCGAAAGTGATTACAGTGGCAGAGATTTAGAAGTGTTCAAAATATTTGATAGAATGCATAAAGCTGCGCAACACAAAATTCAGCCTATTCCTGTATGTGCAATTCCTGATGAATGGAAATAGTTGAAAAAATATTTTAAACCTTTCTGCTATCTAATTGTCAAACATCACATAATTGGGCTTAGTTATGAAATATTTAGGTATATTATTTTCAGCTTTGGTACTTTTGGTCTTAGCTTCTTGTTCTTCCAACAGGTATCATACAACGCGCGTTCAAAATTTAGATTTTACGCAATATAAAACATACGGTTGGTTACCGCCTGTCGATTCTTTATCAAAAGATTACTTCAGTAATGATATTGCAAAGCACAATATTATGACCACTGCAAATAAAGAAATTGAGGATAGAGGATTAACGTATACAAAGGAAAACCCTGATGTACTGTTTCGTTATGTAGCGATAGTAAACAACAAAAGTAGAATGGTGTATTCATCCTACCACAATGGTTTTGGATGGGGTGGTCCTTGGGGCTGGTATCGTCCATGGGGGTATTATGGTTTTTATTCTCCATCTTATCCTGTTGGCAAAGAAAGAATTCGCTATGGTCATCTAATCTTGGAAGCGGTAGACCGCAATAAGAAAACAGTAATTTGGCAAGCACGTGGAACTACCGAAGTAGATAATCCAGAAAAAGCAATAAACGGATTACCAAAATTGATACAGGGTATCATGAAGCAGTATCCGTTAAAGATTAACAAATAGAAAAAGCTCCCTATGGAGCTTTTTCTATTCTAAGTAAAACACTATTTCCTATTAGCTCCCGATGTTTTTAAAAATTGGAAGAGTAATTTAATGTGTCTTTATCTGTCTTTCCAAATACAGAATAATTTCTTTAGGTCTATTTAAAGATTAATTTATACCAAAACCGACATTTAAGTCGGCTATTTTTGTTTATAAACAAATAATTTAACAACTTTACGTAAATCAACATATTTAGAAGCATCAGCAAGACTATGTATAAATTATTTTTCTCTACAGTTTTTACACTGATTTCGTTTGGAATTTTTGCACAACAACCTACATTACAACAAAAATTACAATCTAATTTACCTTTACATACGCAATTTCAAGTATTGTTAAATCAATCTAGAAATCAAGATGCAGACTTCAAGATTATTCGCAAATCTAATATTGAAATCGTACAACGAAATGTCGCTGATTCTATAGCAAAATATACAAAGGAAATAGCCTCTCTGAAAAGCAATTCATCTTCTTCGGTACAACAAGTACAATCTTTGAAAGATTCGGTACAAACGCTATCTCAAAGTTTAAAAATTGAGCAAGACAAAACTGATAGTATTTCTTTTTTAGGTATTGATTTTGGAAAGTCTTCTTATCACACGTTAGTATGGACGATCATTGGCGTTCTTGCAGTTGCGCTATTTATTATATTGATTTCTTTTAGAAAAGCTAAAGTAGATGCTGTAGAACATCAAAAAACTGCAGAGGAAGTTCAAAATGAATATCAAGCTCACAAAAAGAAAGCCTTAGAAACAGAACAAAAACTAAAACGTCAATTGCTTGATGAGCAGATGAAACGGGATTCATAATATGAACCAAGTTATAAGTATACTAGAAGAGCCAACTAATTTGTAAGTTGGCTCTTCTAGTTTTACAGCATGCTAGTACTAATAACCCGGATTCTGCATTGCTTGTTTTTCTGCTGGAGACAGTGCTATTCCATTTTCATTTGTAATAGCATCCAAGAATGATTGCGGCAGTGGTCTGTAGTAGTGCGTATTCGGATTGAACACTGAATTTCCTCTTACAAATCCATCGTTGAATGCTTTCCATCTTGCTTCCAACGTTTTCGTACGTGCTAAATCTTCCCAGCGATACAATTCTCCACACAATTCTCTTGTACGCTCATTCAATATAAATTGCAACATCTTTTGCGCGTTACTTGTAGCACCCAGTTTGTTGTAAATTGGGAGATCAACAGGCGAATTGTAAATATCGTTCACAGAGTGGATCACAAGTGACGAAGTAGTAGAAGATGTCGATACAGGCATGTCGTTGTTTGACTCGTAGTATGTGTTCTTATTCCAATAAATTGCACCTTCTGCGGAGAATCCACCACCTTTGCCTGCAGCATATTGATTGTTTAAATACGATTGTCCACCATCAATATGCTTGGTTCTATCTTCCCCTTCTTTAAATCCTGCGCGATTTCGTAGTCGATTTATCCATGCAATAGCATTTGCATACTGTCCTTCGCCCTTACGCACATAAGCCTCTGCTACCATCAATACATCTTCTGCAGATCGCGCCATTATAGCGTCACGCGTACCAAATTGAGATGCAATATTAATACGATAACCATCACGGAATTTGGACAATGCGACATAGCGTGAATGCGTACTCGCTCCTTGTGCCAAGAAATAGCCATAATTGCCATGTGCACCTACCCAAGCTTGAGGTTGTCCTTCAAAATATCTTACAAACGTATGTGTATTTTGCATTACACCTGCCTTTGCTACCGATGTAAGATCTGTACCAACTTTAGTAAATCTATTATCTCCCGCGTTATTAACAATATATTTAATAGCTAAATCTCCACCTCTAAAACGTTTTGTGCCAGCTACAGTTCCTGGAGGGCCTATTGCAGCTTGTTCTGCTGTCCAAGAAGGAGCAGTATTTGTATTGTTGCTACCATACGTAGTGATAAAAGATTTCCAAAAGCGGGAATCATTCACACGATCAAAAACATCTAAAGTGTAATTTGTTGATCTTGCGTATGAGAATTCACGACCACCAGAAATATCTCTTGAAGTACCTGCCAAATCTTGATAAACTGCTGGATAATACAAATGGATTTGATTACCATAACGTCCCCAAGTCGCTTGATCGTCTGAAAATTGAGCCGACAATACAACTTCAGATACACGCTCATTTGCGCTATTTGCTCTTTGGTAATCCCATAGTTCCGTAAAATCATTTACCAATGGATGCGCATTTACAACTTCTGTCCCATATTTAATTACCGCATCTAAATCAGAACTCACAAAATTTGTATTCCAACCGCTATATAATTCACTTGCTCTAGTCAGATGTGCTTTAGCCAAATAGTGAGCTGCTGCCCATTTCGTGACACGACCAAATTCCGTTCCCGTAGGTTTTAATAACTTATAAGCTTCTTCCAAATCTGAAATGATTTGTGCAAAGCACTCCTCTTCAGTATTTCGTTTGAAATAGGTGGATACACCATCAGAGGGAGTCAATTTAAGCGGTACTCCCCCAAATTGAGTCACCAGTTGCAAATAGAAATAACCGCGCATGAAATAACCTTCACCCAGACGTACATCATAATTTCTATTAGATTTATCATAATATAAGGGAACGTTCTGAATCAAGGTATTAGCAGACTCGATACCTGAATACATATTATCCCATAGTGGTGCGATATTTTGCCCTCCATATGTTGATTCTTGGGGATTTAAATCCGTACCATAACTATTAAAACTTGGAGATGCATTATTTGCATCTGTAAATTCATCTACCCCGAGATTGAAAAGCGCCATGCCCCAAGTGTAGTTGAATTTGAATTTCAATTTTGAATACACACCTGTGGACAAATCGTCAAGACCAACTTGTGTTTTAAATAAATCTGTACTTGGTGTAGTAATTAACTCCTCTTTTAAAAAGTCTTTGCTACAAGACTCAAAGATTGATATACAAGCAACACCTAAGACAGACGCTGCTATTATTTTAAAATTAATTTTTTTCATCTTTTTCTTTTTAAATATTAATCAGCGTTACTATTAAAAACCTACACTTAAACCCAAAACAAAACCTCTGGTGGTAACTGAAGAACCGATTTGATT
>Ga0233369_1000303_pt1 | contig 22938 bp, 21 predicted proteins | sample ElkDunMinimDraft_26_FD_191537 | JGI IMG/M metagenome (GOLD analysis project Ga0233369, IMG submission 191537) | Fecal eukaryotic communites from dung pellets of Tule Elk in California, USA - Elk Dung D16 | ecosystem: Host-associated > Mammals > Digestive system > Large intestine > Fecal | place... | reverse complement strand
CGCTGCTCGTAATAGGCCTGCGCCACCGCCTGCGACAGCCGGCGCACGCGCAGGATGTAGCGCTGGCGTTCGGTGACCGAGATCGCGCGGCGCGCGTCGAGCAGGTTGAAGCTGTGGCTGGCCTTGGTGACCTGGTCGTAGGCCGGCAGCGGCAGGCCGGCCTCGACCAGCCTCATCGCCTCGGCCTCGCAGGCGTCGAAGCGGTGGAACAGTTCCGCGACGTCGGCGTGCTCGAAGTTGTAGGCGCTCTGTTCGCGCTCGTTCTGCAGGAACACGTCGCCGTAGGTGACCACGCCCTGCGGGCCCACGGTCCACACCAGGTCGTAGACGTTGTCGCAGTTCTGCAGGTACATGCACAGCCGCTCGAGACCGTAGGTGATCTCGCCCAGCACCGGCCGGCATTCGAGCCCGCCGGCCTGCTGGAAATAGGTGAACTGGGTGACTTCCATGCCGTTGAGCCAGACTTCCCAGCCCAGGCCCCAGGCGCCGAGGGTCGGCGATTCCCAGTTGTCCTCGACCAGGCGCAGGTCGTGCAGCAGCGGATCGATGCCCAGTTCCTTCAGCGAGCCGAAGTACAGCTCGACGATGTTGTCAGGGCTGGGCTTCATCACCACCTGGTACTGGTAGTAATGCTGCAGGCGGTTGGGGTTCTCGCCGTAGCGGCCGTCGGTGGGCCGGCGCGAGGGCTGCACGTAGGCCGCGTTCCACGGCTCGGGTCCGAGCGCGCGCAGGAAGGTGGCCGGATGGAAGGTGCCGGCGCCGACTTCGAGGTCGAGCGGCTGCACGAGCACGCAGCCCTGCGCCGCCCAGTAGGCGTTGAGGCGGGTGATCAGTTCCTGGAACGTGGGTCCGGTCATCGGCGCGTGGACTGGGCGCTTGCGCGCGGCGCGCTAGTATAGCGGCGACCTCGCAGCGGCCGGCTTCGCCGGCATCCGGAGCCCCGTTGAACCAGGCCTTGCGTTCCGCACCGCCCGCGCGCCTGCCGCCCGGCCGGCTGGCGCTGGAGCCGGTGCTGGCGGGCCTGGTCGCCGATGGCGTGCTGGCCGCCGCCGACGCCGAGCACGCACGCGCCAGCGCGCGCCACGTGCGTGGACTGGATGCCGTGCATCCGCTGGTGCTGCTGGCCAACCTGAAGCTGCCCTCGGCGCAGCGGCCGGGCAGCGAACTGGGCCTGGAAGCGCTCACCGAATGGCTGGCCGCCGCCAGCGGCCGGCCCTACCTGCGCATCGACCCGACCAGGATCGTGGTCGCCCAGGTCACCGAACTCGTCTCGCACGCCTACGCGCGCCGGCACCGGCTCCTGCCGGTGGAGGTGGGCGGCGACCGCGCCCGCATCGCCACCAGCGAGCCGATGGCGCTGGACTGGCTGCCGGACGTGCAGCGCCTGCTGCGCCGCGAGGTCGAGCTGGTGGTGGCCAATCCGCTCGACCTGCACCGCTACACCATGGAGTTCTTCGGCGTGACCCGCTCGGTGCGGGGCGCGAGCCAGGACGGCGGCGAGAAGGGCAGCCAGGCGCCGAGCTTCGAGCAGCTGGTCGAGCTGGGCCGCGCCGGCGACGTCAACGCCGACGACCACCACATCGTCAACATCGTCGACTGGCTGCTGCAGTACGCCTACGAACAGCGCGCCTCGGACATCCACCTGGAGCCGCGCCGCGACGTGGGCCGGGTGCGCTTCCGCATCGACGGCGTGCTGCACAAGGTGTTCGAGATGCCGCCGCCGGTGATGACCGCCGCGGTCTCGCGCATCAAGGTGCTCGGGCGCATGGACCTGGCCGAGCGCCGGCGTCCGCAGGACGGCCGCATCAAGACGCGCTCGCCGGGCGGGCGCGAGGTCGAGATGCGCCTGTCGACCATGCCCACCGCCTTCGGCGAGAAGTGCGTGATGCGCATCTTCGACCCGGACACCGCGTTCAAGGACATCGCCCAGCTGGGCTTCGACGAGGCCGAGGCCGCGACTTGGCAGGAACTGACCAGTCGCCCGCACGGCATCGTGCTGGTCACCGGTCCGACCGGCTCGGGCAAGACCACGACCCTGTATTCCACGCTCAAGCGCCTGGCCACCAGCGACGTGAACGTGTGCACGGTCGAGGATCCGATCGAGATGATCGCGCCCGAACTCAACCAGATGCAGGTGCACCACCAGATCGACCTCGGCTTCGCCCAGGGCGTGCGCACCCTGCTGCGCCAGGACCCGGACATCATCATGATCGGCGAGATCCGCGACCTGGACACCGCGCAGATGGCGGTGCAGGCGGCGTTGACCGGCCATCTGGTGCTCTCGACCCTGCACACCAACGACGCGCCCTCGGCGATCACCCGCCTGCTCGACCTGGGGCTGCCGCACTACCTGATCGCCTCGACCCTCAACGGCGTGCTCGCCCAGCGCCTGGTGCGCACCCTGTGCCCGCACTGCAAGGTGCCGCGCGCGCCCTCGGCCGAGGCCTGGAGCGCGCTGCTGCCCGGCACGCTGGCGCAGCCGCTGCCAGCGGCGGCCTGCGCGCCGGTGGGCTGCCTGGAGTGCCGCAACACCGGTTTCCTCGGCCGCGTCGGGCTGTACGAGCTGATGCCGGTCACGGCCAGGCTGCGCGCGCTGGTCCGTCCGGACATGGAGCTGGCCGGCTTCAGCCGCGCGGCGCAGGAGGATGGCCTGCGCACACTGCGCCTGGCCGGCGCGCAGAAGGTCGCGCAGGGGCTGACCACGGTCGAGGAAGTGCTCACTGTGCTGCCGCCGAGCGAGTAGCGCAGGCGCCCGCGCGCGGGCCTCCGCGCCATGGGCGATCGGGTAGCATGGCGAGGTCGTGGCGCAGGCCACCTGGAAGTCGGAACGATACGCATGTCCACACGGACGATGGGCCCGGGCCACGGCTGGTCGTGGCTGGCGCGGGCGGTGAACCTCGGGCGCGGCAATCCCAAGGCGGTGATCGGCGGGATCGCGCTGGTGGCGCTGATCGCGCTGCTGCCGAGCCTGGTGCAGATGCTGCTGCAGGGCGCCATGGGCGGGCAGGCCGATGCCGGACTGACCGTGGCCGCGCTCACCACCCTGGTCTCGCTGGTGGTGTTCCCGCTGCTGATCGGCGGCGTGCTGCGCGTGATCGACGCCACCGAGCACGGTCGCCCGGCCCGGGCCAGCGGCGTGCTGGAAGCGTTCCGCTCCGGCCATGGCGCCGGCCGCCTGATCGCCTTCGGCCTGCTGATGACGGCGCTGTACCTGCTGGTGTTCGGCACGATCATCGGCGTGTTCGGCCAGGGCCTGCCCGAGTGGTACATGCAGCTGGTGCAGCTGACCATGGAGGGCGGCGGCAAGCCGGTGCAGCCGGAGGACATCCCGCCGCCGCCTTCGGGCCTGGGCATGGTGATGGCGCTGGGCCTGCTGTGCGGCCTGTACCTCGGCGGCGCCTATGCGATCGGCTTCGGCCAGGTCGCGCTGGGCGGGCGCGGGGTGCTGGAGGCGATGCGCGACGGCTTGGCCGGTTCGCTCAAGAACCTGCTGCCGATCGTGGTGCTGGCGGTGCTGTCGATCGCCGCGCTGATCGCCCTGAGCCTGGTGGCCACCCTGCTGGGCGGCGTGCTGGCGCTGGTGGGCGGGCTGGTGCATCCGGCGCTGTCGGTGCTGCTGGTGGCGCCGCTCTACCTGGGCATGATCCTGCTGATGTACGTGGTCATGTTCGGCGTGATGTACCACATGTGGCGCGACATCTGCGCCGAGCCGGTGGCGCCGGCGCCGCTGCCGGACAACCAGCTCGAACTCTGAGGTCGGCGGCGCATCGCGCCGCTCCGGCCGCTAGGCCGGGAGCGCCTCGAGCGCGCGCAGCATCGCCGCCTGCGCGCCCAGCGTCAGCCGCGCCATTGCCGCGACGCTCGCGGCCAGCTGCAGCGCCAGCCAGGCCCAGGCCCAGGCGGGCAGGGCGGCACCGGGTGCATGCTCCGCCGACACCCGGGTGCCGGCGATGCGGTCGTGCAGGGCCTGGTGTCGTGGCGGCGCCAGCGCCAGCAGGTGGCCGAGGTTGAGGCTGAGCCAGGACAGCGTTCCGGCCAGTTGCCGTGCCGCCACCCGCGCCGCGCCTGGTCGCGCGCCCTCCAGGGTGGACACGCGCAGGCCGAGCGCGCGCTTGCCCGGCGTGGCCTGGCGCGACGACGCTTCCCAGAACGTGAACCAGGCCAGCGCCAGCGCCCAGGCCAGCAGCAGCGGCGGCAGCGCCAGGTCCCACAGCGCCTGCGAGGCCTCGTGCGCCAGCGCCTGCTGGCCGGGATCGGACAGCCACAGTCGCGACAGCGCGAGCACCGATCCGCCCTGCGCCGGCAACTCGATCAGTGCGCCGGCCAGCGAGCGCAGCAGCGCCTCGAAGGCAGCGCCCAGTCTCGGCAGGCCGGCCTGCAGCGCGGGCGCGCAGAGCGCCAGGGCGGCGCAGGCGGGCAGGGCCATGTCCAGCGACCAGGCCGCATACCGGCGCAGCAGGCCGGCCGGCGCGGCCGGCAACGCGCTCACGCCTCGTCCGCGGCCCTGTCGCCGCTGCGCGGCACGACCATGCGCGCGGCGACGATCCCGGCCTCGTAGAGCAGGCACATCGGGATCGCCAGCAGCAGCTGCGAGACCACGTCCGGCGGGGTGATGACCGCGGCCAGGATGAACACGCCGACGATCGAATAGCCGCGCCATTCGCGCAGCTGCGCCGGCGTCACCCAGCCCAGCGCCACCAGGATCACCAGCGCCACCGGCAGCTCGAAGCTGATCCCGAAGGCCAGGAAGATCACCAGCACGAAGTTCAGGTAGGCGTTGATGTCGGTCATCATCGCCACGCCGTCCGGGGTCACCGCGGTGAGAAAGCCGAACACCGCCGGCAGCACGATGAAGAAGGCGAAGGCGCAGCCGGCATAGAACAGCAGCACCGCCGAGACCAGCAGCGGCAGCGCCAGCCGCTTCTCGCGCTTGTACAGCCCGGGCGCGACGAAGGCCCAGGCCTGGTAGAGCAGCCAGGGCATGGTGAGCAGCAGCGCGGCGAACAGCGCCAGCTTGAGCGGGGCGAAGAACGGCGAGGCCACTTCCACCGCGATCAGGTGCGCGCCCTGCGGCAGCTTGTCCAGCAGCGGCTGGGCGAACCAGCCGTAGAGGCGATTGGCGAAGGGCAGCAGCGCCAGCAGGGCCACACCCAGGCCGACCATCGCGCGCAGCAGGCGCGCGCGAAGCTCGACCAGATGCTCGATCAGGCTGCTCTCGCCGCTGTCGGACTCAGCGCTGCCGGCCATCGTCTCCGTCCGTTGCATCGGCCGCCTCGCGGCCGGTGTTCGCGTCGTCGCGCGCCGCACTGTCGCCGGCGTCGGCGTCGCCGGCAGGCGTTGCGCCCTGGGGCCCGGCCGTCGGCCCGGCGACGACCTGCGCAGGTCCGGCTCCCTGGTCGGCCGGCGGGAGCGCGGGTTGCGGCGCGGGTTCGCCCGGCGCGGCGACCTGCCGGCGCAGGCTCTCGATCTCGCGCCGCGCCTCGGCCTCGGCCGCGCTCACCCGGCTCTGCACCTCGGCCTCGGTCTCCTGCATGGTGCGATGCAGTTCCGAGGCGGCTTGGCGGGCCTCCTGCAGGCTGCGCTTGAGTTCCTCGGCGGCCAGTTCGCGCTCCAGTTCCGAACGCACCGAATACCATTGCGCGCGCGCACGGCGCACCCACAGCCCGGCGAAGCGCGCCGCCTTGGGCAGGCGCTCGGGACCGAGGACGACCAGGGCGACCACCGCGACGAGCAGCAGTTCGGTGAAGCCGATATCGAACATGGCGGCGGACGTGGACCCCGCGGTCAGCGCGGGACGTTATCGTCCTGCCGGACCTTGTCGGAGGGCGTGCCCTCGCGCTCGTGCTGCGGCTTGTGGTCGAGTTCGCCGGCGGGCTTGTCCTCGTCGGCCATGCCCTTCTTGAATCCCTTCACCGCCTCGCCCAGATCGCGGCCGGCGCCGCGCAGGCGCTTGGTGCCGAACACCAGTAGCACCACGACCAGCACGATCAGCCAATGCCAGATGCTGAAACTACCCATTGCATGCTTCCGGGACAGGTGGGGAACGCTCAGGATACTCCAGCGCGGCCCCGGGGGCGTACCGGGGTCAGGGGGTCTCGGGCAGCGGCTCGACCAGGGCCGGGTTGTCGTTCACCGGCTCGAACGGCTGCGGCACGGGCGCGCCGGATTCGGGCTGCTGCGACAGCGGGGCGGTGCTGGCGCCGGTCGGGACCGGTGCCGGCGAGGCCGAGGCCACGACGCGGGCGGGCTGGCCGCTGGTGCCGCGGGCCAGGCGGGCGGCATCGGTGGCCTCCTCGAGCTGGTCGCGGAAGGCCACCACCGCCTCGGGGGTCTGCCCGACGCGGCCTTCGAAGATCATGCGCGGCGTGGTGCCGGCGCCGTAGACCAGCTGGTTGGCGTCGTTGTCGATCTGCAGCACCGCGCCGTCCAGGGCGACGCCGGCGAACAGCCCGCGCGCGCGCGACCACGACCAGATCTCGGCCTTGAGCTGGCCGTCGGTGGCGGCCGCGGCGTTGCGCCCGACCGGGCCGGCGGCGACGCCCGCGTCCGCGCCCAGGGTGACCTTGCCGTTGACGATGGATTCAAGGCTGCGGTCGTTGCGGAACACCAGCACCACGTCCGAGGACTGCACGCCGGCCTGGAAGCCGATGCTGCCGCCGGTGAGCTTGACGAAGCTGGGGTTGGACCAGGTGCCGTCGGGCGACTTCACCGACAGCAGGCCGTGGCCGCGGCGTCCGCCCAGCACCAGGCCGACCTTGAGCGTATCGGGGATGACGACGATCGCGCGCGCTTCGTCCAGCAGCTTGTCCGGGATCGCCGACTCGGGGATCGCCTGCACTTCGTTGAGGACGCGCAGCGCCTCGCGCGCGCGCGCGTCCTGCTCCGGCCCGGCCACGGCGGTACCGGCGGTCAGCGAAAGAGCCAGCAGGGAGGCGAGCACGGTGGCGCGCGGCGACAGGAAACGGGGACGGCGCATCGGAACTCCGGAACGTAGGACACCGCGCGTCGCGGCGACGGCTCAGGCTAGGGACGGCGCGATGAATCGGGCATGAGTTGACCCGGTCTATCGCAGCGATTGGAAACTGCCCATGCCAACCGGCAGCGGCCCTGCCATCCTATGCGCATGACGATTCCAGCCCCCGTGCCCGGCGGCGCGACGCCCGATACCGCCGTCCTCCTGGTCAACCTCGGTACGCCCGAGGCGCCCACCGCCGCGGCGGTCAAGCGCTATCTCGGCGAGTTCCTGGGCGACCCGTTCGTGGTCCAGATCCCGAAGCTGCTGTGGTGGCCGCTGCTGCACGGCGTGATCCTGCCGCTGCGCTCGCCGCGCGTGGCGAAGAAGTACGCCGGCATCTGGATGGAGGGTGGTTCGCCGCTGGCGGTGCACACGCGCGCGCTGGCGCAGGCGATGCAGTCGCGCCTGCAGGGCGTGCAGGTGGTGCATGCGATGCGCTACGGCGAGCCGGCGCTCGCGCCGTGCCTGCGCGCGCTGCGCGCGTCCGGGATCCGCAGGGCGCTGGTGCTGCCGCTGTATCCGCAGTACTCCTCGACCACGACCGGCACGGTGGCCGCCCTGGTGGCGCGCAGCGCGGATGCGCCGCGCACCCGCGTGATCGACGACTACGCCACCGACGCCGGATGGGTGGCGGCGGTGGCCGCCTCGATCGAGGATCACTGGCGCCAGCACGGGCGCGGCGAGCGCCTGCTGTTCTCCTTCCACGGCCTGCCGCAGCGGCTGGTGGATGCGGGCGACCCGTATGCCGCGCAGTGCGAGGCCAGCGTCGCGGAGCTGGCGCGCGCGCTGGGCCTGGGCGCGGCGGACTACGTGATGACCTACCAGTCGCGCTTCGGCCGCGAGCGCTGGCTCGGGCCGGCCACCGACGAGACCCTGCGCGCGCTGGCCGCCTCCGGCGTGCGCCGGGTGGACGTGGTGTGCCCAGGCTTCGCGGCCGACTGCCTGGAAACGCTGGAAGAGATCGCGATGGAGAACGCCGAGCTGTTCCACGAGGCTGGCGGTCAGGCCCTGTCCTACATCCCCTGCCTCAACGGCACCCCGGCCCACGCCGATGCGCTGGCCGCGCTGGTGCGTCGCGAACTGGACGCCTGGCCGGCCGGGGACTGAGCCTCCGCCGCGGCGGCGTCGCTAGCGGCTGCCGCCCTGCAGCTGCACGCCGACGATGACGTGGCGATCGCCGTTGTTGCGGTTGAACGACAGCGTGGCGCTGCGGCGCGGCCCACCCTCGCCCTTCTCGAAGGCTAGCACCGCGCTGTCGGCCGAATGCTGGGCCGACATCGACTGGGTCCAGCCGGCCGCCCGCATCGTCTCGCGCGCGTCGGCCAGTAGCGCGCCGACCTCGCCGGGCACGCTCAGGCTGATCATGCTCACGCCCTGCAGGTCCATCACGCTGTTGACCTGGTAGTGGACCGGCAGGTAGACGTCCTCGGGGAAATCCGCCGGCAGCGCGACCTGGCGGCCGCTGCGCGCGTCGGGCGCGGCCTCGCCGCCGTGCAGGCCGGCCTGTTCGCCGTCGCGGTCGATGGCCACCCCGGTCGCGCGCGCGATCGCCGCGTCCGCCGCGGTCTGGCCCACCTTCTGGCAGCCGCCGGCGGCCAGCGCCAGCGGCAGCACGAGGGACAGGCGGGACATACGCTTGGCAAGGTCGTTCATCGCATCCCCGGGGGTCGGGCGGAATGGGTCGATGAAGCGGAGAACGCGGTTCGTGGCCGGGACAGGTCAGGCCGACAGCAGCACGTGCAGGCCGGCCTTGAGCCGGCGCCCCTCGTCGCGGAAGTAATCGCGCTCGGCGCGCCAGTCCGGGCAGCGCGCCTCCACCTCGCGCCAGAAGCGGCGCGAATGGTCGGCGTGGATCAGGTGGCACAGTTCGTGGACCAGCACGTACTCGAAGGCCGAGGGCCGGCCCAGCACCAGGGCCAGGTCGAGGGTGAGGGTGCCGTCGGGGGCGAGCGAACCCCACTGCGAGGACAGCACGCGCAGGCGGATGCGCGAGGGCGCGCGCGGCAGGCCGGGCAGGTAGCCCGGCAGCCAGCGGCCGATGTCCGCGCGCGCCTGCGCCTCGTAGAAGTCGCGCAGCGCGCGCGCCACCGCCGCCGCGCCCGCGCGTGGCGGCAGCTGCAGCGTCAGCGACGATCCATCCCCGACCACGCGCGCCACGCGCCCCGGCGCCCAGTCCAGGGGCAGCGACTGGCCGCGCAGCGGGATGCTGCCCGCTTCTCCCGGCACCAGCGGCGCGACGTCGCCGGGCTGCTGGGCGAGCTGGTCGGTGAGCCAGTCGCGGTGCTCGTGGATGAAACGCTCGCCGGCCAGCAGCGTGATGCGCGGTGGCAGGGTCAGGCGCGCGCCGCGCTCGCCCACGCTCAGGCGCAGGCGCTTGGCGCGCGGGTCGCGCACGCGCAGGACGTCGATCTGGCGCCCGTCGGACAACTCGAAGGCGAACGTGTCGCGCTGCAACCGGGAGACGCCCGGCGCCGTCGGCGACAGTCGGAACAGGGAAGGCATGAGGGAATGCTAACTGCTGTGGTGCGAAGGCGCGCACGGCGCCCGGACGCGCCCGCCGGAGCGGGCGCCGGAGGGGTCAGACGTCGGCCCTGGAGAGCTTGAGCGCGCCTTCGAGCACCGTGAACAGGCGCGAGAACTCCGCGCTCATCAGGGCGAAGCGCGCCTCGAGTTCGGCGCGCATGTCGTCGTGGTCGTTGGACTCGAGCTGGTCCACCGCGCCGTCGAGCAGCTTGAACTTGCGCACCACCAGGTCTTCACCGAGCACGAAGGAGACGTGGTCGTCCAGGTTCAGCGCCAGCTTGGTCACCTGCTTGCCCGAGTCCAGGTGCTTGGTGATCTCGTCGCACTGCAGTTCCTGGCGCTGGCACTTGACGATGGCGCCCTGCTCGGCCGGGTCCTTGAGTTCGCATTCCTCGCCCAGGGACAGGCCCTCGGGCAGCGGATCGCCGGCGACCCAGCCGGTCAGCACGCTGCGCGGCGCGACCTCGGCGTTCAGCGGAAGCGCCGGGAAGCTGCCCATGGCCTGGCGGATCTCCGACACCACCGCCTCGCCGCTCTTGCGGCTGGAGGTGTTGACCGCGCACACGCCGTGCGCCAGGTCGAGGATCGCGTCGGTCCGCGAGGGCCGCACGAAGGCGCGCGGCAGCAGTTCCTGCACCAGGTCGTCCTTCATCTGCTTGCGCATGCGGCTGCCGGGGCGGCGGCCCTGCTTCTGCTCCATCTCCTCCACGCGCTCGGCGAGCATCTCGTTGACCACCGAGGAAGGCAGCAGCCGGTCCTCGCCGCCGACGCTCAGCCAGATCGCGTCGCCGATGCGGTGCGAGAGCGCCTCGGTGTTGCGCCCGAACGGCGGCACGAAGCCGCGCGAGGACAGCTCCATCGGGCCGACGGGCTTGAGCGGATGTCCGGCCAGCAGTTCCTCGAGCGAGGAAAAGTCGAGCGCGGTGGGGAAACGGAACAGCGTGAGATTGCGGAAGAACATGAGGGAGAGGGGACCGTGATGGGGGGGTGTGGGTTCAGTCGGCCGAGGGCCGCGTCCACGCACGCAGGCCGGCCATTGTGACGCCTGCGCCTAGGGAAACGGGGAGACGCCGCCGGCGGATGCGCCGCTGGCGCCGATGCGCGGCACCGGCATCAGGCCTCGCGCTCGCCGGAGGCGGCGGCCGCGGCGTCGCCGGCAAGCCAGGCATGGGCGTCGGCGAGCGCGCCGTCGCGATGGCCCAGCGCGCGGAAATCGAACAGCGACGGATCGCTGAGCTGCGAGGGACGGATGTCGCCAAGCGCGCGCGCGATGGTCTCGATGCGCCCGGGCGATTCGCGTTCCCACTGCGCCATCATCTTCTGCACCTGCTTGCGCTGCAGGTTCTCCTGCGAGCCGCACAGGTTGCAGGGGATGATCGGGAAGGCCTTGATGTCGGCGTAGGCGGCGATGTCGTCCTCGCGCACGTAGGCGAGCGGGCGGATCACCACGTGCCGGCCGTCGTCCGACAGCAGCTTGGGCGGCATGCCCGAGAGCTTGGCGTGGAAGAACAGGTTGAGGAAGAAGGTGGCGACCATGTCGTCGCGATGGTGGCCCAGCGCGATCTTGGTGTAGCCGTGCTCGGCCGCGTAGGTGTACAGCGCGCCGCGGCGCAGCCGCGAGCACAGCGAGCACATGGTCTTGCCTTCCGGGATCACGCGGCTGACAACCGAATACGTGTCCTGCTCGATGATGTGGAAGTCCACGCCGCGTTCGCGCAGATAGTCGGGCAGCACGTGCCCGGGGAAATCGGGCTGCTTCTGGTCGAGGTTGACCGCCGTGATCGAGAAGCGCACCGGCGCCTTCTTCTGCAGCTGCAGCAGGATGTCGAGCATGGTGTAGCTGTCCTTGCCGCCGGACAGGCACACCATCACCCGGTCGCCATCCTCGATCATGCCGAAGTCCGCGATCGCCTTGCCGACCTGGTGGCGCAGGCGCTTGGCGAGGCGGTTGGCTTCGTGCGCGCCGCGCCGGTCGGCGTTGCGAAGGACGGGCATGGGCAGGGGAACGACGGTATCCATGCGCCGATTTTACCGGTATGCGCGGTTCGCGGTCCGTCGCGATGCGGATCGGCGGTTCCGGCGCGCCTGTGCGGGCGCCGCGCGGCCGCCCGGGGGCGGGCGCACGGCGCGGTGTCGCTCAGCCGCTCAGGGCGACCACACCCGGTTGCGCGTGGCCGGGTCCGCGGTGATCTCGCCCAGCCGTCCGTCCGCTGCGAAATGCAGCTGGAACTCCTCGAAGCTGCCCAGCCAGTAGCGCCACAGGTCCGCGTCGAGGTCGGGGTTCTCGCTGCTGATCGGATAGCCCAGCGCGGCGATGACCTGTTCGCGGGTCATGCCCGGCGTCACCCGCGACTGGCGCACGGCCTGCTGTACCTTGTCCGGCCAGCCGGCGATCACCGGCGCAGGATCCTCCTGCACTACGTAGCGGCGCGCGAACGCGGCATTGTCCAGGTCGCGGCTGTAGTCGTTGCCGAGTTCCTGCTTGCCGCCGTCGATCTGCAGCTTCACCCGGTAGCGGCCGTAGCCGGTCACCTTCACCGGGGTGCCGGCGGGAATCACCCGCTTGCCGCCTTCGGCGTAGTTGCTGTCGCTGATCCAGCTGCCGTCGCTGCGCATGTTGCAGCACAGGTAGCCCTCGTAGCTGTCCTTCGCGCCGGCCCCGCCGGCGACCAGCGCGGCCACCACCGCCAGCCCGCGCAGCGCCCTGCGCCCCTTGTGTCGGGTCCTTTCCATCGTCTGTTGCTCCCTGGTTTCCTGTGCGGCGGGCCGCCGCACGCGTCTGTCCGCGGGCGTCTTGCCCCCGGGCGCGTCGCCCCTTCCGCGCCAGGGCATTGTGCACGCACGGGTGGAGCGGGGCAGCAGGTCGGCGCCCGGGGAGTGTAAGCTGGCACGCGGATGCGAAACGACGATCCCGCCACCCTCGCCCGCCAGCTGGCCGACCTGCGGCAGCAGCACCGCGACCTCGACATCGCGATCGCGCAGCTGCAGCGCGACATCGCCAACGATGAGCTGACGATCAAGCGCCTGAAGAAGCGCAAGCTGCTGCTCAAGGACCAGATCGCGCGCCTGGAGAGCGCGCTGATCCCGGACGAGCCGGCCTAGCGCGCCTCAGTCCTGCGGCGCGACAGCGGCCTCCGGCCGCGCCGCTTCCGGGCTCACCTTCTCGATGGTGTGGCGCAGTTCGCGGCCGAGGATGACCTTGGCATCGCGCGCCCATGCATCCAGGCGCTGGTCGAACACCAGCTTGCTGTTCTGGTCGAGCCGGACCAGGCCCAGCTCGCGCAGCTTCTGGATGAAGCCGCGGAACAGGCTCTTGTCGAAGAACTCCGGCGCGGCCGGCGCGTACAGCAGGCTCAGCCGCTGCGCGGCCAGCTGGCACAGGCTCTCCAGTTCGCCGGCGCCGAGCGTGCCCGGGCCGTTCTTGGCCAGCACCGAGATGGCGATGTAGTAGCGCTCGAAGGCCTGCTGCAGCGGATGGCCGATCGCGCGCAGGCGGAACACCTCGTCCGACTGGCCGGCGTTGCGGGTCAGGGTCGACGCGTCGTCCAGCTGCAGCAGCCCTTCGCGCACGAACACGTCGATGGTGCGGTCCACGCGCTCGGCGAAGCCGTCCTCGTCCCAGGCCAGGAACAGCTCGCCCTGCAGGAAGGGATACACCGCGCGCCCGATCCGCAGCAGCGTCTCGCGGCTCATGCGCCGGTTGTGCTGGAAGCAGCAGGCGATCCATGCCGAGGCGGTGAACAGGTGCAGGACGTTGTTGCGGAAATAGCTCAGCAGCACCGCGTCGTCGTCGCCCACGCTGAACACGTCGCCCAGCGGATGGGCGATGCGGCGCAGCACCCCGATCTCCTCGCCATGGGCCACGATCTCGCGCGGCGAGTGCGGGGTCACCGTCACCCGGTCGGAATAGGGCACTTCGGCCAGCAGGGTCTTGGACAGCGCGATCTGCGCCAGCAGGTCGGCCTCGCCCATCGCGTGCTTGGGCGTGGACAGCAGCGCCAGCGCCAGCAGGTTGATCGGGTTCACGTCGGCGGCGCGGTTGATGTTGACCTGGATGCGCTGCGCGGCCGCATCGACGGTATGCGAGAGCCAGTCGGGCTTGTCCTCGTCCGACAGCGGGCGCCCGTCCCAGTCGGTGGCGTGCTCGGCCAGCAGCTCCGACAGCGGGATCGGCTCGCCGAAGTTCACCACCACCTGGCCGTAGTTCTGGCGCAGCACCTTGGGGATGCCCCACAGCAGCGCCCAGATCGATTCCTTCTCCTTGGGCTTGCCCGACAGCTCGTCCAGGTAGCTGTTGCCCTCCATCAGCTTCTCGTAGCCGATGTAGACCGGCTGGAACAGCACCGGCCGCGCCGGCTGGCGCAGGTAGGCGCGCAGGGTCATGGCGATCATGCCGCCCTTGGGCTGCAGCAGCCGGCCGGTGCGCGAGCGCCCACCCTCGATGAAGTACTCGATCGAGTAGCCACCGGCGATCAGCTGCGCGACGTATTCGGCCAGCACCGCCGAGTACAGCGCCGAGCCGCGGATCGAGCGGCGGATGAAGAACGCGCCGCCGCGCCGCAGGATCGGGCCGATCACCGGCAGGTTGAGGTTGATGCCGGCCACGATGTGCGGCGGCACGATGCCCTTGGCGTACAGCAGGTAGGACAGCAGCAGGTAGTCCATGTGGCTGCGGTGGCTGGGCACGTAGACCACCTCGTTGCCCGGCGCGACCGCCTTGAGGCTGTCCAGGTGGTGCACCAGCACGCCGCGGTAGATCCGGTTCCACACCGAGGTGAGCAGGAACGAGGCCGAGCGCACCACCGGGTGCGAATAGTCGGCCGCGATCTCGTAGGCCATGGCGTGGGCCTTCTTCCACGCTTCCTCGGGCGCGCTGCCGTCGCGCCGCGCCTGGTCGGCGATGGCGTCCTTGACCGGCTGCGAGGCCAGCACCTTGTCGATCAGCAGGCGGCGGGTCGACAGGTCCGGCCCGATTACCGCCTCGCGCAGGCGGTTGAAGTGGGTACGCAGCAGCCGCGAGAGCTTGCGCACGCTGCGCTCGGGCGGCAGGTCCTCGGCCAGCAGTTCGCGGATGCTCACCGGCGCGGCGAACTGCACCAGGGTGTCGCGGCCATTGAGCAGGATCGCCAGCAGGCGGCGGAAGCGGCCGACGATGGCCCAGTTCTCCGAGAACAGCACCGAGAACCAGCCCGAGGCCTTGTCCGGCGAGCGGCCGACGAAGATCGACACCGGCACCAGCTGCACGTCCAGCGCCGGGTCCAGGCGGTGGGCCTCGAGCAGCCGCGCCAGCGATTCGGAATGGGTCTTCTTCGGCGGCGCCTGGCCGGTGGCCAGCGCCAGCGCGCCGCCGGCATTGCGCCGCGACAGGGCCACATAGGCGCGGTTGCGGCCCAGCGGATCGCCCGGCAGCGGACGCAGCGGCGCGGGCATGCCCGTTTCGCTGCAGGCGCGGTCGAGGATCAGCGCATTGGACAGGCCGTAATCCTCGAGCACGTAGCAGACCGGGCGCGGGTCGACCAGTTCGACCGGCCCCTGCGGCTCGATCTTCAGCCCGATCCACGGGCGCAGTACCCAGCCCAGCAGGCCGGCCCACCACGGCCTGCCGCTGCGCAGGGCGGCCACGCGCGGCGGCAGCGGCTCGCGTTCGCGGCCGGAGGGTCCATCGCCGCGCGGCGTGCCATTGGGCTCGGGGTCGCGGTCGGATTCGAAGAGGTCGGGCGGGTTCGGCATCGTACGCATTATGCCCAAGCCGCCGCCCCAAACCCCGCGCCCCGGCGCGCGCGAACGCTGCCGGCGGTGCGCGCCGGGCGCCTCCAGGGCCGGTCGGAGTGTGACCGGTTGCCGCCGCAGCGGTCGCGGCACTTGCGCCTTTTTACGGGATGTTTACAACAAGGGGACGTGCGAGGGGGGCGTACGCCGCGTTGCGTTTCCGCCATCACCATCAAGGAGAGATCGATGTCGCCCGTACGCCACCGTCTCGGCGCCGCCGTGCGCCACAGCCTGCTGCTTTCGCTCCTGTCTCCGGCCGTCGTGGCCCAGGAGGCCCTCGACCCCGATCCCGGCGCCCGCACCCTGGACACGGTGCAGGTCACCGGCTCGCGCATCCGCCGCGCCGAACTGGAAACCGGCGTGCCGGTGCAGGTGCTCAGCCGCGAGGACATCGACCGCAGCGGCTTCGGCACGCTGGCCGAAGTGGTGCAGAACCTCACCGCCAGCGGCGCCGGCCTCAACACCCGCTTCAACTCCTCCGGCAACTTCGGCTTCCCGCCCGATGGCGGCGGCGTGGGCGCGGGCGCGGCGACGGTGGACCTGCGCCACCTCGGCGCCAAGCGCGTGCTGGTCCTGGTCGACGGCCTGCGCTGGGTCAACGAGTCCTCCGCCTCGGGCGTGGGCTCGGCGGTCGACCTCAACACCATCCCGCTGTCGGTCATCGAGCGGATCGAGGTGCTGGAGGACGGCGCCTCGTCGATCTACGGCTCCGACGCCATCGCCGGCGTGGTCAACATCATCACCCGCAAGGAGGGCGACGGCCCGGCGGTGCAGCTGCACTACGGCGACTACAGCGACCTGGCCGGCGGTGAGACCTGGGGCGCGGACCTGGGCTGGGGCGGCAGCAGCGAGCGTGCGCGCTGGTTCGTGGGCGCGTCCTACTTCAAGCAGAAGGAGATCTCGTCGCTCGAATACGGCCCGGCCAGCGTGCCGGTGCCGGGCACGGGGCTGTCCAACGGCAGTTCGGCCACGCCGCAGGGCCGCTTCGTGTTCCAGGACCCGACCACCGGCACGGTCTACAACATCACCCCCAATACCGGCGCCACCGACCCGACCTACATCGGCGGGCAGCCGGCCTGCCCGAGCGAGCGCGCCGACGACTTCCACTGCTTCGGCACGCCCGACCGCTTCAACTTCGCGCCCTACAACCTGCTGTTCACCCCGTCCGAGCGCAAGTCGGTGTTCGGCCAGGTGCAGTTCGGCATCAGCCCGACCCTCGGCGCCTATGCGCGGGTGCTCTACAACGAGCGCGATTCGGCCAACCAGGCCGCGCCCGAGCCGATCTTCCTGGGCACCGACGCGGGCGTGTACAACGAATGGGCCGAGACCCGGCTGCTGATCTCCGCGGCCAATCCCTACAACCCCTTCGGCTTCGACCTGACCACGATCGGACCCGACGCCAACCTGTTCCTGCTGGGCCGGCGCCCGGTGGAAGGCGGGCCGCGCCGCTACACCCAGGAGGTCGACACCTGGTACGTGGCGTTCGGCCTCAACGGCCTGTTCGACGTGCGCGGCCGGCCCTGGAGTTGGGACCTGAACCTGGTGCGGGGCGAGAGCAGCGCCACCCAGACCAACACCGGCAGCTACAACATCCGCCGCATCAACGAGGCGCTGGGCGATCCGGCCGCCTGCGCCGCGCTCACCGGCTGCGTGCCGCTGAACCTGTTCGGCGGACCGGGCACGATCACCCCGCAGATGCTGGCCTGGATCCAGCCGGTGATCCGCGACCGCAGCGAGACCAGCCTGAGCCAGTTCACCGCCAACCTCACCGGCGAGCTGTCCGAGGGCTGGGCCGGCCCGATCTCCTTCGCCGCCGGCGTCGAGTACCGCGAGTACGAGGGCCACTACCAGCCCGATCCGCTGACCGTCGCCGGCGAGTACAACGGCGTGCCGTCGGGCCCCACGCGCGGCGACTACGACGTCAGCGAGGCCTACCTGGAGCTCTACGTGCCGCTGGTCGGCGAGGGCTGGCTCGGCCGCGGGCTCGACCTGAGCGTGGCCGGTCGCTATTCGGAGTACTCCAACTTCGGCGGAACCAGCACCGGCAAGATCGGCCTGCGCTGGCAGGTGGCCGACGAGTTCATGCTGCGCGGCTCGTTCGCCGAAGGCTTCCGTGCGCCGTCGATCGGCGAGCTCTACGGCACGCTCAGCCGTTTCGATGCCACGCTCACCGACCCCTGCAACAACGCCGCCGCGACCACCCCGCAGTGCGTGGCCGACGGCGTGCCGCCGGACTACGAGCAGTCCAACCCGCAGATCTCGGTGGTCACCTCGGGCAACCTCGCGCTCGAGCCCGAGACCAGCCGCAGCCTGATGCTGGGCGCGGTCTGGAGCCCGACCTTCGGCAGCGATGCGTCCTGGTCGCAGTCGCTGGACCTGGGCCTGAACTTCTACCGCCACACCATCGATGGCGCGATCCAGGCGCTGGATGCGCAGACCATCCTCGACCGCTGCATCGCCACCCGCGATCCGCTGTCGTGCAGTTTCTACTCGCGCAACGACCGCGGCCAGATCGTCCGCTTCGACAACATCCTGGGCAACGTCGGCACCATCCGCACCGACGGGTGGGACTTCAGCGCGGACTGGCGCCTGCCCGAGCGCGGCTGGGGGCAGCTGGCCTTCTCCTGGAAGAACACCTGGGTGACCCGCTACGAGCTGGTCAACGAGGCCGGCCTGGCCGAGCCGCGCGCGCCGGGCGTAGAGGTCAACAACAGCGCGATCCCCGACCTGACCTCCTCGCTGTCGGCGGTCTGGGAAGGTGGCGGCTGGCAGGCGGCGTGGACGGCGCGCTACATCGACCGCCTGCGCGAATCCTGCGCCGGCGCCAACGGCTTTCCGATCTGCGACGACAGCGCCGCCGACCGCAACGACCTGGGCGCGACCACCTACCACGACGCACAGCTGTCCTGGGGCACGGACGCGTGGATGAAGGACCTGCGCTTCACCCTCGGGGTCAACAACGTGTTCGGCAAGGATCCGCCGATCTGCCTGAGCTGCTCGCTCAACGGCTACGACGCGGCGACCTACGACCTGCCCGGGCGCTTCTGGTACGCCCGCGTGGGGTTCGGCTTTTGAGTCCGATGGCGGGGCGGACCGCGGTCCGTCCCGCCTGCGCGGGGTCAGCGCCGCAGGGCGGCCTCGGGGACCTCGAGGTTCACCGACAGCGCCAGATGGTCGGAGAAGGCCGCGGGCACCGCGCGCATGTCCTGGCAGCGCAGGCTGTCGGTGACCAGGATGTGGTCGATGGCGCGCTGCGGCTTCCAGCTGGGGAAGGTGTGCACGGTGCAGGCCGGCGGCTGCAGCCGGGTGCGCCGGAACAGGCCGGCCATCTCGGGGCGCTCGATCACGCAGTTGAAATCGCCCATCAGCACCGCGTTGGGGAAGTCCTGCAGCAGCTCGGCGATGAAATCCAGCTGCAGCTTGCGCGAGTTCGCGCCCAGCGACAGGTGCGCCACCGCGACCGTGAGCCCCGCCGCGCCGGTGCCGAAGTGGCCCAGCAGCACCCCGCGCCCGGCGATGCGGCCGGGCAGGGGGTGGTGCACCACTTCGACCGGCTCGAGGCGGCTGAGCAGGCCGTTGGCGCTGGAGGCCACGTTGCCCACGCGCCGGTTGGGCTGGTGGGTCCAGTAGTCGAAGCCGGCGCGCTCGGCCAGGTAGTGGGTCTGGTTGGTGAAGCCCGAGCGCCAGCTGCCCGGATCGCTTTCCTGCAGGCCGACGATGTCGTGCTCGCCGGCCAGGCGGGCGATCGCATCGAGCGAAGTGCGCTTGCCCACCGGCAGCACGTGCGACCAGCTGCGCGTGGCGTAGTCGCTGTAGCGCCGCGTGCTGGAGCCCGCCTGGATGTTGGCGCTGAGCAGCTTCAGCCGGTGCGTGGACATGCGCGTGTGGCCATCAGCCGCCGGTGCGGACCTGCGAGATCACCCGGTCGGTGTTCTGCAGCATTTCCTCGAAGTTGCGGCCCTTGATGCGGTAGCGGCCGTTGACGATCATCATCGGCGTGGAATTGGCGCGCTGCTGGGCGATGTACTGCTTGGCGCGGCCGTACTTGGCGTTGACCGTGAAGCTGGCCATGGTGCTGGCGAACTGGGCCGGGTCGGCGCCGTACTTGGCATAGACGCGGGCCAGGTCTTCCGGCGAGTCGGTGCCGCGCTCACCCTTGAGCGCGCGGTCGACGTGGATGGCCTGGAACACGCCGTCGTGGGCGGCGTCGTTGATGCCCATCGCCTCGGCGGCGTAGAAGGCGCGCACGTAGGGGTCCCAGTTGCCGCCGAAGGGCGCCGGCACGTAGGTGAAACGCACGTCCTGGGGCAGGCGCGTCTTCCAGTTGTTCACCAGCGGCTGGAACATGGCGCAGGCCGGGCAGACGTAGTTGAACACCTCGACCACCTCGATCTTGCCGTCCAGCGGCTCGAACGGCTGGCCGCCGGGGATCAGGTCGTAGTGCTCGCCCTCGGTGGCGAACTTCACCGCGGACGGTTCGGCGGCGGCCGGCTGCTGCGCGGCAGGCGCGTCGGTCGCGGCGGCATCGGCAGGCGCGGCATCGGCGGCGGTATCGGCCGGGCCGGCCTGGGCCGGGTCCAGCGCAGGCTCGTCGCCGATCGTCTCGGCGGCGGTGGAGGCGGGGGCAGCGGCGGCGGGCGCGACGTCGGCGGCCGAGGCGGTGTCGGCGGGCTTGCAGGCCGACAGCATCAGGGCCAGGGCGGCGGACGCCAGGAAGAGGCGGGGAACGGCGCGAAGGTTCATCGAAGTGTCCTGGATCGTGATGGAGCGAAGCGTACAGCGCCGGCCGTGAGGGCCGGCGTCAGCGTGCGGCGGCGCGCTCGGCGGCGACCAGCGCCTGGGCGATGCGCAGGGTGTCCTGGAAACTGCGGCCCTGGACGCGGTACCGGCCGTTGACCACGAGGGTCGGGGTACCGCGGATTCCGGCGCGGGCGATGAAGTCCCGGGCCGCGTTGATCCGGCTGTCGGTGGCGGCCGAGGCCATGGCCGCGCGCACCTGCGCCGCGTCCAGGCCCTCGCCGGCCAGGAACGCCACCACTTCCTCGCTGGACGCGCCGCGCCCGGGCAGGCTGCCCTCGCGGTGGATGGCGTCGAACAGGCGCGGGTGCACGCGCTCGGCCTGGCCCATGGATTCGAGCGCGAAATAGCCGCGCGCATGCGCATCCTGCGGCGACCAGGCCGCGGGCACGTGGTGCAGGCGCACGTCGGCGCCGGCGTTGCGCTTCCAGGCCGCGAGCAGCGGCTGGAAGCGGTCGCAGTGGCCGCAGCCGTAGGCGAAGACCTCCACCACCTCGATGGTGCCGGGTTCCTCGCGCCAGCGCTGGCCGTCCTCGATCGGGAAGTAGTACTCGCCCAGTCCCTCGGGCATGGCCTGGGCCAGTGCCGCCAGCGGCAGCAGCCAGCACAGGCACAGGGCGATCAGGCGGGCGCGCATCGGAATGGCTGCGGACCTGTCGGGGTGGACGCCTGCCCCGGGCTCAGCCCTGGGCGTCGGCCGCTTCGGCGGCCGGCTCGGTGGCCTCGGCCGGTTCCGCGGCCGGTGCCGGCGACGGTGCCGGTGCGGGCGCGACCGGGCCGACGGCCTCGATCGCGGCCAGGGTGGCGGCGTCGGGACGGCGGTGCAGGCCCTGCAGGTAGCTGGCCAGCGCCTGGATCTCCTGGTCGGTCAGCGGCGCGGCGATCTGCGCCATGATGTCGAACAGGTGGCGGTCCTGCAGGCTGGTCTGGCCGGAGCGGTATTCCTGCAGGCGACGGTCCACGTAGGCCGCTTCCTGGCCGGCGACCGCCGGGTAGGCCGGGCCGGGGTTGCCGCTGCCGGCGGGGCCGTGGCAGGCCATGCAGGCCGGAATGCCGCGGTTGGTGTCGCCGCCGCGGTACAGCAGCTGGCCGATCTCGTAGAACTTCAGGCCCGCGTAGGGGCCGCTCTCGACCACGGCGTCGTCGGCGATGCCGGCGCCGGCCGTCTTGCTGGCGAAGAACGCGCCCAGGTCGCGCATGTCCTGCGGGCTGAGCGGGGTGGCGAAGGGAATCATGACCGGGGCCATGCCGGTGTTGCGCTCGCCGCTCTTGAACAGGGCCAGCTGCTGGGAGATGTAGCGCTCGCTCTGGCCGGCGATGCGCGGATAGGCCACGCCGTCGGGCGGGTTGCCGTCCAGGCCGTGGCAGGCGGCGCAGGTGCCGGCCAGGGTCGCACCGCGCTCGGGGTCGCCGGCGTGGGTCTGCTTGAGCGCGGCCAGGGCGCTGGCGTCCAGCGACGCGACTTCCACCGGCGGATTCTCTTCCAGCGGTTCGACGGTGGACTGGGCGAACGCGACCGCGCCCACCACGAGGGCGGCGAGGCCGGCGACACCGATGGCGCGGACGTGGCGCATTGCTGGGCTCCAGAAAAACATGGATCGCGGCGGGCCAGACCCGGCCGCAAGGCCCGCGATTATCGCGGTGCTCCGCGCGGACGGTCAAACCGACCCCCGGCCGGGGCCCGGCGACGGGGCGTGGAACGGCGCCCCGTGAGAAGCTATGCCGGCCCAGAGTCCCAGGATTGCGATGTCCAACCCGTTCGCGCGTGCCAGCTACCTGCTCGCCGCCCACACCCCCAGGCAGCTGCCGCCCGACGGCGGCGCCGAGGTCGCCTTCGCCGGCCGCTCCAACGCCGGCAAGTCCAGTGCGCTCAACGCCCTGTGCCAGCAGAACGCGCTCGCCCGGGTGTCCAAGACCCCCGGCCGCACGCAGCAGCTGGTGTACTTCGGCCTGCCGCCGCACGAGGACCGCTACCTCGTCGACCTGCCCGGCTACGGCTATGCCAAGGTGCCGCTGGCGCTGCGCGAGCACTGGCAGGCCTTCATCGCAGAGTGGTTCCAGACCCGCGCCGCGCTGCGCGGGCTGGTGGTGGTGATGGACATCCGCCATCCGCTCAAGGACTACGACCTGCAGATCCTCGGCTATGCCCTGCGCCGCGGCCTGCCCGCGCACGCGCTGCTGACCAAGGCCGACAAGCTCTCGCGCGGCGCCACCGCCAATGCCGTGCAGGCGGTGCGCCGGCAGCTGTCCTCGGCCTGGGGCGACAGCGTGGGCGTGCAGGCGTTCTCGTCCGAGAGCAAGCTCGGGGTGGACGAGCTGCGCGCGGTGGTGGCCGGCTGGCTGGAGTTGTAGGGAGGCCTTCGCCGCGCGGCCGCGGGGCGGCGCGGCAACGTGAGCACGCATGCACGCGAAGATCCCGTCGGCGCGAGTCGAAGGCCTGCCGGGCAGCGAAGCGGCGGCGCGCGCCGGCGCCTTCGCACCGAGGGGCCGGGCCTGCGGCGCCCCGTTTGCGTCAGCAGCTCCGGAGCGGCGAACTGGGCGTACCGCGGCTCAGACCGCGGCGTCGAACAGCCTGCCCACCACGCCGGCCGCCACCATCGCCAGCGCGCCCCAGAATCCGACCCGCAGCGCGCCGCGCACCACCGGCGCGCCGCCGAGCCAGGCCGCGATGCCGCCCGAGAGCAGCAGGCCGATCACGGTCGCCACCGAGATCGCCACCGAGGCGTCCTGCGCCGGGGCCAGGATCGCGGTCACCATCGGCAGGGCCGCGCCGACGATGAAGGAGGCGGCCGACGAGACGGCCGCCTGCAGCGGGCGCGCGCGCAGCGTCTCGG
>Ga0233369_1000302_pt1 | contig 22976 bp, 27 predicted proteins | sample ElkDunMinimDraft_26_FD_191537 | JGI IMG/M metagenome (GOLD analysis project Ga0233369, IMG submission 191537) | Fecal eukaryotic communites from dung pellets of Tule Elk in California, USA - Elk Dung D16 | ecosystem: Host-associated > Mammals > Digestive system > Large intestine > Fecal | place... | reverse complement strand
ATGCGGGGCTTTGGCATTACACGGAATTTTCCTAGATGTTGTGGCTATGGTCAGGTGGCAGAGCACTAGATGTTGTGAAACCTAGTCGCATCTCTGCCTCATCATTGATCGCAAACAGCTCTGCTAGTAGAACTCGCTGGTCTTCAATATCAAGCAAGCCCGACAAGGCCGCCCCCTCAATGAGGCCGATGGAGTAGCGCACCTCTGCTCGGTGCTTTTCCTGGCTCTGTGTATCCGCCAGCCGGCTCAGCTTGCTGCGCAGATTCGACAGGATTTGGTCCTTCTCCATCGGGATGCTTTCCTCGAACTTGTTGCTGATCAGCCCGCAACGGACTCGCCCTGACGGATCAGAGCTTGCCGCTCAGCTTGCTGGGTTGCGAGAAGCTGCGTTGCTTGATTTTCCAACGCAGAATCGCTCATCGGGTCAATGATCACCGGACACCACACGCCATCGGCATCCTTCGTGTGCATCGTGATGTTCCGAACTGGTTCTTTCGTTTGCATGATGTTTTCATTGGCGTTTTCCCTCACACCTGGGCTTCGTTGTGGTGGCCCTTGAAGGCCATATCCCGATCACCGCCACAGCAGCGCGGAACCGGCGTCTTCTCAGGAGCATCTGAAAGTACCGGCTGCAGGTGCTCTTTGAGGCAAACTCGGCACTGGTACTTGTAGTGGGTCGGAGTGGTGGCCATGGGCGCGGTTTCCTTGAAGCCCCGGCGAACCGGGGCAGGCTGGTGATTAGCGCGCTGTTTGCTCGAAAGGCGTAGCGAGCCGGACATTGATTTTCATCTTGGGGCCGTATGGGCCTACGTTCTCGCGCACTATGTCCCGGCCTTGCTTCATGGCTTCGTTTCGGTTGCAGGCAAAAATGTTGTGGTCGTAGCGACCGTCACCGTCATTGCGTGCTTCGTAAATGCTCTGATCGGCGCATTTGATGAACAGCACATACTCACGGACGCGGCGGGCCTTTTTAACAGCAACCTTGACCGGCTCTACTTCCTTCTCGACCTCACCTACGTTGTCGACAAATCCAACCCAGTGCGCAACCAAACGAGCCTCACTGCTGCATTCCACGTCGATGGAGTGGACGCTTGTGCCTTTGCTCATGTGGTAGCGACCATTTTTGACGATCAGGACACAACCATTCTTTTTAACTTCGCCGCTTTCGTGGAGTTGCTGAATAAGGCTGGTCATTTTTTGCGTCCTCAGTGATTCGCTTCAATGAGGGTAATTCTATACTAAAGTGTGGAATAAACAAGTATTTTCCACACCTAAATGTAGAATTTCTTCGCTTCACAGACGAACGCGTGCTTGTCCTGGATGCCCTTCAGTCGGTTATAGAACTGGCTTGGTGTGACGCCATGCTTAGCGGTCGCTTCCTTGGCGCTTAGACCATGAACAAGGTGATCGCGCAACGCGGCAATTACCTTTTCGCCACTGGTCTTGGTGTCGCTCAACAGAAGCTCAAAATGCTCTGCATCGACTTCCCCTGGCGTTAAAACCGGAACATCAGTTCCCATCGGTAAAGCTCCGCAACTGAATCAATGTTCCACAGTTTACTATGGATTATCCCGCCTCGGCTACAACGGCTTACCGGCTTATAACGCGACCTCAAACGCCCGTCGAATCGTTTCTTGGCACACACTGAGATAGGGCTTCGCGTGGTCCAATTCCGAGTGCCCTAGAAGGGTCTGAACGACTTCTACGTCTCCCGTAGCGGCCAGTACCTTTGCGGCCAAAGTTCGTCTGCCACTGTGCGACGAACCGCCCTTGATACCCGCTTGGCGATACAAGCGGCTGAACGTCTGTTGCAGGCTGTCACAGCACCTGTAAACCTCTGGCCCGCTATCAAGCATCCGGTGCTTAAAGGCCAGCTCGAAAGCCTCGCCTTTGAAAGTCATGACCAGCTTCGAACCTGGGCGCAGGCCACGGTACTCATCAGCGCCTGAGTAGCCCCAGCGCCGATTCACACGCACCTCAAGCCATCGCTCAAGGGCCTCCACACATTTGGGGTGAGTCAGGTAGATATTCCGGGCGCGAGAGTGCTTTGTGATCGAGGCCGACAAATAGACTTCCGGTCGAACGGCACCAGACGGGAACAACACACTGCCGATATCGAGCTGGGCCAGCTCGGTCACGCGAATACCCGTCGAGTGAGTAACCCAAATTAGAAAAGCATCCCGCTCAGGCATTCGGCCCGTTACAGACGCGACCCTTACAAGATGTTTGAACTGACCTGGGCGAAGGGAAGTTGCACGGCGGATCGGAAGGGTCATAACGCTCTCTGTCAGGATTGATGACGGATCGTGATCGATCCAAAGAGAGTGACGGCGGGGCCTCCTGAAAAGGGTAACAGCAAGCCCGCCGTGGGGTTATAGGAAAATGGTGACCGGCCACCACATTTAAGGCTTCTTCTTCTGTCTTGAACATGAGCTCAGTCTCACTGACAGACCCATACGAATCTGCCTTTACCCTAAGAAACCATTTTCCGTATTTCAGCTTAGGCTTGCCGATAATCTCGACGACGAAGCAATCGACCAGGTTCATGTGCATCTTCCAATGTTTGTGCAGCCGTTAGTCTGCCTGCCCTCCCCTCTTCAGCAAGCCCTTGCATCTTCGGTACTGGATGTAATCCTTCCTAGCAACTCGTCAGCAGTTGGCGATCGTGAATGCACCAGTCGTAAACGGACGGTCAGGAGAGGCTGTAATGGCAGGAAAAACAAAGATTGAGTGGAGCGAGTACTCTTGGAACCCAATCCGGGGCTGTTCTCGCGTGACCGACGGATGCCGCCACTGCTACGCCGAAGACCAGGCAGCCCGCATCATTGCCCAGGATCGCGATCGCGGGGTACCTGAGGGGCAAGGTGCCTATGATGGCCTGCTCGCCAAGGGCGGGCAGTGGAATGGCCAGATCAAGTTCGTCCCCGAGCTCTTGGATCAGCCAGTGCGCTGGACCAAACCGCGGCGCATCTTCGTCAATTCCATGAGCGATCTCTTCCACGAAAACGTTGCCGAGGACGTGATTCAGCGAATCTTTGCGATCATGGCTGTCGCTTCACAGCACACTTTCCAGGTGCTGACCAAGCGTGCTGAGCGCATGCGAGATGTGTTGTCCGGAAAGGATCTGCGCTGGATACTGGAAGGCGTCTCGTCCCTTACTCAAGAAGGCGTCATCGATCGCGGCTCCTATGAGCTCACATGGCCGCTGCCCAATGTCTGGCTGGGTGTGAGTATTGAGGATCAGGCTGCTGCGAACGAGCGCATTGCCCACCTTTTGGAGACGCCGGCATCGGTCCGCTGGCTGAGCATGGAGCCTCTGCTGGGGCCGGTAGACCTTGAAACCATCCAACTGCCTTCTGGTGAGGTGTTCAACGCCTTCTACGGCTGGCATACGGCTGGGGCTTACGATCGAGTATCTGGCGTAGACTGGGTTGTAGTTGGCGGTGAATCTGGCCCCCAGGCTCGGCCGATGCACCCTCAATGGGCTCGCAACCTACGCGATCAGTGCGAGGCATCAAGCGTCCCCTTCCTGTTTAAACAGTGGGGTGAGTGGACACCAGGTGAGAATGTCGAATGGGCGGAAGGGCTAGCAAAGACTGCTCGCCGTTTCGGCAATGACTGGCTGTTCAGCACTGAGTCCCTGTCGGGCGCCGACGGTCATGTAGATGACGAACCAGACCTCTACTGGGTTGGCAAACAATCCGCCGGGCGGCGTCTCGACGGCAACCTCTACGATGGTTACCCCATCATGCTGTGATAAACAAAAGGCACCGCGATGTGCCTTTATGTTGTTGGCCAAACAGTCCGGTCGGACCATCTCACCCGCTGCAGATGGGTTTCAGTAACCCGGTAGCGGCCATGACGCTCAGTGATGCAAAAGCAGCCACCACGGCCGCCGCTACTTGAACTTCTATGCTTGGCGTCGAAAACAGACAGGATCCGGATGCACCAAGAATCGCACCTCCGAGCGCGAGCCTCACCACCATCATTCCACGAGCCACCCATACCCCAGTCATATAGCCATCTCCACCTGGTCGAGCTTCGCCGTACTGGCCGTCTCCTCAACCAGATCAGCCAGCTCGCGCAGCTGCGCCGGAGTCAATCGATGGAAGTCCTTTCCGTCGTGCGACCACACCTGGCCGGTCTCCTGATCGACGAATGCCCACTTGGCCGGGGTCTTGGTAGATAGAGATACCTGAACGGGTTCACGGCAGGTCGGTACCTTACGGCCCGATCCCTTCAGCTCAACGTACCCCACCTCAAGCCGCCATTTGTCAGGGATCTGCTTAACTGCCTCGCGCCGAAAGTAAGTGATCCACTGTTCGCCGCCTGCCCGGCCCGCACGTACCTTGCCGTCGGCATACTCCCAAACCACGCTGAACCCATTTCCTACAGGCTCCGTCAGCGATACGACTCGACGCGGGCCATTTGCGAACTGGAATACCGCGCCGACCTGTACTGCTGCCAGTTTCACACCCATACGATTACCAGTTCCATATCTCGATCACACAAAGTGGCGGCCAGAAGGCCGCCCATTTTAGCCGTGCACCATGGCAGATTCAGTTCCTGCCAGACATGATTCGCAGGATGCGTATGAACAGGTTGATGATGTCCATATAGATTGCTGCAGCACTGTCGATAGCGTTGTCGATAGTCCTCGGCATGTTGTTTGCTCGATGCCAGTCGTACCCGATGTAGCCGCAGAAAAGCGCCGCGACGATCCAGTCGATGATCCCAACGTGAGCCTTGAAGACGAATACCACCACGAGTTCTGCGACGATGACACAGAACAGAGTGATGAGAAGAATCGAGCCCAGGCCAGCGAAAAACCGAGGGAACAGCGTACTGAGCGTCATCATAATCAGCGTGACGATCGCCGTAACAGTGATGGCGCTCTTCACCAGCTCGGGGTCGTAATCACTCAGCACTAACGTGAGGGCCAGACCGAAGGGGACAACAACAAGGTTGTACCCAAGGAAGCTGATCGCCGGGATCGACGAATTGCTAAACAACATGATGCCGGCGACGCAGCTGGCGAAATACACGATTAAAAACGCCACCGGATTGATTGCCGTAAGAGTTTCAACCGGAACTGTGTGCACTAGGTAGGCGTTAACAGCGAAGCCCCAGAGCAGAGTCAATCCGATGATGAGGTTGTACACCGACGAGCTAAGTTCCTTCCCGACGCTAACCGCTGGGGTTCGAGAGAACACCTTGCTTTCGATCATCATGTTTTCCTTATTAAGCAGGCAAGACGCCTGCAACTTCATTGTTCATGCGCATGTTTCCTTGGTGGATGGGCTAACGCTTCGTTATCGGTACAAACTCATTCCTCATGCCTTACCTGGCCGGCAAAGGATCCAATCAGCCGCCGGCTTCACGGGATGGCTTTTATCGCTTGCTGAACTCTTCGGCGGCAGCGTCGAGCATCGCAAACATCGTTGAGCGTAATTCTTTGAGCCGAGGCTCGGACAGAGGATCAGGCCGCATTCCAAGGGCATGTATCGCAGCGCGTGTGCAGTCTTTGAAAGTCGCGTCTGATTCAATGATCTTGTCGTTCAACACTTGGTATTGCATCGCCCCGACCGGACGCCCTGTGCTTCCTGTCCTCCACTCTCCGTAGATCTTGTGGATCCATTTCGAGCGTTCGTCACTGAAGTTCACGCCATGGGTGTCCCCTCTCAGATGGCGTTGCACCAGGTGTTCTTCCAAGTCAGCAGGGATCAGGCCGGACTCGTTCAGCACTTTGGCTGTCCACACATCGTGCTGATAACCGCTTGCCAGCTCATCGGCCGGCAAGTACGAAGGACAGTTCCCCGAACCGTATTGTGGCCCGTTTCCGACAGGGTCTCGCGCCAGCTCCATGAAATGCTCGAAGCAGAGGGTGGCTTCGTAGAAGGACAGATTTACATGTGGCTTGCTGCAGACTGTGCAACTGTGAACGGGCTTGAAGACGTGGCTTTGAAAGCGATTGCAGTGCTTGCAGGTGCCATGCTCTGAATTGTCGCGGCGCTGGTACTCATGACCCTGGCAGCTCAGCTGCTGTTCATACTGCGCCCAGGCGCTGGCTTCAGCCTCTACAACAGTTGAGCCCTGTCCACGGAGAAGGTGCCCGGGAATGCCTCGAAAAACGCCGTGGTGTAATTGCCTTCTTGGGACATCACAATGCCTTTGTCTCCGCACTGCACAAAGCATGACTCCGGCCAGGGTTTCAGGCAGACATAAGATGGTCCAACGCTTCTCCGCGCCAGCTTAGGTTCACAAGCAGGGGCACTGATGTTCATTACTATGCCGCCTTTTCATGCGAGGTTACCTGGTTCTTTTCCAGCACGATGTCCGTGATGATCATAACTACGCAGACTGCTCCAAACAGAATATGTGCCTGTTGCATCGCTGCTAGGTATCCGGCTTTTCCCTGTACTAGGAAGTGAACCGTAAAGATAGCCAGGGAAGCGAAAACACCAGGGCTGAAAAGTGGCAACTCACTGAAATTCCAGTAGACCCGTTTGTGTACCAGCGCGAGCGATATCGTGAAGTAAAAAACAGGAGCCAATAGACATGACAGCGTCACTTTATCGATCGATACTCCAACAATAGACAGCACTTCCTCAATGCTTGAAAAGTAGGCCAGGGCGAACATCCAGAGTGGGATCAGTGCACCCAACTTGAAATGTAGCGGGTTGATCTTTGAAATCATCTTCATGCTTCCTTTCGATTGTCTCGCGCGTGAATGATTAGGGTGGCGATTGCCTGCAGCAAACGAGCCCCGCTCGCAGCCCCTACCAAAATTACTGCGCCCATCAGGCCCTCCGCCATGGTGATACCGAAGACCAGCTCAGGCGTGTAGCCGCAGGGCTCCAAGGGCATAAATACGGATGGAATCCACTCATCCAGCGCAAACCACGTAGGCAGGCCCGCATCGAAGCTGCAGCTGCCGATCTGCCAGCCTTTCTCAGTCGAAAGCAGACCGTAGGCTGTCTCGCCAAGGCCGACAGAAAACCCCAGCGCCGTGATCGACATAATTGGCTGAAGTGCGAGCTTCGCGCGCGTAATAAGGCCGATCAGAGATAAGACAAGGAGTCCTGCCACCCACAACCGTGCATGGATACACAGGACGCAGGGCAAAGTTTTGAGGGCGTACTGATAGAACAAAGCGGTGGCGAGCATGGCTGCGCTGATCAAGCAGATACCAGCCCATAAAACCCGATCGGATTTCATTGTTTACTCTCCCGAACTGAAATGCTGGGAACGCGCTTTGCGCAAATCTCGCGCTATTCGGCGTTCCTGTAGCCACAGATGGATGTCCACCACCAAGATGGCTGCGCAAAGTACGTACGCAACGAACTGTTGATCTTGGAAAGCCGGCATATCACCAGCAAGCTCATTCATCAGTAAGTTGAATATCAGAACACCAAGGACTGCCTTCGAGGCCTCGATGAATGGTGGGCGCGGCTGCCCGATATTGAATGTTGCTGTAAACAGCGATGACAGCCAGAACATCGTCAAGGTGAGCATGATTCCGGCCCCGAGCCATGGCATCTCTGCACCAGGGATCATTGACACGACCCGAAAGGAGCTGCCGACATACAGGCCGAGCATCAGCAAGATTAGGCCGACGGGGAAGCTTCGCATGACCTTCACTTTCTTCAATTCACTTCTCCAGCGTTCATAATTGCTATCAAGGGCACCCGTCATCGCTCCGACTGGCCTGTTCGCTTGTTCCTTACACAGGACTGTTTTTGGCGTCTCAGTCAAGATCATCACCAAGCAACTCGGTTACGAAGTCGGTAGCAAGAAGCGCGGCGCGCTGCTGCGTTGACATGAGGCGCCAAGCCTCGCGGAGCGCATCCTCCAGATCGCCTACCTGGTGCTCACTTTCACCGGTGTCTTCGGCATGCTGCTCGGCGGCGGAGATGATTCGCTCTACTGCGTCATCACCGGTTTCGCATTGATCTGAAGTTCCTCTGCCCATGGCATGCCTCGTTACTCGTTGATGTAGGACAATTGTGCTTCAGGCCGTCCGGGCAGCAAGGGCCTGTAAACGAAAAAGCCCGCTGTTAGCGGGCCTCTCATGACGATTCACTTCCTACCGCGACGAATCGCTTGCCTCGACGTTGAGGCCAAGCAGAGTCGCCAGTTCGTTGCCCAGTTTTGCGGCATCAAGCACTCCTCTGCCCTCCTCGTAGCGGACATTGCGCTCGATAAGGTTGCGCAGTGTTTGTTCCCCTTCATGCTGGCGCCGGAAGCCGGCGCGCGCCAGGGCAGCACAGAACTGCTGTCGCGAGGTCAACGGCTGGTGCGGGTCATACGGATCTAGCTCAAGCATGGCTTTCACCAGCTCAGCGATATCAGGGGGCAAATCTTCAGTCGAACCCTGCTGGGATTTCGCCATGGCACCAGCTGCGCAGTGTTGCTGGCGCCCGTGGCAAGAACCGTCCTCGGCGCAGTCAGGGCAGAGCCCTAGCACTTCGCCTACATAGAAGGCCTGCAGCTTCGCCAGTGCGTCGCGGGCGGTTTCCTTCGTCTGGCGCTCATACTCGCCGGCGAACAGACTTGGCTCGCCCATCTCAGACACCGCCAGCGCTTCAAGCGCCGCGCGCATGATCGCCACAGGCTGAGATCTCGCGAGAGGAGGATGCTTTGCGTTAACGCCCAGGTCGAACCCGGACCTGAAGGAGAAGTCGGCCAGCATCCATTTATCATCTTTGATAACGTCGCGCCTGCCCGCCGGAAGAGAAAGGAGCCAGTCATTGAAGTGCGGAGGTTTGAACTTGCTTGCTGACTCGCTTTCCTGGCCTGGAGCGCCCTGCAGTCGCTTGGCGAGCCTTTGACACAACTCGGTCAGATCTTCCCGCTTATGGCTGTCGAGATCCCAATCCATGCTGCGGATGACATCTTCTATCGTAGCGTCCAGGTCTTGCTCTGAGTCGGGTATCGCCGTGGGATTCATCAAGTCTGCTCCGGCAGTGGTTTCATCGGAGTGTGCCGGACTACAGCATCACTGCAATGAGGAAAAGATTGCTGAAGGTTGATGGTCAACATTCTGTCCCACTCCGACCCTGCTGCAATGGACTGAACCTCAGCAAACTGGGCTTATTCAAGCGGCGGAAAAGCTATACACGAGTAGGCGTTAGCCGTGGCCTATGCGGCATCTAATGTCTGTTTCGGACTTCGGCGCCCCGCGTCGAGCTCGATGTGACCACCCGCTGGGTTAACAAGCAGGTACGCGATCCAGCCGGCATGCTCATCCCGCCAGCTCAGGTCGGCCCAGGCTGGCGGTTCTCAGACTACAAATGCAAATGTCGCCGCAGGGCGATTAGACAGGGTCGCCGATTCGTCGGCGCATAATCTCGGCACTGTTGATATCGACGGCTCGGATATCAGGTGTACGCGGATTGCCCATGGCGTCCTGACCAATCATTTCACGCAACTTCTGCAGAGGACCTACAGTGGCGATGGCAAGTTGGTTTTCTGGATCCTGTGTCCCGTAAGCCTGCATGATCGTTTCTCGCCCGTTGATCTCGCGAGTGTCGAGCCAGAATGCCTCCAGGGCGCGAGTCAGTACCTCGTTATAGTCCCGGGCCGCGGTGCGGATGGCCTTGTCTGCATCCACATACGACTCCTTCCCTAGACTGTCGAGAACGGACTGGTAGCGCCGATCAGCCGCTTCGACTTCGGGCAACAGCGCTTTGACGTGTGTGAAGCTCGCACCCCACCGTTCAGCAGGGTCGCGAACAGCCTCAACACCGTGCGGAGTGAACACCACATTGCAGCCTGGGTATTGCTCGCGTAGCACGCTCATTGCCTGATCGAACTTTCGTGCCTCACCGTCTGCTGTCCATTCACTAAGCGTGGTCCGAACGGTTTTGGTTCCGGCATGAAACACCATGACGAACAGGTCGTTGCCAGCATTGAACCAGCGGCGAGCCAGTTCATAACTCACAGCGGAAGCATGGAACGCTGCGGCTGTCGCCGGCGTGCGAGTGTGCTCGCTCAGGACATAATCGGTCTTCCCCTCCCCTTCCGGGCGGGCCAGCCTGACGTAGCGAATGCGCTCGACTGGGATGATCACTTCGTCGCGAGTCACCGGGTCGACGCTGACGACTCGTTCACTGTTGTCCATCGGGTCGGAGTTGAAGTGGCGCGGGATATAGCCCTTGTCGGTTTCGGCGTCATAGATCAGCACGATTTCATCGCTGGCAGATGTGGAGGCATCGTAAAGCTTCCAGCTAGGAGCGCCGGCAAGCAGCGTGCACAGCCGCGCACCTGCCATCGTCCGGGCCTGCTGGTAAGCGGACATGGGCATATCCAGCAGCGGGCGAACTGGGCTCACATGAGTGGCGCCAGTCAGCCGGCGAAGTGTTCTCGCCTGCTGTTGTACAACGTCCCGAGACGACGCGGCGTAGTAGGCTCCGGCCGCTTGGCCGCGCTGGTTGGCCATCAGTGCCGCCCAGTCCATCCCGTGGTAGATCAGGGCAAAGCAGTCAGTCACATCGCCGCCTGACAGTTTGATGCCACAGTGCTTATGAATGAGATCGCGGAGTATGTAGGCCTGTTGCTTGGCGACAGGTTCTTCACCTGAGGCCAGAAAGCGGCGGCGCTCTTCAGCGTGGATAGCGGATACAGCTTGGGTGTTGAGTTTGGTCATGATCATCTCCACAGCACCGATACCTACCGTGTTGGTAGTGCAAGTGCGGATAGCTCGGACCTGCTTGCGGCGCGCCGGACATGCGGCATGACGAAAGTAGGGTTCAGGTGTGTCTCTTCCTGCTTTGCTTATCCGTACCTTTCGGCTGCTATCGGACCGGACAGGCAGGAGCCGCCCGATAGTCATAATGCTACTAGATGGCATCAGGCGTGCAAGCGGGTTGTGCTTCCCTGGGCACCACCTTTCGTTTTCAGGTGGTGCCAAAAACACCCGAAAACCCACAAGAAGCCCGCCTAGAATGGCTGGCCCTTGTTGCTCGCCTGCTGGGGTGCTCAGCTGAATATCTGCTAGAGCGTGGTTTTGTAGATCGTCACGATCTGGCAGAGCAGTACCTGCACCACCCTTGTCTTGCTGCGCGACTGATCCACACGCATCCAGATTGGCACCTACCAGATGAGTTTCTGCAGCAGTACGCGCGCGAGCTGGGAGCCGGTCAATGAGTACGCAAGACCGCACTGCGGCACTGCGCAGAATCTGGCGGCAATACCATCAGCTGAGCCGGGCCCGATTTGAAGAGTGGGCTGCTAATGGATACTGCCATCCGCCTCCAAAGCCACTTCCCTTTCCAGAATGCCTACGGGCCTGACTTGCGGTGCCAAGACCCGCGCCGGCAGCACCTGCAAGCGCCGCGATCTCTATATCAGCGGCAGATACCGATTGCATGGAGGCCTATCAACAGGCCCCAAGACGAAGCCCATGAAGAGCTAACAAAAGCTAAGGTCTCGGCACTGTTGCGATAGCCGGATATTCAGCAACTCACAGTAGAGTCACACCCTGCGCCCATCTACCGTAGGTGTTTTTAGAAACCGGAATGCTTAGGTCGTATGGGCTTTCGACTTAATCGAAGCAAGTCGGCTAGCTCCTGCTTTCTCTGCTTGTCCTGCCGGAGCTCCTTCTCCATCAGCCGGTAGCCTCGTCAAACTGCTCCCGCAGATTGAATCTGCGGTCCACGTCCTGATCGATGCCCTTCATAGCCCACCTAATTTGTAGATCCACTAGCTTCGCGCAATTGCGCTTCTGTCATGTGTTCTTCGAGCAGTTTTCGATACTGAGCAGCTTCGGCGTTGCCCAGCTCCTCGGCTTTGATGAAAAACCTGTGAGCCTGGATCGGATCTTTGTCTACTCCTTGGCCTAGAGCATAGAGGCTGCCCATACCCAGAAATCCCGTGGCGTCATTGTTTTCACATGCCTTCATGTACCACTCAACAGCCTTGTCGAGATCTTTGGACAGACCATTGCTCCCTGAGTAATACATGGTCCCCAACATGCTCTGCGCCATGCCTTCACCTTGCTCTGCAGCCTTCCCGAGGTTGAGAAGCATCATCTGGGTGTCGGCATAGGTTGATTCGACCTGACCGGTGTAGATATAGGCCAATTGGAACGTTGCATCTGAGTAACCTTGAGCAGAGGCTTTCTTCAGCCAATGGATGGCCTTATCCAGATCCTTCGGTGCGTCCTTCCCCTCCATGTAAGCACTGGCAACCCTAGTTTGCATTTGCGGATCACCCGCCTCGGCGCCGGCCAGCGCTATCTCGAAAAACTCCTCGTTCTGGGTTTTGTTCTTCGCTGGCGTAGGAGCATTGAGAGCAGACACATGCTTGTCGGTTGTCCAACCAAGCGAATACATACAGCCCTGCATGACCTGCTTGCGATCCTGCCCTGCCCGTAGCGCTGCCCCCATGTTCATGCCATTGGCCACGCCGGCTGAGAATGCATCCCCAGAGCTCGGATAGGCAGTGACGCTACCTGAGTAGTAGGAGTTTGCTGAGTAGCCATCCGATCCGTATGTGCGGGCGCTTCCGGTGATCTGATAATTCTGCACCCCAGACTGGTAATGACGTACCTCTGGCATCGCCACCGCACCCGATGCCACTTGAGTACAGTAGCCTTCATCGATGATCCGCTGCCTATCAAGCGCGGCTGCATCCGTAATGTGAGGGTTGTAGTACGTGGCCGCACAGCCCGACAAAAGCAGCGAAGCCACTGCTAGAACTCTTCCTCTCATGAGATTCCCTCCTTCCAATTGGCCTCCACCACACCAGGCGAAGCTGCCTCTCTCATACAAATCGCATTTTGCTTTCATTGAGATTTAAAGACAGTAGATTGATGTGCTAGTGATTGCGAAGCCTGTAGCCTTTGGTACGGTTCCGCCCTGAAACCAAAAGCCCCTCGCGGTGGAGGGGCTCGGATGCTGGCTACCAGCGACAACCTTGACGGCTGTCAAATCCTCAACGGCTTGCGCCCGTGGAGTGCGTGCGAGAGCGTGCCGCCATCAATCATTTCCAGCTCACCACCGAGCGGTACGCCATTGGCCAAGCGGCTGACGACGATACCTTTAGGCAGCAGCATCTGCGCGATGTAGTGAGCAGTCGCCTCCCCTTCCACGGTCGAGCTGGTCGCCACGATGATTTCGTTAAAATTTCCACGCAGTATCCGAGCCCACAGATCAGGCATGCCGATCGCTTCTGGGCCTAATCCGTCGATAGGTGAGAGGTTGCCGCGCAGCACGAAGTAGCGTCCCTTAAAGCCACCCTGATCGACCGCGAAGACGTCGGATGGGCTACCGACCACACACAGCATCAAATCGTCACGCTTCGGATCGTTGCACTGCGCACACACCGGATGTTCTGACAGGGTGCGACACTCACGGCAGTTACCCACCTTATCCATGGCTTGTGCCAGCTTTTCGCTGAGCTGATAAGCGCCTTCGCGGTTGCGCTCAAGCAGATGGAGAGCCATGCGCTGGGCTGACTTTCGGCCAACGCCTGGAAGGGTGCGCAGGGAATCAATTAGCTCGTTGATTAATGGGCTGAAGCTCATGAGAGGCACCATTGGTGGGTGGTTTTCAGCGACATTAGCACCCGCGCTTTCCTCTGCAAGCAGCAGAAATTTATGGAAAATTCCGCTCTTGCATGTCGCAGCTCGTGTGGTGATCTACCGCGTGGCCTTGCGCCCCGCCCTCCCCTCCCCCGCTCTATAGAAGTAACCCGTTCGAGGGTGAACCATCTGGATATGAGCTCTCGTATCCATAATTAAATGTCCAAGCAAAGTTATAACATGACATAACGTCACTAGATGACTAATCAGTCATCAATTCTTATCGCAAGGCTCCTATCTTCTGCCTAACAGGTATTCGGTCAGCTCACTGAAATTGTCGTGCCCTTCCTCTGCCAGTTGCAGGATGCGAATTAAATCATTGTCACCTCTATAGCCAACATTCCGAGACTCACATTAGGGCTAAGTTTGGGCTCTATTTCGGTGTTTAAGAAGAAAAGATAGGCCTTTACTTGATACCTTTCGATTAGAGCATCAAACTTTCAAGCCAGCGCACATTGCGCTTATTTACTTGAAGCGAAAGGAAATCAAATGACAACACTGGAAAATATTGCCGACTGGGTCGAGACAGCAGACGAGGAAATTGAGCGACTGGCCATTTCGACTCGACGCTTCGTCGAGCAGCGCCGCTGGAAAGGCGAAGAGCTAACTAAGCTCGTTCGAATCAATAGCATTCAGCGGATCTATGATGCGGAACGTGAGGGTAAATTGCCGCCAAGTGATCGAGACGAGCGCGGCCGCCGATTGGGCTACACGCTGGAGCAGGCGCTTGAGGCTATGCGCCACTTCAATACAACTCCTGGTCGAAAAAATGATGACCCGCCTGTGGTCCTCAGTTTCACAAACTTCAAAGGCGGTTGCTGGAAGACTACGTCAACGCATTACTTCACTACATGGGCTGCTTCGCAAGGTTATCGCGTTCTGGCGATCGACCTAGATCCTCAAGCCTCGCTGACGCGCAACCTTGGCCTCATGCCAGATATGGAAACCAGCTATGAGGATACTCTAGCCGCGGTCGTGTCGGGTGATGTGCCGCTCACCAAGGAAGCTGTTCGGTCAGTGATTCGAGATACTCACCTGCCAACCCTCCACTTCATCCCCTCCTCTCTCGACCTTCAAGCTGTCGAGTGGTTGCTGTCTCGCACCGCTATTGACGCTGCCAATGCTGGAGACATGGACACGAACCTAGATGCGTTCCTTCGTCTGCGTCGGGCCATCAACCTGGTGGTCGACGACTATGACATTGTTGTGATGGACGGTACCCCTACCCTGGGTCTCATCCCGCTCAACATTATCCTTGCTTCGGATAGCGTCATTGTCCCGGTGCCGACGGAGATCGCTGACTACTGCTCAACAATCTCCTTCTTGAGAATGCTGGGTAATCACATGCGGAGCCTTACAGATACTTTCGGTGCTGATCTCATCCAGGTCCCGAACATGCTCTTCCTGCCTACTCGCTTTGCGCCCGGCCCAAACACCACGATGGGCTCAGAGCATGTTGTAAAGATGATCAAAAAAGCTTTCGGTGATCGAATGATAACAACGGTAATCCGTAAGCATGACTCTGCTATCTCCAACCTCAGCCTCATGTGCAGAACGGTCTTCGATACCAGTCCGGGTGAAGGTGGAGTAAAGACAGAAGTTCGTAAGCGAGCTGCTGCCAATTTCTCTCATGCTTTCGATGAGATCCTGCGTCGTGCTGTTCTACCGCACTGGCCCAATCGTCTTGAAGAGCTGACCCTGACGGAGGTGGTAAATGGTTAAGCGATCAATCCGCGACATGATGAATGAAGCCGACAACGAAGTAATTAAAGCGGAAGAGGGCATCCGCGAAACAGGCCAGCGAGCCATGCGAGGTTCTGCGACGCCCCTTCAGAGCCCTATCCTTAACCGCCGCAACTCTGCATTAGATAACTTCCGCCCCAAGGGCATATCTATTCCGCTCCCAGTGACTAAAGGTGAGCTCCCCCTGCGCTACGAAGAACTCGACCCGTTGAAGTGCTTCCCTTCGGAGCGAAATCCTCGCGACCAACGCCTTCTGTCAATGTCCGATCCAAACGTGGCACGAATCGCCAGGTCGATTGATGAAGAGGGACAGCGAGATCCGGTATTAGCGCGGCCCGTGCCTGGCGAAAACGGCGAGCTCACCTTTGAGATCGTCTATGGCACGACGCGCCTCTACATTGCGAAGAACCTTGGCATCAAGGTCAAAGCATGGGTTGGAGAGATTCCAGAAGCCGACATTAGTCGACTCGCACGCGCTGAAAATGACGAGCGTCGAGAGCTGTCCGCTTGGGAGAAGGGTTGTTACCTGAAGCGGCTGATGGGTACGGTATATCTCGGACGTTCTATCGAGTTCGTTGCCGAGCAGGAAGGGATGAGCAGACCGAACCTTTCAAAACTGCTTCGCATCCCTGACGTTGATCTTGAAGTTCTCCAACTTCTGCAGTCTCCGCACGCCCTATCAGTGCGATCCGGGCCGCAACTGGTCTCGTTCCTTGAGAGCTTGTCTCCGGACGAAAAGGCGGAATACATAGAAGCCGCTCGCGGAGAAGCTCCTTACGAGTCGACAGCGTCACTGATAAAGAAAATGGCCGAACTGAAGCAGGCCAAGTCCCAGCCGGTTGAGGTGAAGGTAAACAAGCCGATGGTGATTACCTCAACCGATGGCAAACAGGTCGCCAAGATCACTGCTCATAGGACGCAACAAGGCCAGTACAAGGTTGATCTCTTCGACTTTAGGGCTGACGAAATCGAAGCGCTGACTGAGTTCTTGAAAAGCAGGAGGAAAGGCTAACCGTTCACGGTGAACGGTAGCCCTGATATTGGTAATTTTTCCTTAAGAATCAATGACTTAATTGATATTTACCTATGCAAAACTGCATCACCTAGGCGACTGAGTCCGCCAAAGCCTCTAAATTTGAGTGGTTACCGTTCACGGTGAACGGTAACCCTCTAACTGCCCGCAAAGCCAATAGATTCAGCGGTTTGGCTGTTCGGGACCCGTGCAAAAATGCATAAGTCCCTGACCGATCTGGACTACCCTCTGAGTAATCTTCCATCGCTCCCGTCTCGTGAAAGCTGGTTTCATCCAAGGATTTAACGGAGTGACCAATGGCCACGCAACCAACTGAATATTCTCCAATCCCACTCTAACAGCGCCAGTTGGAGCAGATCACCTGCGTGGTTGGCGACCCCGACTCCTTCGCTGCTCATCGCCCGTGAGATTCAGTCGCTTCGATCAAACAGTGCACTGGTAGCAGGAGAAGCACCAAGCGATCTCAATGCATGCACAGGAAGGGTAGGGCGCACCAAAGCTCATGAGAGGGCTGTCAGGGCGTACCTAGCACTCCGCGCCGACCTAGCGTTGAACAGGGAGGTACGCACCCGCATAGCCGCGCGTTGGGCAGCCGTAGACGTCCTCCAGCTTCAGCACATCCGCCGCTGTACTCATCCAATCAGCAATGACTTCAACTGATCCGTTCCGTGCGCCAACCTTCCTCCGGCCCTCCAGCAGATCATCCTTGGAGAACATGATTGGCTTGCCCAAGATTGCGCTTGCCTCAGAGAGGTCAGGGACATTTATGTCCATAGCGTCCAAGAATTCGTACTTGCCGAAGCGAATCGGCTTGAGATCCCGTACAACACGGAAGGCTCGTGTAAGCCGCTCACGCATCGTGTTAGGCGCCAGCCTGTTGCTCTCGCACTTATTGAAGATGCGCCAGTCACTCAGCGCTACTGGATCAATACCTGGGCAGAGGCCTTGATAGGCCGCCCCTAGGCAGTGGTCAGACGCGGCAGCCATCAGCAAATCCTTCGTCGGTCTCACTCCCAGCAGTGCGCAGACTTGGCCAATGCTCGAACCCAACCAGAAACTTTCAGGGCCCATGTCGTAACCTGGGTCACCAGGCCTATGGTGATCAACGACAATCGACCGAGGGACGCTTTCATCGGCTAAAGCACATTCAACCCACACCACCTGGCCAGGGAAGCTCTTGATATCTAGAGGCAAATGCTCGGCTCGATAGGCGTTGCCAGGGTGCAGCCGGCTACCGTCAGCTTGCGGCTCGACATAGCTGTGGCCGGCAGACTTGACTACCTTTTTGATGTACATCATCTCGATGTCGAGAGCGCCAAGAATGAAGAGGTACTGCATACATCGCCCCATGAATTTGTGTTCAGTGAGCCTAAAGGTGGAGGGTCGACATGCAAGGTGTCAGAAGATCGGAAGATCGGAAGATCGGAAGATTAGAAGATGAATGAAGGAAGGGGAGGGGAGGGGAGAGGCCAGCGACTAGGTCCCGGCCGGCCGAGTAATTTGAAATCATGCCATCACGATGAATGATGAATAGCATCCTTGATCACGATATCACCTCGCATTCCTGCCTGGTAATGACCGGGAATGTTGCAGGCGAACTCCAGACGAACATCGTCAGCAGTAGGTGCTGTCCAGGCAATCGACTTTGTTTCTCCAGGATCAACAGTGATGCTTGGCATGCCGTCGTGGTGGTCGTGGTGGTCGTGGTGCCCATTACGTGATCCGTGCCCCTGATGGGCCTGATGCTGGGCCGCGAGCATTACTTTTCGGTGCTCTTCCTGCTCAGCTACCGTGCCAATGACAAATTCGTGCGCCAGTATCCCCGTATTGCTCACTACAAACTGTACCGTCTCGCCGGCGCTGACCACGACCACCTCCTGATGGAAAGTCATCTCACTGGCGTCCAGTTCGATAATGCGATTCGCCTCTGCGAAAGGAGAAAGGATAGCGGCTGCGATTCCCGCGACTATGAAGTTGCGCATGAGTACCTCTGGAATGTGTTTTTGGATGACGGTCAGTTACTGGCGTTGATTAGTTAAAAATCACAGGCCTTCGGCTTCAGCGTCTCAGAGTCGAACAGCGTGACGACTCCAGTTTGATATCGGTCAATTACCTTCAGGTGCATCACACCATCACGGCACAGGGAACGATGCATATTCTTGCTCAAGAGTTTCGCTTCTTCCTCGCTCCCTACGCAGCGAATTGGTAGTCCATTTCGATCAAGTGCTGGAGCGGTTGGAACTCCTCTGGACTTCAGATAGCGAAAGCCACTCAGACATATCTCTTGCTCATATTTCTTGTAACTCACCGGACTAAGCGTTCTATTAGAAGCTTCTCTCTCACCAGTCAGAATTTTAATGAGAACGCAAAGGGCCATGACGACCATTAGGACGAAAGCCGCACGCCTGAGTGTGTATAGCAGCATTGATTTTAGTCTCGAAGCTAGAGGGGAAGAGCCGACGCAGAATCATGGCGGCCCGTTTGCAGGGTCATCCTTTGACGCAGATGACCTGCCGGAGCGTGTGAACAATGTCGACCAGATCTGCCTGAGCAAGCATGACGGCATCGATGTCCTTGTAAGCTGCAGGCGTCTCGTCGAGTACCCTTGCATCCTTACGGCATTCAATGCCCTGGGTAGCTTTCGCATGATCCTCAACGGTGAACCGCTTCTTTGCTTCATCTCGGCTCATGACGCGCCCGGCACCATGTGAGCAGGAGCAGAGGGATTCCTTGTTGCCCTTACCTCGCACGATGTAAGACTTCGCACCCATCGAGCCGGGAATGATTCCAAGGTCGCCTTCACGAGCGCGAACAGCGCCCTTACGAGTCACCAGCACCTCGGAACCGTAGTGTTCTTCCTTCGCCACATAGTTGTGGTGAGCGTTTACAGCATGCTTGGCCAAGGTGAACGGCGGCAGTGATTTGCGAAGTACTCCAAGGACCAACTCCATCATCTGGAGACGGTTCGCCATCGCATAATCCTGAGCCCAGTCCAGAGCCTCACAGTAGTCATCGAAGATCGTGGAGCCTTCGACCAAATAAGCGAGGTCCTCATTAGGCAAGTGGACGTGCTGGCGAGACATCTCTTCCTTCGCCATGTCGATGAAATAGCGACCTATCATGTTGCCCGGGCCACGGCTACCGGAGTGGAGCATGACCCAAACGTGGGCTCGCTCGTCCAGGCATATCTCGATGAAGTGGTTGCCGCCGCCAAGGGTGCCCATCTGAGACAGAGGGCTCTTATGATCGAGCTTAGGGTGCTTCGCGATTATCTTGTCGTAACGATCGGCGAGGTCGCGGTAGCGAGTAACCGCAGAGTTCGGCGCGATCTCCCATTTGCCTTTGATAGCGCGGCCAGGAGTAGTCACAACCCCATGAGGAACCGCCCGCTCGATAGCGGTACGAATCGCCGCCAGCGAGTCAGGCAGATCATTGGCGCACAGCGAGGTTTCTTGCGCGATCATCCCGCAGCCGATGTCTACCCCAACCGCGGCCGGCACGATAGCGCCCTTCGTTGGTATGACACTCCCTACGGTCGCGCCTAAGCCGAAGTGAACATCCGGCATCACGGCCACATGCTGATGAATGAAGGGCAGACCCGCAATGTCGAGCAGCTGCTTTCGAGCATGATCCTCTACTGGGACACCCTTAACCCACGCCTTGATCGGATTGGCCGCGCCTTCGATCAAAACGAAATTCTCTTTGCTCATCACTTTGTACTCATGAAAAACGATGAGGCAATTGTTTCCTAGGCCGTCCGACATGCAAGAGGCGGCTTAGCAGTGCTAAGCGTCAGGCAGTAGCGTCTCATCGACATAGTCGTAACTCTCAACATGTCGCGTACGGACAGGCAGGTCATCTAGTGTGCCGTCCCGTGCTGCCCCGGCTTGCCAGACACTGCCTGGATAGTGGTGGTTTGCGTCTATTTGGACGGGATGCGTGATATCGACATGGTTCACCCCGTCAGCGGTCGGTTCTGGACCGAGGGCCATGATTTCTTCGAAGCGCCTTCAACCGATCTGGCTCTCATCAATCGTCATTGGTATGAGCGACTTGGTTTCGACATCCTAGTTAAGCACCCGGCCATGAAGGTCATGGTGACAGAGCAGAAGAAGCCGTTCTTGGCCCTGGCATCGACGCGGTAATCTTCCCAGCCCCAGCTGATCAGATGGGGATATGAGTCAGGCGGTAAAGAAGCCCAGGCAGCGCTCGACGCTGCTAATTCAGCATGACTGAGCAAGCTTGAAGCCAATATCGATCGGCGAGACGGTAGCGTGGCGCAGAAACGTCGTGAGGAACACCGTGAGCGGCTCACTCACGAGGTGTATCGCTGCAAGCAGGGGCTTGAAGGGGCGATGCGCAAAGCCCGATTCGCATGGCGCTTAAACACTCACTCAAAATAAAAGATGCAGGACGGGAATCGAACCCGCGACCAGAGAGCGTAGGGAGAATCGCCATCAGTGCGCGCACCTTCCAGCGAATCTGCCGGCCAGCATCCCAAGCTCCAGCTCTACCAAACTGAGCATTACCTGCATTGGTGAATGATCGATGCGGGCTGCGCTTGCCCTCGCATGCCACGACAGGGGCTTCTAACCTCTGCAGGGAATTGAACCCTCTAGCCAGTCTGGTTCTGCGCAGAACCTCGCTGACCGCTCGCAGCATCGCCAATGCTATGCGCCGATCATTCACCAATGCGGCCTGGTTACCCAGGTGCATCAGGCCAGTCTCTTCCTGGCTGTCCACGCTGTAGGCCGCGTCCGCACTCTACACGGTGTCGCCCGTCTGCCAGCAGCGCCCTTCACTACATGCCGTGACGGGAACGGCTCCTGCTCCTTAGGGACGACAGGTTGCCCATTGATGCCTTTTGCTCCGAAAGAGCTCAGCATCGGGAAGGGTACCGGGTACGATCCGGTGGCATCTGATCTTTGGTTATCCCAGCCAAAAGGTTGGAGGAGAGAGCGTAGGAACTTAATCTACGGGTTCATCCGATCAGTTGTACTAGCCTGCGCCAGCTACTTTCTTCGCTACACCTCCGGCCGTACGCACCTCGGGTTCACTCTGTTTCGCTTCGCAACCTTTCCCGATGCTGCCTGTTCACACAGGTGATCGGTGCAGTGGCCGGGCGCTACTCCGGCTGTGAACATTGTAGGCCGAGTTGCGGCCTGGCCCTCCTGCTCGTCTCTCCAGCCGGCCCGCACGCTCGCACTGGTTCCACTCGGTAGATAGCGTGTCTGCATTTCCACGCCGCACTGCATCGGGGAGCGATCTGCGCAGGACCTACCGCCTGCCCGAGTGACTCGAACACCAAGGAGAACCTTGGCATCTCATGCGTAGCTAACTCGCATGTCAGATCGCTTTCCGATACATCCTGTCGAAACAGGACATAGGGATGTAGTGGCTGGTCGTTACTCCAGCTGATGAGCGCCACTGGCTCATTGGCTAACTGGCCATCGCTCAGAATACGTCTGCGCAGGGCTGCCAGTCACTCCACCATCGTCTACGCCGGTTCATACGTTTCACTTCGTCGAGGCCCGGTGGCCACCAGGTTGCTCGCCCCCGATCAACTGCCCTGCCTAAGCATTGGACTTACGCCGCTTCCGGTTGCATTTGTCACGACGACGGCAGAGGCGTGTCTACATTTCCACGCTGCACTGCATCGGTAGAAGGCTCTGCCCGCAACGACATCGAACCGGGACGATTCAGAGCTCTCTCCGATGCATCCTGAATGGCCTTGGCCATCGCTACAGGCTGCACGAGCACCATCCTTGTGAAAGCGGTGCCAAACTCGCCGGACTTTAAAGGCGTCCGACCTAACCGCCCCGTAGGGCTACCTTGCAACAACCGCCGGCGCTGAACTCCGGCAGCGCATCACTGTGCGCTTCTGCATCGTGGAGCGATTTGGCCAGTGCTCATCTCTGGCGCCTGCCGTGGGAAGCCCCCGGCCTCGGTAACGATCCGCCGGCCTAGGTGAGTTGAACACCATTCCGGGCAGTCCGCGAACCTTCGCGTCACGGGTTAGCACGCCCGTACTTTCAAATCGCTCTACGATGCATCCTGGTTTACCAGGCATTTCAAGCCGCTTTATCTCTGACTTGATTTCACTTTAAAGGGGTGCGAACCACATGCAACCCCTGAAAATCGAATAACTGGAGCGGGACTGGAGCCTTGAACTCCATGGGTACAACCTGGACTCCAAGCTGCACTCTTATTGATTCGTACCGGCACCCTGCCGGACTGATCCCGCTTGCATGTCCTGGATTGGACAGGCATCAGGCTGGCGCTCATCCCCAGCTTATGGCTGCCCAGGGGCGGCCAAGCAATTCGCTGCCAATTGGCAGCGATCTCTGATACCTGTCCGAATTTCAACTTGGCAGCAGGTGGGGGATTCGAACCCACGGAAGAGTCGCCCCTTCGACGGTTTTCAAGACCGTTGCCTTAAGCCACTCGGCCAACCTGCTACAACTGGTGCCGGCACCAAGATTTGAACTCGGGACCCACTGCTTACAAGGCAGTCGCTCTACCGCCTGAGCTATACCGGCGAACCTTTTCCAGGGGAGGGCTGTGGCCCTCCACCTCTTTTGCGCCCTCTTGAGAGGATGCGGGGCCGGACTTCCA
>Ga0233369_1000301_pt1 | contig 23039 bp, 25 predicted proteins | sample ElkDunMinimDraft_26_FD_191537 | JGI IMG/M metagenome (GOLD analysis project Ga0233369, IMG submission 191537) | Fecal eukaryotic communites from dung pellets of Tule Elk in California, USA - Elk Dung D16 | ecosystem: Host-associated > Mammals > Digestive system > Large intestine > Fecal | place... | reverse complement strand
CGAGCGATCGAGGGCTTTCGTTCGCAGATGGTGGGCGGTGCAGGGTTCGAACCTGCGACCCTCGCCGTGTGAAGGCCAAATAGAGTTTCGGATCTCTGCGGTTTGCAGCTTATTATTCTGCCTGACGTGGCAGAAACGTGGCAGGTATGGCGGCGATAACGCTCCGGGGGTCGGGTAGGTGGGAAGCACGTGTGCGCCGGGTAGGCGGCAGGTCCATCTCACGGACATTTGCGACGAAACAGGCCGCAGCCACTTGGGCACGAGCTCAAGAAGCCGCGATGGAGAGCGGTGCCTGGGTGGACACAACACCGGCTCGCCGGATCCTCCTGAAGGAATTGATCGACGCCTATCTTGAATCGGTCGCCATGAAGCGAGGTTCTGCTACAGAGGTGGCGCGGTTGCGGAGGTTTAAAGAAGACCTAGGGCACCTGAGACTCGAAGGTGTGACGCCTGCCGTCATCCTCGATTGGCGCGAGACCCGACGGCTTGCTGTCAGCCCGGGCACCGTCGCTCGTGAGATGGGGGTTCTCGGCAGCGTCTTCACGTGGGCGCGAAAGGAGCGTTTGCTGCCGATTCCACACAATCCTGTCCAAGCGGTGTCCAAGCCGGCGGTGAATGACGCGCGGGAACGACGGCTGGTGTTAGACGAAGAAACTAGGCTGCTTGAGGCCATGGAAGACAGGTCCGCGCTTCATCGGGGGCTGCGGCGAACCGGGCATTACAGGGTGGGGAGTCGGCAGCCACATCTGCGACCAATCTTTCTGCTCGCGCTGGAAACGGCCATGCGGCAGGGCGAGCTCTTGACCCTCCAGTGGAAGCATGTCGATTTAGAGGCGCGGACGGTTCATCTGCCGCGCACAAAGAATGGTGAATCGCGGACCGTTCCCCTCTCCCGAGCGGCCGTGTCGATCTTCGCCTCCTTGGGGCAGGAGGTTTCTGCCATGAGGGAGATGGAAGGCAAAGTCTTCGGCCTTACCGCGGACGCCTTGAAAAAGGCGTGGTCCCGGGCTTTGCGGCGGGCGCGGGCCACGTATGAAGAGGAGTGTTTAAGGAACGGCTCCCGTCCAGATCAGCGTCTGACAAATCTGAGGTTCCACGACCTGCGGCACGAGGCAGCGTCGAGGTTGGCAAACAAGTTGCCAAACTTGATCGAGCTAGCGGCGGTAACCGGGCATAAAGACTTACGCATGTTGAAGCGCTACTACCATCCGAAAGCGTCCGAGCTGGCCCTTAAGCTCGACTGAGGCCTCATGGATGACTTGGGACTGCCGGCCCAGGAGAGCACCGTTGCGAAAGATCCTTAGTGTCTACTCCCGCAAGCACATGGACATTTCGGGAAGCGTTGCGGCGGAGCGCAAATGGACAATGTAGACGCGAGTGTGCGATCCCGAATGATGTCAGGAATTCGGGGGCGGGACACGAAGCCCGAGATGGTTGTACGGCGGTACTTGCACTCGAAGGGGTTTCGCTTCCGCGTCCACCGGAGAGACCTGCCAGGAAAACCCGACTTGGCACTTCCGAAATGGAAGAGCGCGATCATGGTCCATGGTTGTTTCTGGCACGGGCACGAGCGGTGCCGCTACTTCCGCATGCCGGCTAGCCATACCGACTTCTGGAGCGCCAAGATCGCTGCGAACGTCGTGAGGGACTTCGCTGCCGCTGAGGCCCTCAGATCTTTGGGGTGGCGTGTGCTGGTTATCTGGGAGTGTGCAATCCGGGCCCATCCTGAGGCGGCGCTCCATGTCTTGCAGGCTCAGATTCGTGGCCAAGCGACTTGCGTGGAGATAGCGGCTCCCCGAGATCAACTTGAAGTCAAGGCGGAGTAGACCATCCCCGCGATCTGGTGAGCCATCCATGGGGGAACCGCATTGCCGACCTGTCGGAACTGTGCGCCGCGGGAGCCCTCGAAGAAGTAGTTGTCGGGAAAGGTCTGGAGTCGGGCAGCCTCGCGGACCGATAGGCTCCTAAGTTGAGCCGCGTCGGGATGGATGAAGTAGTGTCCGTCTTTCGAAAGATGGCTGGTTATCGTGGAGCTAGGGCGGTCCCAAGCCTGCGCCTTGAACCTGTCGATGAAGGCGCCGCTATCCCAACTGAGATGGTGCGGGTGGAGGGCGCGCGGAAACTCAGGCGCACCTCTGGGAGAGCGCTTGTGTACTGAGGTGAATGCAGATGTATACGCATAGCGCTTCAGGTCGTCGTCCATATGCGCGCGCACTTCGTGGTTCAAGGCGCCTTGCAGCCGTGGGTCGTGGAACCACGAGCTCAGGTGATGCGGTAGTGAGGTTCTGTCTCCGGCCCAATGCATCCAGCGCCCTCCTGTTCCCGGGTCATCAGGTAGCAAGCGGTGTGCAGCGGCCTCAAGTTCGTCGGCCACCTCAGATTGGGATCGCCGGGCGTGCCGCGCGGCAGAGAGGAGGATCTGCTCCGCGCTTTTGCGCCAGTCTCCCGAGTTGCGGGATGTCATCCCGCTCCTTAACGGAGGAAGCTTGCGAAGCACATGCGCGACGTGGACTGTCGACGAACTAGGCTCCAGCGGCGCGTAGCTCTGCACTTTCACCTTTTCGCTGATCCCGAACAGGATGACGCGATGTCGCGCCTGCGGCACGCCAAGGTCTTCCGCGCGAATGATGAAGCGGGAATTATCGTGTTCGGACTCGACGGCCGGAGCGAGCAGAGGGATGATCCGGTAGCGCGGCCCCTTGGGCCCACCGGGTTGCTGGAGGTCCTGCAGGATCTGTGGAAACACCAAGGAGCCACCAACCTTGGACGATAAGATGCCCTTGACGTTTTCCATGATGAAGGCAGCCGGATGGAACTTCCGGATCAGCTCAAGGTAGTGCTTATAGAGGAAATGGCGCTCGTCCTTTTCCGGCTGATAGCTCAGAATTCCGCGATTGCGGGCTCTGCCGACAAGCGAATACGCTTGACAAGGGGGGCCGCCGACCAGGATCCATGGTTGGCTACCCTTTGCGACGGCGGCAACCCGCTCCTCCAGAACCCGGTCATGTTCCTGGACGCCGAGCGTAAGTTGAAGTGCTTCCGCGCAGGCTGCTTCCCATTCCGGACGGGTTGCCTCGGTCCAAGGGCAATCCCTGTGCCCCCTGACGTACTCGTAGTAGCTATCGGGCGCCTCGCCGGCGGGGAACTGACGGAAGAAGGCGCGTAGCCGCAAGGTACGTGCCGCGTTCGGCTCCATCTCGGCCGACACGCGGATCCTAAACGCGTTGTCCGCGCGACCCGGCGCTACGTATGAGGAGAAGCCTTCGCCTAGGCCGCCTGGGCCGGCGAAGATGTCGACAACTGGGATCTTCATGGTCGGACTTGGAACTATTGGGGCGCAAGTTTGCCAGGATTCCTTCCGTCCTGATAGCTTGCGCTGGGGATTTCTGCGAGGGGAGAGGGATGTCGGAGGAAAGTACGGACTCAGCGGTCCTTCACTACAGCCGTATGCAAGAGGCGGCCATCCGCGCAGCCGTGATGACTGGCGCCAAGACCTTCGAAGAAGGGTACGAGCAGGTTAGGGCGGAATGGCAGGTCTTAGCCACTGCGAGCCCCGCCATGGCGGGGCTCGTCGCGAATGGGTTGGAACTCGCTTGGGAGCGGATCCAAGAAGAGCAGGCCAAGGTGGCGTTCTACAAGAGGTGTGCCCTCCAGGCGGGGAGAGTGGCTTGGTACGCTGGGCCCACGGAGGACGCTGAGGAATTGACCAAGCTCGTAGGGCGTCTGAAGGCGTTGGGACGGGATGATGCAACGATCGAGGCGGTTGACCGCGAGAGCACGGCTATCCTGGACCTCCTCGACAATCCCTCCAAGGAACGCTTCGCGACACGAGGGCTCGTCGTTGGGTATGTGCAAAGTGGAAAAACAGGCAGCATGGCTGCGGTTCTGGCCAAGGCCGCCGGCACTCCCTTCAAATTCTTCGTGGTTCTGTCGAGCATGACGGACAGCCTGAGGAACCAGACGCAGAAGCGTTTGGACGCTGACATCCTGGATATGGCGAGGCCTGGCCGGTGGCACCCACAAACTCGGGTTGACCAGCGGCGCGCCGATGGGGTGCTGGAGAAGGGTGATTTCACCTCACCCCCAGGAGGGTCGCTGCAACTCCACGGCCAGACTCGACACCTCGCTGTGATGAAGAAAAACCCGGGGGTGTTGCGACGGTTCCTGCTGGCACTGAGGAGCACGCCTCGTACGCTGAGGGAGCAGACGCCTTTCCTGATCATCGATGACGAGTGTGATCAGGCCAGCGTGAACTCCAGCGCAGTGGACAATGCCGTGACGGTCACCAATGACCTGATCCGCCAGATCCTCAGAGAGCTGCCAAAGGCTGCCTACGTGGGATACACGGCCACCCCATATGCGAACGTTCTCATCAACACCAGCAGCGAGGATGATCTTTACCCTAGGGATTTCATCCATCCACTGGCAAAGGCGAAAGGCTACTTCGGCGCCGAAGAACTCTTCGGGAGGGCAGCACTTGAAGGCGACGCGAGCCGCCTTGAGGAAGAGGGCGTCTCGATGATCCGTCTTGTGCCTCCGGAAGAAGCCCCTTACCTGCGGCCGGCCGGCAAGGCGACCCCATTTGACTTCAAGGTGTCAGAGAGCCTGGAAAGGGCGATCTGGCACTTCCTTCTCTGCATTGCGGCCAAGGATGTGCGGGGCTTGGGTTCGGGGCATGCCTCAATGCTGGTCCATACCTCAATGTTGACATCGGTGCACGAGCGGGCGCGCCGCGCCATCGCACCTTATATGGAACAGCTGAGGGTGCGCCTTGAACAGGCTGACGCCGTCCTTATGGACAAGCTCAAGGCGCTCTGGGAGAGCGAGCAAAAGGATGTGCCGCCCGAGCGCTTTGGGCACGTCAGCATCGGCTTCGATACACTCGGTCCACGGCTGGCTGGCTGTGCCGCCTCCGTGGAGATCAAGGTCGAGAATTGGGTAAGTGAAGATCGTATCGACTACGACGTGCCAGGCCGGCGGTACTTGGTCATTGGCGGAAACGTCCTTGCCCGCGGCTTGACACTTGAGGGGCTCATGGTCAGCTTCTTCATGAGAACCTCAAGCCAGTACGACACGTTGATGCAAATGGGGCGCTGGTTCGGTTACCGGACGGGGTATGAAGATCTACCTCGGATCTGGATGGAGGAGGGGATCCAGGACGCGTTTTTCCAACTCGCAACGGTCGAGGAGGAGATCAGACGCGACATGAGCTATTACAGTCGCTACAACGTCACCCCAGGTCAATTTGCTGTCCGCATCAGAAAGATCCCGGGACTTTTGATCACCAATCGTAACCGGTTGAGGCACGTCGTCAGGGCGGAGGTGGGCTACGCGGGACGTCATCTTCAGACGATCCGTTTCTTCAGGGATGATGAGAACTGGCTTTCGGAGAACTGGCGCGCAGCTGACCGGCTTGTCCGGAGATCAGAGGCGGTGTACGCGAACCGGCCAGTGTTTCGGGCCGGCATGGAGACGGTCCTTGCGTTTCTCGCTGAGTACAAGGTGCACCCGGACAACTCCGGCCTGGACACCGGCCTTCTCTCTGAGTACCTGAGGAAGACGCAGGACGGGTCCCTGAATGAGTGGAAAGTCGTAGTCGTCACCACCGGAGATGGACGACCCAGCGACGTTCCCTTGGGTAGCCTGGGCCCCGTCCGGTGCAATGTTCGCAGTGCGATGAAAGGGGGAGGAGACGACGTCTCGATCAAGGCGCTCATGTCCAAGCGCGACCTACTTCTAGACTTGGACCCTGTCCCGGTCGTCGGCGGAGATCCTACTTGGGATGAGCTGAAGGCGAAGAGGGACGGGGCTCCTCCGCTTCTCCTGCTCTACCCGATCGACAGGCACTCCACACCGCAGTCCCACTCTACGGACAGGGAAGAACTCCGTGCAGTCCATGACGTCCTAGGGATCGGCGTGGTGCTCCCGGGAGATCCGCACCGCAGCCACGACTACGTGACCACAAACCTCACGCCAATCGAGCCGGATGAGGATCCTCTGGACGAGCTCCCCGCGGAGCTTCTTGAAACATGACTGATTACGTCGGCATGGTGAGGGCGGGCTGGAGTGCACTGAGCGGCCTGCCACGAAAGAAGGGCGGACTCCATGCGTACGAGCTGGCGGATGATCCGCGCCCGGTGCGTGCTGTGTTGGATAGTTCTGGCTACAGAGGAATGCTTTTGGGACTGATCAATGGAGAGCAGGTAAGGATCCCGACTGCGCTCCAGTCCGGCAGTGGGGCCGCGCTGGTCTGCGAATTGGCGCCGTTCCAGGCTCCGGGCGTAGATGGACGGCCCTTCATCCACGTCTGGTGCAGAGATCCGTCAGTGAACCAAGCATTCGAGGCCTTTTGCGCCATGCTCTGGAGAACCGCGGCTGACGGGGAGATGACAGCCGCTCTTAGCCAGTGCAGCGAGGAGTTTCGCAGGTTGCTGGCGGTTGAGCAGGATGTGCACCCGCAATCCCTGATAGGGTTGATAGGCGAACTTGTAGTGCTGCGCCAGCTTGTCGAGTACCAGCCGTCGTTGATTTCTGCGTGGACCGGCCCGGCAGGTTCCCGACATGACTTTCGAAGAGGGAATGTAGCAGCAGAGGTGAAGGCCACGCTGCGTTCACAGTCGAAAGATCGCACGGTAAAAATATCTGATATCGACCAGCTTGACCCTCCAGTGGGAGGCTCGCTGTACCTGTGGCTGGTTCGCCTTGAACAGGCAATGCACGGAGCATTGAGTGTTGTGGCACTTGCGGCGGATATCCGTACACACCTTGATTCCGCCGAGGAGTCAGCCTTTGATGGGTGTCTCCAAAAGTGGGGCGGGCAAGATTGGTCCAAGCAATTTGAGTTGCGTGAGCTAAAGGCCTACCACGTACGGGAAGGATTTCCTCGCCTGTCAGCTTCCATGCTATCGCGCGGTTCGCTCGATCCGGGAGTCAGCAACGTCAGTTACAGCTTGTCCCTCGAGAGCGCACGAAGCTTTGAGGTTCCCGTGAAGGTCGCTACCGAGGCAATGGGGGAGGCTCTTCTGTGAGCCCAGTATTCCGATTCGCGGAGCCGGTTTCTCCTAGCGGTGGACTTCAAGCGCAAGGCCTCGTGAATCTCCTTGGCGCACCTCCGATGGACCCAATCACCCTCGTGCTCCGCGAGGCTGCGCAGAACGCGTGGGACGCCCGGTGCGCGGGGCTCACCCCCAGAATGCTGGTCCGGGTACGGACGCTCGCAGGAGACCAGGGGATAGCCCTCCGGCGATTACTGCTTACCGGGACAGAGGTCACGGGTGAACCTCGGAGCTTGGACCATCTCACCCCTCGGCTTTCAGAGGTCGATGAAATACCCGTACTCGAGATCTGTGACTTTGGGACAGAGGGGTTAGGCGGGTCACCAGATCCGGTGCGCGAGAGCAGTCGCTTCGTACGGTTCTTTTTTGACATTGGGAGCCCGCACTTTGATGGCAGCACCGGAGGTACGTACGGATTCGGACGCGCGTCGCTCTACCTGGCGAGTGCCGTCCGCACGATAGTCGTCGACACGCAACCTGCGGCGTCAGGATCACCGCGACGCTTCATGGCATGTCGGCTGGGGGCCTCTTATGTCTCCGAACGGACCGAAAATCGGGGCAACCGTCACACTGGCCGGCACTTCTGGGGTGCGTCCGGATCGGAGCGTTCAGTATTGCCGATCGAGGGCCGAGATGCCGAGCAGTTTGCGGCGGCGCTCGGCTTGCCGAGAAGGTCGCAGCCTTCCGAATCGGGAACATCAATCATCATTCCTTGGCCGGAACTTGACCCGGAGGCAGCACGTCATTTCGTTCCCGACATCCTGTATCACCATCTCTGGCCGAAGCTGGTGCCCGTCGATGGTGCGGTTCCCATGGAGTTGTGGGTTGACTTCGGTTCCGGCGAGCAGTTGTTAAGCCTGTCACGGGCCAGCCCGGTGTACGAGGGGTTCGCTGCCGCGCTCGCCACCGCAAGAAGGCGCTGTAGCCCTGCGATTGGAATTGGCCCCAAGAACAGGCGAAATCCTACAGCCCACGTCGCCGCGTGCCCTGCTGGCCACATCCGGTTCGATGAGAAGCCGGGCGACCCTGAGTTCCCCGACCCAATTGATGTCTTCCGGAACGGTCTATCTCATGTAGCGCTGATGCGCGCCAGTGAACTGGTGGTGACATACAAGCACGTAGACCTAGGCGCCGACGCGCCACCATGGGTGGGCGTTGTGCTAGCCGATGCCGCCCCCGATGTTGCCTCGGCATTCGCAGCGGCGGAACCCCCTGCGCACGACGACTGGAACCCGGCTAAGCTGAAAGGTGCCGCAGGCACCATTGTGCGGATGACCTTGAAGCGCATCCGGGAAGGGATACAGGAATTCCTGGGCGTCAAGCCCACGTCGATTGTCGCGGGCACCGACGCGCCATCTCTGGTGGATGCGGCAGACTACTTTTCCGAGCAGTTCATTTCCGGAGATGGGAGCGGTGCTGGGCACCCAGGTGGAGGTGGGGGCGGCGGGTCGAGCCGGAGGCCACGTATCGTCATGGGTCCTGCCTTCGTTGGCCTGGATCAGCTAAACGGATTGACGGTAGCCAGATATCGGGTGCACTACGAAGGACGAGGAGAGCACACACTGGTTGCTTCGGCATCAGTGGCGATTGAGGGCGGGAGCGCCGCCGAGTTGCCGTCCGACATCGAGCCACCAGAGATTGTGGGTTGGAAGGATCCGGCAGGGTCGTTCCGGGAGGGCCCCTGCCTTAGGCCGAATGCAGTGGGTTCCTACGAGCTCATAGTGGGCTTTAAGGGGAGCTACGCTATGACGGTTGCAGTGGACATTGGAGGGGTAGTGCATGGCTGAGAGGCCGATCCCTCCCCATCGCATTCTCCTCCAAGAGGACGTCCATCTCGAATACGGAGAAAGCTGGCACGTGGCCTGTGGCGACGGCATGGTCCAGCTCGTCGAGCGCGGCGGGATCGTGACTGGTTGGGAGCCGGGCAGGAGTGTTGTCGTATCCAATTCCGTTCGTCTCGAAGGAGGGGCGTACGCCCGACTGGGTGCGAGCCGGTGCGATGGCATTTCGCTGAAGTTGGTGGCCACGGCATGCACGGCGCGGGACCTCGATATTGTTGCTCGACACAGTTGTCCGCTCCCGATAGGTTCGGCCGACGCCAGACCAATCGAACTGACACTCGATGGCTCCAAGCTCGCAGGCGATATCAGTGTCTCCCTCTCTATAGTGGTGGAAAGTCCCGCGTTGGAAGGGGATCAACTTTCCCCGTCCGTCCCCGGCGCCCGTCTTTGGAGCAGTCGATGGCGCGCAAGAATCGAAGGGGGTCGTGCCCGTCTGGCAGTGGAGGCCATCGACTTTGACCAGTACTTTGGGAGTGGTAAGGCATCCAAGGGGCTGATCCACGTCGTCGTAGCAGAAGATCCTCACCTCGAGATTGAGCAAGGACTTATCGTGTACCTCAACTCGGCTGGGGGCGGGTTCATACAGGAGCTCGCCAGGAAGGAAGCCCGGGCTACTGCGCTCCTCTGGGAAACAGTCCTTCGGCGCGTAATTGTCGCGGGATGTGACATGGATTTCTCCCCGGCAGAACAGTACCCGGATGGATCGTTGGGCCGGCAGTGGCAGCAATGGAGTGCCATCGTCTTCGGTCGGAGACCACCAGCTGAACTACTAGCGATGCACCGTGGAGACCTCTCCGAGTTCGAGGTGCGGATCCAGTCGTATATCAACATGAAGGACAAGTTCTGAGAGGGGGCAGAAAATGAGTGTTCGTTTCCCTAGGTTGGCTGCTGCGAAGGCCGAGCGGATCATTGCAGACCGAGATGGGTTGTCGCTGAGGGAACTCGAAGACTTGGGGTTGCCCGAACTCGAGACTCAGCAGTTCGCGCCTACGGGCCCACCGCGGGTGTCCGCTGAGTACCTGCTGTCAGTTCGGGAACGGCTGAGCTTGTTCGCACGTGAGGCAGGTTATCCGCAGAGGCGTGAGCTTGGCCGCTTCGACAGCACTGCAGCCGTCTACTTGGCGGAATTAGACTTGCCGATCGGTCAGGTGATCCGCTCAGACACTTGGGCGTGGATGACCGTTTTCCTAGTTCCCCATCTTGTTCAATGGCGCTGGGGGAAAGTCGATCACTGCGCGTCGATCTCCCGCTATACCGGCATTCTCCAGCGTAACGCATTGGGGCGTCTGTGGTTTCGAGCCTACGTCATGCGGGAGCCGGGCGAGGCGCCGTGGAGCACGCTCCAATTGGTCAATGAGGATGCGCACGTAGCGATCCTCGAGCGGACGAGTATTTCTCGCGACCACCGGTTGGCGCGTGCGATTGTGTCTGCATGGCATGAGAGCGGCCGTGGAGAGGATGCGCTTCGAGATGCGATGGTGCGGATTCGCGTACAGCTCTTACTGCGCGATGTGTCGGAGCTAACAGATGCATCCCTGAGAGAAGTAGTCCTGTCCGCGTTCCGTTAACTATCAGCGCAACCTCATCGGTCCCGCCCACATACAGGGCGGTCTTAGGTCCACGTCCTGCGGCACCGGTGATCGAGAGCCATTGGAAAGCCATGCGGGGAACTTGTAGGTATGGCCTCTCATGACCGAGACTGCCCGGACTCGGCGATTGGCGGCATACGGCGCTGGCGGGGCGGACACATAAGAAGAACTACGTCAGGCGAATGCGTGGACCGCAGGTTAGGCCAGATCGCCCCCTGCCAACCGTCATATACAAAGCTCAATTCAGCCTGCGTCCTCGCGCAATGCACCAAGAATGCAAAAGAGCATGCTTTCCCGCGGAGGGTGGCGTGCGAAAGCATGTAACTTTTCGGCAAAATTACGCTGATTAGCGGCAAAAAGTGTGCAACTTTGCTTCGCGGACCGTACAAACGCCGACTCGGTCGACTGTGCGCGCCTGGCCACTACTGCCTAATCTCTGGCCCGGCCTGGCCGGTGCCGGGTGTGCCCTTTTCCGTTGCCGTCCCCACTCGTATGCTCAAGGGCTAATATCGTCCCTGCGCGACTGACCTGGCCAAGAAGTCGGGTTAGTGGTGGTCAGTGATTGATGTCGTCAGCCTGGCTCGCTGTCGAGCCCGGAAAGGGGAACTGACCGGCGGCCGCTTCTCGCAGGGCTTGCAGTCGGGCCTGCACGTCTGCCATCTCGCTGTTGTCGGCCATGGCTTCGACCTGCGCGGCTTGGGCGTCCCACCATTCCCAGAACTCCTCAGGTGCCTTGCCCGTCCAGCGGTCCGACTCCAGCGCCGCCTCGAGGTGCGCGAATCCGACCGGCACCGGGTCGGCGTACGGATCATCGCTGACGATGATGCCGTTGCGGTCGATCATCTTGTGCTCGTACGGGGTGCCTTCCCAGTAGAAGCTCTCGCGGAGCAGGATCTCCAGGTTCTCGCGGTCCCAGTCCGTGGCTACCGACTTCTGCAGCTCGGCCAGCGCGGCATCCCGGGCAATCTTCCACTCCGCGTGGGGTCGGCCAAGCCAGTTGCTGTACCAGAGGGACTCCAGCACGCCGTCGATCATCGCCCGCAGCTCGTCCAGGCGGCGGTCCTGCTCATCGAGGCTGCTGTCGTTCGACGTCATGCGGCTTCCCGGTGCTCGTAATAGGGGTGGCGCTTGTCGTCCAGAATCGCCTGCATGGCGTTCAACCCGTGCGAAGCTGGGTTGAGCCAGGCGTCGACGTGCTCGGACTTGATGTTGATCACCGTGCGGTCGTGGCCGGCCGCGGCGACCTCGGGTTCCGGATCGTCGGTGATGGCCGCGAACGACAGCAGGTCCGGCTTGGCGCCACGCGGGTCGATCCAGTGCGACCAGAGGCAGGCAAGCAGCATCGGCTGGCGATCGCGCGGGGTGAACGCGAGCACGCGGTTCCTGCCGTCCGGACCCTCGACGTTCTCGAAGAATACGTCCGCCACCAGCAGCCCATGGTTGTGGCCGAACAGGCCCTGCCAGAACCCCTCGAGGTTGTCGCGGCGGGCGTTGTAGGTGCCGGGGAACTTCCGGTCGTAAAAGGCCGGCTTGCCGGCGGGGCGGCACTGGTAGCGCATCAGCTTCAGCCGGCGCTCGCCGCCCTCGGCCACGATCACCGGGCAGTAGACGCCTGGGTAGATGCGCCAATCCTGGTCCGTGGGCTTGCCCTTGAGTGCGTCGAGCCGGCGCTGGGCAGCGGCGACCTTGTTGGTGCCGATTCGCACGTCCTCGGCCGCCTTTTTCGTGGCCTTGGCCTGCAGGGCTCGCTCGGCGTCCGCGACGCGGCGGCGCTGGGCGAAGATCTCCTGGGTCAGTTCGCTGACCTCCCAGGCGTCCCAGAGGCGGATTTGGTCGGCGACCTCCGCCGGCCCGCTGGCCAACAGGTCGCGCTCGACGCCGCGGGGCACCTTGGGGCGCCTCCGGGGGGCGACTTCCTCGCCCCACCAGAACACCTTCACGTAGGTGCGGATGTCCATCCCGCCGCCGCCGGTCGCCCGGACGAATTTCCTGTACTCGGCATTGATCTGCGCGGAGTAACACATGGGCGTAATCCGGCTCTTGCAGGCCCCACAGGTCTACTTCTGGACCCCACGGTAATCCCTAAGGCGGCGCAGAGGAGTTAGCTCTGTGGGGTGCGTTCTCCCCCGCCTCAGGTGAGCCTCTGCGGCCGACTGGCGGCTCCTCGTACCGAGCGGGGCGTCCCTTTCTCCAGCAATGTGTTGAAGGTTTGGGGCCATGAACATCACACTTTGTCTTACAGATGTAAGACAAGGCGGGACTCTGTGGCTGGCTAACTTGCTGTTCTTGCTAGTTTTGCTCGGGGCGACAGAGGCCAGTACTCAACAATGCTTCGCGTGGCCGCACCTCGGAAACCGCCCGAGCAACATCATTCTAATGACTTAGCGCGTCTTGAGGGCATCTATATCACGCGTATTGGCAGTACACGTTTAGATCGCTAGGCCTAGAATCAATCACTTATCGATGGTTGGGGCCGTCAACATCACACCAAATGGCGCTTACCAAGGCTCTAGTTCAGACCATCTTCCGACGAAGTCGGATCCATGTGCGGAGTGCGCAGAGCGCTCTTTCCAGAGCCGGCCGGATCTGGGGGCGATACATACCGGACGGCCTCTCGTACGCACCCCGACAGCTGAATCGGCGAGACAGGGCCGGAACTCTCTGGTTGGAGTCGAGATAGTTTCAACGCGCTATCGGACCAATCGTCCTATTTCAGGCTCCAATGAGCCGAAGTCCTAGGCCACCGTGCCAAGAATGCAAAAGAGCATACATATCGCCAATGGGCTGAAAAAGTATGCTCTTTTGCCGTAAATGAGCATACTTTTGCGTCGGAAGCGGCGTGCAAAAGAGTGTAACTTTGCGGCAAAAGTATGCTGATTAGCGGCAAAAGTGTGTAATTTCGACTGCTGTCGACCCGAGGAAGGGTTCCCGGAACTCGGCCCCTCCGAAGCGGGCCGTCACGGAACGGACGGGCGCGCAAGACTCCAAGAGTTTTCTGACACGCGGAGCCGACGCAGCCTGACTTTACGCGGCGGATGGCTGGGCCACGCTGTGCTCGCCAGCAACGCACGGCGCACGCCCATCGGATTCGGATCGTCCACGGCCTTCCCCTGGCCGCCCACCTTCCCCGACACGCCTGCAATCCAGCCGTGCGGGCCCCTGCAGGGATGCGGGGGCTGCTGGCATCTGACGGTCGAGAGCGACTAAACGCTGGGGGCAAGGCGCGTTTTGTGTGCCGCGTGAACACTTTCGGTGTACATCGACGCACCACCCAGACGGAGCCAGTCGTAGTTGAGAGTGGCAAGCGGGGATCGGGACTCTAGGCGCTCACACAGGTTCTGCCTTGAGGCTTGTGCGCGCCGGGGGACATGGAAGTCACGCCAAGCTGTACCCCATCGTCGCGCGTGCAGCATGATGCTTACGCCACCAGCCGGGCCTACTGCGTGGGGACACCAAAGTCACTCCCCAGTTCGTCTCAACTAGGGTTTCGCCAGGACTTTGGTGTGATGTCCGCAGCCGAGCGGTAGAGAGGCCGATCGTAGCTGGCAAACAGCCATTGCATGCGCGACGCATCCCGCCCAAGGAAAAGCCAGAGGTGCGATGTGTCGAACTGGAACTTCGAGCGAAACGGATAGGTTGGCTCGCTATGGGCGTCGTCCCCAAACACGTCGAAACCTCGCAGAATCAGCAACGTCGGCATCTGGTCGCTAGGCTCTTGGCTTGGCCGAAATTCCTCCAGTCGTCCGGTGACCTGGTCCAACAGCTCTTCTGGCGCTGGTCGCAGGTCGATGACTTCAGTAGGAATGCCCCGGTTTGCCGCCTCTAAGATCACGGCGTCGACTACCGCGAGCTCGGCCTCCTCGGTGGGCGCAACTAAGCGCGCAGGCGGCCGGAAAGAAGGGGCCAGGCGATGGATGAAGCTCTTGGCAACGTCCGCCACCAAGCTCGCTTGGGCATGATCAGGTCCAGGTTTATGTGGCTTCCGACGATGGGTCATGGCTCACACGTGGCCGTTCATGTGCGTACGCAGAGCGTAACGCACATGAACGGCCCCCTGGTCCCGAGAACCACCACGCAGCAGGGGTCGCATAGCACGCCGGCTACGGTAGGCGATCGACCTTCGGAACCTTCGCGGAAGCATTGCTCTGCCTCTTCTTCGGACACTTTGTGCCTCGACTGGGAGGGGTCGTTCGCGTAGTAATATGCCGCTTCCAAGCCGCTTGCATGACCTGCGGGAAATATTGAAGTTTGGCGAGCTGGCTCTCGAGCTCCTCGGCGCGCGCCTGGTCAATGCTCGCTTTCGGAGTGCTTCGGCGCTTCTTGTGGCCGCCACCTGGGCGCCCTACGCACGCTGCTGTGCGAGACTCACGGCTGCTCCCCTCCATGTCTGGCGGGCCAGCCAGACCAAGTGCCGACGTTCGTCGTACGCCTGCAGGGCAGGTAGGTGACGGAGAGCCCAAGCTTCGCAGCCAGCTCGCCCGGTCGCCTGATCCGTACAGCGCCTGGTCAAGGGCTCTCGACCCGGTGGACGCAGGATTGCCCACCAGCCGTCAGCCCGCTCATCTAATCGCGCGAACTCCGTCCCACCGACGTAGAGGGCGTTCCTAGGTCCATGCCCTGCCGGACCGGTGATCGGGAGCCATTTGAGTGCCATGCGGACAGCTTATGGAGTGCCCTCTCATAGGCCGAGACTGCCGTCGAGGCACGCGGCTCCCGCGGGCATTACGCATCTAGCGCGAGCCTTTCCGGCAAGTGGCCCAATGGGGCTGGCTCGTACGGAAGGCACGAGTGCCCCGATAGGACGCGGTGATCAGTCCTTTCGAATCACGAGGGACTCGACGACAATCGCAAGAGCTTGCGCGACAAGCCAAACGCCGAACCCCGCAATTGCGGCTGTGAGCATCCCGTGTGCTGCACACACGATAGCCGCCAGCACACCCAGCACAAGCGCGCCCTGCCTTAGCGTTCTCGCGAGGCTGGGCCTAATGTTCTCGAAATTCATGCGCAGTCCCATCGCCTTAGTCATAACCCATTTATACCGAAAGCACTCTCGCCGCCGAAGTGTTCTGCCCCCCGGGCTACAACGGCCCGGCCAGCGCAGTGACCCAGCGACCGTGGGGACCAGCCGGCCGGGGGGGGCGGTGAACGCCGAGGGCTTGGCTTCCGAGGGCCGCGCTGTATGCTCTAGCAATGGCCACACTTCAACTCGTCGCTAGTGCCCGCGCCGGCTTCCATGCAGGATTCAGGTCGGCGATCTTTGGGTTCTTCGCCCCCCTTAGCCCCCGCATGTGGCGCTATGTCGGCCAGAACGGCGTGAAGTCATTTCTAGTGGCCTGGTCGCTCGCGAGTAACCGCCAACTGGATGCGAGAGGGCGATCGACCGATCCCCCACGCTGATCCGCCGGCGGGAGTCCCCCAGATGCTGCACGGTCGGCCTTAAGCGCACCCGATTGTCACTGCGTCCTGACTCGCTGCAGGAACCTCTGCCCTGGCCATGGCGGCGCCGGGTCTGACCTTTTCCGCTGCCATTCCCACTCATACACCCGGCGCAACTGCTCACGCTGCGCCCGGACGCGGGCGAAACCAGGCCACGTGCGCGACTCCCGGCCCAAGGCAGCCGCCCGCTCCGCGGGTCCCCTGCGAATCGCATCCACGATCTCCCGCTTCAAGTTGGCGAACTTGTCAGTGGACATCGCCCAGGTCCAAGCCGGCTTAGACGCCCCCTCACGCGTGTGACGAACGGCCTCCCACTGGTAGAAGGTCAGCTTGTCCCGGCTTGAGTCAACCCACTTCTCTGAAGCGTGCTCTGCCTGGTCGGTCAGAAGCCAAAACAGGATCTCCGACTGTGGCCGATTGGCGAACACGATGAGCCGATAGCGAGGCTTCCCCGCTAGTTTCTGGCGGTGAGCATGACGGCGATCGCGCGTGAGCTGGGGGAGGCGTGTACGGAACTTGTCGACAAGCTCCGCGCCGTTCTGCAAGCCCGTCCTTCCTTGCACGAACCAGGTCAGTCCGGCACCTAGTGCATCGGAGATGCGCTGCATGGCCGGATCACGTTTCCCCGCAATGATGATCTGCCCACCCCGATGGGCAAGCAGTGCAGCAGGTACACGATCAATCAACGGCGTGCTCTGGCATGAGATGTGGGACAAAACAATAAAGGAAAATGTCGGCGAGGTGGGACAGAACAAGATTAATCTTCCACGTCGCTGCAACCGCACGCCCTCAGCCGCACCGACAAGAGCCCCGTCATCGGACACGGGGCCGCCACCCCTTCGACAACTGGGGCGGCCAAGCCCCCTGCCAATGCCAACGCATACGGTCGCCAACCGTCATGCGTGCTGCCGAAGCTGGATGCCTCTAATAGGGCTCGTCCAGCTACAACGGGCGCTGGGGGGTGCAACTCCTCCCTTCGACCCAATCCCCCCGGGCGGCCGGGGAGTGGCGCGCAACGCGCCAGTCTTGGGCGACAAGGAAACGGGCGCGAGGAGGCAATGCCTCGATGACCCTGGTATCGCTGAAAGGGGGTGGAAGTCCCCCCGCTGGGCGGCTCGAGAGAGTCGAACGGCTGCACCAGACGATGGCTGCTGAGGTCGTGGAAACACGGCAGGGCGCGGAGGGGAAACCTGGAAGCGCTGGGACCGAACGGGGCAACCCGTGAGGCTCGCTGGATAGCTCAACCGTCTAACGCTAGACCAGCACCGGGTGCGTCCGGGCTAGGTCGGTGTGGTGAGCATGTGATGCGGTGGATGTGACGAGGCGTTGAGGTGTGGCGTGGGTACGCGAGCATTTTTGGAAGATTTGGCCGCGGAAAACCTGCTGGGTGAGGCCGGAGAGGCCAACACGACACACGGAGCCGACCGCTAAACAGGCGTAGTAGGTGATGCCTAACTTGGGAATCGCTGACGGCCTTCGATCCGGGTGGCACCGGGGAGGCGCAAGCGAGGGAGAGGTGCTGAGTAGGAGCCGGGGAAGGGCTGAGTCATACGGTCTGGACCCGAGTCCCAGTGGCATGGGAGTACGAAAGGCGCCGGCAGCAACGGCAACGGTGGTAACGATGACGCCCGCCCGGGTTGGCCCCTGGGCAGGTGGTAGACGGCGGGGGTTGGCCCCCCCGCCGATGGTCCGTATGGAACGGGTCGAACTTGGCTGCACTCTTGGCGGAGATGCAGGGACGTCCCAGGAGGGACTGGGCAGGCGGTGCCTGCCCAACGTGATACACAGGTCTGCTTGATCGGTACGCATCCCTACGATGCACGGATGCGTGGCCTAGCCGCCACACTGCCGACGCGGCAGATGTGGGGGTGAACTCGGCAGCAAATCAGGGCAAGGCGCAACGCCTTGTCGAGGCAACCACGTTGCCTCCAGGTCTGCGCTGCGGCGCAGCTGGGCTTAGGCTCAGAGATCCAATGTGAGCCCCGACTTCGGTCGGGGCTTCACGCAGTAGTTCCTGCGCAGCAGGGCGGCCAGCCGTAGCCGGAGGGATCCGCTGTCAGTCAGTTGGCCGGTCTACAACATAGGTTGCCGCGCAATCCGGCGAATAAACGCTTTCCGAGCGTGGCCGCGCCAAGAGATTGCTACGCGCCAAACAGTTGCCATGGGCACGAAAGGAACTAGCGCTGCTCCAGCAACCATTCCAAGGTTAAACCAAGCAGATCGGGAAAGATCAGCCCCTCAAACTCCAAACCCGCAGCCTCGCATATCGCAGGCAGTTCGTCTGCGAACCTTGTGTAGGCCGCGAAAGTTGGAGTTTCACCCGGAATGTTCCTTCGCCCGGACTCCTGTGCCAACCAGGATCTGACGATGCGACTGAGACTGCGCGGATCGCCGTTGTGCGCCATCAGATCCTGGCCGGCGATGTCGGATAGGCACTTCTGGGTGGTGTAGCGCGTGCGCTCCAAGATGAGCACTGAGCGCGAAGCATAGCTGTGACCTGCCACTTTCTTGCATCCGATCACCATGCCCAGTTCAAATGGCATGTTGAAGCGCGGCAGCTGGTTCACCTCGTCCAACTCGACAGCAGAAAGGTCATGAATGCTGTACGCCGACTCCCTGATCAGTCGGGCGATCTTGTCCATACGCACATCGCTTCCGTCTGCGGCTTCCAGTGCGGTGCGGGGCCGAAACCCACATGCGAGCACGGTGAAGATCATGCAGTCGAAGAGCGGCCGATAGTCCGGCGTAAATGGACAGTTGATGAAGACGTGATCGGGATTGACGACCGGCTTAGCGGTTCGCATAGCTGGCCTACTTCTTCTTGGCTACTGTGCGAACAGCCGCACTCCGCTCTGCCTTGGAAAGGCTGCTTCCCATCACTGCGAAGGACTTGACCGGGAATGAGATGCTGGCGCGTTGCGCCAGCGCGCCTCCCGCGGATGACTTCGCTCGCTTTGAGCTGGATTTCGGGCCAGCTTTGCCGGCGGCTTTCCCAGCGCGGACCAATGGCGGCTTCTTGGCCAGATTCTGCGGGAGGCCGCTGCCGACTGAGGATTTCGCCTTGGATGTTCTGCCATCGGGGAGAACCTTGCCGGTCTGCCGTGCCACCTTCGGAACGGTCTTCTCGCTCTTTGCCATGTCTTCTCTCTCGGACGTCACGTTTCGAGCTTAGATGGATCTCGGACACCGCTTTGCCGCAGCTACTGTAGCCAAGGTGGAAGCAGGGCTGTGCCTTGATGGGCACTCTCGAATCCCAGTGCGGTTGCTATGAAGGCGCCGGCCAAGCCGGGCCGGCGCCTTCATCGGAGCTTACTTCTTGGACTTTTGGGTCAGCACGCTACCGGCCAACGTGCGCGTAGACGCCTTCGTGCGGCCATCGTTAAGGGCTCGGGCTGCAATGCCTGCCGTGGTCCGGGTTGTCTGCTTGGCGGTCTTGGCTTGAGCCAACGCACTGCCGGCCAGCGATTTTGCCGTCTTGCTAGCACCGGGGTCTCGCAGCACTTTGGATGCGGTCTTAGTGACCTTAGAACCGGACTGCTCACTCTTGGACATTGCGGTCTCCTTTCCGTGGCCACAGGGATGTCCGAACGCGGTCGCCACGGTGGGCGCTCGGACGGGGATCAAGCCACTTTGCGCAGCGGTTGCTGAAGTTCGACCACGTCAAGCGTGAAGTCCAGAGGCACCTGGATTGGCTGGGTCGGCTCCCGCTTGTCGTTGTAGACATCCACATCGGTCTTTAGCTGCAGACAGTCACCTACGATCTGCTGACGGCGCTGGGCGAAGGAACGGACGAAGTGATCGTGCGGGGCGTGAGGGTCGTCCAAGTCAGCCCACAGCGACAGGGTCTTGTTGTTCCGCTTGTGTGTCGCCGCATGTTTGGCGCGATAGCGCCGGCCGTACTTGTCCGTCCTGTATTCCTCGCGGAAGACCTGAGCGATGTCGGCAGCGATGGCGTCGATGATGGTCTTTGGGTTCGGCTTGTGGAGCCCCTTGTGCAGCGCCCAAGCGGCAACCTCATGGGGATCAAGCAGACCGTCGTTTCCGGTCTCCAACTTGTACCGTTGGACGTAGTCTTTCACCTGATTCGAATAACCAGACATAGGGAAATCCTCCTTAGTTGGTATGAACTACGCCCCAGCCGTCCGTACGGGCGGAACTGGTCACAAAGGAACGAACCTTGACTTGATACTTGCGGAACAAGTCGTACCGACCCAGCCGCCGCTGCAGCTGACCTACGACGAGCCCTGGGTGTACGTTCAAGCGCTGCGCGAACAGCACCACACGTTCCTCCTTGAAGAAAGGTGCGACACGGGCCACGAAGCCGCTCATCTCGCCGGCGTCGACGCAGAACTGGGCGGCTGCGGCATTGGCGACCGCCTCGTCCTCGGTGATCTGGTCAGCCGGTGCAGATTCGATCTCTTGATCAAGGATGTAGCCTCGATCGTGTCCGTGAGATTGCAGGACGTGTTCGAGTTCGTGCCTCAGCACGAACCAAAAGTTGTCGATGCGATCCAGACGCAATGTCATCGCCACCACAGGCTTTTCGTCGGTCAGCCAGAAGCAGGCGCCGTCGATCTTCGTGCCGGCGATAGGCTCGACCACCACGAATCGAATGCCGCACTCCCCAAGAATTCGAGCCACGTGTCGAGATTCCTCCGGTGCCGACAACAGTGCGGACAGGCGCGGTAGCGCTTGTCGCAGAGCCGCCTCGGAATAAGGCGTGCCGACCATGTCGGCCGCAACCTGACGGGCGCGGCAAAGCCATGCTAGCTGCAGGACGGAGGGCGGCAGTTCGGCATCGGTCTTCTTCGCTGCGTGGCAGAACTCGGGGGCTTGCTCCAATGTCTGGAGGCCGAAGAACTGCAGGAACTGCTGCTCGAGTACCTCGATGTTCTTCGAAGATTCAATCCAGCCGCGCTTGATCATCTCCCGCACAGGGAAGCGCTCATACAGACGAGCGCGGCGTGCGATCAGGCCATCCGCCGAGCGGACCTTGGAGAGCTGATACTGGCTCTCCAGGTTCATCCACAGTTCCGGCCCGGTGCCGAGCGAATCGCCCAGCTGAACGGCTGTTTCCGGCGTGATGGCCTTCTTCCCGGCAATGATCTCGTTGACCAAGCGCACCGGCCGGCCAATGATCTCGGCTAACTCGGTCTGGGTCCAGCCGCGGGCCTCCAGTTCGTCCCGGAGGAATTCGCCGGGGGGGAAGATTTCGGCGAAGGTGTTCATAGGTCCGTCCTTCGGGTCAGTGGTAATCGATGATGGAAATGATCACGACGAGCTTGCCGCTCTCGTCTTGGTCCACTCGCAAGATCAGCCGCCATTGGTCGTTCAGACGCATGGAGTGCTGTCCTTCCCGATCTCCCTTCAACTTCTCGTAATGCAGCGACTTCATGGCGTAGAAGGCACGTTCGTCGGCCGCGGCACGGATAAGCTGCATTCGCTTGCGGAACGCCTTCACAATGGCGGCGTCGAATTCACCTGTGTAGGTAGCATCTGCCTCCAGTCGCCGTAACAAGGCATCCTCGAATTTCACGTCCATGCGTTGGATAGGCACTCCTGCGGCCAGGCGTATGTGTCTTTTACACTTAGTGTAATAGCGGTCAAATCTGAACGCAAGTGCCGATACAGCCCGGTTCATCCTGAGTGAGGCCCGTGGCGCTGAGGGGTGTCTCTGGCTCCAAGGACTGCGCCGCGCCGTCATCGGGGCGGCGACCGGGGGGGCGTCCATAACCCGGACTGGCGGGCTTCCGCTTCGGCTATCGCTCATTCATCGCCCTTCCTGACCCATGAAGCCCTGGCGACAACCCCCCGCGAGGTTGGGCCTGGGGAAGTCGCTGTACCCATCTCTGACCGGCTCGACTTGGTCCCCGACGAGCCGGCTGCCGGGCTTCCCCACCAGGCTCTTCGCCCCCCGACTGGGGTCGCCAGGAGGGTTCCGCCCCTAGGTCCCACTGGTCGGGTAGCGGCGTCGGCCCACCGCCCTGGGAGCTATCGAACTAGGCCCCCGAAGCTTCCGCCTTCCGTGGTTCAGTCTCGATGTCGGCATCTAGCAGCGCCTCAAGCGCAATTTTTCCGACCACACGCAACCCAGCCCAGAAGCGGAAGAGCAGAGCCCAGAAGCGGAAGAGCAGAGCCCAGAAGCGGAAGAGCAGAGCCCAGAAGCGGAAGAGCAGAGCCCAGAAGCGGTAGAGCAGAGCCCAGAAGCGGTAGAGCAGAGCCCAGAAGCGGTAGAGCAGAAGCGCAGAAGCAGAAGAGCAAGCCCCCCTCTCGCTTCGCTCGGGCTGCGGACGATTGCCCTGCGGGCAACCGTGGGCACAGACCGTGGACAGCGGTGGGCGGCAAGCCGCCCACACACTGCCCACCGTCTGCACCCACTTCGTCCTCAGCCACCGGGGGGCTTACCACCACCAGAAATAAAAAAACATCAAGAGCACCAAAGCGCGCCTTCGGCGCCTCCCCTCCGGGCGCGCCTCCGGCGCCCCCTCCGGGGTGGCCTCCGGCGGTCCCTCCGGGGGTCGCCTTCGGCGCCCCCCCTCCGGGACCGCCTCCGGCGCCCCCCTGCGGGGGCTATACAGGAGGGGCGGACTAGTGCCACCCGTTCCGGCGGCGATTTTCGGGGCCTTTGGCTTCCGCAAGTGGGCCGCTTGCATCGTTCTTCTTCCGCCGGAAGTAGGTGCGTCGGCTGATTCCCAATGCCACCCAGGGTTGATTCCTCTCTAGGCCGTGCGCCTCGAGGTACGCGCTGCGGTCCTGACGGTACCTCCCTTCGCGAACTCGGTCCCTGCCTTTCTGACGCTGAGCTTCTCGCTCCAAGAGCTGATCTTCGGGCAGCAGCACGTTCAACTTTTTTTCGAGTGCAGGGGTCAGTAACGGCCCCAGCCATTTACGTATGGAGTCGGTCGTCATCCGATATCGCGGATCGACCGGCCTTCCATCGAACTCGATCGTGTCCCCTGCAGCTGCGTCCTTAGCCCGGCTGACGACCGTCGACATATAGGACCGCACTTCCTCGTCACTCAGCGTAGGTGTGAATCGGCGCGCGACATCGTGGATCTCGTCCATGAGCGCATCACTTTCCACGAGCCAGGAGAGCGCCGTCGCCAGCAGAAACAGAA
>Ga0233369_1000297_pt1 | contig 23197 bp, 27 predicted proteins | sample ElkDunMinimDraft_26_FD_191537 | JGI IMG/M metagenome (GOLD analysis project Ga0233369, IMG submission 191537) | Fecal eukaryotic communites from dung pellets of Tule Elk in California, USA - Elk Dung D16 | ecosystem: Host-associated > Mammals > Digestive system > Large intestine > Fecal | place... | reverse complement strand
CCCTGCGTGCGCAGGGCTGGCCATCGCTGACTTTCGTGCGCCCGGGCCTGATCGCAGGCGAGCGCAGCGGGCGCCGACCGGCCGAGCACCTCGCAGGACGCGTGCTCGTGGCGCTCGGGCCGATCCTGCCGCATCGTTTCCGGGTCAGTCCGGCGCCGCGGATCGCCGATGCGCTGGTCGACCACGCGCTGGCTGCGACGCCCGGCGTCAGGATCGTCGAGGCCGCGGCGCTCGCCTGAGCGCGGCCAGCACCGATTCAATCCCGCAGTGTTAGCGTCGACGTCCCGGGCACGACACGCCCACGAAACCGGAACAGGCCATGCAATGCGGATGACGTCACTGCTCTGGATCCCGCTGCTGGCCCTGTCGACGGCGGCGCATGGGGAGGACCGGGTCGATCTGAGTTTGCCCGCCCAGCCGATGTTCACCGGAGCCGGCGCATTCGGCGACGGCGAGTACGCCGGACCGCGGATCACGGCGCCGGCCGACCGGCGCGCGCACCACCCGCTGGCATCGCGCGGCGGCTGCCCGAGCGCGCCCGACGGCAGCGAGCGCACCGTAACCGGCAGTGTGAGCACCGGGGTGGGGTATTCCTCGCGCGGCGGCAACAGCCATTGGAACGCCGCCGACATCAGCCTGTGCAAGGAAACGGTCGGCGACGGCGGGCGGCCCGGCACGATGCAGCTCAACCTGCGCGTCGCCCAGTACGACGGCCCGGGGTACCCGGGCTATTACGGCGTGGGTCTTGGACCCTATGACGGCCCGGGCTCATTCGGCGCGGGCAGCTATTTCGACGGATTCGGCCCCGGCTGGCGCGATCTGCACGAACCCGGCCTTCGCGTCCGTACCGAATCATGGACCGATGGGCGGCAGCCCTGGCGCTGAGCGTAGTTGCCCGGTTCGAGCCCTGCAGGCTGCGCCCGCGTGTTCTCTGAAGGCGGCGCCCGAGCACGAGCACGAGCGGGTGCGGCGTAGGCCGCCGATGCAGCCGGCACCGTTGCCGCGGCCACCGATCGTTCGGCCGTTCCGTTGCCCGGTGCCGCGAGCCGGCGCCGCTCTCCTCGCAAGCGCGACGATGCCGCGTCCGCGTCCGGGCGCCGCCGCCGGGCGCCCGTCCTTCGTCGTCCACGGCCACTTGTGACGAAGGCCGGGGCTCCCCCGCGCGTTCATGCCGCACTGCTCACATCCTGCTGCCTAGGCTGGGCCCTCCCCAATAGCGGAGACTGTGTATGACGATGAAGATTCCCCAGGGTGCCCTGGTCGTGGTGGCAAACGGTGGTTCGGCTCGCGTGTTCAGCAATGTGGGCGACGACCGCAATGTGACCCTGAAGCAGGAAGCGCTGCTGGAAGGCATGAACCTCGATGACGAAGGTCCCTCTGGCTCCATGCCCTCGGAATCCACCGCGTCCCAGCTCGACGAAGCCACCTTCGCCAAACAACTGGCCCAGGGCCTCAACGAAGGCGCGCTGAAGAACCGCTTTGCGCATCTGGTGCTGGTGGCCGATGCCAAGACGCTGGGACGCGTGCGTCCGCTGCTGCACAAGGAAACCCAGCAGCGCCTCATCGGTGATCTTGCCAAGGACCTGACCAACGTCCCGCTCGACACCATCCAGAGCGCGCTCGCCTGATGGCCGGCGCCGGCGGTTACCGCGTGGATGCGCCCACGCGCGAGACGGTGGATGCGACGCGCGGGCCGCTGGTGCTTGAGTTCGGCACCGACTGGTGCGGACATTGTCAGGGGGCGCAGGTGTCCATCGAGCGCGCGCTCGCGGCCCGTACCGGGATCGAACACATCAAGATCGAGGACGGCCCGGGCAGGCCGCTGGGCCGGAGTTTCAGGATCAAGCTCTGGCCCACACTGGTGATCCTTCGCGATGGCGTCGAGGTGGCCAGAGTGGTGCGGCCGCAGGATGCCGGCGATGTCGAACAGGCGTTGCGCGCACTGGATTAGCGCGCAACGCGCTCGGGCAATGGCGCCAGCGGTGCACGGTGGCGCGAGACATGTGCGTTGCCGGGTACGCTGAAGCGCCAGGGGCGGTCGACGGCGTGGCGAATGCCGACGCGCGTGGTGATGTCGGGCGCCCGGGGCGGCGCCACGCCGTCATTGCCGAGCCACAGTCGCGAACTGCTGCGGGTGATGTCCAGGCCGGCATCGTCGCGGCTGACGCCGAAGGCCTGGGCCAGGCGGCCAGGTCCCGATGCAAGCAGGGTGGGTCGAGAGGTCCCTCGCATCGCGGCCATCGTTTCCACACCGTCCAGCGGCTCGGCTGCGCGCAGCAGCACACCATGTCCCGACTGCCGCCCGCACACCGCGTTGATCGCCCAGTGCATGCCGTAGATGAAATAGACATAGAGGTGCCCGGGCGCGCCGAACATCACCGCATTGCGGGGCGTGGGCCCGCGGAACGAATGCGCGGCCGGATCGTCAGGACCGCAGTAGGCCTCCACCTCGACGATGCGCGCGCGGCGGCCATCGGCTGCCACCAGCACCTTGTTGAGCAGTTCGGGCGCGACGACGTGCGCGTCACGGGCATAGAAACGGCGGGGCAGGGGACGCATGCGGCGCATCGTGAATGCTCACGCGTGGCCTGCGCGCGAAAGGCATACGGCAGCGCCAGTGGGCACAGGTCCGCTTTGTTTTCCGGCAGGTGCGACGGCGCTGCACACACGGACCCGTCATGCCCGCTCCCTCACGATGGCGCGCTGCAAACGCCAGCGCCAACACCGGACCGCCTCCATGCCGCCCCTGCGATACACCCTGCGCCACAACGCGAAGACCTTCGACTGGGAGCTGTCCGATTCCTGCGGCACCGCCGCGAGCTCGCGTCACGCCACGCATTCCTCGGCGTTCGCGCGTCTGGCCGTGGACCCGCGCCTGGAGTTGCGCGGTGCGACGGTGCGGGTGTTCGGGGCGGACGGCGGATTCGAGTGCGAGCGCACGGTGGCGATGCGCAGTGTCCCGCGGGCGGTGGAAGCGGGAAGGGAGTCGAAGCTCTCCCGTTGGAGTGGCTGCGGCCGTTAAACCCTGGCGCGTCCATACAGCCGCGCGACCACTGCCGGCTGCTTCGACACTCGACCCAGGCATTGGAACGGTGACGCGCATTCGGAGGTGCGCAGCTCGATGCCAGCGCCCAGCTTCACGCATCAGTCCAGTGAAACTACCGCCGATAGCATGTTGCGTCCCGGGTCAGCCCCTGCCGCGGGCGCCGGAGATTCGCGGACTGCGAGCCCATGATCAGTACTGGATCGGCGGATCCTGCGGACCATCGGGCGCCGGCGGATCACGCTGCGGCTGCGGATCGCGTTCCGGATCGCCAGGCGTCGGCATCGGCGGATCGATGGGCTGATCGGGCGCCGGATCATGCATGGGATGGGGAATGCTGCCCGGCACGTCGGTGGAGGGGGTGGGCGGCTGTGAGGGGTTTGGCATCTGCATGTCGGTCTCTCGTCACACGGGTGTCCCGGCACCGTGGCCGGGCCGCTGCCACGGAGCCGTGAAAACCGCGGACACTTCACGCGTCGCGTCGCAGGCTGGGCGCATGTCACGCTTCCAGCCGGACCGGACTGCCCGGATCCATCGTCGCGATGCGTAGGTTCGTCCAGGCTATCGCCGAGGACGCAGTGCCGCCGGGGTTGTCGCGCGAGGTGGCCACCGCACTCGCCGGCGCCGAACCGCACTACAACATCGCCTCGGGCGGCGAGGCGCTTGCCCTCGTCCTGCGAGAGGACGAGGTCGCGGTCGAGGCGCTGCGTTGGGGCCTCGTCCCGCGATGGTCCAGGCAGCCCGAGACGCCTTACAGCACGATCACCGCACGGCTCACGCGCGCACCGTCGAGTCGCATCTTCGGCCGGCCCTGGTCAGCGCGCAGGTGTGTCGTTCCGATGAACGGCTATTACAAATGGGACCGCAGCGGAGCGAAGCCGGTCCCGCATTTCATCCAGTCGCGCACCGGCGAACTGCTGTTCGCAGCAGGGCTGTGGGACATCTGGGAGCGCGAGCCGCCACCGCTGGCGTCCTTTGCCTTGCTGACGATGGCCAACCCGGCGATCCCGCGACCCTTGTCGCCGGATGGACCGTTGTTCCTGCCGGCCACCTCGATCCTCGCCTGGCTTCGCGGCCCCGCGCCCGATCCGGCGCGCCTCGCCGCGACTCCGCAGCCCGCGCTCGAGTCGTACGTGGTGTCGCGGCGGATCCGCAGTCGCGAGGCGGACGACTACACGCTGCTCGAACCGGCGGCGCCGGATAGCGACGATCTGGTCGAGGACGTCGATCTGGAGGAGGATTTCGACGACGGATGACGGGACGCTCACGTCGCAGCTTTATCGTGGTCTCCTCCCCCAACGTGTCCGGAAACGACGATGAGAATCCTACGTACCGCCTGCGTCGTGCTGTCGTTCGCCGCCGTTCCAGCGTTCGCCCAGACGCCCCTCTCCGACGCCCAAGCCGCCTACATGGGGGCGCACGTGTTCGACCGCCAGCTCGAGGTCTTCCGTGAGTTCTGCGCGCAGGATCGCGCCGGCGCCCAGGCGCTGGATACCGCCGTGATGCAGTTCAGGCTGAACAATCCGGACTATGTCGCTGCGAAGGGCAACAAGCCGCAGTCGTCTGAGTTCGATGCGACGGTGAACGCCGTCGATGCGCAGTTCGACCAGATGGCGGGCACCATGCGCACGCAATTGGCCGCGCAGCCGGCCGGGGCGCAGTGCGCATCGCTCGGCGATCAACTCAGGCAGGCGCGCTTCGCAAGCATGCTGGAGCAGGCCAAGCGCGGTCCGCCGGCAACGCCCTGATCGGACGACCTAGAACGGCCCGCCTGTGACGGGGTCGTACTGCGGCCCCGGGAGGTTGCGGATGCGCGCCAGCGCGTCCGCGTCGGGCGCATCGCGCAGCACATCCCAGTCCTGACCCGAGGGGTAGGCCGCGACAACGCGGAATCCTGCATCGGCGTGCATGCAGCAGTGACCTGTGCCTGCGGGCAGCAGCAGCGCATCACCGGCAGCGAGCGTGACCTCGGTACCACCCGGGCCTCCCAGGACGAGCTGCGCAGCGCCGGCATAGACGCCCAGCATTTCGTGCGCGCTGGAGTGGTAGTGGTGGTAGTCGTAGACGCCGCCGCGCCAGTCCGGCGGCCAGCCGTGGGCATCGAACATGCCTTCGAACGCAGCCGCGTCCGGCGGATCGCCGTTGGCCAGGCGCACGCCGCGATACAGGCGCACCGCCACCAGCGGGTTGTTGGGTATCCAGTCGTTGGGGCCGAGGACCAGATGTTCGACGTGCATTCGCGCGATCTCGCAGTGGCGTGGACCGCCAGCGTGCACGTCAGCGTGTCATCGCACCGCCGAGGCCTCAGCCCTGCAGCGCCACATGCAGCGGCGCGTCCGCATCCCAGCGCGCACGTCCGCCGAGCGCCGGCAGTTCGACCAGCACGGCGGCACCGATCACCGTTGCCCCCTGCAGGCGGGCAAGCGAGAGCGCGGCGCGCAGGGTGCCGCCGGTGGCCAGCACGTCGTCCACCAGCACGACGCGCGCACCGGGCTTCAGCGCATCGGCATGCATTTCCAGCCGGTCACTACCGTACTCGAGCGCGTAGTCGTGGACGAGCACCTGGGCGGGCAGCTTGCCGGGCTTGCGCGCCGGCACGAAACCGGCGCCAAGTGCGTGGGCGAGCGCGGCGGCGAAGATGAAACCGCGCGATTCGATGCCGACGAAGGCGTCGGGCACCTGATCGCGCCACGGCGCGGCCATCGCGTCGATGGCGCCGGCGAAAGCACGGGCGTCCGCGAGCAGCGGCGTGATGTCCTTGAACACGATGCCCGGGTTGGGGAAGTCGGGAATTTCCCGGATCAGGGTCGACCAGTGCGGCATCGGGCGTGCTCGTGCGAATGGCAATGATGATGGCTCCACGCGGCCTTCGACACAATGTCGTCCTGCGGTCCAGTCGACCGTGACCCGGTGTCCGCATGTCCCCGTCGTTCTCCGCTCCGCGCTGCTGGCGATCCGTCGTGCTCGCCCTTGCGCTGGTGGCTGCCGGCCCGGCGGAGGCGCGTACCGTCTGGCGTTGCGTGAAGGACGGTACCGTGAGCCTGTCGACCGCGCCCGAGCCCGGCTCGAAATGCGAGGCCCGACAGCTCGCCGACGACGCGGTGCAGACGCCGAATCTCTGGGGCGCGATGGGGGTCTTCAGCGGCGTGCTCTATGAGCGCGAACAGGACGGGGTACTGGTCTACGGCACCCGCCGGCTGCCCGGATCGCGCGAATACCTGCGCTTCACCGCGCAGACGCCCCCGGGCGAGCCCGCGCACGAGGGTCTGGGCAACGTCGGCGCGCCCCGGCTCAAGCCGCACTCGGCGTTGTTCGCGGCGAATGCGAAGCGCTATGGACTCGACGAGGCCTGGCTGCGCGCGATCGCCCATGCCGAAAGCGGATTCGACAGCAGCGCGGTCTCACCCAAGGGCGCGCGCGGCGTGATGCAGCTGATGCCCGAGGTGATCGCCGACTACAGCGTGAGCGATCCGTATGCACCGGCCGAATCGATCCGCGCCGGCGCGCAGCACCTGCGCGCGCTGCTGCGCCGCTACGGCGGCGACCGCACCCTGGCCCTGGCCGCCTACAACGCGGGCATTGGCACGGTCGCGCGTTACGACGGGGTGCCGCCGTACGCGGAAACCCGCGCCTATATCGACAAGGTGCAGGCCTTGTATGCGCGGTACCGGGCCGCGCTGGGCAGGCCGATCGAGCGGCCCGCGTTGTAGCCCGGACACGGAAAAGCCGCGGTCGCCCGCGGCTTTTCCGGCGCGGCGGAGGAATCAGCCCTCGCGCGGGGTCAGCCGGATCAGACGGCCATCCTTGCCATCCTCGATCACCCACAGCGCGCCATCGGGACCCTGTTCGACGCCGCGGATGCGCGCACCCATCGCGAAGCGTTCGGCCTCGCGTGCGGTCTCGCCATCGATCTCGACGCGCACCAGGGTCTGGCCGGAGAGCCCGCCGATGAAGGCATTGCCGGTCCATTGCGGGAACAGTGTGCCGGTATAGAACATCAGGCTCGATGGCGAGATCACCGGCGTCCATGTGACCTTAGGCGCCTCGAATTCGGGCCGCGTGTCGTGGTCGGGCATCGGCCGCCCGTCGTAGTGGTTTCCGTTGGAAACCGTCGGGTAGCCGTAGTTCGCACCGCGCTTGACGAGGTTCAGCTCGTCGCCGCCGGCCGGGCCCATTTCGCTGTTCCACAGCCGGCCCTGCGCATCGAATGCGATACCCAGCGGATTGCGGTGGCCGAGCGACCAGACCTGCGCGGCGACATCGCCCTGGCCGGCGAACGGGTTGTCTTCCGGCACGCTGCCGTCGTCGTTGAGGCGGATCATCTTGCCCAGGTTGGACTGCATGCTTTGCGCCGGATCGAACTTCTGCCGCTCGCCCGAGGAGATCCACAGCTTGCCGTCGCCATCGAACGCGATGCGATGGCCGTAGTGGCCGTTCCCGCTGACCTTGGGCACCTGGCGCCAGATCACCGACACGTCCTGCAGCGCGCCCGCATCGGCATCGAGCCGCGCGCGTGCGACCGCAGCGCCGCGACCCCCGTCGCCATCTTCTGCATAGCTCAGATAGACGATGCCGTTCTCGGCGAACTGCGGATGCGCCGCGATGTCGCCCAGACCACCTTGCCCGCCGTAACCGACTGCCGGCACGCCCTTGATCTCGCGCGTCTCGCCGCCGGGCAGGCGGACGTGCTTGAGCACGCCGCTCTTTTCGGTGACCAGCAGGCTGCCGTCGGGCAGGAAATCCATCGCCCACGGTTCGTTGAAGGTGGCCACTGCCGTACTCGCGAAGGGGAGGCCCTCGATGGCATCGCCAGCGGGGGCGGCGGGGGCGGCGGGAGCGGTGGCTTCCTGGGCCTGCGCGGAGTCCGTTTCGGCCGACGCGCCATTGGCTGCATTGCCGTTGCAGCCGGAAAGCCACAGCAGGGACGCGGCAAGCGTCGTCAGGACGAGGGGGCGCGGGTATGTCATGGAGGCTCCAGAGCGCAGATGAAGAGACCGGCAGTGTCGCATAGGCGGTGCGACCCGCTCGCGGCACAGCTACGTCGCGTGTCGCTCGTAAACGTTGTGTTGCGTTCAGCGGATACGGCGTCCGCGACAGCGCGCTGGACCCGGCTGGGCAGCCCGGGATGCCCATTGCCACCGCGATCGCGCACCTGCGTCGGGATGCATGCGTTCACGACCTACGCTGGGCGGCTGGCGTTGTGGTTAAGCCTATGTAAGACGTCGGCGCGCACACCGACGGGCGTTCATTCGCCCGCTTGCAAGGTGGGCCTGTGCGGCAACCACGACGCGACACGTCGTCCGCGCATCAATCCGCATCAGGAGAACACGCCGATGAAGAACGTACGCAAGCCGCTGGCCGCAACGATCGCCTTGGGCGCCGCCCTTGCCATGCCGATGGCCTTCGCGCAGGACGCAGGCACCCAGGCACCACCGGCCACCGATACCACCGCCCAGGATGCGACGGCGGAAGTGTCGCAGGCCCGGCAGGGCCAGGTGACCTGGGCCGACCTCGATACCGATGGCGACGGCAAGCTGAGCCGCACGGAAAGTGCTGCGTTCGAAGGTCTCGCCCTGGTCTTCGAGGACGTGGACGCAGACGGCGACGGCAACGTCACGCCCGAGGAATACCGCGCCTACGTGAATCGCCAGGCGGCCGGTGCGGGCGCCGCCCAGGACTGACCGGTCACGCGACCCCTTACGGAAGGGCGGCCCGGGGCCGCCCTTTTTTGTCGGAATGGGGTGCATCCCCCGGCACTGCGGGAGGTGATGCGCGGCCATGCGCACCGTCTCCGGCGCGCAGCTTCGCCGATGCTTCTCCGCGTGCCAGTCTCCTGCGCCCGTTCCTGTCCGACAGCGACCCGCAGCGCCGCTGCCGCATACTTCGCCGATGACCGAAATCCGCCTGGTCGGCTTCGATGCCGACGACACCCTCTGGCGCAGCCAGGACTACTTCGACGACGCCCAGATCGAGTTCGAGCGCATCGTCGGCCGTTATGTCGATCTTGCCGACGTGCGCGTCGCCGACGCGCTCTATGCGGTGGAAACCGCGAATCTCGCGGTCTTCGGCTACGGCGTCAAAGGCATGGCCCTGTCGATGATCGAATCGGCCACGCGCATCACTGCTGGCCGCATCACGGCGCTGGACCTGCATCGCATCGTCGAGATGGCCAAGAACCTGTTGCGCCATCCGGTGGAGTTGTTGCCGGGAATCCGCGAGGCGGTGGAAGTCATCGCATCCCGGTACGAGGTGGTGCTGATCACCAAGGGCGACCTCTTCCACCAGGAAGCCAAGGTGCGCGATTCGGGACTCGCCGACCTGTTCCGGCGCATCGAGATCGTCAGCGAGAAAGATCCTCCGACCTATGCCCGGGTGCTGTCGGAGTTCGACGCCGAAGCCGCCGGATTCCTGATGATCGGCAACTCCCTTCGCTCGGATATTGCGCCGGTCCTTGCGCTGGGTGGCTGGGGCGTGCACATGCCCTACCGCACCACCTGGGTACACGAACGCGAGGTTGCGATTGAGTCGGGGCATGAGCGCATGTGCGTGGCCGCAGCCCCCGATGCCCTGCCAGAGGCGGTGGCGACCCTGGCCGAACGCGCCGCCGCGCTTTGATCGATCGGGCGCTTACGCCAGCGAAAACGGTTCCATCTGGTGGTAACCGCTTACAGTTTGAATCTGCGCCTTACGTCGGACGCCGCGTCCCCGGGAAATTGCACGGCTGTTCATTTAGGAGACGCCATGGTGGCGCCATGGCCGCTGCGGTAGCGGCTCACTGGAGATGACGTCATGACGAGCAAGCCCCTGTCCCGATGGATGATGCCCGGTCTGCTTGCTGCGGGACTCGCCGCGGCCGCGCTGGTGCCTGCGCCGGCGCAGGCGCAGTCGGGCGACGATCTGGCACGGGTCATCGTCGATGTGGCCGACGTCGTGCTGCGCGGCAACCAGCCGTACTACCGCGGCAATTACGACGATCGCCTTCGCGTGGCATACGACCACCGCGGGCGTCCCACCTACTACCGCGTGGCGCCACGCCATGACCAGCGCTACGCCGCGCGCCACCATCGCAAGGGGCCGCCCCGCCACGCGCCTGCCCACGGTTACCGCGCAAAGCAGGTGCGGCGGGAGTCCTGTGACCGACGTGGCCGCTGCACCGTGCAGTACTACGACCCGGGCCGCGACCGCTCCAACCGCTGGCGCTGAAGTTCGATCCACTGATGTGGCGCGCCGCAGTTATCAGGCTGCGGCGCGTTTTCTGTTAGGTTTCGGACATGCACCGCGTCATGCCCATTCCATTCCGACACCCGCGTCTTCTGGCTGCGGTGTTGCTGATGGCACTCTTCCAGCCGGTGACGGCCGCCGAGCCGATGACCTGCGAACTGCGCTTCACCGCGCCCCACTGGTCCGTGCAGCACCGCACCGCACGTGGGACGGGCGAGTTGCGGTGTGCAGACGGGCAGACGCTTCCGGTCCGGGTCAGCGTCAAGGCGGACGGCGATCCGCTGCGGATCGATGCCGGCGCGGCCAGCTTCAGCGGCGTCGTGGATCCGCGCGACGTGATCGGCGCCTATGCGGCGCAGGGCCAGCCCGGTAACGTCGTCGCCATGCGAAAGGGCGCGATCGCGCTGCGCGTCACCGCCACCGGTGATTGGTGGCAGCAGGGCGGGCGTCCAGACACCCTGGTGATCGCGACGCGTTGAGCCTGCGGCGCCGATCAATCGATCGGCCGGCGCGTGTCCTCGTTGCGCGGCAGTTCGCGCATCGTGTCCTGGGCATCCAGACCGATCCGCGTGGCAAAACGGTCGACGGCCAGCCACCAAGCACCCAGCACCACCGCCATCACGGCGATCAGCAGCCCCCAGCGCCACAGCCTGGGCGGTCGGTTCTGCATGTCGGGCGTGGCCATGTCGGTGTCCTCGGATTGCGGGTCTGCGCTATGGTCGGACAGCACGCGTCGCGGGGGTGTCGTGGTCGAATCCGGGATGCGTGATGTGGTGTCAGGCCAGGTCCGGAGGAGTTTCCATGCCAGTGTGTCATTCCCTGCGCGCCCCGTTGCTCGCCTTGCTGCTGCTCGGCGCTGCGATGCCGGTCTCGGCGCAGGAAACCGGGCGAGCGCAGGCCGCCGGGGAAGCGACGCCGGAGTGGTCGGTCGGGAGCGGCGACATCTGGCTGGATACCTGGCTCGCCGACGTCAACGTCTATGCGGGCCGCTATCGCGGAGCGTTCGTCGACGAGCTGGTGCGCTACCAGGGTGCGCCGCGTCCGTTCGTCACCGAGCTGCTCGATGCCGGGGCGCGACCGGCGGACCTCTATCTCGCGTGCGCGACCGCGCAGGCGCTTGGGCGCACGTGCCGCGAAGTGATCGCCGAATGGCGACGCGCGCCTGCCGAAGGGTGGAGCGGCGTGCTGGAGCGGCTGGAGGCGGGGCCCGGTACCGCGCCGTTCGCGCGCGTGCGCGAAGGGCTGGTGGCGAGTTTCGATCGCTGGGCGCGGCCGATCCGGCTGGACGCGGCCTTGCGCCGCGCCCTCCCGGACCGGGAGAACTGAGAGTCGCGCGTGCAGGCCGTGCGACCTGCGCGCGAATCACACACCGGGTTCTGTCGGATCCCCGCCTGCTGACTGGCGGCGGGTGAGCCCCCGCTGCGAACGTGGCCGCAGCGGGGGGCGACCTCAGCCGATCGCCAGGGTCTTGCTCTTGCGCTCGGAGAGGCGTTTTTCCAGGTAGTGGATGTTCTGCCCGCCGGCCTGGAAGCCCTGGTCGCGCATGATCCGCTGCTGCAGCGGGATATTGGTCTTGATGCCATCGACGACCATTTCCGACAGCGCCACGCGCATGCGGCAGATCGCGGTTTCCCGGTCCGGTCCGTGCACGATCAGCTTGCCGATCATCGAGTCGTAGTTCGGCGGCACCGCATAGCCCTCGTAGACATGGGTGTCGACGCGCACGCCGGGGCCGCCGGGGGCATGGAAATGGCGGATCGTGCCGGGCGAGGGCAGGAAGCTATCGGGATCCTCGGCATTGATGCGGCACTCGATGGCATGGCCCGAGAGCACGACATCTTCCTGGCGGATCGACAGCTTGTGGCCCGAGGCGATCATCAGCTGCTCGCGCACCAGGTCGATGCCGGTCACCATCTCGGTCACCGGATGCTCGACCTGGATACGGGTGTTCATCTCGATGAAGTAGAAGCGTCCGTCCTCATACAGGAACTCAAACGTTCCCGCGCCGCGGTAGCCGATGCGGATGCAGGCATCCACGCAGACCTTGCCGATCTCCGCGCGCGCCTCCGGGGTGATGCCGGGGGCGGGCGCTTCCTCGACGACCTTCTGGTGGCGGCGCTGCATCGAGCAGTCGCGCTCGCCGAGGTGGATCGCATTGCCCTGGCCATCGGCGAGTACCTGGATCTCCACATGGCGCGGGTTCTCGAGGAACTTCTCCATGTAGACCATGTCGTTGCCGAACGCGGCCTTGGCTTCCTGCTTGGTCGTGGCGATCGCGGTGACCAGCGCCGCCTCGGTCTGCACCACGCGCATGCCGCGTCCGCCGCCGCCGCCGGCGGCCTTGACGATGACCGGGTAGCCGATCTCGCGTGCGATGCGCACGTTGGTCGCGGCGTCGTCGTCCAGCGGGCCGCCCGAACCGGGAACGCAGGGCACGCCTGCCTCCTTCATCGCGCGGATCGCCTCGACCTTGTCGCCCATCAGGCGGATGGTTTCCGCCTTCGGTCCGATGAAGACGAAACCCGACTGTTCGACGCGTTCGGCGAAGTCGGCGTTTTCGCTCAGGAAACCGTAGCCGGGGTGGATGGCCTGGGCGTCGGTGACCTCGGCGGCGGCGATGATCGCCGGCATGTCGAGGTAGCTCTGGGCGGAAGGCGGCGGACCGATGCAGACCGACTCGTCGGCCATGGCCACGTGCTTGAGGTTGCGGTCGACGGTGGAATGCACCGCGACCGTACGGATGCCCAGGGTGTGACAGGCGCGCAGGATACGCAGCGCGATCTCGCCCCGGTTGGCGATGACGACCTTCTCGAGCATCGGCGCAGCCTCAGCCGATCACGAACAGGGGCTGGTCGAACTCGACCGGCTGGCCGCTCTCGCACAGCACCGCGACGATCGTGCCCGAGGTTTCGGCCTCGATCGGGTTGAACATCTTCATCGCTTCGATGATGCCCAGCGTGTCGCCGACCTTGACCTGCTGGCCCATCGTCACGAAGGCGGGCTTGTCCGGCGCGGGCGAGGCATAGAAGGTGCCGACCATCGGCGACCGCGCGACCTGGCCCGGCGGCATGTCGTCCCCCTGCTTGGGCGCAGCGCCGGTGGCGGCATCGACCGGCGAGCTCATCGGCATGGCCGGCTCGGCGCGCGGCGCGGCGGGCGCCGGGGCCTGGGCGACCATCATCGGCGCGGCGGCGTTGCGCGACAGACGCACCGACTCCTCGCCTTCCTTGATCTCGATCTCGGTCAGGTTGGACTCTTCGAGCAGGTCGATGAGTTTCTTGATCTTTCTCAGGTCCATGCGGGCCTCTCTTTGCGTGGGTCGCGCAGCGCGCGAATACGGGAAAACGGGAATGGAAGCTGCGTCGGGCCTTCAGCCCGCGCGCAGTCGGACAAGGGCGGCGTCGAGCGCGTAGCGGTAGCTGTCGGCGCCGAAACCGCAGACGACGCCGACGGCGAGATCGCTGAAATAGCTGGTCTGGCGGAAAGGCTCGCGGCGGTGCGGATTCGACAGGTGGATTTCGAAGAACGGCAGGGCGACAGCGGCCAGCGCGTCGCGCAGCGCCACCGAGGTGTGGGTGAACGCCGCCGGATTGAACAGGATCACCGCGGTGCCGTCGTCGCGTGCGGCCTGGATACGGTCCACCAGCACGTGTTCGGCGTTCGACTGCAGCGATTCCAGGGTGTGGCCGGCGGCGCGGGCCGTGCCGGCCAGCATCGCGTCGATCTCCGCCAGCGTCGTCTGCCCATAGACCTCCGGCTCGCGGCTGCCGAGCAGGTTGAGGTTGGGACCATGGAGGACGAGGACGGAGGCCATCGGGTACGCAGGGCGGCGGGTGCGCGAAGTCTGCGGGATGCCTGTGATCGTGTCCAGTTCGCAGACGTTTGACGATTTTAAACGATCGTTTGATTTTGCTCAGGGCTCGACCCAGCCATCGATCTCGCCCGCGGCGAATGGCCCGATCCGCTGCTTGAGCAGGCGCCCGTCCTCCGACAGCAGCACGGTGTAGGGCAGCACGCCGCGCGGATTGCCGAGCCGCACGCCGGCGTCGGCCGGTCCTGGGGCGTCAAGCGCGATGGCGTAGGCCACCGGGATCCGCTGGAGAAACGCCCGTACGGCGTCGGCGTCGTCCAGCGCGATGCCCAACACCTGCACGCCGTTGGCGCCCTGTTCGCGGGCGAAGCGGTCCAGCTCGGGCATTTCCTCGATGCACGGCCCGCACCAGCTGGCCCAGAGGTTCACCAGCAGGCGGCGACCCGCGTAGGTGGACGGCAGCTCAAGCGTGCCGCCATCGAGAGCGTCGACCGCGAATGGCGCCACGGTGCCGCCACGCCGAGGTACCGACACGCCTTCGGGCGGTGCCGGCGCGGTCGCGTTCAGGGTGTCGGCATAGAGTCGCTGGCCGGCCTCGGTGCCGAGCAACGGGCCCGGGCCGCCAACGAACAGGCTGGCCAGCACGCCGAGTCCGCCGGCCACGACCGCGATCGCCACGACCGTCAGCGGACCGACCCTCATGGCGCCAAGCCGGCGCGGCCGAGCGCCTCGACGACGACGGTATCGCTGAGCAGGGCGGGCAATACCTCGCCTTCGCCGCCGCCTGCCGGGTAGACCACGTACAGCGGCACGCCGACTGCCCCATGGGTCTCGAGGAAAGCGCCGATCTCGGGATCGACGTTGGTCCAGTCGCCGACCATATAGGTCGCGCCGGCATCGGCCAGGGCGTCTGCGAACGCAGTGCCCGACAGCACCCGGCGCTCGTTGGCCTTGCAGGTCACGCACCAGTCCGCGGTCATGTTGACGAACACCGGGGTGCCGGCCGCGCGCAGCGCAGCCAGGCGCTCGGCCGAATAGGGGACGTGAGTTGCGTCCGCGCCGGCCGTCGCGGCCGGAGGTGCCAGCCGGCCGACCGCGACCACCGGCAGCAGCGCGACCAGCGCCAGCGCCAGCGCCAGTCCGCGATGCAGGGCGTGGCCGGTCCAGCGCCGTCGTTCGAACCACCACAGGGCGAGCGCGAGGACCGTCAGGCCGGCGACCAGCAGCGCCATCGCATCCACGCCGCGCTGTTTGCCGAGGACCCAGGCCAGCCACAGCGCGGTCAGGTACATCGGGAACGCCAGGGCTTGCTTGAAGGTTTCCATCCACGCGCCGGGCTTCGGCAGGCGATCGGCCAGTGCCGGCACCAGGCCGATCAGCAGGAACGGCAACGCCAGACCCAGGCCCAGCATGAGGAACACTGCCAGCGCCATCGGCGTCGAGGCGGTGAACGCATAGGCCAGCGCGCTGCCCATGAAGGGCGCGATGCAGGGACTCGCCACCACGCAGGCCAGCATGCCGGTGAAGAAATCGCCGGCGGGCCCGGTGCGCCCGGCCAGTGCCTGGCCCAGGTTGCCGACCCGCCCGCCCAGGCTGAAGACGCCGGACAGGCTCAGTCCGACCGCGAACATCAGATAGGCCAGGGCGGCGACGAACCACGGCTGCTGCAGCTGGAAGCCCCAGCCCATCGCCTGGCCAGCCGCGCGCAGGGCGATCACAAGCAGGCCCACCGCGGCGAAGGCGACCAGTACGCCTGCGGTGTACCAGAGCGCATGCGCACGCGCGGCCGCGCGGCTGCCGCCGCTTCTGGCCAGTCCCAGCACCTTGAGTGAGAGGATCGGCAGCACGCAGGGCATCAGGTTGAGCAGCACGCCGCCGAGCAGGGCCAGGCCGAGCGCCGCGAACAGACCGAGTGATGTCGTGCCGGGCGGGCGCGTGCGTACGTCGTTGTCCGGGGCTGCGCCGGGTGTTCCGGCGTCGGCGGCGAGGGCGGACGGAGCAACGGCGTCGGGTGCCGGATCCTCGGCGCGAGCGGATGCGCCCGACGTCCCGGCAGGATCCTGCGGAGCTGCCGTGTCCGCACCGCCGGCGGCGGCGGCGCCCGCCATGTCGGCCGCGTTCTGCGCGCGAGCTGCAGGCAATGCGACGCGCACCGTGCGGGTCATCGGCGGATAGCAGATGCCTTCGTCCTGGCAGCCCTGGAACGTCGCGACCACGTCGACCTCGACCGCATCGGCACGCGTGCGCAGCAGCGGCAGCGGCACATCGATCTGATGGAAATAGACGGTGACGTCGCCGAAATGCGCGTCGTGATGCGACTGTCCCTTCGGCCAGCGCGGCGTGCCGGCGCGGATGCCGTCGGCGCCGCGCACCTCGAAGCGGTTGCGGTCGCGGTAGAGGTAATAGCCCTTTGCCGGGGTGAAGCGCAGCAGCACGGTGTCGGCGTCGCCGGCGATGGCCTCGAAGGCGAATGCCCGCTCGGGCGGAAGCGCGTCGTTGGCGCCGGCCAGTGTCGGCGTGCGCCCTGCGCTGGTGCCTCCGAGTGCCTGGCCGAAAGCGGCGAAGCCGGCGTCGCCGGACTGCCGCGCGGCGGCACCGGTCGGGGCCGCGGGCAGGGCGACGCGCAGGGTCCGGGTCTGCGGCGGATAGCAGATTCCCGCATCCGCGCAGCCCTGGTACTTCACTTCGACCTGCACGGCCTCGATGCCGGCAGCGGCTGTTCCGTCCAGCACGCCGGTGACGCGACTGCGGTAGGTCTCCACCTCGCCGAAGAACTCGTCGGTATGCCGCCGGCCATCGGGCAGTTGCAATGGGGTGGCCGCGAAGCCCGGCTCCACCCGCGCGCCCATGCGATGCCGATACAGGTAATAGCCGTCGGCGATCGCCCAGCGGATTTCGATCCGGTCGCGGCCCACCGCTTCGGCAGAAACCGCGAGCGCCTCGTCGACCGGCAACACGTCGTCGAAACCGATGCCCTGCGCCTGCGCGGTCCGTGCGCCGATCAGCAGGGCGCAGGCCAGCAGCCACGCAGTGAGCAGCCGGCTTGTTGTCCACGAAAGTGACGGGTGCCGCCGGGCGCGGCTGGCCAGGAAAAGGATGTTGGTCGGACGCATCGAAGCAGTATCGCAGGCCGCCGCCGGCGATGCCGAACGCGGGTTCAGCGCACCACCTCTGAGCGCGCGCTGATCGCTGGCGCCGTTCGCGCCCTGGCTCGGGACGGTTGCTGCGAAGGCGCATCTCGTGAACGCACTATCCCGCCATCACGCCACGCAGATTACTGAACCGGTCAGTATGATTACCCGCCATTTCCCCTGAACGCCGAGCCGCCCGCGGCTCCATCCGAGCCGATGCGCCCCATTCCCACACTCCTCATCGCAGCGACCCTGGCCCTGGCCACATGCCCCGCGGCCGCCCAGTCCGCACCCATCGAAATCGGCGCCGGCGCGTCCGCCACCCGGGACAACGAGACCACGCTGGTCCTCACCGCAGGCTGGCTTCCGGAGTGGCGTCGCACCGAACACGGCGTGCTGCGCTGGGATGTCGGCGCGATCTATGTACGCGGCCGCGACGACACCCGGTTGGATCTGGACGAGGACGTGGGCGTGTTCCATGCCGGCGCCCGCTACGAACGCGACAATGGATTCGTCGCCGGCTTCGGCGCTGGCGTCCAGGTCGGGCGCACCGATGCACTGTCGGGAAATCCGCAGTTCGTCAGCTCGATCGGCTGGCGCTGGCAGCGGTTCTCGCTGATGGCGCGGCACATTTCCAACGCCAGCATCAAGCAGCCCAACGACGGCGAGACGATGCTGGTGGCGACCTGGCGCCTGCGCTGATCCAGGCGCGCTGACCGGACCCGGGCCTTCCTGCCCGCGGTCGACGTCTCCCGCTTGCGTGGGCCGTGGCACGCCGACGACCGGGCGCGGTTCCCCGGCTCCCTCCTGACCGGGGCAAAAAATTTTCGCTTGGCGGGCCTTGAAAAGCCCGGGGGTGTCCCCATCTCCGGTGCAGTCCTGGCTCTGCCGGGTGCGTGCGCTCCGGTTCCTGGCAGTCGCAATATGCGACTGCTAGAATCCGCGCAAGATTTGTTTACGATCAATCACTTAGCGAGGGTGAAAAATGAGCAACCTGAAGCCGCTGTACGACCGCATCGTGGTCAAGCCCGTCGAGGCAGAAGAGAAGAGCGCCGGCGGCATCCTGATCCCCGACAACGCCAAGGAAAAGCCCACCAAGGGTGAAGTCGTCGCCATCGGCGAGGGCAAGGCACTCGACAACGGCAGCGTGCGCGCGCCCAAGGTCAAGGTCGGTGACATCGTGATCTACGGTCAGTACGCGGGCAGCGCCTACAAGGCGGACGGCATCGAATACAAGATCGTCAAGGAAGACGACATCCTCGCGATCGTCGGCTGATCCGCAGCGGACGCGCCGCGTCCGCGCGACACCTCGATCGATCTTGGCGGGCTGGCCCCGCCTTCAATCCCCTGAAATATTTCTGAGGTAATTACGAATGGCTGCGAAGGAAATCCGCTTCGGCGAAGACGCGCGCTCCAAGATGGTGCGTGGCGTGAATGTGCTCGCCAATGCCGTCAAGGCGACCCTGGGCCCGAAGGGCCGCAACGTCGTGCTCGAGAAGAGCTTCGGCGCCCCGACGATCACCAAGGACGGCGTGTCCGTCGCCAAGGAGATCGAGCTGGCCGACAAGTTCGAGAACATGGGCGCGCAGATGGTCAAGGAAGTCGCTTCCAAGACCTCCGACAACGCCGGTGACGGCACCACCACCGCGACCGTGCTGGCCCAGGCGCTGATCCGCGAGGGTTCCAAGGCGGTTGCCGCCGGCATGAACCCGATGGACCTCAAGCGCGGCATCGACAAGGCGGTCATCGCCGCCGTCGCCGAGCTCAAGAAGCTGTCCAAGCCGACCGCCGACGACAAGGCGATCGCCCAGGTCGGCACGATCTCGGCCAACTCGGACGAGTCCATCGGCACGATCATCGCCGACGCGATGAAGAAGGTCGGCAAGGAAGGCGTGATCACGGTCGAGGAAGGCTCGGGCCTGGACAACGAACTCGACGTCGTCGAGGGCATGCAGTTCGACCGCGGCTACCTGTCGCCGTACTTCGTCAACAACCAGCAGTCGATGTCGGCGGAACTGGATGACCCGTTCATCCTGCTCTACGACAAGAAGATCTCCAACGTCCGCGACCTGCTGCCCGTGCTGGAAGGCGTGGCCAAGGCCGGCAAGCCGCTGCTGATCGTCGCCGAGGAAGTCGAAGGCGAAGCGCTGGCGACCCTGGTGGTCAACACCATCCGCGGCATCGTGAAGGTCTGCGCCGTCAAGGCGCCGGGCTTCGGCGACCGTCGCAAGGCGATGCTGGAAGACATGGCCACCCTGACCGGCGGCACCGTGATCTCCGAGGAAGTCGGCCTGTCGCTCGAGAAGGCGACCATCGCCGACCTCGGCCGCGCCAAGAAGGTGCAGGTCTCCAAGGAGAACACCACCATCATCGACGGCGCCGGCGAGACCAGCGGCATCGAAGCGCGCATCAAGCAGATCAAGGCGCAGATCGAAGAGACCTCGTCCGACTACGACCGCGAGAAGCTGCAGGAGCGCGTGGCCAAGCTGGCCGGCGGTGTTGCGGTGATCAAGGTCGGCGCGTCGACCGAGATCGAAATGAAGGAAAAGAAGGCCCGCGTCGAAGACGCCCTGCACGCCACGCGCGCAGCGGTCGAGGAAGGCGTGGTCCCCGGTGGTGGCGTGGCGCTGGTGCGCGCGCTGCAGGCGATCGGCGAGCTCAAGGGCGCGAACGAAGACCAGAACCACGGCATCGTCATCGCCCTGCGCGCGATGGAAGCGCCGCTGCGCGAGATCGTCACCAACTGCGGTGAAGAGCCGAGCGTCGTGCTGAACAAGGTCAAGGACGGCAGCGGCAACTACGGCTACAACGCCGCGACCGGCGAGTACGGCGACATGATCGCGTTCGGCATCCTGGACCCGACCAAGGTCACCCGTTCGGCGCTGCAGAACGCGGCCTCGATCGCCGGTCTGATGATCACCACCGAAGCGATGGTGGCCGAGCTGCCGAAGAAGGAAGAGCCGGCGATGCCGGGCGGCGGCGGCATGGGCGGCATGGGCGGCATGGATTTCTGATCCAGCGCCACCGGCTCCACCGTTACACGAAAAACCCCGCCGCGAGGCGGGGTTTTTCTTTGGGCGCGCCGACGGTCCGGCATCGACGGGGCAGGCATGCATGTGTCGGGCGAGACCGTCTAGACGATCCTCACCCTGTTTCGTTCAAGCTTCGCGCATGCCCCATCCGCTGATCGCCAGGCTGCGCACCCACCGCCGCGGCCTTCGGATCGCCGCCATCGTGCTTGCGGCGCTGTATGCGCTGTATCTGATCGCGGCCAACATCTTTCTCAACAGCGCCTGGGGCGAGGGTGTGATCAACGCCAGGCCGGAGCGCTATCACGCGCGCTGGGACTGGGCGATGAGCCTCTATCCGGGGCATATCCATGCGCGCGGCATCGTCATGGGCGGACATGCGCGCACCACCCGCTGGACGGTGGCCAGTCCGCGTGCGAACGGACGCATCAAGCTGCTGCCGCTGTTGCGGCGCGAAGCGGCGTTCGGCAGGATCCGCGCCCAGGACGTGTCGGTGCACGTCGCCCGGGCGCCGCGCGATCTGCTTCCGGCCCGCCGTGCGGACAAGCCATGGACGCTCCGCTTCGATGCGATCACCACGCCGAGCCTGCTGCGGCTCGATTTCTACGAGGCGCGGGTGACCGGGCGCGGTGATGCGCGCTTCGTGTTCGAGAAGACCCTGCAGGGCGGACCGATGGAGATTGGTCCGTCCACGCTGTCGATGCCCGATGCGACCCTGCAGGTGGGCGAGGTGACGTTGCTGCGCGATGGCCGGCTGGCACTGGAGATCGCGATCCCGGCGCATATCCGCGAACAGGCGCAGGGCGAGGAGAAGCTCGTGCTGCTCGATGCGCGAATGCGCGTCGAGGGCCCGGCGCCGGGCCTGGATCTGAAGGTGCGCAACGACGAACCCCTGCCGATCGGCACCACCGGCGCGCTTGGCCGGCTGAAGGCCGATCTGACCCTCGAGCGCGGCGTGCTGATGCCCGGCAGCCGGCTCGACTGGTCTGCGCCGGTGTTCTCCAGCGATGCCGCGGGCGCGCCGGTGCGGCATCCGCTCGGCGTGGCGCTGCGCACCGCCGACGAGACGATCCTCATTGCGGTACGGGTGCCGCCGGAATCTCCGGGCGCTGCGCCCTGGCTGCGCGCCGACCTGCGCGTCGAAGACCGCCGGCTCGGCCCCGACGACTGGCTGCGGCCGCTGCGGGCACTGGGCGGTACGGTGCAGGCGCAATGGCCGGCGGTCCCGCTGCGCTGGATCGACGTGATCCTCGACGATCTCGACTGGCTGTCCTTCGATGGGCGCGCCGATCTGGAGGCGGATCTCCAGCTGCACGACGGCGCGCTGCAGGCGGGCAGCCGGCTGGATGTGGATCAGGCCGAACTGGCCGCGCGCGTGCTCGACAACCGCTTCAGCGGACAGGCGCATGCGCAGATGCGTATGAGCGAGGAGAGCGGCGCGACGCGTACGACGATCGGCATCGTCCTGGAGCGCTTCACCCTGGGTCCGGAGGCCTCACCCGGCGTCATTGACCTGCGCGGGCGTGACCTGAGCCTGGACCTGGCCTCCACCGGCCCGCTGGCGGAGTTCCACCGCAATCTCGACGCGCACCTGCGTTTCGACGACGCCGAGGTCCCGGACCTGCGTACCTTCAACCGCTATCTGCCCGGCCAGAGCGCTCGCCTCAACGGCGGTAGCGGACAGGCCAGCGGCGACATCCGGCTCGACAATGCCGGCGAGATGGTCAACGGGCACATCCGCGTCCGTGGCCAGGACGTGCGCCTGGCCCTCGGTCCCTCGCAGCTGTCGGGCAATGTGGATCTCGACAGCAAGCTGTCGCGGATGCAGCGGGTCGGCCGCCACTACACGATCGACGAGATGGCCGTGCGCGTCGACGGCGTACGCCTGGACGGGTTGGCGGACGCGGCCCCGTGGTGGGCGCAGGTCGGACTCGAGGACGGCACCCTCGAGTGGAAGGAGCCCTTCAATGTGCGCGGCCGCGGCCAGGTGGAGATGCGCGATGTCAGCGTGCTGCTGGGGCTGTTCGCCGAACGCAGCGCGTTTCCGCGCTGGATCGGCAACCTGATCGATTCCGGCGAGGCGCACGCGACCGGCGATCTGCAGGTGAGTGGCCGCGAACTGATCTTCGACCGGGTGGAGGCCCACAACGACCGGATCGACCTGCTGGCGCGCCTGCGGATCCTCGACGGGAAACCGCAGGGTGATCTCTATGCGCGCTGGGGCATCCTCGGCCTGGGCGTGGAACTCGACGACGGCAAGCGCACCCTGCACATCGCCGGCGCCCGCGAGTGGTTCGAATCACAGCCCCCGCTGCTGGCGGAGTAGGCCGGCCATGGCCGGCTCGCGGAGTCAGGCCGCGCTGCCCGCGGCCATGCCCGATGCCCAGGCCCACTGGAAGTTGTAGCCGCCGAGCCAGCCGGTCACGTCGAGTACCTCGCCCACGAAGTACAGGCCGGGCGCGTGCTGTGATTCGAGCGTGCGCGAGGAAACGCCCGCGGTGTCCACGCCGCCGAGCGTGACCTCGGCGGTGCGATAGCCTTCGGTGCCGCTGGCGACCAGCGGCCAGGCCTGCAGCAGCGCGGCGGTGTCGTGCAGCTGGGGCGGCGTGAACTGCTTCATCGGCCGGTTCGCCAGCCAGATCTCGCACAGGCGCTGGGCGAAGCGGCGCGGCATCAGTTCGGCCAGCACGTTCTTCAGTTCGGTGCCGGGGCGCTCGGCCTGCTGCGCCTGCAGCCACACGAGCGCGTCGCGGCCCGGCAGCAGGTCCAGGCGCAGATCGTCGCCCGGCTGCCAGTAGGAGGAGATCTGCAGGATCGCCGGCCCACTGATGCCGCGATGGGTGATGAGCATCCGGTTGCGGAAGTGCGCGCCGTTGCAGCTGGCCTCGACATCGAGTGCGACGCCGGACAGGTCCGCCAGGCGTTCCTGGTGCTTGCCGCTGAGGGTGAGCGGCACCAGGCC
>Ga0233369_1000295_pt1 | contig 23293 bp, 21 predicted proteins | sample ElkDunMinimDraft_26_FD_191537 | JGI IMG/M metagenome (GOLD analysis project Ga0233369, IMG submission 191537) | Fecal eukaryotic communites from dung pellets of Tule Elk in California, USA - Elk Dung D16 | ecosystem: Host-associated > Mammals > Digestive system > Large intestine > Fecal | place... | reverse complement strand
GCCCTCGATGGCCTGGCAGATCCGGTCCTGCAGGCCGGTGAGGTAATCGCGGATGGTGTCGAAATCGTTCATGCCATGCATTGTAGGCGGCGGGTACGTGGCGACATTGATCGTGGTCAATGCAGGCGCGGCGTATCCAGGGCGCGCGGCCGCGCCCGGACGGGCACCAGCACGCAGGTTCCGTGCGACCGCGGAAGCATCGGGGCGCGGTCGGAGCGGGGAGCGATCGGTTGCGTCGGCGGCGCAGCGCGGGCTGCGGGGCCTGGTGGGTCAGCCGTAGGCCTGGCGCCAGGCATCGAGCCGGGCGGCCAGCACGGCGGCGCGCTGGCCGTAGGTGTCGGGCAACGCGCCGTCGAACCCGGTCAGGCCGCGGTTGAGGCGGCGCACGCGGGCCGCGGCATGGACGTGGTCGGCGAAGTCGATGCCGACCACCGTGTGCAGGCCGACCCGGGTGGGGCCGAAGCGCACGACATCGCGCCAGTGCCAGCGGGTGACCCGGAACAACGCGCGCAGCTCGATGCCGTTCGCATCGAGCCGCAGGTGGTTGGCGCCCGGAACCAGCGACACCGCCGCCACCAGGCCGCACAGGGCGAAGAAGCCGCCGCATGCCCACGCGATCATCGGACTGCGGTCGGCGAATCCGACCGCAACCCAGACCAGGCCGGCGCTGATCGCCAGCAGCGCGAGCATCTTCCACGGCGCCGGCCGCAGCAGTTCCACTGCCGGGAGGGCGCCGGGCACGGTCATTTCAGCGTGCGCTCGAACAACTCATGGATGCGGCGGTACTGGTCGTACCAGGAGGCGGGATGCTGGTAGGCATGACGCTCGAGCGGATAGCTCGCCAGTTCCCACTTGTCCTTGCGCAGCTCGATCAGGCGCTGGGACATCATCACCGAGTCGCGATAGAACACGTTGTCGTCGATCATGCCGTGCGCGATCAGCAGGTTGTCCTGCAGGCGATCGGCGTATTCCATCGGCGAGGACTTCCGATAGGCCTCGGGATCGATGTCCGGCGTGTTGAGGATGTTGGCGGTGTAGGCGTGGTTGTACTGCGACCAGTCGGTCACCGGACGCAGCGCCGCGCCCGCCTTGAACTTGCCCGGCTCGCGGAACAGCGCCATGAAGGTCATGAAGCCGCCGTAGCTGCCGCCGTAGATGCCCACGCGGTCGCGATCGGCCTGGTGGTTGTCGACCAGCCAGTCGATGCCGTCGAGGTAGTCCTCGAGTTCCGGGTGGCCCATCTGCCGGTAGATCGCCGTGCGCCAGTCGCGGCCGTAGCCGCTGGAGGCGCGGAAATCCAGGTCCAGCACGATGTAGCCCTGCTGCACGAGCATGTTGTGGAACATCTGCTCGCGGAAGTAGTTCGGATAGCGTTCGTGCACGTTCTGCAGGTAACCGGCGCCATGGACGAACAGCACGACCGGGTACTTGCGGCCGGGCTCGTAGGTCCTGGGGCCATAGAACTTGCCCCAGACCGTGCCGGCGCCGTGCTTGGACGGGATCTGGACGTACTCGGGCTGCAGCCAGTCGTAGGCCTTGTACTCGGCGCTGCGGGTATCGGTGAGCACGCGCACCTGGCCACCCGCGACGTCGGCGACGGCAAGCTGCTGCGGCGTGTAGCTGCTGGACGTGCGCAGCAGCAGGCGGGTCTCGTCCGGCGAGAGTGCGAAGTCGTCGATGTTGCCGGCATCGGTGACCTCGGCGACGCTGCCGCCGGAGGCGCTGCAGACGTCATAGCGGCCCGGCCACTGGCGGTTGCACATGAAGAAGAAGCGCGTGCCGTCGCGTGACATCACCGGCGAGGACACCTCCCAGTTGCCGGACGTGAGCGCGCGCGAGCGACCGCCATCGTTGAGATAGAGGTGCGAATAGCCGGAGGCCTCGGACAGGAACCACAGCGTGCGGTTGTCCGGCAGCCAGCCGAACTCGTTGAAGTCCCAGTTGATCCACGCCTCGTCGCTCAGGCGGTCGCGGCTCTGCAGCGATGCGTTCGCGAGGTCGACCGTGGCCAGCCAGCGGTCCTTGTTGTCGACCGAGTGGATCGACAGCGCGACATTGCGCCCGTCGTCGCTCCAGCGGATCGCCCCGCCGCCGCCGCCGCGGCCATCGAGTTCCAGGCGCACCGGGCGGTTGCCCTTGAGCGCGTCCTTGCCGGCGGCGCGGCGCAGATCGGCCAGCGGGTCGCTGGCGATGCCGGGCAGGGAGTCGGTCCTGAGCTCGCGGGCCTGGCCGCTGGCCACGTCCACCAGCCACAGCGTATGCGGCAGCGGATCGTTGCGGCCCACGCGCGTGCGGACGTCCTCGAATTCCTCGTAGCCCGACTCGGTCACGTACCTGGGCATCTTGCCGTCCTGCCCCGCGTTGCCGCTCTTGGCGGTGGTGACCACGATCATCCGGTCGCCGGCAGGCGACAGCGCGCTGCCGGCAATCGTCACGTCCTTGCCGAGGAACACCGGGCCGGGCGCGCGCGTGGCATCGCCGCGGCGCCAGGCCTCGTTCTGGCTGCGCAATTCCTCGCGACGGTCGCGTTCGACCCGCAGGGTCTCGATCATGCGCAGCTGGCGCTCACGCAGATCGTCGGCTTTCGGCGGCCTGGTCGGGTCGTCCTCGGCCTTGAGGCTCGCGAGCTGGGCCGTGCCACGCTGCGCGTCCCAGCCGAACCAGTCGTTGCCGGTGCGCCACACCAGTCCCCCGGCCGGAGTCCACTGCGGCTGGGCCTCCTGCGCGTCGGTGCGGGTGATCTGGGTCAGCGCGCCGGTACGCAGGTCGCGGACGAACAGGTCGCCGTTGCGCAGGAAGGCCATGCGCGTGCCGGTCGCATCGGCGATGGGAGCCGGTGCGTCGATATCGGCGCGGGCGCCGTCGTCGACCCGGGTTGCGGCGCCGCCCGTCAGCGGCTGCATCCAGGTGTCGCGGACATTGCTGCCTTCACGCTTCTGGGCGTAGTACGCCGCCTGGCCGTCCCAGCGCCACCATGCACGCTCCACCGGAGCACCGATCCAGTCCGGATCGGCCATGATCCGCTCCATCGTCAGCGGCTGCGCCGGTTGCGCAAGGGCAAGGGGGGACACGAGGGCGCAGGCGAGCACCCAGCTCAGCGGCAGTCGACGCATTCGGCGGTTCCAGGACGCGAAAGGACCGCGGAGTGTACCGGCCGCCGGCCCGGCCCCAGCACTGGCGAAGGTCACGGTGGCGCGACCGGCTGTCGCATGCGGCCGCGGGTCGCACGCCCGTTTCACGGGACGCACCGCACAATCGTCCGGGTTCGCGCTCACCCGGAGGACGTCCAGATTGGACGCGTTGCTGCTGTCGCGGATCCAGTTCGGGTTCGTGGTCTCCTTCCATGTGCTGTTCCCGGCATTCACGATCGGCCTGTCGAGCTGGCTGACGTTCCTGGAATGGCGGTGGCTGCGCACCCGCGATCCGGTCTGGCGCGAGCTGTACTTCTTCTGGATGCGGATCTTCGCCGTCTCGTTCGGCATGGGCGTGGTGTCGGGCATCGTCATGAGCTTCCAGTTCGGCACCAACTGGTCGGCGCTGAGCATCGCGGCGGGCAACATCCTCGGGCCGCTGCTGAGCTACGAAGTGCTGACGGCGTTCTTCCTCGAGGCGAGTTTCCTCGGGGTGATGCTGTTCGGCTGGGGCCGGGTCTCGGAGAAGCTGCATTTCCTGTCGACCTTCCTGGTCGCGCTGGGCACCGTGATCTCGACGTTCTGGATCCTCTCGGCCAACAGCTGGCTGCACACACCGGACGGCTATGCGCTGATCGACGGGGTGTTCCAGCCTGCCGACTGGATGTCGGTCATCTTCAATCCCTCGTTTCCGTACCGGCTGACACACATGGTGCTGGCGGCGTTCATCACCACCTGCTTTGTCATCGGCGGCGTGGCGGCGTGGTACCTGCGCCGCGGCGAACACGTCGATGGCGCCAGACGGATGCTCAAGCTGGCCGTCGCGTTCGCCGCGATCACCGTGCCGGTGCAGATCGTCGTCGGTGACCTGCATGGCCTCAACACCGCCGAGGTGCAGCCGGTCAAGCTGGCGGCAATGGAGGGCCACTGGCACGAAAGCGCACCGGGTGAGGGCGTGCCGCTGGTGGTGTTCGCGGTGCCCGATGCGGAAGCGGAACGCAACGACTTCGAGTTCGCGATCCCACGGCTCGGGAGCCTGATCCTGACCCACAGCTGGGACGGCACGATCACGCCGCTGACCGCCGTGCCGCGCGACGAGCGCCCGCCGGTCGCGCCGGTGTTCTATGCGTTCCGCATCATGGTCGCCATCGGCCTGGCGATGCTGGCGCTGAGCGTGGTCTCGCTGTGGGCATGGCGGCGGCGTTGGCTGTTCGAGTCGACGTGGCTGCTCAACGCCTGGCGGCTGATGGCGCCGAGTGGCTTCATCGCAGTGCTGGCCGGCTGGGTCGTCGTCGAGATGGGGCGCCAGCCCTGGGTGATCCAGGGCCTGCTGCGCACTGCCGATGCGGTGAGCAACGTCGACCGCACCAGCGTGATCGTGTCGCTGAGCGCCTTCCTGCTGGCGTATGCCGTGGTGTTCGGCGCGGGCGGCGGCTACATCCTGAAAATGATCCGCAAGGGCCCGCAGCCCTTCGATGACGGCCCGGACTCCGACGAGGGCGAACGGACACCGGCGCGGCCGATCTCCGCCGCCGACGGTCCGGTGGGAGACGACTGATGGACATGGCGACCGTGTTGCCGATGATCTGGTTCGGCGTGATCGGATTCGGCGTGCTGATGTACGTGCTGCTCGACGGTTTCGTGCTGGGGCTGGGCGTGCTGGCGCCCTTCGCCGAGGACGGCAGCCAGCTCGACCACATGATGACCACCGCTGCGCCCATCTGGGACGGCAACGAGACCTGGCTGGTGCTGGGTGGTGTCGGTCTGCTGACGGCATTCCCGCGCGCCTACGCGATCGTGCTCTCGGCGCTTTACCTGCCGGTGTTGCTGATGCTGATCGCGCTGGTGTTCCGCGGCGTCGCGTTCGAATTCCGCTTCAAGGCCCGACGCGGCAAGCGTTTCTGGGGGGCGGCGTTCGCGGTGGGCTCGCTGCTCACGGCGTTCGCGCAAGGTGTGATCCTCGGCGCGCTGGTCGAGGGCATGCCGCTGGAGGAGGGCAAGTACGCAGGCGGCGCCCTCGACTGGTTCAGTCCCTTCTCTATGCTGACCGGTGTGGCGGTGGTGTTCGGTTATGCATTGCTCGGCAGCACCTGGTTGATCCTCAAGACCGAGGGCCGGCTGCAGCTGATCGCCCGCACGCTCACGCGGCCGCTGGTGATGGTCGTCGCGGCGTTCATGGGTCTGGTCAGCGCGTGGCTGCCGTTCCTCGACTCGCGGATCATGGCGCGCTGGTTCGAGGACGGGAATTTCTGGTGGCTCTCGCCGGTGCCGGTGCTGGCGTTGGTCAATGCGGTCCTGCTGTGGCGCGCGGCGATGCGCGAGGGCCGCGACGCGCGTCCGTTCCTGCTGACGATGAGTTTCTTCGGCCTTGGCTTCGCCGGCCTGGTGCTGGGGATCTGGCCCAACATCGTGCCGCCGGCGCTGAGCATCTGGGAGGCGGCGTCGCCGCCCTCGTCGCAGGGCTTCGTGCTCGCGGGGCTGGTGGTGCTGCTGCCGCTGGTCCTCGGCTACACGGCATGGTCATACCGCGTCTTCCGCGGCAAGGTGGCCGCCGACGCCGGCTATCACTGAACCCCACGTCATCGCCGCACACCGCCGCGCGGCCGCCGCCATACCCAAGGTCGCGCGAATGCCGCACAATCCCGTGTGTTTCCGCGGTCTTCGCCCATGCACGCCTACGTCTACAAAAGCCAGCGCAAGGCGGACACCTACGTGTACCTCGCCAAGCGCGACGCGTTCGACGTCCTGCCCGATGCAGTGCGCGAGCAGTTGGGCACGTTGAGCTTCGTGCTGGATGTCGCCCTCACGCCCGAGCGCAGGCTCGCCCGGGAGGACGCTTCGACCGTGCGCGAGCGCCTGCGCACCCAGGGGTTCCATCTGCAGATGCCGCCGCGTGGGCTGATGGATCCGCTGACGGAGGACTGGGGCACCGATGCCTGAGTCGACCCAGCGTTTCTCGTCCGTCACCGGTCGCCCCCTGATTCTCGTGTTCCTGGCCGGCCTGGCGCTGGCCGCGCTGACCGTCGTGGGCGGCCCGGTCGCCGCACTGGCCGGTGCGCTCGCGCAGCCTGCATTCGCATTGTTTGTCCGTGCGCTGCGGACGCGCGCGGCGCCGTCCGGCCCCGCACTGCGGACCGACCTGGTCTCGCTCGCGGTCGCGTGGAGCGGGGCGACGGTGATGACCGCAGCCCTGATCGTCTGGCCACTCTCGGCCCTGCGCCAGGGCGGCCAACTCGGCGCGGTGCTGGTGCTGAGCGTGGCCGCGGGCCTCGCGGTCATCGCGTTCTGGCGCACCTGGCCGCTGTGGCACGCGCTCGAGCGCGATGGCGGCGATCTGCGCGCGCACTGGCGCGCCCTGGCCGAACGCGACACCAGCCACTGGCGCGGCGTCGGCGCTGCGCTCTGCGTCGCCGCCATCGTGGCGCTGGTGCTCGCGCCGGCGTGGCTGCCGCCGGGCGGTATCGGCCCGCGGATCGGCCTTGCAGTCTTCTCCATCGTGGCCTGGGGCGGTCTGCATGCAGTCCTGCAAGGGCTGGCCGCGCCCGCCGCGTTGGCGATGCCGATCATCGAGATGCCGGGCGATCCGGCGGCGGCGCTGACCGAAGCTCCATCCGACGCCGCCCCCGACGTCGCGCTCTATGCCGCCGCGCGCGCCGGGCGCGTGGATCGCGCGCTGGCGCTGATCGAAGCGGGCGCCGATGTCCGCGCGTTGCCGGAACCCGGCGATCGCGACCAGCGCAGCCTGGCCGTGCTCGCGGCGGTGCTGCCCGACCTGCGCCTGCTGCGGGCGCTGATCGCAGCGGGCGTCGACGTCAACGCCGCCCATGCCGGCATGACGCCACTGCTGGCCGCGACCCGCGACAGCTGGCACGGTCGCCCGGATGCGGTGATGACCCTGCTGGCGAACGGCGCCGATCCGCGCATCGTCGATCACGAGGGCAACACGCCGCTGCATCTGGCGGCGCGCAGCTCCGATCCGGGCGTCGCCGCGCTGCTGCGTGATGCGGCGGCCGAGCTCGAGGCCCGTAACCACGACGGTCTGACCCCGCTCGGCATGGCCTGCGCGGTGGGCAACTGGCGGCTGGCGAAATTCCTGCTCGAGCGGGGCGCCCGAGCAGAGAGCGAAGGCGGTACCCCCGCGCTGCTGGCCGCGGCCGGCGGCGACGAGGACGACGCCGCTGGCGTGCAGTTGCTGATCCGGCACAAGGCCCGCGTGGATGCGCGCGATGCGCAGCGCCGTAGCGCACTGCACGTGGCGGCCTTCCATGGCCACGCCGACATCCTCGCGGCCCTGCTCGCCGCTGGCGCCGACGTGCGCGGGCGTGACAACGACGGCCGCACGCCGCTGCTGGAAGCCGCGCGCGGCGGACGCCTCGCGGCGCTCGATGCGCTGCTGGCGGCAGGTGCCGACGTCGCCGCGGTCGACATCGCCGGCCGCAACGCGCTGATGCTGGCCTGCTCGGCAGAGCTGCCCTCGGCAGCCCTGGTGCAGCGGCTGCTGGATCTGGGGGTGCCGGCCGACGTGGTCGATGGGGACGGGCGCAGGCCGGTCGACCGCGCTGCCGAGACCGGACGCTGGACGCTGGTGCGCCTGCTCGACCCCGACTATCCGTTGCCGGCGAATCTCGGTCTCGATGACGACGAGGATCTCGCCCCGGGCGGCGATCGCACGCCGGTGTTGTTGCTGCGCGCGAGCCTGCGCGAGGGCCGCTTCGAGGACCAGGGCCCGCTGCTGCGTCTGCTCGGCCCACGCGATCTGGGCGGCTTGTTGCTCGACCCGGAAATGCCGCCTTCGCTCGCGCGCATCGAGTGGCTGCTCGCGCAGGGCGCCGACGTCGAAGTGGCTGATGCCGAGGGCCGGCCACCGCTGTGCGCGCTGCTGTCCTCGGCGCCGACCGTGCTGCCCATCCTGCAGGCGTTGCTGCGCCACGGCGCGTCCCCGGGCGGCGCCGGCAACCTCGCCCGCTACCTCGCCGCCTGCGTCGAGGACGACCAGGCCGGGCGCGCGTTCGAGAGCTTCGCGCTGGACCTGCTGGCACGCGGCGCGGACCCCTACGCGGCCGCGCCCAATGGCGATCCGCCGCTGGCGCTGGCGGTCCGGCTGGGTTGGCTGCATCTGATCGAGCGCCTGGTCTGCCATGGCGTCGACCTCGACCTGCGCGACAGCCGCGGCATGACCGCGCTGCATCTGGCCGCCGCGCTGGGACGCGAAGGCGCGCTGAAGGTCCTGATCCGCCACGGTGCCTCGCCGGTGGCCTGCGCTGCCGATGGCCAGACGCCGCTGGGCGTGGCCCTGTCGGCCGGTCGCCGTGATCTCGCCGACTGGCTCGACTGGCGGGGCTGGAAGCTGCCGGGCCGTGCGCTGGAGCCGACGGATCTGCCGGTCGCCGCCAGCTCCGGCGACGCCGATGCCGTGCGTCGGCTGCTCGATCTGGGCTTTCCGGTGGATACCGCCGATGGGCAGGGCTGCACGGCGCTGCTGCGCGCTGCCGGTGGCGGGCACCGCGCCGTCGTCGACCTGCTGCTGGCGCGCGGCGCCGATCCCGCGCGTCCCGCGCAGTCGGGGGCGACGCCGCTGTCGGCGGCGGTCAGCATGCGTCATGCCGACATCGTCGACCGTCTCATCGAAGCCGGCGCCTCGCTCGACCATCGTCTGCCGGGCGAGGTCAGCGTGCTGATGCTCGCGGCGGCCCTGGGCCTGCCGGATCTGGCCGGGCGCCTGTTGACCGCTGGCGCCGACATCCATGCCACCGACGCCCAGGGCCTCACTGCGCTGCACTGCGCGGCGCTCTATGGCTTCACCTCGCGCGATCGGCCGCGCCTGCTCGCCCTGTTCGACACCCTGCTTCTGGCGGGTGCCGAGGTCGATGCGCCGGCCGCCGGCGGGGTGACGCCGCTGCTGCTGCTGCTCGGCGCCCGCGCCGAGCCCGGCACTGCCTGTGACGAGGATGTGGTGCTGGCGGCGATGGAGCATCTGCTCGACGAAGGCGTCTCGCTCGAATCGCGCGACCAGCGCGGCTTCGGTCCCCTGCATCTGTCCGGCCTGCACGGCCAGTTGCGCATCGCGCGCCGGCTGTTGAGGGCGGGTGCCGATCCGGACCTGCGCGACACGCTCAACCGCACCCCGCGCGAGATCGCGGTGATGCGCGGCTTCATCGACGTGGCGGCGGAATTCGCCCCGCCCCAGGCCGGGGATGGTGTGTCGATGGCGCGATTCCTGCGCGAGCAGCGCTGAGCCTGCCGGCTGACGAGCAGCTGCGCGCCAGGCGGCTGGATACGTCGCGCAGCTTCCCAACGCCACCAGCGCGGTGGGGCCCGGGCTTGCCCGGCAAGCATCGGACCGGCACAGTGGGCATCCGGTCATTCTGCAGGACGCGCCCATGCACCGAACCCTCTCCGCCTTGCTCGGCATCGCATTTCTTGCCGCCGCCGCGCCCGTCGCCGACGCCCAGAACGCGCGCCAGGCGCGCCAGCAGGTCGAGGCCAGCATGCTGGTTACCGGCCACGTCGACATCGATCGCACCGGCCGGGTCACCGCTCACGTGCTCGACCAGCCCGACAAGTTGCCGCCATATGTCGTGAGCGCGATCGAACGCGCGATGCCGTCGTTGCGGTTCGAGCCGATTCTTGTCGACGATGAGCCCGTGCTCGCACGCGCGAAAATGAGCGTGCGGTTGGTGATGTCTCGAGCAGACGAGGGCGAGATGCACCTGCGCATCGCCAGCGCGCATTTCGGCGAACCCGATACGCAGGGCGATACCAGCGCGGTGAGGTCGGCCGCCATGGCACCGCCGCGCTATCCGACGGCGGTTGCGCTCGCAGGTGGCCAAGGCACGGTATATCTGCTGGTCAAGGTCGGACGCGACGGGAGCACGCTGGACGCCCACGCCGAGCAGGTCAATCTGACGGCCCTAGGTAGTGCGCGCCAGATGGAAACGATCCGCACCGAGCTGGCGAAGGCCGCGGTCAGCCAGGCGCGTCGACAGTGGACGTGGACACCACCCACCACTGGAGAACAGGCTGATCGCGATTATTGGGTGGTGCGCGTTCCAGTGTCGTTCGAACTCAGTGACGGGTTCCAGCGACCTTCGTCGCCCTATGGCCAATGGCTCGCCTATCACCCGGGTGAACGGAGCCGGCCCGAATGGTCCGCGCGCACGCAACCGGGCTTCCGCCCCGATGCTTTGGCCGCAGGCGACGCTACACCGGAGACATCGCGTTTCAAGCTGCTGACGTCGTTCGAGGGCTAGGATCTCCCAGCAGTGTGGGAATGGCCGGTCGCCAACGCCTTCTCGCGAGTACCAGCCTTTCCAGAGCGCCAAAAAAAAGCCCCGCGATGCGGGGCTTTTTCCTGGACGACGCTTCGTCAGCGCTTCATCGACGAGAAGAACTCGTCGTTGGACTTCGTGCTCTTCATCTTGTCGAGCAGGAACTCCATCGCGGCGATTTCGTCCATCGGGTGGAGGAGCTTGCGCAGGATCCAGATGCGCTGCAGCAGGTCCGGCTCGATGAGGTAATCCTCGCGGCGGGTGCCCGACTGGTTGACGTTGATCGCCGGGTAGACGCGCTTCTCGGTGATGCGGCGGTCGAGGTGCACTTCCGAGTTGCCGGTGCCCTTGAACTCTTCGTAGATCACCTTGTCCATCGCGCTGCCGGTGTCGACAAGGGCGGTGGCGATGATGGTCAGCGAGCCGCCTTCCTCGACGTTGCGCGCCGCGCCGAAGAAGCGCTTGGGGCGGTGCATCGCGTTGGCGTCGACGCCGCCGGTCAGGACCTTGCCCGAGCTCGGCACCACGTTGTTGTAGGCGCGGGCGAGGCGGGTGATCGAGTCGAGCAGGATGACGACATCCTTCTTGTGCTCGACCAGACGCTTGGCGCGTTCGATCACCATCTCGGCGACCTGCACGTGGCGCGCGGCCGGCTCGTCGAACGTCGAGGAAATGACTTCGCCGCGCACGGTGCGCTGCATCTCGGTCACTTCTTCGGGCCGCTCGTCGATCAGCAGCACGATCATGTGGACGTCGGGATGGTTGTAGGTAATCGCGCTGGCGATCTGCTGCATCATCATCGTCTTGCCGGCCTTCGGCGGCGAGACGATCAGGGCGCGCTGGCCCTTGCCCTGCGGGGCCATCAGGTCGAGGATGCGGCCGGCGATGTCCTCGCTGGAACCGTCGCCGCGCTCGAGCTTGAAGCGCTTGCGCGGGAACAGGGGGGTCAGGTTCTCGAACAGCACCTTGCCCTTGCTGGCTTCCGGCGGCTCGCCGTTGATGGTGTCGACGACCGACAGCGCGAAGTAGCGCTCGCCATCCTTGGGCCAGCGGATGCGGCCGAGCAGATGGTCGCCGGTGCGCAGGTTGAAGCGGCGGATCTGGCTGGGCGAGATGTAGACGTCATCGGGGCCGGCGAGATAACTCGCCTCGGCCGCGCGCAGGAAGCCGTAGCCGTCGGGCAGGATCTCGAGCACGCCGTCAGCGACGACGCCCTCACCGTGGCGGGTCAGGACCTTGAGCAGGCCGAAGATCACGTCCTGCTTGCGCGCGCGGGCCACGCCTTCGATCGCCAGCTGGTCGGCGATGTCGAGCAGCTTGTGCGCCGGCATCTGCTTCAGATCGCTCAGCGTGTACTGCGGGAAGCCTTCCGGGATGTTCGGTGGCGGCAGGCGCTGGACGTGGTCGTTGCCGCCGTCCTGCGGCAGGCCGTCGTCGCGGCCACCGCCGCGCGGACGGTCGCGCCGGTTCTTGAAGCGGTCGCGGCGATTGTTGCCGCCCTGTTCGTTGTTGTTGTTGTTCTGGCCGCGGTGGTGGTTCTGCTGGCCGCCACCCTGCTGGCGCGGTTCGCCGCCCTGCTGGGCGTTGTGCTGGCCACCATTGGGCTGACCATTGCCGGGGCTGCCCGGGTTGCCGCGCTGGGCGTCGCCGTTGCCCTGGCCGGGCTCACCGCTCGCCCTGGGCGGGTCGGAGCGTGGCGTTTCGGGCTGGGGTGCGGCGTCCCGGGGCGGGGGTGCACTGACCGCCGGAGGCTTGGGCGCCGTGGCGTCGCGGGTCGCCAGCGGCAACTGCGACTGGCTGTCGGATGGTGCGGAATCGGCGGCCTTCTTGGCCACGCGCGGCTTGCGCACGCGCTTCACCGCGGTGTCGCCCTCGGGCGTGCCGGGATCGGAAGTATTGTCGGACAAGCGGAAAATCCTCGCTCGGTGCGAGCGCCCGGGACGGGCGGTGGCGGAAGATGGACGGTCTGGAGTGACGTCAGATGGGTGCGGCGGGCCGATGACACGCCGGAGCAGCGCAAACCTAGCACTGCGCCCGACCGGCGGCAAGCGGGCGCCGCACGGTCGGTTCAGTCGGCATCCCCGTTCCAGGGGCTGCCGACGCTTGGAGCGGGCTCAGAGGGACTTGTCGATCATCTGCGCCAGCTGCGGCTTGCCGACGGCGCCGATCTGGGTCGCCTGGACCTGGCCGTCCTTGAACAGCAGCAGCATCGGGATGGAGCGCACGTGATACTTCAGCGCGGTGGCCTGGTTCTGGTCCACGTCCACCTTCACCACCTTGGCGCGGCCGGCGTAATCGCCTGCCAGCTCGTCTAGCGCCGGGGCGATCATCTTGCAGGGGCCACACCAGGGCGCCCAGAAATCGACCAGCACCGGCACGTCGGACTGCAGCACGGTGGCTTCGAAATCTGAATCGCTGGCATGGATGACGGCTTCGGTCACGGGGGTCTCCGGTGGCTGGGCGCCCGCTTGAAGCAGCGGGGCCGGGATGGATGTAAAATGGGGAATCGCCGACCGGAATCAAGGTGGCGCTCCTGCGGGACGGCATAGCGTCCTGCGCCCAGGCAGTCTGCCGTCGCGACTGCCTCCCACGCAAGCACGCGGCGCCCTCCAGTCGGCGACGCCCGGACACCTTCCTACGCATGAGCGACAAGCCTCTTACCGACATCACCTTCTCGTCCTTCGACCTGCATCCGGCGTTGCTCGCCGGGCTGGAAGAGGCCGGGTTCACCCGCTGCACGCCGATCCAGGCGCTGACGCTGCCGCTGGCGCTCGCCGGCCGCGACGTCGCCGGCCAGGCCCAGACCGGCACCGGCAAGACCCTGGCGTTCCTGGTCGCCGTGATCAACCGCCTGCTGTCGAAGCCGGCGCTGGCCGACCGCAAGCCGGAAGACCCGCGCGCGCTGATCCTCGCGCCGACCCGCGAACTCGCCATCCAGATCCACAAGGACGCGGTGAAGTTCGGCAGCCACCTCGGCTTGAAGTTCGCCCTGGTCTACGGCGGCGTCGACTACGACAAGCAGCGCCAGATCCTGACCGAGGGCGCCGACGTCATCATCGCGACCCCTGGCCGCCTGATCGATTACGTCAAGCAGCACAAGGTCGTGAGCCTGCACGCCTGCGAGATCTGCGTGCTCGACGAAGCCGACCGCATGTTCGACCTCGGTTTCATCAAGGACATCCGCTTCCTGCTGCGGCGCATGCCGATCCGTACCGAGCGGCAGACGCTGCTGTTCTCGGCGACGCTGAGCCACCGCGTGCTCGAGCTCGCCTACGAGCACATGAACGAGCCGGAGAAGCTGGTCGTCGAGAGCGAGTTCATCACCAATGCCAAGGTCCGGCAGGTGATGTACTTCCCCGCCGACGACGAGAAGCTGCAGCTTCTGCTGGGCCTGCTCTCGCGCAGCGAGGGTGCGCGCACGATGGTGTTCGTCAATACCAAGGCCTTCATCGAGCGGGTCGCGCGGGCGCTGGAGAAGGCCGGCTACCGCGTCGGCGTGCTGTCTGGCGATGTGCCGCAGAAGAAGCGCGAGAGCCTGCTGAAGAAGTTCCAGGCCGGCCAGCTCGAACTTCTGGTGGCCACCGATGTCGCCGCCCGCGGCCTGCACATCGACGGTGTCAGCCATGTCTTCAACTACGACCTGCCGTTCGATGCCGAGGACTACGTGCACCGCATCGGCCGCACCGCGCGCCTGGGCGCCGAGGGCGACGCGATCAGCTTCGCCTGCGAGCGCTATGCGCAGAGCCTGCCGGAGATCGAGGCCTACATCGAACAGAAGATCCCGGTGGAGCCGGTCACCGCCGAACTGCTGACCGCCCTGCCGCGCAAGCCGCGCGAGGGCGTCGAGCTCGAGCCCGAGGACGGCGAGAGCATCGGCGAGATCTTCAAGGAAGTGCGCGAGGCCCGCGCGGTCGAGGATGCCAAGCGTGGTGGTGGTCGCAGTGCTGGCGGCGGCCGCGGTGCCGGTGGCGGCCGCAGTGGTCCCGGCGCTCGCGCGTCCGGCAGCGAGGGCCGCGGCGAGCGCGGTCCGCGCAAGCCGCGTCGCCGGCCTGAAGACACCGCAGCCGAGGCTGCGCCCGCCGCGCCCGCCGCAGCGGCCCCCGTCATCGATGCGGCGGCTGCAGTCGCCCAGGCGACGCCGGACGAATCGCGTCCGCCGCGCAAGCCGCGCCGCCGGCGTGGCGGCAAGAAGGTCGAGGGTGCACCCGCGCCGCAGTCCGGTGTGGCCGCAGCTGCCGAAGCGCCGGCGAAGCCGCGTGGCGATGCCGGCAAGGGCCCGCGTGAAGTGCGCCCGACCCAGCGGCCGGCGGCCAGCACGCCGAAGGCCGACACGGCGCCGTCGCTGCTCAGCCGCATCGGTCGCGGCCTGCGTCGCCTGGTCTCGGGTGGCGACACGCGCTGATCCAGCCTCGCCTCGCGTCCCGAAAAGCCCCGCTCCGGCGGGGCTTTTCCGTGCGGGGGTTCGGCGCGGGTCGCCGGCCGGAGTTGCAACGCGCGCCGGTGACGTCCCGATGGCGCGCCCGGCAGTCGGCACCCGCACGCAGGCCGTGGCCGCGCCTGCGGCCCTTGCAGCGGCCGCGTGCCGCAGCGGCGGCGGCCGTGGCAGTCAAGGACCGGCGCCGCGGGGGCGCCGGCGCGATGCGCGGACTTCTCGACACCGCTTGCTGCTCTCGCATGGAGCGCAACGCAGCACCCGAAGGCGCTGGTGCGTGGGGCGTGGTCGAGCCTGCTCGCCCGCACCCGCCCGGCGGTGCGCGTCGCAGCCTGGCCGGCGCGTGCGCGGCATGACATCTCCATGCACGGTTTCCCTGCGATACTTCGGCGCATGAGCGTTCTGCGATTCGACAATGTCAGCAAGCAGTATTCCGGCGGCCACGTGGCGCTGTCGGAGGTGAGTTTCGAAGTGGCGGCCGGCGAGATGATCTTCGTCACCGGGCATTCCGGCGCGGGCAAGAGCACGCTGCTCAAACTCATCCATCTGGCCGAGCGGCCCAGCCGCGGCGCGGTGATGTTCGGCGAGCGCAACCTGCTCAAGGTCCGCGGCCGCCGGGTCGCCCTGCATCGCCGCGAAATCGGCGTGGTGTTCCAGGACCATCGCCTGCTGGCCGACCGCACGGTGTTCGACAACATCGCCCTGCCGCTGATCCTGCGCGGCATGCGTCGACCGGAGATCGGCAAGCGCGTGCGCAGCGTGCTCGAGCGTCTGGCGCTCGGCGCCCGCGAGCGCGCACTGCCCACCCAGCTGTCGGCCGGCGAGCAGCAGCGCATCGGCATCGCCCGCGCGATCGTCGGCGAACCGCGGCTGCTGGTCGCCGACGAGCCCACCGGCAACCTCGATCCCACCCTCTCGGCGGAGATCATGGCGTTGTTCGCCGAGCTGCCCGAGCGCGGCACCAGCGTGTTGATCGCCAGCCATGATCTCGGCCTGGTCAAGCGCATGAAGAAGCGCACCCTGGTCCTCGACCACGGCACGCTCGCCGACGACATCTCGCCGGAGGATCTCGCCGATGCCTGAGGCGCCCCGCAACCAGCCTGCGCGCAGCGGCAGCTCTCCGGTCGGAACCTGGTTCGACCATCATCTCTACAGCGTGCTCGCCAGCCTCGGCCGGCTTTTCAGGAAGCCATGGTCGGCGGCGCTGACGATCGGCGTCATGGCGGTGGCCCTGGCGCTGCCGCTCGGCCTGTGGCTGGTGCTCGACAACGTCGGCCGCCTTGGCGGCAGCATCGATGCCTCGCGCGAGATCAGCGTGTTCCTCAAGCAGGACGTCGACGATGCGCGCGCGCAGGCGCTGGCCGATGAGCTTCGCGGGCGCGGCGACATCGGCAGCGTCGTGCATCGCTCGCCGGACGAGGGGCTGGCCGAACTGCGCGAGCGCGGCGAGTTCGGCGACACCATCGACGTGCTGGGGGAGAATCCGCTGCCGCACGTGCTGATCGTGACCCCCGGCGGCGACGAGATGCTGCTGGCGGGCGCCCTGCGCGCGATGCCCGAGATTGAGCTCGTCCAGCACGATGCCCAATGGCGCGAGCGGCTCGACGGCTGGCTGCGCTTCGGTGGCCGCGTGGTCTGGGTGCTCGCGGTCCTGCTCGGCATCGGCGCCCTGCTGGTGGTCGGCAACACCGTGCGGCTCGATATCCAGTCGCGACGCGAGGAGCTCGGCGTGCTGCAGCTGCTCGGTGCCACCGATGGTTTCATCCGCCGGCCGTTCCTCTATCTGGGCGCCTGGTACGGCCTGGCAGCCGGCGCGGTCGCGCTGGGCCTGCTGGCGCTCGCCGGGCGCGCACTGCAGCCGCCACTAGCCGAACTCGCCGCCAGCTATGGTGCAACGTTCGCCCTGCGTGGCTTCGGGCCCCTGGGCGTACTGGCGGTGCTGGGCGGCGCGGCGTTGCTGGGCTGGCTGGGCGGCGGCATCGTCACCGGGCACTTCCTGCGCCAGACGCGACCCACCGAGACCTGATGCATGGAAGACCTCCGCCACCTCGGCGGCGACACGCCCCGGGTGATGGTCGCCGACGGCTCACTGCTGGTGCGCCGGCTGATCGGCGACGTGCTGCGACAGTCGCTGCCCGGCGTGGAGATCGTCGACTGCGCCAGCCTTGCCGATGCGACGCAGGCCCTGGCTGCCGCGCCGGTCGATCTGGTCAGCACCGCGCTGTCGCTGCCTGACGGTGACGGCCTGCAGCTGGCACGCAATGTCCGCGAGTCCACCGGCCAGCGCTACGTGCCGGTGATCGTGGTGTCGGCCGACGCCCAGGCCCACCTCGAAGCGCGGCGGTTTACCGACGATGTCACCGACCATTTCGACAAGGCGCTGGGCCATCGCGCACTGGCCGAGTTCATCCGCGGCTACGTGCAGCCGGCGCCGATTCCCGACGCGCACGTGCTCTATGTCGAGGACAGCCGCACGGTGGCGCTCGCGACGCGGCGCATGCTCGAGGCCCAGCAGATGCGCGTCACCCATGTGCTCAGCGCCGAGGATGCGCTGGCGTATCTGGAGGCCTATCGCGACGGCCCCGCTGCACCCGGCGCGGACCTCGTGCTCACCGACGTCTATCTCAAGGGCGAGCTCAGCGGCCACGACCTGTTGCGCGCGGTTCGGCGTGACTTCGGCTACGGCAAGCGCCAGCTGCCGGTGCTGGTGATGACCGGCGACGGCAACCACGACAACCAGGTCGCGCTGCTGCGTGCCGGTGCCAACGACCTGGTGGTCAAGCCGGCCGAAGAACGGGTGCTGGCGACCAAGGCCCTGTTCCAGCTGCGCCTGTCGGCAATGCGGGACTGAGGGCGCGCTACCCTGTCGCGCCCACAGGCCTTCAACCGGACATGTCCGACATCAGACTCGAACCGTCGTGGAAAGCGCATGTCGGGGAGTGGCTGCGCCGCGACGACATGCAGGCCCTGTCGGCGTTCCTGCGCGCGCGCAGGGCCGCCGGGGCCCGGATCTTTCCGCCGGGGCCGGAGATCTTCGCCGCGTTCGATGCCACGCCGTTCGACGCGGTGAAGGTCGTGATCCTCGGCCAGGATCCCTACCACGGCGCCGGCCAGGCCCATGGCCTGTGTTTCTCGGTGCGGCCGGACGTGCGGGTGCCGCCGTCGCTGCTCAACATCTACAAGGAGATCGAACGCGATCTGGGCCTGGCGCGGCCCGATCACGGTTGGCTGATGCCCTGGGCGCAGCGCGGCGTGCTGCTGCTCAACGCCGTGCTGACGGTGGAGGAGGGCCGGCCCGGCGTGCATCAGGGCAAGGGCTGGGAAGGCTTCACCGACCACGTCGTCGACGTGCTCAACCGCGAGCGCGAGGATCTGGTGTTCCTCTTGTGGGGCAGCTACGCGCAGGCCAAGGGCAAGGTCATCGACACCCGTCGCCATTGCGTCCTGCGCACCACGCATCCATCGCCGTTGTCGGCGCACCGGGGTTTTCTGGGCAGCGGGCACTTCTCCAGGACCAACAACTTCCTGCGCAAGCGCGGCATCGCGCCGATCGACTGGTCGCTGCCGCGCCGCGAGGAGCTCGCTGCGTGATCCGCTCGGTCGAAGCCACGCGTTACGTCACACCGCTGCGCGAGGGCGGCTCGCTGCCGGCGGTTGTCGAAGCCGACGACGACGGCATGTACGTGATGAAGTTCCGCGGCGCCGGGCAGGGGGCGAAGGCCCTGGTGGCCGAGCTGATCGGCGGCGAGTTCGCCCGCCTGCTGGGTCTGCCCATCCCGGAGATCGTCTTCATCGATCTGGATCCGGACATGGCCGCCACCGAGCCTGATCCGGAAATCCAGCATCTGATCCGCGCGAGCGCAGGCTGCAACCTGGCCCTGGACTACCTGCCCGGTTCGATCAATTTCGATCCCGGGGTGGACCGGCCCGATGCCGATCTGGCGTCGCGGATCGTCTGGTTCGATGCCTTCATCTGCAACGTGGACCGCACTGCGCGCAACACCAATCTGCTGGTCTGGCACCAGCGCCTGACGCTGATCGACCACGGCGCGGCCTTGTATTTCCACCACGACTGGGACAGCGCGGCCCGCATCGCGACCGGGCCCTTCGCGCGCATCGCCGACCATGTGCTGTTGCCCTTCGCAAGCGCGCTCGACGTCGCCGATGCGGCGCTGTCCGCGCGCATCAGCGAGGCCGACATCCGCCGCATCGTCGCGCTGGTGCCCGACGAGTGGCTCGCGGCAGAGCCGCGCTTCGCCGATGCGAACGCGCATCGCGAGGCCTACGTCGAATTCTTCTGCACGCGCCTGGCGCACCGGTCCGTCTTCGTCGGGGAGGCGCAGCGTGCGCATGCAGCGGGTCTATGACTACGCGGTGATCCGGGTGGTGCCACGGGTCGAACGCGAGGAATTCATCAACGCGGGCGTGATCGTGTCCTGCCAGGGCGCGCGCACGCTCGCGGCCGCGGTCGCGCTGGATCCCTCGCGCCTGCATGCGCTGGATCCACATGCCGACATCGCCACGCTGCAGCGGCATCTCGACGCGATCGTGCGCATCTGCCGCGGCGATCCCGATGGCGGGCCGATCGCGGCGCTGCCGGCGCGCGCGCGCTTCCACTGGCTCACCGCGCGGCGCAGCTCGATGATCCAGGTCTCGCCGGTGCACACCGGCCGCACCGACGATCCCGATGGGCTGTGCGCGCGCCTGATGGCGCGCATGGTGCTGCCGCCCGGGCCGATACGCGGCGCATAAAAAAACCCGGCAGCGTGGGGGCTGCCGGGTCGGCTACGGGCGAGGGAGGGATCGCCCGGAGTTCATTGCGCGGAGCCGAGAACTCCGCGGCGCACTCAGCGCCGGGTGGTCTTCGCGGTGCTCTTGGCGACCTTCTCGGCCTCGGCGCGGACATCGGCCGTCGAGGCCTCGACCTGGGACTTCGCGAGCTGGGCGATGGATTCGTGCGTCCTCACCGTGTGGCCCACCACTTCCTGCGAAGCATTGACGAACCGCTCGGTGTTCTCGCGGGCGACCTGCGCACCCTTCGGGAGCAGCGCTTTCAGGCCGTCCATGTCGCGGATGTCGAGGGCTTCGTTGGCAAGGGCGAACGTGGCGTTGGCGTTCTCGGCAAAGGCCGTCAGCTGCAGGCCGATGATCTTCTGGAAGTTATCCAGCGCCAGGTGATTGATCTGGGAGGCGGCATCGGTGAACTGGCGCGACGCGGCGGCGAACTGCTCGTTGAACTGGTAGGACATGGCGGTTACCTGCGTGGCCGGCGATCTGCCGGATTTGTGCGATGCAGCATAACGCGCTCTTGCTGCACCGCAACATCGGCCCGACGAACGGTCTTCATGTATTCAGTTTCAGTGCGAAATCAACGATTTGCGGCCGCGTCTGCGCAGTCCATCGGATGCTCAGGGGCCGGTATAGCGGCAGCCCGAAGTACAGGTTTCACGGATCACGATCGCGCTCAGCGCCGGAAGGGTCGGCTTGAGCCGCTCCCAGATCCAGATCGCCAACCGCTCGCTGGTCGGGTTCTCGAGTCCGTCGATGTCGTTGAGATAGTGATGGTCGAGCTGGTCGTAGAGCGGCCGGAAGGCGGCTTTCAGATCGCCGAAATCCATGATCCAGCCGGTCTCGGGGCCAGGCTCGCCGGACACGTGGACCTCGACCTGGAACGAATGCCCGTGCAGACGCGCGCACTTGTGTCCCGGCGGCACGTTGGGCAGCCGGTGCGCCGCCTCGAGGGTGAAAACCTTGAAGATGTCCATGCGGCATTCTCGGGCGTGGCCGGCGCCGGGGCAATGACAACATCGGCTCGCAAGCGCCCAGCGGCATCGTCGGGCTGCGGGCCAGCCGTCCGGTCCGTCCCGCCCACGCTTCGCGGGCGGGCGGCTCACCCTCGCGAGCCAGGCGGATGTTCCGTTCCGCGGCCCTGAACCGTTGCAGTGGGGTCGGGCGTCATCGCGCCAGCGCGCCCATGCGCGTCGAGGGGCATGCCGGCGCAGCAGGATCGGACGGGGTTTCCTCTCGGCGCGGCCTGCCTCCGTGTACGCGCAGCCCCTCGCGGCGATGCGGGGCCGCGGGTTTCGCACACGTGGCCGCCCGGGAGCCATGCATAGAATGCCGGCATGCAACGACGTGCGCGCTTCCGCTGGGCCTGGTGGTTGCTGGCCTATGCCAGCCTGGGCCTGGCGATTGCGGGCGTGTTCGTGCCCGGCCTGCCGACCACGGTCTTCGTGTTGATCGCGGCCTGGGCCGCGGCGCGCGGATCGGAACGGCTGCGGCGGCGGCTGCTCGCGGACCCGCGCTTCGGTCCGGTCATCCGCGACTGGCAGGCGCATGGCGCGGTCACCCGTCGCGCCAAATGGCTCGCGACCGGGGCGATGACCGGCTGCGGCCTGGTGCTGGTCGGACTGATGCTGTGGATCCCCGCGCATCGCTGGTGGATGACCGCGCTGCCGATCGCCTGCATGGTCGCCGTCGGGTGCTGGCTGTGGCTGCGACCGGAGCCGCCGCCGGGGTGAAGCGCTCAGCGCGCGCCGGTCTGGGCTTCGTACTGCTCGAGGAAGCCGTCGAGCGGAGAGTAGAGCAGGTCACCGGCCAGGCGCCGCGGTGGTTCGTAGGAAAAGTCGAACGAGAAAGTGCCGCTGGGCTCGATCGTCAGCAGCGTGCTCGACCAGGCGCCGCGATCGTCGCGCATGGCCTCGCGCAGCGCGACCAGCGCGTCCTTGGCGGCGCGCGAGAGCCGGAAATCCACGTCCTCCAGTGGCTCGCCCGGCGCTGCGGCGATCGCCGATGTCTGCGAGCTGATGCGCTTGCCGCCTTCGGTGTCGATCTCGGCGTGCAGTCCGATGCGCTTCCACTCCCGGTTGCCCCATTCGCCGTCCATGACATCGGTGACGCAGGCGGCGACTTCACGCACGACCTGTTGCTGGGCTTGCTGGATGGCGACGGCGTCGATCATGGAGGTGGGGGCCGGACAGGAGATCAGTGGATGTTATCGAATTCGAATTCCACCCATTTGCCGCCTTCCTGGCGGTAGGCCGCGATGAAGCTGTCGGGTCGGTTGCTGGTGTTGCCGGCGTCGTAGCCCGGTTCGACCCGCATCTGGATGTCCAGGTCGGGGGACTCGCGCTTGAGCGCGCGGATCTGGCCCTCGAACTGATGACCATAGGCGCCGGTGTTGAGGTTCTTGGTCCCGTCGGCCAGCGGTTTGCCGTTGCCGGGCACGACGTTGAGCCGGTTGGTCGGGCCTGCGAACGAATCGGCGATCAGATGGAAGCCGACATCGGTGGCGTAGCCCTCGTTGCCGATCGCGCGCTGCAGCGCGGGATCGTTGCGGCCCGCTGCCTCGAGCGACACGCTGCCTTCGGCCTTGATCACGCGGCCGGCATCGTCGGTAGTCCAGCGGTAGTTGCCGAACTCGTAGACGGTATCGGGCCGGGCGGCGTTGGCGGCGCGGTTGAAGTCGTCCATCGACTCGAACGCCAGCACCGGGCGCCCGCCGATGCTGCGATCGGTGCGGGCACTGGCGAGGATGTCGGCAAGCGCGGCGTCGTCGGCGCCGCGCGCGGCGCTGGTGCGGCCCGCGTCGCCGGCGGCCTCCACGCGGTCGGCCGCGCGCGCGGCATCCGCCACGTCGTCGGCCTTGGCGACCTTGTCGACGCCCTTCGTGCCGGCCACGGTAAGCAGCAGTTCGGCCGCGCCGCGGCCGATCGCCTCGCCATGGTTGCCGGCCTGCCAGTCGGCGACGATGGGCTCGACCACGGCGTCGACCAGGAGGCCGGGGTTGCGCGCGATGGTCGAAGCGACCTCGGCGGCCGCCTCCATGCGGTGCCCGCCGCGCGCGGCCGACGGCAGCCAGTCCGGCGCGTCGAGCGTCTCCCCGCTGACGTGTTCGTAGAGTCCGGTGACGCCATCCACCGCCCAGCCGGCAGGGCCGAGGTCGTAGCTGGCCTTCAGTGCGTCGCCGCCGAGGGCGAGGACGCCCCCGCCGGTTTCCCAGAGCACCTCGCCCGCGCCCTTGAAGACACCGCCAACCTGCGAGGCGGCGTTGCCCAGTCCTTCGAGAATGCCCATCCTTCGGTCCTGTCGGCGCGGTGCGGAAAGTCTGGAAGTGCCGGCCGGGCCGGACAATCTGGGGTCGACCCTTGGTCCGGCCGCCAGCGGGCAGTGGTCCGCGGGCGGCGATGGTGTTGCCCGCATCCCGACGCGGCTACACTTCCGCGCATGCACATCCGCCTCCTGCCGCTCCTCGCCGCCACCGTGTTGTTGTCCGCCTGCGGCAACAAGGCCGATCTCCTGCAGCCGCGCGAGGTGCCGCCGGAAGACCGCGGGCGCTACATCTTCAAGTCGTCGATTCCGACCCGCGAACAGCTCGAGGCCGAAGAAGCCGCGGCCTGGGACGAGGACGATGCCGAGGACGCGACGACGGACCAGGTCGAAGAAGTCGAGCTCAAGGTCGA
>Ga0233369_1000289_pt1 | contig 23384 bp, 24 predicted proteins | sample ElkDunMinimDraft_26_FD_191537 | JGI IMG/M metagenome (GOLD analysis project Ga0233369, IMG submission 191537) | Fecal eukaryotic communites from dung pellets of Tule Elk in California, USA - Elk Dung D16 | ecosystem: Host-associated > Mammals > Digestive system > Large intestine > Fecal | place... | reverse complement strand
GCCGTCAAGAAGACGGCCGCCAAGAAGACGGCCGCCGCGGCGCCGGCGGCGAAGAAGAGCGCCGCCGCGAAGAAGGGCGCAAAAACGGCGGCAGCCAACGGGGCGGCGTCGACCACGCGGGGCGCCGCGCCCAAGGCGCCGGCGAAGTCCTCGGCGCGCAAGTCGCAGGCCGGCACGACCGGTACCCGCGCAGGAACGGGCGGACGTGCGGATGCGTCGGCAGCAAGGGAGGCGGCATCGAAGCGCGCATCTTCAGCAGCGCCTGTGGCGAAGAAGACGGACGCAGCCACCGACGGGACGTCGAGCGCGCCTGCGCGGGCAGGGAAGGCCCGGTCCGCGAGCGCCATTACCCCGGAGAAGGCGCTTCGCAACACCCGAAAGCTGCTCGAGGCGCGACAGGCCGAGGCCCATTCGGCAAAGCCGTGGGAGACGCTGGGCGCCGATGGCGCAGTGGAGGCGGCGCCGGGATTCCAGTCGCCGCGGGCCCGGGCGAAGGCCCTCGATCTGCATGCAGCCGAAATCCGTCAGGCGCCGATCCAGGGCAGCATCAGCACGCGCGGTCGCAAGAGCCAGGGCAAACGCGACAACCGCAACAGCAACGACAACGGCTGAGGCGTCTTTCCTGCGCGCAGCGCCTAGGCGACTGCGCGCAGGGCGAGGTCTTCCCCATCCGGGTAGGCTTCGCGCAGCCGCTGGAGAATGAAATTGTCCAGCTGCTCGAACTCGCTCGAAGTGGTCTGCCCGAGCAGGGTCAGTTCGTACAGGCGCTCGAGGGCTTCGCGCAGATCGGTGCGACGCATATCCATGATTCTTTGATCTTCCCGGAAGTCCCGGGAGACATGCACAGGCCGTGCCAACCCTGGAGACCAGACCAGGGCCCCCGCGCGCCGGAGTCCGGACCGGTGGTGCGGGTTCTTGACGCACTGCGTCAGGTGCAGCCCCGGAAGGCGGGCCGGGACGTGGGCGCATCATGCTAATTTGGGTCAGAAAATTCCGATATTTGCGTGGGAGATTCAGCCGATGTCGTCATCAGCCATCCACCATGACCCCGACAGACGCTTGTTCGAAACCGTGGTCGACGGCCATGTCGCGCATCTGGAGTATCGCGAGGATGCCGGCGTGCTGACCATCTTGCATACCATCGTTCCACCGCAGATCGGCGGCCGTGGGCTTGGGGCCGGGCTGGTCGACGCGGCGCTGGCATATGCATCCTCGCTGGGGCTGCGGATTGCGTCCGAATGCGCCTACGCGACCCACCGTATCGCCGCACTGGGGACTGGGGAAAGTGGCGGGCAGGACCCCTAGAAACCTCCCCTTGCGCATTCACCCATCCCCCGGCAATTGCGGTATCTTTCGCGAACTGTTCAAGGCGGGATCACGTTAAATCGTGGCTCCGATGCGGTTGATCCAATGTTCGTGATCCGGTTCGCCGGTCAGGACGATCCGCTTCCATCGCTTCGCGTTACCCCTTGCTCGACAGTCGCGGCATCCAGACCCAAGTGTCCATGGGTGCCGTGTTCCCAATAAACGCTGCTTCAAGGAGTAACAACATGTCGGATCGTCAGACGGGTACCGTCAAGTGGTTCAACGACGCCAAGGGCTTCGGCTTCATCACCCCGGAAAGCGGACAGGACCTGTTCGTCCATTTCCGTTCGATCCAGGGCACCGGCTTCAAGTCGCTGCAGGAAGGCCAGAAGGTGAGCTTCAAGGTCGTCCAGGGCCAGAAGGGCCTGCAGGCTGACGAAGTGCAGGCCGTCTAAGCGTCCCGCCTTCCGCGTCACCGAGCCCCGGACGGAAACGTCCGGGGCTTTTTCATGTGCCCGGACCGGCCATTCCCATCACGGGAATCCCACGACAGCCAAGTTAGTTTTTCGTTCTGTACCGTCCTCTGGATCTCCCATGCGCGCACCGGGCCGCTCACTGTTCTGCCTCACATTGCTTGCCCTCGCACTCTCCGCCTGTCAGCGCGACACGGCCGCACCTGCACAGCCGGCTTCGGGCGGTGACCAGCCATCGGCGGATGGAGTGCAGCCGCTTGCGGAGACGCCGGGCGAGTTGCAGGACGTTGTCGAGATGGACTCCAGTTTCATCATCGGTATCAGCTATCCGCCCGAGGCGAACAAGTACCCGGGTCTGGCCGCGGTGCTGCATGCGTACGCGCAGGCGGCGCGCGAGGAACTGATGGAGGCTGTCGGCGGCGCGACCCTGCAGCCGGGCACGATGTACGACCTGTCGCTCAGTTTCACCACGCTGCTCGACACCCCCGACATGCTCGCCATCGCAGCCGATGGCAGCAGCTACACCGGCGGCGCGCACGACAATCCCCTGATCGAACGGTTCGTCTGGCTGGTGCCCGAGCAGAAACTGCTCACCGCCGAAGAGCTCGTGCCGGGCGAGGAGGATTGGCGCGTCATCTCCGCCTACGTGCGCGAGCAGCTGCATGCTGCGCTCTCCCAGCGCATCGATGCCGACGAACTGCCGCCCGACGAGCGCAGCCGGCTGATGCGCTCGGCCGGCAAGATGATCGATGAGGGCTCCGCCCCGGATGTCGCGAACTACCAGCAGTTCGAGCCGGTGCCTGGCCCCGGCGGCAAGCTCTCGGGCCTGCGTTTCGTGTTTCCGCCCTACCAGGTGGGCCCGTACTCCGATGGGGTGCAGACCGTCGAAGTCCCCGCTGCGGTCCTGCTGCCGCACGTGGCGCCGGCCTATCGCGGGCTGTTCGCCCAGAGCTGAAGTCAGCGCGTGGGCGCCCCCAGTGTCGCGCCGATCTCGGCGTCGATTTTCAGGGTCGCGAGTGCATCGGCCCGGGTCGTTCCGCGGGTAAGTATCGCCAGCGGCAGGCCGGCCTTGGCGGCCATCGTCGCGAAGCGGAAACCCGAATAGACCATCAGCGACGAGCCGACCACGAGCATCGCGTCGCTCGCATCAAGCGATGCCTGGGCCTCGGATACGCGGGCGCGCGGCACGTTTTCGCCGAAGAACACCACGTCGGGTTTCAGCAGGCCGCCGCAGGCCAGGCAATGCGGTGGCACGAAGGCGGCCTCGGCATCGCGGTCGATGTCGGCGTCGCCATCCGGGGCCATGGCCGCAGCGCCCGGCTGCCAGCCGGGATTGTCGGCCAGCAGTCGCGGCTGCAGGTCGGCGCGGGGCTGTCGCTGCCCGCAGCCAAGGCAGGTCACCTGGTCGAGACGGCCATGCAGGTCGATGACCCGCTGGCTGCCTGCGCGCTGGTGCAGGCCGTCGACATTCTGGGTGAGCAGGGCGCTGAGGTGTCCGTCGCGCTCGAGCGCCGCGAGGGCCTGGTGGGCTTCGTTGGGACGCGCCGCCGAGAATTTCGGCCAGCCGACGACACTGCGCGCCCAGTAGCGCCGGTAGATCGCCGGGTCACCGGTGAAGGCCTGCCACGTCACCGGCGCCGCGCGCTTCCACGCCCCGCTGGCGTCCCGGTAGTCGGGGATGCCCGAGCCCGTGCTGATGCCGGCGCCCGTCAGCACGAAGATCCGTTGAAACCCGGACAGCCAGTCGCGGAGTTGAGTGGATGCGTCGTTGGTCTCGAGGGCGTTCGCGGACATGCGTCATGCTACCGCGCCGTCGGCGGTGAGCAGGCGTTGCCTGCAACGCAGGCGCCCATGCATCGGAGCCGCCGTGCGCCGCTACACCGCAGGGCAGTCGGGCGCGCCGGATCCCCGTGCCGGTGGACAAAGAAACGCCCGGCGCGGGGCCGGGCGTTTCGGGTCACGCAGTACGCGTTGGCTCAGTTCGTCGCGACCTTCGGATCGGGCGCGAGGCCGCGCTTGATCAGCAGGGGCTCGATCTTCGGCTCGTGACCGGTGAAGTCGACGAACAGCTGCTTGGCATCCTTGCTGCCGCCACGCGAGAGCAGGGTGCTGCGCAGCCGGTCACCGTTCGCACGGGTCAGGCCGCCGTTCTGCTCGATCCACTGCACGGTATTCGCATCCAGAACTTCGGACCAGATGTAGGCGTAATAGCCGGCCGCATAGCCGCCATTGATGTGGTTGAAGTACGTCGTGCGGTAACGCGGCGGTACCGGCGCGTAATCCAGACCGGCGGCCTTGAGCGCGGCGGCCTCGGTCGCCAGGACCTGGTCGCCGGACGGCAGCTGGTCGGCCGGCAGCTGGTGCAGGTACTGGTCGAGCATCGCGGCGCCCAGGTACTCGGTGGTCGCGAAGCCCTGGTTGAACTTCGCCGCCGCCTGCACGCGTCCGATCAGCTCGGCCGGCATCGGCGCGCCGGTCTGGTAGTGCTTGGCGTAGTTGGCGAGGATCTCCGGCCAGTCGGCCCACATCTCGTTGACCTGCGAGGGGAACTCGACGAAGTCGCGCGGCACGCTCGTGCCGCTGAAGAAGGGGTACTTCACGTCCGAGAACATGCCGTGCAGGGAGTGGCCGAACTCGTGGAACATCGTGGTCACTTCGTCCCAGGTCAGCAGCGTCGGCTGGCCACCCTGCGGCTTGGGGATGTTCTGGTGGTTGGCCGTGACTGTCAGCGTGCCGTCGAGCTCCGACTGCGAGACGTACGAGTTCATCCAGGCGCCGCCGCGCTTCGATGCACGCGCGTAGGGGTCGAAGATGAAGATCGCCAGCTGGCTGCCGTCTTCATTGAAGACGTCGTAGGTCCAGGTGTCGGGGTGGTACTTCGGCAGGTCGGTGCGTTCCTTGAAGCTCAGGCCGTAGAACTTGTTCGCGGCGAAGAACACGCCGTTCTCCAGCACGTTCTTCATCTCGAAGTACGGCTTGATCTGCGCGTCGTCGAAGCTGTACTTGTCCTGGCGCACCTTCTCCGAATAGTAGGCCCAGTCCCAGGGCTCGAGCTGGAAGCTCGGCTCGCCCTTGGCGGCCTGCTCGCGGTCGATCATCGCCTGCAGTTCGGCGGCTTCGAGCTTCGCATTGGCGACCGCTGCCGGTGCCAGCTGGCCGAGCATGTCGTTGACTGCCTGGACGGTGCCGGCAGTGGAATCCTCGAGGATGAAGGCAGCCTGGTTGGGATAGCCCATCAGGTTCGCGCGCTCGGCGCGCAGCTTGAGGATCTGGGCGATGACCCCGGTGTTGTCGTACTGGTTGCCACGACCGCCGCGGTTGACCGACGCGGTGTGGATGCGCTCGCGCAGTGCGCGGTTGTTGACCTGCGGCAGCACCGGCTGGCCGGTCGTGTTGAGCAGGGTGATGACGTACTTGCCCTCGTGGCCACGGGCCTTCGCTTCAGCTGCGGCTGCGGCGATCTGCGCATCGCTCAGGCCGTCGAGTTCCTCGAGCGTGTCGACGACCACGGCCGAATCGTTGACTTCGGCGAGCACGTTCTGGCTGAAGGTGGTGCCCAGCTTCGCCGACTCGGCGTTGATGCGGCGCATCTCGTTCTTCTGGGCCTCCGTCAGGTTCGCGCCGGCGCGCACGAACATGGTGTGGTAACGCTCGACCAGGCGCTTGCCTTCGGCGTCAAGACCCAGCGAATCGACATTCTTGTGGAGCGTGTCGACACGCGCGAACAGCTTGGGATTGAGCATGACCGCGTCGCGGTGCGCGGCGAACTTGGGCGCGTACTCCGCGTCGATCTTCTTGCGCGTGTCGTTCGTATCGGTGCCGTTGAGGCTGCCGAAGATCCCCCGGGCGCGCGACAGCAGTTCGCCCGCCTGCTCCAGCGCGATGATGGTGTTCTCGAACGTCGGCGCCTCGGGATTGCCGGTGATCGCCTCCACTTCGCGGAGGTGCGCGGCCATGCCGGCGTCGAACGCCGGTGCGAAATGCGCATCCTGGATCTTGTCGAAATGCGGGTAGCGCAGGTCGAGCGTGCTCTGTACGAACAGCGGGTTGTCGGCCGGCTGCTGGGCACTCGTTGTGGACGGGGCGTTGGCGGTGCCGGTGGCCTGTGCGAACACGGGCAGCGCGGACACGGCAAGGGCGGCGCACAGGGCGGCGGCAAGCGGGTGCTTCAGCAAGGAGACTCTCCGGTGACAGGACTCCCTAGGCTAGTCCATCCGGGGCCCCGCCGACCCGTGCCGGAAGTCGGGCCTGTCGATTGACCACCAATCAATGACTTGCGAGACGAATGCGAGGGTCTCGCCAGGGCTTCATGCATTCGCGATTGCAGGGGCGGCAGACTGCCGGCCCCGATCAGGACAAGCCGATGACCAGCGCGTTCGATTTCGAAGCCGTTTCCCTCGATGGCACCCTGCAGCCGTTGTCGGACTACGCCGAACGCGTGCTGCTGATCGTCAACGTCGCTTCGCGATGCGGCTTCACACCGCAATATGCCGGCCTGCAGGCGCTGTGGCGCGACTATCGTGACCGCGGACTCGTGGTGCTGGGGTTTCCCTGCGACCAGTTCGGCCATCAGGAGCCGGGCAGCCCGGAGGATATCCGCGACTTCTGTGCACTCAACTACGCGGTCGACTTTCCGATGTTCGCCAAGGTCGATGTCAACGGCGCGGATGCGCATCCGCTGTGGGCCTGGCTGCAGGCGCAGAAGCGCGGCGTGCTGGGCACGCGCGGGATCAAGTGGAATTTCACCAAGTTCCTGGTAGGCCGCGATGGCCAGGTGGTCGGACGCTACGCACCTGCCGTCAGGCCGGAGACACTGCGCCGCCCGATCGAGGCGGCGCTGGGCTGAAACGATCGCCCGGCGGCGACGTCCTCAGCGGACGATCGTCACCGGAATCGTGGTCTGGGCGATGACCTTGCTCGAGACCGAGCCCAGCAGCACGCCGCTTACGGCGCCGCGGCCGTGCGAGCCCATCACCAGCAGGTCCACCTTGCGCTTGGCCGCCACTGCCAGGATGGTCTCGGCGATGTCGCCGACCGCGCGGATTTCCTCGACGGTCACCTGCGAACGGCCGACTGCCTTGCGCGCCGCCTTGAAGGCGTGCTCGTGATTGTCGGCGTGGTAGCTCTCCACCGCTTCCTTGCCGATGCGACGTTCCACGCCCGGGAACACCGGGGCGTCCACGTGAAGCACGGCGATGCTCGCGGTGGCCGTCTGCTTGGCGAGCTTGAGTGCGAACTTGAGGGCGCGCGAACTGATGTCGCTGCCATCGACGGTAACCAGGATCTTCATGCGCCCCTCCAGTGGATGTCCTGCGAAGTGTACTGCCGCGGACGGCTTACTTCTCCACGAACGCGCGCTCGAACACGTACTGGCCGGGTGTGCCGATGCGCGGGGCGGCCTCGAAACCACGCGCATCCAGCAGGCGGCGGAAGTCGGCGAGCATCTGAGGACTGCCGCAGATCATCGCCCGGTCGTGCTCGGGATCCAGCGGCGGCAGGCCGAGGTCCGACGCGATCCGCCCACTCTCGAGCAGGTCGGTCAGGCGCCCGCGGTGGTCGCGACCTTCGAAGGTGAAGGCTTCGCGGCTCACCGCCGGGTAATACAGCAGCTGCCTGCTCATCTGTTCGCCGAGGAACTCGTGCTGCGGCAGCTCGCGGACGATGTAGTCGCGGTAGGCCAGATCCTGGGCGGTACGCACCCCGTGGGTGACGATGACCTTGTCGAAGCGCTCGTAGGTCTCGGGATCCTTGATGATCGACAGCCACGGCGCAAAGCCCGTACCGGTGCCCAGAAGATAGAGGTTGCGGCCCGGGTGCAGGTCGTGGATCAGCAGCGTGCCGGTGGGCTTGCGGCCGACCAGCACCCGGTCACCCGGCTTGATGTGCTGCAGGCGCGAGGTCAGCGGGCCGTTGTCGACCTTGATGCTGAAGAACTCGAGCTGCTCTTCCCAGTTCGCGCTGGCGATCGAGTACGCGCGCAGGATGGGCCTGGCCTCGGTTTCCAGTCCGATCATCACGAACTGGCCGTTCTCGAAGCGGAAGCCATCGTCACGGGTGGTGGTGAAGCTGAAGTAGGCGTCCGTCCAATGACGGACGTCCAGCACCGTTTCGGTGCCATAGGCGGCGGACATAGGCGGGCAAGACGACGCGGGAAGCCGCACATGATACCAGCGATGAGACCCGTTCTCATCGCTGGCGCGGACGCCTCCGACGCTCAGTTCGGCCCGCGTTCCTCGTCGGGCCTGGGGCGCTTGTCGCCGAGCAGGGCGCTGAGCACGATCGCGATGCCGAGCCCGGCGCCGGTGAGGAACAACAGCAGTGCGATCGTCGGATAACCCAGCAGCCGGGGGCCGTCGGGATTGTCCATCATCATCGCCGAGGCGACGATCAGTGCGGCGGTGACGATGCCGGCGGCGATGCGGTTGGCGATCTTGTGCATGCTGTCGAACAGGTGCGATTCCTCGAGCCCGGTCAGGCGCACGCGCAGGCGGTTCTCCGACAGCAGCGACAGCACGTTGGACAGCTTGCGGGGCGCGTCGCGGACCAGCTCCTGCATGTCCATGAGTTCGGTGGCGAGGTTGGTCGGCGAGAGCGACTTGCGCAGGCGCTGGCGCATCATGTCGTTGAGGTGGGCCTCGACGACGCGTTTCATGTCGAGCTCGGGATCGAGCGCCTGCACCACCGATTCCAGGTGCAGCAGGGTCTTGCCGAGCAGGCTCATCTCCGGCGCCGTGCGCAGCCCGCAGGCGGTGGCCAGGCGCACCAGATCGAGCATCAGGCGGCCTTCGGTCTGGCCATTCGCGCCCGACTGCGCCGCGTAGCGCGCGACCAGTTGGCCGACATCGCGGTAGTAGCGGGCCTCGTCGAAGTCCTCCAGCCGGGTACCCATCGCGATGCCTTCGGCGGCGACCTGTTCGCCGCGCCCGTCGACCGCGGCGAACAGCAGCCTGAGGAGGCGCTCGCGGGTGCGCGGCGGTACGTGCGCGACCATCCCCAGGTCGAACAGCGCCAGCCGGCCGTCGCGGGTCAGCAGCAGGTTGCCCGGATGCGGATCGGCATGGATCTCGCCGTGCACGAACACCTGGTCGAGGTAGCCGTGCAGCAGCGCGGTCGCCAGCGGGGCCATGTCGCGCTCGGTGCGCTGCAGGCCGGTGATGTCGGTGACCTTCGTGCCCTCGACGAGTTCCATCGTCAGCACCCGCGCGCGGGTGAGATCCCAGAGCGGACGTGGCACGAACAGGGCCGGGTAGGCCACGAAGTGCGCGTCGAAGCGGTCGAGGTTCTCCGCTTCGATGCGGTAGTCGAGTTCGGCGAGCAGCGTGCGGCGGAATTCATGCACCCAGTCGGCGAAGTGCACGCGCCGTCCGATGTCGGTGACCCGGTCGACGCCGCCGGCCAGTCGGGCCAGGGTCTCGAGGTCGTCGCGGATCTGTTCGGCGATGCCCGGTCGCTGCACCTTGACCGCGACCTTGCGCCCGTCGCGCAGCGTGGCGCGGTGGACCTGGGCCAGCGAAGCGCTGCCCAGGGGCGTCTCGTCGAAGCTGTCGAAGATCTTGCTGATGCGTACGCCCAGTGCCTCCTCGACCGCGTCGTGGATCACGTGGAACGGCAGCGGGGCGACGTTGTCCTGCATGCGCTCGAGCGCGGCGAGATAGGCGGGCGGCACCATGTCGGGCCGCGTCGAGAGGGCCTGGCCGATCTTGATGAAGGTGGGGCCCAGCGCCTCGAGATCGTCGACGAAGGCTTCGGGTTTGCCGTCGGGTGAATCGGCCGGTGTCTCGGTGCCGGCCGGGTCCAGCTCGAATCCGGACAACACGCCCGCGCTGCGGTACTTCATCAGAAAACGCAGGATCTGCGCATGACGCGCGAGTGCGCGGGTGGTATCGGACATCGGACACTCCTTTCGTTGCCGGCAGCCTACGCAGCGCGGCGTCAACGCCCCCTCACGGGTCGCGCCCGACATGTCGATGCTGCCGGCACATCCTGCCGCCCCGGTCCTGCTCGCGCGGGCGCCTCGTCCTAACGGTAGCCGGCCGCCTGCAGCTCGAACAGTTCGGCGTATCGGCCGCCCTGCGCCATCAGTTCCGCATGCGTGCCGCTGGCCTCGATGCGGCCCTGTTCCAGCACCAGGATGCGATCGGCCATGCGCACGCTGGAGAAGCGGTGCGAGATCAGGATCGCGGTGCGCTGCTCGGAGAGCTCCTTGAATCGGCGGAACACCTCGTACTCGCTGCGGGCATCGAGCGCGGCGGTGGGTTCGTCGAGGATCATCACCTGCGCCTCGCGCATGTAGGCCCGCGCGATCGCGATCTTCTGCCACTGGCCGCCGGACAGGTCGACACCACTCTTGAACCGGCGACCGATCAGCTGCCCGTAGCCGTCCGGAAGGCCGGCGATGAGCGCATCGGCCATGGACCGGCGCGCGGCGTCTTCGATCCGCGCCTGGTCGTCCATCGCCTCCACCCGGCCCACGCCGATGTTCTCGCCGGCGGTGAGGTGGTAGCGCACGAAGTCCTGGAAGATCACGCCGGTATTGGCGCGCAGCGCGTCGAGGTCGTAGTCGCGCAGGTCCCGGCCATCCAGCAGGATGCGGCCCTCGTCCGGGTCGTAGAGCCGCGCCAGCAGCTTGACCAGGGTGGTCTTGCCGGCGCCGTTCTCGCCGACCAGCGCCAGCACTTCGCCCGCACGCAGGGTGAAGTCGAGATGCCGCACCGCCCAGCGTTCCGCACCCGGATAGCGGAAACCCACATTCTCGAACACGAAGCCCTCGCGGATCGGCTGCGGGAAGGCGACCGGATTCTCGGGCGAGCGGATCTCCGGCTCGATCGCGAAGAACGAGAACAGGTCGTCGAGATACAGCGCCTGGCCGGCCACCTGCGAAAAACCGACCAGCAGGCTTTCGAGCAACTGGCGCAGGCGGCGGAAGCTGCCGGCCAGGAAGGTCAGGTCGCCAATGGTGAAATCGCCGCGCACCGTGCGCCAGGCGATGTAGGCATAGGCGACGTAGTAGCCCAGCGTGCCCAGCGCGGCGAGCAGGGTGCCCCAGATCGCGCGCCTGCGCGCCAGCGAGCGGTTGGCGCGGAAGAAACCATCGGCGAGCGTGCGGTAGCGGTCGATCAGGAACCGGTGCAGGCCGAAGATCTTGACCTCTTTCGCCGTCTCCAGGCTCGCGCCGGTCTGGCGCACGTATTCGAGCTGGCGGCGTTCCGGCGTCCACTGGAAGTTGAGCGAATAACCCAGCGCATTGAAGTGCGACTCGCCGACGAAGGCCGGTATCAGCGCGATCGCCAGCAGCGCGATCAGCCACGGCGCATACACCACCAGCCCCACCGCGAAGCTCACTACGGTGATCGCATCCTGCACCTGGCCGAACAGCTGCCCCATGAGGTTCATGCGGCCCATCGTCTGGCGCCGAGCGCGGTCGAGCTTGTCCTGAAGATCGGGATCCTCGAAGTCCTCGAGGTCCAGCGTCGCGGCATGCTCCATCAACCGCACGCTGGTCGCATTGGTGAACAGTTCCGAGAGCAGGTTGTCGGCATAGCTGACCAGCCGGCCAAGCAGGTCCGAGCCGATCGCCAGCGCGAATTCCAGGGCCAGCAGCCAGGCCAGATGATCGAGCGCGCCGCCGCGCCAGGCGGCGGCCAGATCGTCGAAAGCCACGCCGGCGCCGCCCAGGCGGATCGCCTCGTCGATGATCAGCTTGCCGATATAGAGCATCACCACCGGCAGGAAGGCGCGCACCAGGCGCAGGCCTAGGCTGGTCAGGGTCAGTCCCGGACTGGTCTGCCAGATCAGTCTGAGGAACGGGCGCAGGTTGCGCATCGCATTGAAGCGCTCGCGCAGGCTGGGGTTTCGGGTGCTGGCGCCGGCGCGCGTGGGGGCGGGTGTGGACATCGGGAATAGCGTAGGCGGATCCGGAGCAAGCGCGCGACAAGGCGTCAGCGCATCGACTCGGGCGGCTCGCCGTCACGGGACTGCAGCGCCACCGGCAGGTGCCAGCCGAAGCGCAGCGCCATCATCCGCAGGCCGAAGCAAAGCAAGGCACCGCCGATCGCGCAGGGCAGGGGCGGCCAGTGCAGCCAGTGGCCTGCGGCGACAAGCGTCGCGCCCGCCAGCGCCGCGACGGCATAGAGCTCGGCGCGCAGGACCAGGGGCACCTGCGCCAGCAGCACGTCGCGCGCGATGCCGCCGCCGATCCCGGTCAGCATGCCGAGCCCGGCCGCCATCGGCGGCGGGATGCCGAAATCCAGCGCCTTCTGCGTGCCGACGACCGCGAACAGGGCAAGTCCCATCGCATCGAACAGACGGACCGGTTGCTGCAGCCGCTCGATCACCGGCGCCCAGGCGAAAGTGATCAGGCCGGCCGCGAGCGTGATCGCCGGATAGCGCCAGTCGTTGAGCACGGCGACCGGGGTCGCCCCGATCAGCACGTCGCGGGTCATGCCGCCCGCGGTCGCCGCGGCGAACGCCACCACCAGCACCCCGAACAGGTCCAGGCGCCGGCGCACGCCGAGCATCGCGCCGCTGAGCGCGAAGACGAAGGTGCCGACGAAATCGAGCACGAGCACGAGGGTGTCCATGGGGCCATTGTGCGCGCCGCGACGCCCGGCCGAGGGCCCGGCCCGGGCCGATGGCCTAGAATGGGCGGGTTTTCCGCCCGCCTTCGAGTCAGCCGTGACCGCCAGCCTTCCTGCCTCCCCGGTGTCGTCGACGCCCGTGTCCATCCGTCAGGAGGACTTCATCCAGTCGATCGCCGATGCCCTGCAGTACATCAGTTACTACCATCCGGTCGACTACATCCGGAATCTCACCGCGGCCTACGAGCGCGAGGAATCGCCGGCGGCCAAGGATGCGATCGCGCAGATCCTGATCAATTCCCGCATGTGCGCCGAGGGCCACCGGCCGATCTGCCAGGACACCGGCATCGTCACCGTGTTCCTTGAAATCGGCATGTCGGTGCGCTGGGACGACGCGACGATGGGTGTCGAGGACATGGTCCATGAGGGCGTGCGCCGCGCGTACAGCCATCCCGACAACAAGTTGCGCGCCTCGGTGCTGGCCGATCCGGCCGGCAAGCGCATCAATACGAAGGACAACACGCCGGGCGTCGTCAACGTCAAGATCGTGCCGGGCAACAAGGTCGACGTGATCGTCGCCGCGAAGGGCGGCGGGTCGGAAGCGAAGTCGAAGTTCGCGATGCTCAATCCCTCCGACTCCATCGTCGACTGGGTCCTCAGGACCGTGCCGACGATGGGCGCCGGCTGGTGCCCGCCGGGCATGCTCGGCATCGGCATCGGCGGCACCGCGGAGAAGGCGATGCTGCTGGCCAAGGAATCGCTGATGGAGCCGATCGACATCGTCGATCTGAAAGCCCGCGGCGCCTCGAACCGCGCCGAGGAGCTGCGGCTCGAGCTCTTCGACAAGGTCAACGCGCTGGGCATCGGCGCCCAGGGCCTGGGCGGGTTGACCACCGTGCTCGACATCAAGGTCAAGGATTTCCCGACCCATGCGGCCAACCTGCCGGTGGCGATGATCCCGAACTGTGCGGCCACGCGGCATGCGCATTTCACCCTCGACGGCAGCGGCCCGGTGATGCTCGACCCGCCGTCGCTCGCCGACTGGCCGGAGTTGACCTACAACCCGACCGGCGCGCGCCGTGTCGACCTTGACACGATCACGGCCGAAGAGGTCACGAGCTTCAAGCCCGGCGAAGTGCTCCTGCTCAGCGGAAAGCTGCTGACCGGCCGTGACGCCGCGCACAAGCGCATGGTCGAGATGCTCGATCGCGGCGAGACACTGCCGGTCGACCTGCGGGGACGCTTCATCTATTACGTGGGCCCGGTCGACCCGGTTCGCGACGAAGTCGTCGGTCCGGCCGGCCCGACCACCGCCACGCGCATGGACAAGTTCACCGAGCAGGTGCTGGCCCAGACCGGCCTGCTGGGCATGGTGGGCAAGGCCGAGCGCGGGCCCACGGCGATCGACGCGATCCGCAAGCACAGGTCGGTCTACCTGATGGCCGTCGGCGGCTCGGCGTACCTGGTGTCCAAGGCGATCAAGGCGGCGCGGGTGCTCGCATTCGAGGATCTCGGCATGGAGGCGATCTACGAGTTCGAGGTGCAGGACATGCCGGTGACCGTGGCGGTCGATTCGGCCGGCACGTCCGTGCACGAAACCGGACCGCGCGAGTGGAAGGCGCGCATCGGTGGCATCCCGGTGGTCGAGGTGGCCTGAAGCCGGTCAGCTCACGGAACAACGGCGCCCGAGGGCGCCGTTGTCGTATCCACCGGTCGCAGCGGCGCAGGCGTCAGAACCACTCCAGCAGCGAGATGCCCAGGCCGACGTAGGTCGCCTTGTGGTTGTAGTCGATCAGGCTCTCGCCGTAGCCGCTGAACACCTGCAGGTGCCCGCGGAAGTTGCGGTGGATCGGAAAGCCCCAGTCGAACTGCGCCGCACCGCGCGAACGGTCGCCGCCGCGCAGGGTGTGGCGGGCCATCAGCGAGAACTCGTGGCCGTTGCGGACATGGGTCAGCGTCATGTCGCCGCGGCCCATGTAGTCCGAGATGTCGGGATTGTCGTCCTCGTTGCCGTCGGAGATGCGCACCCACGGACGGACCATCAGGGCCCAGTCCTCGCGGTCGAAGCCCACGTTGAACATCACCCGGTTCCAGCTGCGCGAGAGGGGATCCTCGCGACCATTGGACTGGTGGTTGATGCCCACGCCGACCATCCGGCCGCGCCAGCCACCGGGCAGGCCGTATCCGGTCCGGAACACCGCCAGCACTTCCGGTTCGTAGTTGGTCTCGCGGAACGGGCGCGACGCGTCGCCGTTGTAGGTCTGCCAGCGCGAGCTCTGGGTGTAGCCCATCCAGATGTCGCCGTTGTTGCCGAACAGGTTCTCCACCGCCTTGGTCTTGAAGCTCAGCTGGAACTTGGTCTCCAGGCTGTCGAGCGACTGGGGCGTGGTGACGGTGTTGTCGGGGTTGGGGGAGGACGGCATGTTGTTGACGTTCGAGGACCAGAACACCGGCAACAGGTAGACGGGCTTGTAGGCGCGCAGGTTGAAGATGCCGAGCTTGGAATCCTTGGCGAGCTCCCAGCGGCTGTCGAGCAGCGATCCTTGCCCGGCATTGGCGATCGCATCGGTCAGCGTGGCGACGCCCTCGTGGGCATAGAGGTTGTGGCTACCCGGGGCTTCGGCGCGCGCATCGGCGCGGACGGCCGGATTGCTGCGCAGTTCCCGTGCGACGGCCGCGGCCGTGTCGGCCTGGTCGGGCGTGCGCGCCTGGCGCCCCGTCATCGAATCGAAACAGGCCAGGCGCTGCGCGTCCTGCTCGATCGCCACGCAGGCATCGAGCGAGGCGGGGGCGCTCGGCGCGCTGCTCGGGACGGCGGGGTTCTGCGCATGCGCGAAGGGCATTGCTGCGAGCAGGGCGGCAGGGAGCAGGCGGATGGATCGCATATCAGTGAGGTTCCTGGGGCGTGAGGAGATTGCGGTCGTCGGTACTCTGCACTTCGGCGAGTTGGCGATCGATGTCCCGATTGACCGACACGTCGACACCAGCGCTGGTCGCGGGCTCGTCGATGGTGGATGCCGGCGCGGCAGGGGTGTCCTCCCTCGCCAGCACGACGTGGGTCGTGGTTCTCGGTCCTTGTATCCCCTTCCGCCAGAACGCGCCCTTCACGCGGCGGATCGCCTCGCCGCGCGTCTTGCCGACATCGCTCTGTCGCTGGTCCACCCAGGCGAAGAACCGCAGGACGATTCCGTTCGCACCGAACTCGACCACGGTGGACGATGGCGCGGGCTCGGTGAGCACGCCGTCGATGCTGGAAATTTCCGCCATCGCCAGCTGGTGCGCCTGACGGATCGACTGGCTTGCATCGAGGTTGAAGGTGAAATCGAAGCGTCGCTTGGGGTTGCTGGTGTAGTTCAGGATGACCGCCTTGAACACCAGGGCATTGGGCAGCCGCAGCTCGTTGCCTTCCAGGGTGATCAGGGTCATCGTCCGTGCGCTCAGCAGGGCGACCTTGCCTTCGTAGGTGTCGATCCTGACCATGTCCCCGGGCTCGAACGGCCGGCGCAGGCTCAGCAATATGCCCGCGATGTAGTTCTCGGCAATGTCCTTGAACGCGAAGCCGAGCGCGAGACCGAGCACGCCCGCCGATCCCAGCATCGCGCCGACGAGGGCGGTGGCATTGAGAAGGTCCAGTGCGACAAGAATGCCGGCGATGAGGATCACCGCCCGCACCGCCCGGCGGATCAGACCATCGAGGTAGGGATTGCGCGTGCCCAGCCGCACCCAGTGCAGGTGACGCGAAAGCACGCCGCCCAGCCAAGATGCAAGCAACACGATGATCCCGGCCGCCACCAGCAGCGGCAGGCTGGCAGCCAGGCGCAGCAGGCGCCCCTCGGCCTCATCGAACACTTTTTCCAGTCGTCCGCGAACGCCCGCCTCGTCGACCTCCTCGACGAGGAGTACCGGCGCCGCGGCCACGGGGATCGCGGCAGGCGTGCCGGTTGCCGCAGGCGTCGCATGCGCACTGCCCGCGACGCAAAGCCATGCGCCCAGCAACAGCGTCAGCAGTGGGGCCAGCAGCGCCGCGTAGACGCGGGGGGCGGCATGGGACATGGGCGGGGAACCGCGTTGGGGCGAGCGGCGCACTTTAGTGCACTCACCACCACCAGGCGAATGCGAATACCCCAAGCATCAATACCGCCAGCGCGAGTTTCAGCGCGACGCCCAGGGCAAGGCCGACCCAGGTGCCGATTCCCACTTGGGTCGCCCGCCCGAGCCCGGAGGGTCCGAGGTCGCGGCGGCTGATGAGTTCGCCGATCACCGCGCCAACGAAGGGGCCGGCGAACAGGCCCGGCAGCCCGAAGAACAGGCCGACGAAGGTGCCCACGATGGTTCCGACCAACGCGAGTCGGCTCGCACCGACGCGCTTGGCACCGACCGCGGTCGCCCAGAAATCCACGATGAAGGAGACCGCGGTCAACAGGCCGAGGGTGATCAGCGACCACATGCCCACGCGTTCAAAACCGTCGGCCCAGGCGGCGAGCACCATGCCCGCGAACAGCAGCGGCAGGCCGGGCAGTGCGGGCAATACCACCCCTGCAAGGCCCAGTGCCGCGAGCAGCGCCGCCAGCACATAAAGCAGGGCATTCAGATCCATGTCCGGGCCCCCTTGCGCAGGGTGGAGAACGGGCTTGGGCGGGGCGGGAAATCAGGGGTAAACCCGGATTGCATTTTCATAATCACCGGGGTACTTTGCGGTCGCTGTGTTTGTCAAGGTCACCGTGATTCGTGACCCTGCGTGAAGTAGGTTCGTGTTGGCTCGTCCCGCCCGGTCCGCTGCATCGTCGCACCCGTGTTCTCCTTGCAACCAGCCGCCTCGACAGGCGTTCCATCGATCAGCAATCGAACCGTTCCAGGGAGAGAAAGCAACATGGCAGGTCGCGAAAACGGTACCGTCAAGTGGTTCAACGATGCGAAGGGTTTCGGCTTCATCAGTCGCGAAAGCGGTGAAGACGTCTTCGTGCATTTCCGCGCTATCCAGGGCACGGGCTTCAAGTCCCTGCAGGAAGGCCAGAAGGTCTCGTTCGAGGTGGTGCAGGGCCAGAAGGGGCTGCAGGCGGACGCTGTCACACCGCTCTGATCTTTCCTGGATCCGCAGCATGAAAAAACCCGGCTCGCGCCGGGTTTTTTCATGGGCGTTGCGGTGATCAGTAGGCGAAGGCCTGGCCGTTCTGCACCCGGACGTTGGAGCCTTCGCGCAGCCCGCTGACATCGCTCTGGGTGAGCACGGCGGTGCGGCCATCCTGCATCCGTACATGCACGTTGTAGACGTTGCCGCCCTCGGTGCGGTTCTGGATCGCATTGCCGGCGACCGCGCCGCCGATCGCACCTGCGCCGATCGCGACGTTGCGGCGGCCCTCGCTGTCGGTGTTGCGACGTGCAAGTTCCTTGGCGGCGACCGCGCCCACGACGCCGCCGATCAGCGGGCCGGCGATATTGGGATTGCTGTTGCCGCGTACTGTTTCGATCCGCGTCACGGTGCCGCAGTCGTAGCAGCTGGCAGGGCGCCCATAGCCGCTGTTGCCGTACCCGCTGTTGCCGTAACCGGATGAATATCCGGGGGAGGTGGCGCAGCCGGCGAGCGCGACGGACGCGGCGAGTACGGTGGTGGCAATCAGACCAGTCTTCATGGGGCTCTTCTCCGTGCTTGCAGGCATTTGCGAGGTGGGCGGGCCAGAGCCCGACGCCGCCCACGCTAGGCAGGCGCATGTGAATGCAGGGGCAACCCGTCTACTGGAAAGGATTACAGTGCCGGCGAGGGCAAGCGCCCGTTCAGTCGATCGTTGGCTTCCCGCCAACGATCGCTCCGATCAACGCGCCCCTGTGGGATCGCGGCTCGGGCACGAAAAAGGTCGATTCAAGGGCGCTGGGCCGAAGACATCTCCCAGGCTGCGAGCAGTCCCGGCGCGGACGTTGGCGCTCGGTCCCCGGTCCACGGCCCGTTAGAATGCGCACATGGACGACAACGCGCGCGCACGCTTCTCCGGTATCGAACGGCTCTACGGGCAGGGCAGCGTCACGCGCCTGCTGCAGTGCCATGTCGCGGTCGTCGGGCTCGGCGGCGTCGGCTCGTGGGTCGCCGAAGCGCTGGCACGCAGTGGAATCGGCGCACTGACGCTGATCGATGCGGACGACATCTGCGTCTCCAACACCAACCGGCAACTGCCGGCGCTGGAAGGCAATTACGGCCGCAACAAGGCCGAGGTCATGGCCGAGCGCGTGCGCGCGATCAACCCGGACATCGAGTTGCATGCGGTCCCGGCTTTCGTGACGCCAGCCAATCTGGCGGAGATGCTGGGCGGCGGCTTCGATCTGGTCATCGATGCTTGCGACAGTTTTCGCAGCAAGGTCGAGCTGATCGCCTGGTGTCGCCGCCGCAAGCTGCCGGTGATCACGGTTGGCGCCGCGGGCGGGCGCACCGACCCGACCCTGGTGCGGGTGCGCGACCTGTCGCGCACCGAGCACGACGCGATGCTCGCGCTGATCCGCAAGAAGCTTCGCGCCGAATTCAATTTTCCGAAGACGCCCAAACGTTACTTCGGAGTCAGCGCGATCTATTCGCTGGAGAACGTGCGGTATCCGCAGGCCGACGGGAGCGTGTGCGGAATCAGGCCCCAGCTCGGACCCGACGCCGCCTTGAATCTGGACTGTGGCAGTGGGCTCGGCGCGGCGACCCACATCACGGGGGCCTTCGCGTTCGCGGCCGTCGGCCGCGCGCTCGAGTTGCTGCTCAAGCCGGCGGCGGCCGCCGTCGCCTGAGCAATCAGGGGATCGAGAACAGCGCCTTGGCGTTCCGTGTTGTCTGCGCGGCGACCTCCTCGGGGCTCATGCCACGCAGTCGCGCCACCACATCGCGCACGCGTATGAGCCGCGCAGGCTCGTTGCGTTGGCCCCGGTGATCACTGTCGGGCTGGTCCGGCGCATCGGTCTCGAGCAGCAACTGCTCGATCGGGACCACCGCCGCGACGCGGTGCAGGCGCCGGGCGCGGTCGTAGGTCAGCGGGCCGCCGAGACCGATCATGAATCCGATTTTCCACAGTTGTTGCGCCTGCTCGGGACTGCCGCCAAAGCTGTGCACGACGCCGCGCAGGCCTTCGAAGCGCCGCAGCAACGCGATCGTCTCTTCAACCGCGCGGCGCGCATGCACGATCACCGGCAGGTCGTGTGCATGCGCCAGTTCCAGCTGTCCCTCGAAGTAGCGCCGCTGCGAGTCCCGATCCAGACCCTCGACGAAATGGTCAAGTCCGCACTCGCCGACAGCCACGGGGCGCTCGCGCTCGATCCACGTATCGAGTGCCTCCAGGTGCTCCGGCCGGTGATGTTCGAGAAACGTCGGATGCAGGCCGTAGGCCGCATGCAGGCCGGGAGCACTCGCGCAGACATCGCGCAGGTCCGGCCACGCCGCCGCGTGGGTTGCCGGCACCACCTGATGCAGTACGCCGGCCATTCGCGCGCGCGCGATCACCTCCCGCCGGTCAGGCTCGAACTCGGGTGCGTCGAGGTGACAGTGGCTGTCGACCAGCATACCGACGCTCAGGACCGGCGGGCCTCGCCATCGATCGGCGGTCGCGGTGGCGGCGGGTTGCGGTCGAGCTTCGGAGCACGCTTGCGCTTGGCCAGCACCATCGTCACCAGCCCGAGCAGCACCTCGTCGATCAGCGGCAGCGGATCGGGGATGAGCAGATTGATGAAGAACAGCACGCCGGCCACGATGAAGAGGCGGGGATAGCTCAGTCGCGACAGCCAGGCGACGAGCGGGACAGACAGTGGACTCGGCATGGAAGCCTCCGCGAGAACGCATGCTGGGGGGCGAGGTGGAAACGACGCTAGCACGTCGTCTCTTAGCGCATCGTCAGGTACTGGTAACGCGTTCGGGGCCCTGTTCAGCATGCGGGTGGTGCAATCGGCTCCACGAACACAGGCCCGCGTGGTCGAAGGAGAGAGGCGATGAAAGGCAATACGATCGCAATCGCACTGGCGTCGCTGCTCGTTGGCGGCGTCGCCGTTGGCGCGTATCACAACAGCCGCGAGGTGGTGGCTCCGATCGCGGGGACCGCAGGTGACGATGCGCGTGGCAGCGATGCCGCGGCGCGGGCGCGCGACACCCTGGACTTCGCCGATGTGGTGGACGTCCGCCCGATCACCGAAACCGGGCAGCTCTACGCAACCGTCCTGGGCAGCGAGCCGATCCGCGAGACGGTCACCAGCAGCGCGCCGCGCGAGGTCTGCGAGGACGTGGTGGTGCAGGAACGCCTCCCCGAGCGCGACGGCAATGTCGGCGGCACGGTGGCCGGCGCACTGATCGGTGGTCTGGTCGGCAACCAGGTCGGCGGCGGAAACGGCCGCAAGCTCGCCACCGCGGCGGGTGCGACCGCCGGTGGCTTCATCGGCAATCGTGTCGATCGCAATCACGTCGGCGGCCGGGTGGTCGAGCGCGTGGATCGCCAGTGCCGCACTGTCCAGGATTCCTCGCAGTCCTCGCGTGTCGTGGCCTACAACGTGACCTATCGCAATCCGGACGGCACCACCGGTTCCATGCGTACCGACGCCAAGCCGGGCAACCGCATCCTGCTCGGCGACGAACAGCGCACGGTCGGCTACGACGTCACCTATGTCTATGACGGCGCCGAGCGCACCGTGCGGATGGACGAACGTCCGGAGGATCGCCTGCCGGTCATCAACGGCCGCGTCATGACGGCCACGCTCGACAGCGCAACCGAGACCGTTCGCCAGTAAGCCGCGGTGGTTCTGCCAGTCAGGCGGACATGCATCCAGAAGGGCCGGCGAACGCCGGCCCTTTTCTTTGGCCGGCCTCTCGGCGACGCCAGGCACGCGATCGGGAGCGCCGATACAATCGGTCGCTACCCTCCGTAGACGATCCGCCATGGCCCTGAATCCCTACGATCTGTTCGACGTGCGCGCGCTGCTCTCGGATGAGGAGCGCGCCGTGCAGGACGCGGTCGCCCGCTTCACCGACGAGCGGGTGCTGCCGATCATCGGCGACTGTTTCGACCAGGCGCGTTTCCCGGTCGAACTCATTCCCGAGATGGCCGGCCTCGGTCTGCTGGGGGCGACCCTGCCGGAGGCCTACGGCTGCGCGGGTCTGAACTCGGTGAGCTACGGGCTGATCTGCCAGGAACTCGAGCGTGGCGATTCCGGGCTGCGCAGCTTCGCCAGCGTGCAGTCGTCGCTGTGCATGTATCCGATCTTCGCCTACGGCAGCGAGGAACAGCGCCGCAGGTGGCTGCCGGAGATGGCTGCGGGCGAGGTCATCGGCTGCTTCGGCCTGACCGAGGCGCATGGCGGCTCCGACCCCGCGAACATGAAGACCCATGCCAAACGCGATGGCGACGACTGGGTGATCAACGGTTCCAAGATGTGGATCACCAACGGCAACCTGGCCCACGTCGCCATCGTCTGGGCGCAGACCGAAGACGGCATCCAGGGGTTCCTCGTCGAACGGGATTTCGCCGGCTTCACCGCGCAGGAGATCAAGCACAAGATGAGCCTGCGCGCGTCGGTGACCAGCGCGCTGTACTTCGACAATGTCCGCGTGCCGGAGGCCAACCGCTTGCCCAACGTCAAGGGTCTGAAGGGGCCGCTGGGCTGCCTCACCCAGGCCCGCTACGGCATCACCTGGGGGCCGATCGGCGCAGCCATCGCCTGTCTGGACGAGGCGCTGAACTACTCCAAGGAGCGCATGCTGTTCGGCCGCCCGGTCGCGGCGACGCAGAGCGCGCAGATCAAGATGGCCGACTGGGCGCGCCGCATCACCAGCGCGCAGCTGCTGAGCCTGCAGCTCGGTCGTCTGAAGGACGCCGGCAACATGCAGCCCACCCAGGTCTCGCTGGCCAAGTGGAACAACTGCCGCATGGCCATCGACATCGCCCGCGAGGCGCGCGACCTGCTCGGCGGCGCCGGCATCACCACCGAGCACTCGCCGATCCGCCACGCGCTCAACCTCGAGTCTGTGATCACCTACGAGGGCACCGAGACGGTGCACCAGCTGGTGGTCGGGCGGGAGCTGACCGGCATCAACGCGTTCTGACCATCTTCGCCGCTCGCACCGGTGCGGGCGGCCAGCAGGGGAGGGGGATGTCGCCATGGCCGATCCCGGTCCGAGGATCGAAACCGAACGCCTCGTGCTGCGCTTGCCGCGGCTGGAGGATTTCGAGCGCTATGCCGAGCTGTACGCAGACGAGGCGGCGACCCGCTACATCGGGGGTCAGCTCGCGCGCGGCGCCGCGTGGCGGCGCTTCCTGCAGATGCCGGGCGCCTGGGCCTTGCAGGGATTCGCGATGTTCGCGGTGGTCGAGAAGGCCAGCGGCCTGTGGGTGGGGCAGCTTGGCCCCTGGCGTCCCGATGGCTGGCCCGGCAACGAGATCGGCTATGCCTTCCACCCCGATGCGTGGGGACACGGCTATGCGTTGGAGGCGGCGGTCTGCGCCATCGACTGGGCCTTCGACACACTGGGGTGGGACGCGGTCATCCACTGCATCTCGCCGGAGAACCTGGCCTCACTGAAAGTGGCGCAGCGTCTGGGCTCCACCCTGCAGCGCGAAGGCAGGCTCCTGCCGGCCCCGTCGGAGGACGTCCACGTGCAGATCTGGGGACAGTCGCGCGCCCGGTGGCGTGAGAACCGCAGGAGGTTCGCGTGATCGCCATCCACGGCTTCAGCCCCTCCGGCAACTGCCACAAGATCCGGCTGCTGCTCGAGCAGCTCGGCCGGCCCTACCGCTGGGTCGAGACCGACAGCAGCCGCGGCCAGACGCGCACGCCCGCGTACCTGGCGCTCAATCCCAATGGCAAGGTGCCGATGCTGGTACGCGAGGACGGCGGCGTGCTGGTCGAGTCCAACGCGATCCTGCACTACCTGGCCGACGGCAGCGTACTGCTGCCCGCCGATGCCTGGCAGCGTGCCCAGGCGCTGTCGTGGATGTTCTTCGAGCAGTACAGCCACGAGCCCTACATCGCGGTGGCGCGCTTCATCTGCGGATGGACGCCGCTGGATTCGCCGCGCCGCGCCGAA
>Ga0233369_1000288_pt1 | contig 23428 bp, 21 predicted proteins | sample ElkDunMinimDraft_26_FD_191537 | JGI IMG/M metagenome (GOLD analysis project Ga0233369, IMG submission 191537) | Fecal eukaryotic communites from dung pellets of Tule Elk in California, USA - Elk Dung D16 | ecosystem: Host-associated > Mammals > Digestive system > Large intestine > Fecal | place... | reverse complement strand
AATAAGCACCCTGAACCGCCTCAAGGCCGTCGGTGTTCATTACATAGTTGTCAAGGTCGTACATCCCTTTCGTAGCCTTGATGTAGTCCATGATCGTGGTGCCGCCCGGCGACTCACAGCAGTCGACATATGCGCCAAGTGCCTGCTTACAGATCTGAGCCTCGCCGGCGAAAACCTGGCAGTTGTACATGTCTCCGTGCACCGTGGCTTCACATGTCAAGTCTTTGCCCATTCCCTCCAATGCCTGCAAGAAGGCCGCGGCTTTTCCAAAATCGTCACTGGATTGTCGGTTGGGGACCATGCATTCATCGCCAAGGCATTTGACGATGCCTGAACAGACGTATTTGGGCTCAGTTTTGGTAGTGGTAATGGTTTTTGATTCAGTGATGCAGCTGTACCGGTGTTCGTAAACGTACTGGAAGCCGGTGGATCCTGCTCCACCCTCGACCGAGAATCGCCCCTCATTCTTGCACTGTCCGGCAGCCTCCCTGGCGCGCAGTGAGTCGCATGAGTCCGTCCCAGGCTTGACGCTGCGTGATCCGTTGATGGTCTCGCACGTCTCTACACCCTGCATGTTTTTGTAGCAGATCTCCCCTTGGCCATAGTCCATGGTGTTGTAGTTGAGTTTGGCCTTCACGCAGGTCGCAGGTGCACCTTCGAAGATTGGATTGACCGCCCCTTGAAGTGCGCCGGCACCCAGCGGAACCCCGTTGATGCTGGAAGGGCCGTGCTGAAGGCAGACACCGGATGTGGTTGTCCAGCTGTCAGAGTTGCGAAGGCAGGGAGCATTACCTGATTCGGCTGGGGTGTCCTTGTCGGTTGCCTTGATCTCGTACCCGTCGACATTCAGGACAGCTGATAGGTTGCTCGGAGTTGAGCATTGTGCTGCCCCGTTCTTCAGGACGCCCGGCCCTTGCAGGCGTAGCTTCGCTTTCCAGTCATTCGTTGCTGATGGCTGCTCGATAACAGTAGCTGAGGTATTGGTTCCAGTGACCGAAAAGCTCACCGTTGCTGAAAGAGCGCTCTGGCTCCATGGCACTTGGTATGTGACATCCTCAGTTGCTAAGCACCCCCGTGTGTAAAGCTGCGAGGCAGTCCTCCTGATCGGGAGAAGGTCGCGCTCTACTGAGCAGGACGTGAGTTTCATCGCCTCCTGGCAAAGTTCGGTCTTTCTGATGTTGATCGTCTCAGTTACCTGTGTCGGTACCAACTCCTCGACGCAATCGGCGAAGTCATCCTTGAATAGATCCTGAACCGCGCATGCGCCAGAGTTCGACGTGATGTCATGACCACAGTCGTAGGTTTCCTCAAATGCCTTGCAGGAGAACTGGTTGATGAAGTCTTCATCCCTGACGCCGGCCAGCTTGAAGAATTCAGAGCGAACGGTGTCATACGGCTGTCCGCTATGGATCTTATTTGCCCAATAGGAGATTTCGCTGGCGCTCGGCGTCCTGTTCAGACCGAACTCGAATAGGTCTCGCACCATCTGCTCGGGGGTACCATCGAGGCACTTGGATTTGATGAAGCCGCACGATTTACTGTTGTCGTAGGCCCTGCAGTCCTCAACCCCGTCTTTAAAGTTGCAGACCAGCTCGGAAACGGTGAGCTGCTTGGCCATTCTCGGGAAGCCTGGCACCGGTGATTCGGAGATCTTCTTCCATACCGAGTCGCCAGGGCATATGTTCAATCCTCCGATCGTCATGCATTGACTATCGTTAGCGGCTCCACTGGTGACCTGAATGCTTCGTCCGCATTCAGATCCGGTATTCAGGAGCGCTTTACGGATACATTCTGCTGGCGACCAAAGATCCTCTACGTCAACCAGCTCCTTCATCATGTTGTACATCCCAACCACCGAGAACCCGTTGCCCAGGTTCTTCCCCAGATTCTTCTGGGCGGAATTGTCATGGAAGACGTAGATGTCGATATCCATTTGCTTGGCTTTGGCCCTAACCCCGCTTGGGTCCCCGCCGGGATCGTCCTCGTTGCCGATGATTACGATGAGGCGCTCTACATCGGGATCATTACGCCATGAGGATTTTTGCATAACCCACATGGCAGCATCAGCGCTGTAGGTAGTACCTCCATTGAGACCAAGATTACCGATCCAACGCTGGAATCCCGCCGGCCCACTCAACGAGACGTTATTGGAGGCGTAATTCCGAGTGCTTACGCCCGCTAGGCGAAGGTCTCTGTCTTCCTGAGAAAGGATTTCGATCAGGTTGTGGATCGAATCTCTGAGCGATGCAATCACGCTTCCCATAGAGCTGGAGTTATCAACTAGGAAGACGATGTCCGCCGGTCTAGGGATGACCTTAATGTCGTGATTGATGCGGCAGGCAGTTTGATTGGTGTTCAGTCGCTTGCATGTCTTGTAGTCCGGCTTGTGCTGGTCCGGCCCTGTGCAGTTGACTGGCTTCCCGGCAAGGAAATCGTAGACGGCGTCAGTTGATCCCCAAATCGGATCATTCTTCAGGTCGGGACGGGACAGGTAGGCCGACTCACGAAGGGTCCGATAAGCCTGCCCTTCTGCTGATTTCTCGTTTGCCTCAAGGTTAGCGCGGCCCTCAATGCCTCGTTCCTCGAATTCCGTATCGCCCAGCCCGTACATTCCTCGCAAGCTTTCGTCTTGTTTCGGAGCTTGGAAAAGGTCTTTTACGCTGATCTGGGTGCCGTCGTGGGATATGTTTTTGCCACCCGCCGTGTCTGGGTAGTGCAGATCATTTTTGATGGTATTCCAGAGGTCAGCGCCTTGCTTTGAGCCGTAGTCGACCATGTCGGCGGCCATTACGTAGCTGATGCTAGGTGTCAGAGGCAGTAGAGGAATTAGAATTGAGAGGACCGCTGCGATAGTGCGGCAAAGCCAGAGCCTTGAAGTAAAGAAAGCGTGGGGAGCAGTTCGAACGTTCAAGGGTCGTATCCGTGTCGAGTTACAAGCCTTGAAGCGTACGGTGGCTGATCCCATACGCGGGTTGTGAATGTCTGCTATTAATCAAAAAACCCGGCAATTGCCGGGCCTTTTGTTAGTAGGTCATACAGCAATCATTCCAACGCCAGATCATGTACAGAGCGTCCTCTCCGGCGGCAGGAATCATTCGGCCCCATCCCCAGTTGAGAACCGTTTCTCCGATAACGTGACTGGATTCTGCTTCAGCCACGGGATAGAACATGCTCATTTTGTACTGGGATCGAGTGAACATCGGGTCAATGATCCGCTCCTGGCACATGGCATCCTCGCCCATAGTTCGAACAGCCAGACCTCTGCGATGAAGCGCACCAAGGGCCTTGGCCGAAGCAAGGCTGGTCATGTTTGCGAAACCGGAGGTGGTAGTAACGCCTGAGAGTGGGTACAGGTTTCCCCAGGCGCCAGCGCACCACCACATATCGTCGACAACCTTGCCAACCGCTGCTGTGGCTGCATCAATTGTGCATGCCGCAAGGGCTGGAAGTGTCGCGACAAGAGCAGCTTCAGGGTTAGTGAAGAAAGCCAGCTGGTCGTTGCTCCAGGTTGGGTCAAGCTCGGACAGATACATGATGTCGAAGTCCATCATCCCATCGCTGAAGCAGCCGCTGGAGACGAACATGTCAAGCATCAATAGCAGCGGCATGGCGTAGTAATGGTAGTGATAGAAGCCAGCGTCCGAGGAGTCCCCATCATCAGCCCCGGTAGTACCTTGGTGGCGCCGGTTCGTACCTGGCAGGGACATGCCGCCGAGGGATGGGGCGCATCCGGATTCGCGAACGATCTCTATCATTCTTGCCGGCTCCCAATAGCCGACACCGATGCCCGGCTCTGGCACGCCTGCATTGTCGAAACAGACACACATGGTCTTGTTGGCAGCCTTCGTTGGAGTAGAGCCTCCACCTAGTTTTGCCCCCATGACCCGGATCGGGAACAAGCAATCCCAGCAGACGTCAGTGATCAGCTTGTTACTGAATAGTTTGGCATCTGGGCAGGTGCGGGACTTAACTATGCCCCCGTCGTCTGCAGCAAATACCGAAGGACTGAGCACGACAAGAACCGCAAGGATCAGCCCTCTTAAGGTTGTGTAATTGGTTTTCTTCTTTCCCATAGCGGGTTCCTCAACTCAGTGTGACGTGCGAGTAAAGCCCGCAGGACGACCAGTGGCCATTTGGGGTGAGGCGATATCGTAGTGCAGTGATTCGGACTCGTATGGAACCAAATCAAGGGGCGCTGGTAAGCCCCATTCGAAGGATTGGAACCCCTTGATTTGTTCACCTGAGAACCGGGTGGCTAGTTCCCGGCCGACACGCTCACCGATTATTGATGCACCAGGACAGAGCTTGGCGACTTCCTGCACCACGTCAGCGAAGACGAGGTTGGAGTCATCACAAGCCTTCTTGCATATTTTGATGAAGTCCCATTTGGCTGACTTCAGGTACGGCACTGAGCAGGGGCCGCCAGGGTAGTCATCAAGCGCCAGCCGGGCGCCGGCGCGGCGTATCGCCGTGATCCGGTCTAGGAGCTTTGTAACCGAGTACGTGCTGCTTTCGGATATCTCGACAACGACCTTGCCGTTTCGGCGCCGGCAAAGCTCTGTCAGCGCGACCAGCCAGATTCCAAAGCAATCATTACTCTCAAGGGTTTCTGAGGAGAGGTTCAGAAATAGCAGATTCTGAATCGCAGACGTGTCCCCAGCGATTAGGAAGCCTATGACCGTGGCGTCCATGAACAGGCCCATCTGCCCGCCTTGCATGGAGGACAGGTATTGGTGCGGAGAAATCTGCGTGCCCGGGCTTGCTCCCCCCATGCGAAATAGGACCTCTGTACCGATGGGGCTGACGCCAGCATGTTGTGAATGTATCGGTTGCCCGTACAGCTCAATTCTCAGCATGGCTAGGGGCCTTCTGTGGGGCGTATTCAGTGACAACAAAGCGGGTTTTGGTCGAAGTCACTACGGTCGGGGTCCGGCGGATTTCAAACCGCTGCTGGACGTCACTCTGAAGCAGGTACACCGGCTGATCGAGAAGGTCCTGAATTTCCACCAGGTGATCCCAGCCAGCGGCTCGATCAATCTGAGTGGCGATAAATACATCCTGCCGGCCGGGAGCCGGTGGCAAGTTCTTCACCCATTCGACCTCGGCTTTGCGGGTAGGGTTGAAGATGACCATGCGTAGAGTGAACGGACGCAACCCGAGCGGGTTAATGACGGTGCCAGCTTGTGCAAGCAAGCTCCCCTTAGGATCTCTGATGTCCTTTGCGACGTAGACTGAAGGGTCGATTTCGCGCTGCTGCTCTGTGGTGGCCGGTGGTAGCGTGATGAACTTGGCCCGTTTCCAATATGTGCGGACGGTTTCTTCTTTCTTGCTCTCCATGTCCAGGCCGGCTGCACGCTCTTTCAGTTCCTCGATGAGGTCGCGCTCCTGAATCTCTTCAACTGGACCGCGGAGCCCCAGATCGCCGCGCTCACCGCGCTCAACGGCTTCCGCTAGCCATTGGGGATTGTTCAAGCCGCGTACGTTGGCAAGTGCCTTGCCATCCCTCATGTAGATCATGTGAGGAACGGTGGTGACTTTGTGGTCCGAGAATTCTGTGGGATCAAGAATTGCCGCTGGCGGGGATTCAAGACCTTCAACCCAACGGGCGAAGTCTGCAAATGTGTCGTTTATCCGCTGCCCTTCATCGACGCCGCGGAACACTAGACGGACAGGAAGGCTTGTGCCGTCGAGGTCTTTGATGAGTTGCTGTAGCTGCGGCCCCATGGAGCGGGACACGTAGATATCCACCCACTCCCCTTCTGGCTTCACAGCGTTGATCACAGCGTCATCATCTACGCCAAGAAACTCCTTGGCTTTTGGCAAGGCGTCATTGGCCAGCGGCTTTGAAGAGTTGACGATCTCTTGAGCGAACTGCAGAGCTTCGTCGCTGAGCTGCATGCCCTTGAAATCGTTGATATCCAGGTTAGATGATTGCGCCTGGATGGACTTGCTTTGGCTGATGATGTCGCCAACCTGGTCATTGGCCGTTGCTGCCGCTGAAAGGGCTAGAGCCAAGGTGCAGATCATCAAGCGCTTGTATCCGTGCTTGAGCATGAAGTCAGACTCTTCCTGTAAATGCGCTCTTAAGTGCATGAAATATCGATAATTCTTGGCTGAGATTAACAGCCCAGAAGGCGTTGGTGTTCATCAGGGTGCTGAGTTGTTGCCTAGGCCTGGCTCGCCTTCAAAGGAAGGGCGTAGCCTTACCGACGATCTGGGACTGACTGATATAGCCCCAATACCTGCCGTCATAACTCTCCGGCGCGGGCGCCATCAGGAAGTACTTGCCTTCAGGAATTACCTCATCCTTGAAGAATTCAGATATTGGGCGGCTCAAGCGTTCAGCAAGTGGAAATCCCTCTGCGACTTGCACTTCGTTGATGAAAACGCCGGCCTCGTTGATTACGAGGTGGTCGCCCGGGAGCCCCTTGATGGTCTTACCCATCATCGTCCCATCCACAAAGTACGGCTGAAGGCCTTTGGCACGATAGGCAATGATGCGGTCCCGGACTGGCCTGAGATCTTTCATGTCAACGAGGAAAAACTTGTGGTCAGGGAAGCAGCGTATTACCTGCGAATCGATTCCGACCCTGAATCGACCCTCTACCCACGAGAACAGCAATAGGATTGCTGAAACCAGGATCAGTACCTTTGCTAGGAATCGGGGCCAGGCTTCCTTTTTTTTAAACTTGATCACTTCTTCTTGCCTTCACCAGGGAACATGCCAGGGATGAGTGCAGAGGATTTAGGGAAGGTCACAGCCTGAGCTTCGTGAAGCACGATGTAGCCCTGCTCAGATGCACGCTCAGCAGCTTTTCGAGCTTCAGCAAAGTGCTCGTTCATCTGATCTTGGGTGGCATCCTTAGGGAGAGCATCGACCCAATCTGCAAGAGAGAGCACGAGAACCTTGTCGGTGACGATTGTTGCTTGGGTGTCCGGATCAAAGCGCTTCTGCAGAACGACGGTGAAAACTGACACTGCGAAAGCAACAAAGATGGTGAGCACGAGCGGCGCCCAACCCTCATCATTTGCTGTTTTTGTAGGGGTATCCATTATTTCTGAGCCTCGCCCTGAGTTGATGAAGTGCTGCCGTACAGGCTGGCTGGGATTTTCACTCCCACAGAAATGAGGAAGGCCGGTCTAACCGGCCTTTTTTGGCGAAACTCAAAGATCGGAGTGCTAAGCCGCCATTCCCCTCTCATGCAGTAGAGACTCGATGGCCTGCTGTACAGTCATACCGCGCTTCAGGCGATCGTTGACGTCCTGGACATCACGCGGGTGCGTCGAGTACAGGATCTGGTGGTACTTGTCGACGATCAGCCGGCCGATGCCCCCACCGTACCCCGTCATGAAGAAGATCTCCGAGTAGGCACCGACCTCGGTGTGCACTGTCTTCAGCATGGTGTACCCGCCCTTGCCAATCGGCAGCCGCTCCGCCTTCTCCAGTGCTGAGATAGCCTCAGGCTTCTGACCCAGCAGGTACATGTTTGCAGAGTTCTCAGCGATGGCGCGGCCCGTCGGAGTGTCGTACAGGTCGGTTACGGACTGTGTGATGACGACTGCTGAACCACCATACTTCCGGAACCGGCGGTATCCATGCTCGATGAACTTACCAACGTCACCCTCTGTCAGCAGGGACCAGGCTTCGTCGATGATCACGATTTTCGGACGGTTCCGGTCACCCAGGTACATGTCCTGCTGAATTTGGTAGATCAGCTGGAGGAGCACGACCTGCTGCAGGTGCCGGCGACCTTTGAGCTCTTCGAGTTCCAGCACTGAGAAGTCTCGCTGGAACGAGACGTTGTTTGTGCCGTGGAAGTACTTGCCGTACTCCCCGTTTTTGGTGAACGGATAGAGCTGAATACCAATGTCCTTGATACGGCGGTCATCATCCTCCATCAGCTTATCGGCGAGGTCGTCAACCGTCATATCCTGACCTTTGACATCCCAAATCGTCCGGAAGACTCTCTTCAGCGTCGAGGTCTGCAAGTCGGTCAGCGTCTGCGTTGGTGCGGCCATCGCGCTCACCAAGCCGATGATCATGTCTTCTTCTTCAGCGAAATCCTTGATGAGCTGGAAGGGGTTCAGACAGATCGACGATTCTTTGTTGAACTCGATGAAGTCGCCTTCATAGACGCTACAAAGGTCCTTATAGGATCGGCCGACGTCGATTACCCAAATCTTCGCGCCGATACCGAGATAGGAGCTGATCATCTCGTTCGCAAGGAATGACTTGCCGGATCCCGACTGCGCAGCAATACAGCAGTTGTAGTTCGTTGGGCTGTCAAACAGGCTGACGTTCATCAGCTGTCCCATTCGTGACACGAAGTTCATCACCGGAGTACCTGTCCCCCGCCAGTCGGCGAACAACGGCAGCAGCGGGATGGCGTGCCGGGTGGCCATCGTCTTGTACCGGAAGGTGTCGCGCATCGCATCCCGGTCAGCGCCCATGGGGAGACGGTTCAGGAAGAGCGGGAGGTTGAAGAACTTGTCCTCCATGATCCCGAAGCCCAGTTCGCCCCAATAGCTTCGGGCGTTGGAGACAGCGATGGTCGCGGCATCACGGCTGCGCGAGAACAGCGTCATGCCGAGGTGGACGCGAACGATGCGGTCGCCATCCTCAATAGCTTGGAAGAGAACGTCGTAGCCGTGTTTCTTTGCCGCGAGCGCCGGTACGAACTTGAGCATCGGACCATAGGCTTGGTTCACCGCCCACTGGCGCTTGTTTTCCATGGTGCTCTTGACCTTCTGCGGCGGCGGGAAGTGGATGGTCGCCGAGATCATGCAGTTCTCACGAATGCCGCGGCTGCCCATCATCAGGTCCCCGAGATAGGCTGCAGAGTTTCCGAACTGGAAAACTTTCGGGTAGCGCTTCACCGACAGGTTGGTGACTCGCATTGACCCGGGCTCATTGGGCTCGCCCAGCCACACCCCCTTTGCATCGACGTTAAGGCTGTGGTCGTAGTCGAGGATCTGCTCACGAAGGGGCTTGTCATCGTCAGCCCACACCCTGGCGCCGTTGCGCCATGAGGCTCCGTCGCCCCAGTTGAGCATGGTGTTCATCAGGTGCACATAGCTGTCTGCGTCGAGAGGCGTTGGGGCCAGGCCTACCGTGCTCAGCGACTGGCCAAAGCCGCCGCGTAGGTCACGCGCACGCGCAATTTCACGATCGTTCGGAACAGAGTCGTTGATCGGGATCTTGACGGTAACGACAAGTTGGAATGTGCGTACCTTCGTGCCTGAGTTACGCTCGATTGGCGACTCCGTGCCGTTGAGCAAGAAGTCGCGACGGCGCTTGACGTTGTGGGATGTCAGCTCGTTGCCCTTGCCCCGGCGGATCTCAAGCATCTCGTTGGTGATGCCGTGGATATCTTGGCCACCGAACAAGTTGAACTGCATCAGCGTGTCGTCAGGCCAGTCACCGTTCAGGAGGACGTTGATACGGTCGCTGGCTCGCGAGTCAGAGCCTTCCAAGGGGTAACAGAGGAAGCCGAAGCACAGTGACTGGTCGTCGGTCAGGAAGAGCTTGTCTTCGTCTGAAAACGCCAGAACGGGGAACAGGTCAGCGGCCTTCTCCCCCAGGAATCGACGGTTATGTGTTGCACTCATTGCATGTTCTCCATGAGGAACTGTGTCCAGCCATCCGGGCGGTCGCCCGTTGAAAGACGGCCGGTGGGGGTGATCACTGACGGGAGCTGGTTCAGCCCGAGAATCCGGTAGCTCAGGAGACGATTACTCAGCGTCTCCACGCTGCAGCCCTTTGGTGTTGGGAGGTGCTCAAAGTTTTTGCCGTCAAGCAGCCTTGCCAGAGCGGTGTCCTGGTCTTTGTTGCAAGCGAAGTACGCCATCAAGTTGAATGGCGTCTGTGGTGTCGGTACGACGATGATGGTGAACTCGAAGCTCTTCTTGAGCGTTGGCAGTTCAGAGAGAAGTCGCCGACTCTGAAGGTCGTCAGGAGAAACAAAAACCACAACAGGCTGGCTGGGGTTGTCACCGAACCTCAATGGATTCAACATTTCTGCATTGAACCCCATCTCCTTCAATGGAAGATTTTCGGCAGAGAACATTGCGTCGTTGAAGTTATTGATCTCGATTTTGTTCCATGTATCGATGACAGGCCCCGTGAACTTGTAGCGGCCGTTGTCAGACACAAAGAGAACAGTGTTTCCACGTTGAGAGACGATGAACTGGTTCATTGGTAGCGCCTGAGACCGTATGTCCTTCGTCTCCTCCAGGAACTTCTTGATCTCTTCCTTCGGAATATCGCCAGTGTGTTTCCGCACCTCAGTTCGAACGGTGCCATCTACTGCAGCTACAGCATTTGCGCCTGCCGCCAGAATCAGCGCTCCGAGAGTTGCTTTGGCCATCTGCTTGATGGCTGCAGATTTACGAGAAAACACTAGGCGTCTCCATGGCAGATTGGAATTCCATGATCCGGCATCAAGAGACGGTTGCTTTTCGCCTAATTGCGAAGATGCGCCAATAAGGCCAGTACGAGATATGTCGATTTACGAAAAAAGAAAGCCCGGATAAATCCGGGCTTTCAGGAGGGGGCCTCATCACTCTTGCCTATAAGTACGCCTATCCTTGCAGCGCATTGATGAGGCTCATGGGGTGACACTGATCTGATCTACGACATCCCATTGGACCTGCGAGCATTACCGTCTTGAGAGGCCCCTCGATCCAGTCACTGAGGATGAGCTAGATGCCTGTGCCGGTAATGCCGCGGTGGTGGGCAAGTCACACCACAGTACAGGTCCGACAGGACCGCGGTGCCGCTTCTCAGACCTCCCTGGCTGAGCCCTTAGGCTGCACCCAGGAGAGGCAGTGTGGCGCCCATGATTTCCTCGATGATGCCTGGAGTGTTGTACAGGCCCATACCACCGCCGATACCGATGGCAAAGGCGATCAGGGACTGGCGCACGATGCCGGCGACGATACCGACGACAACGATGGCGGCTGCGATGATGCGGCCCAGGGTCCCTTCGATCCAGTCGGTCAGTGTGCCCCAGATCTCCTCGAACTCAGTGCCGCCTGTACCGGCTATGGCCATCACTGGCAGCAGCGTTGCCAGCATTGCCGCAACGGAGCGGCGCGAAATGAAACGCTTGAACATTGGAGTGTCTCCTCAATTGACGTGGATGTGATCCAAGACCACGGAGAAGACGATAGAGGTATGAGCGGTTGTGAATGCTCGGGTAAATATCGGTTTTCTTGAAAAAGTCGAATGTGTTGTAAATGATTGAAGATTGGGCAATAAAAAAGGCTGCGACAGTGCGCAGCCTTATTGTTTATTACAGAAATTTAGTGAGTTATCACTTCCCGTCTACCGATCTTCGCGAATGAGCGAGACCTGGACTTCGGAGGAAGGATTTCAGGCCGCCCTTCCCCGTCTACTGGAATAAGCCAAATCCCGCGTTTTTTGGCTCCTACAACCCGTTTCTCACGGATCAATGCGTGGATACGCGGGATAGACACCCCTTCAACTGAAGCGACTTCAGCGATAGTTGAGACATTGGTGCTAAAAGCGACACTCATCTTCTCTGCCCTTCATGTCACCCTGGCGAGCTGGATATGACTCATCTGTTGATGTACTCATATCCGATTACTTCGCCAGAGTTGAACGCCTATAAGTACTGGTTAACGGGAGTTGCGAATAATTTCCCGCGCTGCCGCTTCATGATTCACGGCTTTACCACCAGCTTTTTCTTTTTCCTTGCTCGCGTAATCGATGACCTGAAGCGGGGTCAGACTAGGCGTCGCACGCTCTTCTTGTACGCCGATATTCCAGCGGCGGCCTTCCAGCTCGGTGAACACCAGGCCTGAGACGTGCAGGTCGCCATCAGTCGACTCCCATGGCGCCACCCAGATGCGCATGATCTTTGCGCGGCTGCGAATGGGCATAGGATCATTGTTGATTGGAGACGCAGCGAGCGGGTCGGGACTGTTTGTCGACAAGTCTACTTTCGGACGCGGCGCCTCTTCGGCCTGCTTCTTCTTTGCTTTCTTGTCGTCATCGCCCCACCAGCGACTGTCGCTCTTCTTAGCCTGTTCCTCTTCCTCGAAGAGGACCGGCCCCGGCTGTTCGGTCAGCTCGTACACCTTGCGTGCCGAGACGCACTTGATACCGCCTTGCTCGGTTGCCTGTGGCATTCCGCTGCACTTGTAGTCAGATTCGCCGAAGTCGAAGATTGAGCAGCCACTGAGCATCGACCCGCTCATGATCATGAGGGCGGCGCTGATATTGCGAATGTTGAAATCGATCATTTTCAAACCTCAGATTATTTAAGGGCCAGCTTGCCGCCGCGGACCAGAACAATTTCCACTTCCCGACCTGCATCGATTTCGATCACCGGGAACATGCTTTCTGCCTGGTCGATGTAGTACTGAGCCAGGCGGTCCAGAGCGCCACCAATACCTGCTACTGCGCCGCTCTGCATGGAGTCAGTAGAGAAGGCCTGCTGATACAGCTGGCGACCGGTGTCGTCTTGCAGGGAGAGGCTCGGAACAGGTACACGGTCAAACGCTTCAGCGAAGCCTTCGATCACGCCGGCGGTCAGCGCTTTACTCAGCATCTGCCCTTGCTTGCTTACCAGTCGGCCACGGACGCCAGCTTTGCCGTCCTCGCCCACTGTGAAGCTTTCCAGGCTGCTCTCGACAATCTGGCCATCTTTGCGGACACAGCTGATTGTCTCGCCACGCAGATAAGCGCGCTCAGAAGAGAGATCCCCGTAGCCGCCTAGCAGCGCGAAGCATTCACGGACGTCAGCACGGAAGCGGTTAGGCAAGATCGCCTCATACTTGATGCGAAGAAGTGCCGGATGGGGATCTTGACGAGCCTGCTTGCCGGTCGGGGCGTCCATACCGGTGATGAGGGTGCCAGTGATGATCGAGCCTGCTGGTATATAGATGCTGTTGTCTTTCTCCAGAGCAGCCTTCTCTTCAGCAGTCATTTCCTTTACAGGCGCTTCGATCACGCGAATTTGGCTCTGAGCGACCGGAGCAGCTGTGTTCTCTCCAGAATCCATCACAGGCTGTGAAGGTGTGGATTCGTGCCACATTTGCTGAGCTACTGGTTGAGCGGGTTCCGGGATCACCGGCACGATCGGCGCGACCGGTTCACCTTCGGCGCCTGCCGTCGGCTCGGCTGCTTCGGCCGATCCGCCGAGCACGACGTTCGAGCTACCCTTCTTAGTGCTAGGTGCCACGAGGTCCACATCTTTCTCGATGCTGTCCAGCCGGCGCTGCAGTTCCTGCAATTCCTTGGACAGGGAGGTCCCGATTTCGCCAACTTCCAGCCGCTGCATATCACGGCGAAGGCGCTCGATTTCCTTGTTGAACTCCTTCTTGTCGTCACGGATGCTCTCCAGCTGAGCCATAACGCGCTCGAAGCGGGCGTCACCGTGGTCGCCGTTCTTGTCAGTCAGAATGGCGCGGACAGTTGGCTCTTCCTTCGCAGATCGCTCGCGCTTGTCGCCGTTAGGCATCAATGCAACGCCGCCGGCGAAGATCAGTGCCGCCCCGGCCACTACTGCGTAGCGGCGGTACTTTGGGGTAAGTGATTGCCAGATCTTCATTATTCTTTACTCCTGAAGCAGCGAACGGCGCGCGTTGTGAGACGCACTGGCTGGGTCTTCGATGCTTCTTACGACGTAGACTTCCGACTTCTCTCCAGGCTGGAGCAGCGGGTTCGGCCACACCGACACTGCTCTCACGCCTTCGCCGGCACAGGAAGGTTCACGTAGCTCGATGAGGCGATTGGAGCGGTTTTCCACTACGCCGACGTTGACGCGCATGTTGTGGCCTTCCAGGACCTGGCCGTTGTGGAAGCTGAATTCCAGGCCGGCCTGTCTGCAGCCGTTGTATTCCTGTCTTGTGTTCGGCTTCTCGTTCAGGCTGTAGCCTTGCGGAGTGTTACCGACAGCGACCTCACGAAGCAGCTCACGAAGAGTGTTGATGTAGGGCTGCGACTCTTCCCAGGACTGTGCCTTCTTGCTGCTGCGAAAACCGGCAGTGAAGGAATCAGGCGACATGGTCAGGTTCACTTGCACCGGCGGCATACGCTTCGGAACGAACGTCAATGACAGCGCGACATCCGGATTGTCCGCGTCTGAAACGAACGCGGTGACAGGCTTGCCCTCTTGGTTCGAGGTGACATAGATGGAGCGTCCTTCAACCTCGAAGCCGGCATTACTTGTGGTCCGAATACGAGGGGCATCAAACGGCAGCACCACGCGGTTTGTATGAATCACCGCGATCGGAATGATCTCGTTCACGCCGGGAATAACAACCAGGTCTTGCTTGGTTTCGAAGGCTGGCGCCTCGGCAATCGACGAAGCAACAGGTGCCTTAGCGATAGCCGCGACCTCGGCGGCATGAACGGCTGACACGGGTAGTACCGGGAGCTGGCTCATCGACTCGGAATCGTTAGCCATTGCTGAAGCCAGAGGCATGAGGCAAAACGCAGTTACGGCAGCGACGCGACGGATGTTCGGGCACTCCATTATTTTTGCTCCTTCTGTTTGACACGGGGTGCACCGCTGTACGTGTCTAGGTGATTCAGCACTGGCATGTAGTTGGCGAATGTCCAGCGGAATTCGAACGTACGGTTAACGCGCTCTGGGTTGCCTGTACCTTGGTGGGTGTAGTGACGGCCAACGACATAGGCGGTGCCGGTTTTCTCATCGAACTGAACTTCACGAGGCTCGAATGAGAAGCTGACGCCTTCACGTTTGATGTCGTCTATCTGCCGCTCCAGAATGATCAACGCCTGATCTCTGATTTTCGGCCCAAGCAGAGGCTCGACGGCCTTGCGCACGAACGTTCCGGTTTCTGGGGTGACGTTGCCCAGCGTCTCAGCCATGAACAGGCTCCATGCGGTATGGATGCCCGCCTGAGCCTTGTTGTGGTGCAGAGTGGCTTCCTCAGTCAGGTGAGGAGGAATCAATGTGATTACTGGCTTATTGATGAATGCCATGACAGTGAGCAGAGCAATGGAGGCCACGCAACCTGCGATGATCGCGCGCCCCCATGTGTTCTCTGAGCGCATGACGCGGATGTTCTTCTTAAAAGCATCGAGATTCACGGGAGGTACCTCCGGGCGTACGGATTGGGCGCAGTCTTAGATTTCGAGGGGATGAAGCCCATCCAATACAGCGCGTGGAGCAGGTAGCCATCTGAGTGGCCGTCACTGAATCGGCGATATAGCTTCGCGATGAGCAAGCCACCCATCGTCAGATAGAAGGCCTCGCCGATCAGCATTCCGATGGCCAGCCCCAATGCAACTGGAGCCAGCTCCTCGGCACTCCACAGCAAAACGTGTGGAGGCTCATCAACGTAACGAGGGATCTCGTTAACTTGTGTCATTTAGCGCCTTCCTCACCGAGGATTCGCTGCACCATCTCGCCAATCTGCTTGGGCTCAAGGTAGCCAGGAACAAGTGCGCCCTTCTCGGTCTGGTTGTTGCGGAACACGGAGGCCGGAGTCCCAGTAATGTTCAGCTGACGACCTTCAGCAACTGATTTGTCTATGTTCCCTTGGTAAGTGCCTTCACGAACGCAATTTGTAATGGCGTCGACGTTCTTCAGCTCAGAATATTTGATGGCGGTATTCCAATTTTTGGTTGCGTAAGCTTGTTCGGCATAACGCCAGAATGCTTCCGGGCCTTCGAGTTGAGCTACGCACTCACCGGCCAGCGCCAGTTGTTCGGATGCTGCGCCAAGGATTGGATATGGCTTGTAAACCATATTGATTTGGCCATTCGATTCAGCAACGTACTGCTGCACGATCGGGTGGTATCGTTCACAGAAACCGCAGCGGAAGTCTTCGAACGAATAAATGGTCACAGGAGCATCAGGATTGCCGTAGACAACCTGATTGTTGGTATTGAGAGAAAGCATGCCTTTCGCATCGAGAGCAGACGTGCCGTCTTGTGATACGCCAGCTTTTTTCTGTGCCTCGATCATCTCAGCACGACGGCGCTCGACGATCGCCTCCAATGCGAGCTCGACGCGCTTTTCGAAAGCTTCGGGGGTCTCTGAGAGGTCTTGTTTGATCTCGTTCTTCAGCTGGACGCCAGCGGAAGCAAGTGATTCAACGGTTGCGTGATCGCTCATGCTGGTCTTGTTATGAACAGCAAGTCCGAGAGCAGAAGCTCCGATCACCATGGCAATGACAGAGACGAGGGTTGCGGGGGATGACATGTGTAGATACTCCAGAGTTGGCGGCCCGTATGACCGTCATTATCCGGAATACGGGCGCTTTTATAGTTGCGCCTAATTAACCTTATCGCCCATTAACACCGGTTAAATGCGCTTCGGCAGATTCCCAATCACGACCTGTCCAATCACGATCACAGAGAGAATTATTCCCCCCGGTAGGATCAGTGGGTGCGTTGGTAAAGGTGAGAGTAAACAAATGTTTAGGAGGAACAAGATCACTGCCGAACATCTAATTCCCCAGCGGTATTTCAGAGGCGAGGGAAACTTGAAGGTGTGCTGCTTTATTCCTCGCTCCATGAACCCATCGAAGAATGATGGGATGGCAATTACCACCAAAAGTGGTGTCCAAATGAACAGTGAGGAAAGGCGCATGAAGAAGGTCTTCACCATGTCGTCAAGCGCTTCACCTCGCGACTCGATGTATGGGAACCAGACCTTTTCGCCTAGCCGAGCCATTCCTCCGTTTTTCGCGTTCGGGTCGCGCTCTGGCAGGAACATCCACTTCATCCAATCCGCCAGCCCGGTCTCTCGCGTCAAGGTGTAATGCCATGAATCTGCAGTCTCTCTGAGGCGAATAACACTCGCCTCTGAGTAGGTGCTTTCCATCCAGCCTTCCTCAATGTCGTTGACCTTTTTGAGAAGACTGGACGGGACCAGAATGCAAATGAGCAGAGCTTGTACGAGCAGGATGATGAGGGCCCACAAAATTGGCTTATCACGCATTGCTGCGATACCTCACCTTTTCTGGCAGCTGGTCATGCAGGTAAGCCATCAGGGCGAGCTTGATGCGCTCAATCTCGCCGGTGGTTACCTTTTCACGAGTCAGCTCAGCGGATTCCCGCGGCTTCATCCAGGCCGTGAGCGTGCCGCCAAATTCGGGCTTCCACTCTTCACCATCACTGGTGCGCACACGAACCCCTGCGAGGTCTACTGCGAGGCTCTGAATGGCCGTATCGAGGAAGCGTGACAGCCGGCGCCAGTCAGGCTTCTGGCCGAGCGTTTTCTCGTAGGCGAGTGCTCCCCGGTCGATAGCGCACAGGGCAGAGGAGTTCGTCCCGATGGTCAGACCGATACCGGCGTAATCGACCAGGAGCTTGCGCAGCTCCTCGGCCTGCGGCCAGTCGGTATCCATTAGCCGGATTGCGTTTGCACGGCGGCGATTGGCGTAGAGGAAGGTCCTCAGCGTATCGGGCGTGCCCTCATACAGCGCCTGATGAGTGAGAGTGCCTGCTTTCATTTGATGTACTACTCCTTTGTGAGAATGGGCAGGCGGCCTTTCATGAGGCGGCCGTCCACGAGACGGGCGAAGAATTCGAGGTCGGGGAGCTGGCCAAGGATTTCAGGGGAAATCAGCGGCACCTCCTCTTCTGCGAGGCGCTCACCAATGTTTCCTGAGTGCGCTGCACCAGTGGTGTTTGCTGAGTTAGTGCCTTGCGACTGAGTGAGCGACTTGATGCGGGTCTTTCGCAGGGAGTCGCAGATGTACTCCTGTGTCGCGGCATCAGTTACGCGCAGACTGATGATATTGTTGAGGTTACCTAGCACCTGCCGGGCCTTGTTCTCGTCACCCAAGGCAGCCGCAAAGTCAGCAAACGTCTGGGTTGCCAGGAACGCTGCATAGCCAGCACCACGACCTTTGTTCAGGGTCTGGATCAGCGGGAGGTTGACGACCTCTGAGGTTTCGTCGACGAATAGGTTGACCCGGTTGTTCTTCAGGCCGTAGTTGTACCGGTCACCAGCCACCGCAGTGAGGTCGCTGAGCGCAATCGAGCCGATAGCGGAGCCAACCATTGAGTCCGATAGCGAATCCAGGCCCATGTACAGGACCTGGTTGTTTCTGATAATTCGCGCAGAGTCAGTGATAATCCGAGTGTCATTCAGGTCTTCGGAGTTAGGTGACAGCAGCGGCCCGAGGTCTCCAGAAGTCAGCATGTTCATGATTGGCAGAAGCGACGCGATCATCTTTTGGAAGTGCTCGCGGTTGTGCTCGAACATCGAGAACAAGCCTTCAAGATCTGGCGACTTCTCGCTATCTGGGATGCGCTCTCTGTAGAAACGGATCAAGGCATGCGCTTTCTTTTCCGCATTGGACGCCTTAGCCAAATACGGTCCGGCCAGGTATTCCCAGTTGGCCAGTTTTCGGTCGCAGTACCCTGCAATGGCCTGTGCAACGAGAACGTCAGTACCGCCTTCTAGGTAGCTTCGCACCTTCACAAGGTTCGGCCGGATACCCGCCATGAGCAGACCCTGGCACACGTTGTTGAGCGCCATCTGCCCGAATGCCTGGAAGGGGTTGCCCTGCTCGCTTGCCATAAGTACTGCAATACGGCTTGCCAGCTCGGTCGCCCGGTTGAAGTTTCGCAGCGGGTCAAGGCGAACGCTTCGTTCGGGGAAGGCAGGATGGAAGTAGCAGAACCGTGACTCATCACCGGAGTGCTTGCACGCAAGCCTGGCGTTTTCGCAGAGCTCGCGGTCACCCTTTGGGTCGATGATGATTACGGCCTCATTACCGCGCATGATGGCCTGGGTAATGAGGTGGTCGAACAGGCGGGTCTTACCGGAGCCAGTGGTACCTACGATCAGCATGTGGCCGGCAGTGTGGTCAAGCGGCTGCTTGATCTCTTTGTCGTCCGGATCCAGCCCGTGGAGCCAGGTTGCGCCCTTCTTTTTCGATTTTTGCTTCTTCAGGATGTCCTTTTTCGAGCGCCGGCTGATTTCATAAACCATCTGCGTATGCTGGTTATCCCATTCGAAGCCGTAACCCAGCCACAGCTCGTCGTTCTTCGCATAGCGATCAATGATGGGCTTGAGTTCGGCGAGGCTGATGAATGTCAGGTCGACGCCGGACAGACGCCGGTGAATGTTGATCAGCTTGGCTGCGTACGGCAGACGACGCAGTGCCATTGCGACCGAAACAGCCGCGAACGAAAGGCACGGCTCAGGTGGAATGTCGAAAATAAAGGGGGTGCCCGCCGACATTCCGCCAGCAGCAAGCCACATGGTGCCTGCCCAAAGCTCGAAGTTCGGGCGGAAGATGACATCATATTCGTGGACCGCGCTCATTCTGCTTTCACCATAATGTTGTTGTTTCCGACGATGCAGTCATCGCGCTCGCCGGCGGCTGCACGGGCCAGGGTGGTTGAGAATTCCTTGGCGTGTTTAGTGAGCTGAGCAATCCCAACACGTAGGTAGGTAATGCCCTCCTTCGTGACCGCGGTGGACGGTATCTTTCCGGCGCGGACCTGGATGACGAAGTCCTCCACTACCTGGCGAATTTCCGCTGAGATCTCTCGCACGACGGCTGGCGGTCGCCCAGGCTCACTTGAAGCGGTGGTCTGGCGCGCAGGCGCTGCTTGCACCTGCGGCTGTGGTGCGGGTGCTGGGTGTTGTGACGGATCTGGAGTCGGCGCAGCGGGTGCTGGAGCTGATTGGGGTGCAGGCTTCATCTGCTTGGATTCAGGCTGCGGCGCTAACTGTGGCCGGGAGGGCTTTGGTTCCGCTTTAGGTGCGGATGGAGTCAGCTGGCGCCGCAACAGGACCTTGATGTGGTCCCCTACTTCACTGGTCATTACGAGGCCACGACCATTGCTCATCTCGCGCGCCTTGCGAGCCGGATTCTCAGGGTCCGGGACCAGCCAGTCGCTTGCGGAAAAGGCTTGAGCGAAGTCCGCAGGCTTGGCGAACTGCCTGATAGCGTCCGGGTAGCGGATGTACACGACCGGCCCTTCCTGCCCGAACAGTTCTGCAGCTTCACGGATACCCATCCCCACTTCGTGCAGTAGCTTCGCGAGAAGGTCGCCTGCATCGTGAGACTGTACTGCCAGCCACTTTTCGGAAGCATCCAAGGCGCCATCTACAGCAGGCGCTGGCTCCGACTCAGGTAGGCGTACTGGCTTGGCCACAGGCGCTGGTGTCGACACAACAGGCGAGTTAATTGATTCACTTGCCTGGTGCGTAGTGTCGACTTCAGTCTGTTGAGGACTAGCGGCATCATCTTTCTGGGGCGCCACCAGTTTCATACCGAGCTGCTTCGGTTCGTTCTTTTGCTTTTCAGGCTTCACATTTGGCTTGGCTGGCTGTTTCTCCTGCTCGGCTGGATCCTCTTCAAGGTCTGAGCTTGTAGGCGGATTGGCGAGTTCCATGCCCAGCGACCCTTCCAGGAGGCGGACATTCTCACCAGCCAACTTAATGCTGACTCGGGCCGGCGCGGGAGGCTCAGAGCTGAATACCAATGCGGGGTCGCGGAGCTTTAGGCACTGCAGCCACAAAGCGCCGCCACGGCCGTCCAGTACTGCAGGGGAAAGAGACCAGTACCGCTTCTTGTGCCCGGCGTCTTCCTCGTCATTCCAGATGGCAAGGTCACGCTCAAGCATGAGATCGGCAAGAGTGTCTTTGTCGCGCGGGATGCCCTGAGCACGATCTTCGGCAAGCAGAGCGACGATCTCCTCGGCTGCCGCTTTCCAGGCAATGAAGACACCTTCTTTGGTGACCCAGACACGACTCCCCTTCTTGTTCACCGTCCATGTGCCATTGTTGATAAGGCGCCGGGACGCATCGAGAATGTGCCGCTCAACCGGAACCCCTACTGACATCTCGTTTCCGAGAGATGGGTTTTTCTTGAGGTCCTGGTCGACGCTGGTCGAGTCCGCGCGAATAACCAGCTGAGTGATAACGTGGTTGCCTGTGCACGTGGTTGCTTCGAGCATGGTCCCGATGATTTCGTGGGTATGTTCGCCCAGCCAGGCTTTTAAGGGCGTTGGTAGCACGTGGTTGGTCAGCAGCAGTCCGGTTTGCTCGTGTTTCTTATGGCGGTCATGTCGCCAGCGCACGAAGTATCGATCGACCTTGTTGCGCTGCCCCCATTCCCAAAGCGTCTCCATGTACGGTACCCATTCGGAGCTCCCGTCAGCATTGGTTACGGCCATATCTGAGGCAGCCTTGCCAATGTCGTGCATCAGCGCGGCGGTGAACGTGGCGACGACCCAGCGCGGTTCTTCTTGCTTACGCTCAAGCGGGGTCTTCATGTAGGTAAAGATTCGGCCTTCAGCGAACTGGGCAGCCCAGGCGCCCACCTCCAGTGAATGTCGGAACAGGCCGCCGGCACCGCGGTGGTGATGAGCTTCGCTGGCGGGAAGTAGATGAACGAACGCAGCGCAGTTGCGAATCAGCGGCAGGATGAGTGTTTCGTGCTCTTTTGGCGTCAGGCCGAGCGTCGTCCGAATCCGAGCGAGATGTTCCAGCTGCGTTTCGATAATGCGTTCTGGCGGGCACATTGGCAGGCCGCGAACGAACGGCGGATAGCGAGGGATATCCTCTTCCTGAGTGATTCCCGCACTGCTGACGACAAGGCCATCCTGCGCGGACTTCTCGCCAGGCACGAATAAACGCTTGATACGGTTGAACATTGGGTGTGCTTCACCTGGACCTATGACTGCGGTGAAGAGTGCCAATCGGCAGGTCGCGGCTGGCAGGTCAAAACGCTCCAAAAGCGAGCTTTGACCGGAAGGGGTAAGGAAGCTGGTGAGTAGTATTGATTTGAGGCTGGGACCCGATCGGCTGGCAGCGATGAATCAGTCATGAAGCTGGAAGAGCGGGACCTAAATCACATCTCAACGCGAGCCATAACGCCGATGAAAGCAAACACCTTCTGCCTCGCCGCAGCTGCAATTGCAGTGCTAAGCGGCTGTGCGAACAAACCTGAACCGGTTGTCACTGAAGAACCGATAGTCGTCCCTGCGGTGCACCAAGAGCGTTGCTATCGCATGGATAGCGCTGCCCAGGAACGTGCCGGATATGCCCTGCTAAAAGAGGGGCAGCAGTTCTACTACCAGCTTGATTGCGATAACTACTTGCTGATCGGGGCTGATGCGAAAGAATATGAACGTAAGGCTCTCATCAAGGACGGTGGCGTGGAGGCAGTGAAAGCCGCGAATGCCACGAATGCCACGAATGCCACGAATGCCACGAAGTCCGTTGCTTCTGCTGGGGCCGCAGCTTACGCGGCACCAGAGGAAAAGGTGGAGAAAGAGCCCACTTGTTATAATGACAAAATGACAGCTGGCCGAGGCGATTTGCCGCCGTGCCCGCTGGAAGAAGACGAGATTGACTGAGGCCGACGCTGAATGCTCGACAAAATCCTGAACATGACCCTAATGCTGCTTGTTACCCGTGCAGTCACGTTGCCCTTGGAGCATTTTGGGATCTTGCAGGGCCATTTGATGGAGCTTTTACTATTTTGGGTGGCGGTCGGCATCAGTTTCATAGTTCACGATCTTGCTGATTTTCACAGAACGCCGAAACCTTGGTCGATCTTGCGGGGAGCGTTAATCGCTCCTGTCTGGTTGCTGATACGACGTCAGGTGAAATGAAAAAAGGGGCTTTAAGCCCCTTTTCTTTTTGCCATGATTTCCTCGGCTGCCCTTAGAGCTTGCTTCTGTAGCTCATCGAGCACTCCCTTGACCATTTCCTGGTCGAGCATCGGGTAGTTGGCCAGCTTCTCTTCTTCGTACGAAACGATCCGCTCAGCCAAATCTTTCAGCGGATAGGTGAAGACAGGCACCGAGGTATCCTCCATGCGCACCAGATTAGCCACAGGGCTAGAGAACGCGACAGTAGGCTGAATAATCGGCTCTATCCCTTTCTCTGCCAGTCGCTCGGCCAGGACCTTTGCCTGAATTTTTACCTGGCGCACCGGGTTCCTCATAGTCGTTGCATCGCCATTCGGAGTGGTTACATCCCACTCGTGTCCATTCTCGGTGACCTTGATAGTGCCCGCGTTGTTTTTGGTCTCGACCAGATACAGTGCTTTCTTGCCGATGAGTACGAAGTCAGCTTCGGTGTGGCCGGTGCGAGATCGCGCGTTTGGAAGAAGTACCTGGTTGAGAACGATGTATTCATCACTCAAGCTGGCCAGGAGCTTGAACACTCGGGACTCCCCGTCCAGACCAGATGTCAGGCGTACAAACTTCGGCCGATAGGTTGCTTCCAGCACCTGTCCGAACAGGCAGATCAGCGTCCACGACGCCATGCAGAACAGCGCATCGGCCGGGTGATTTCCTGTGATCAGCCACCAGAGAAAGAAGCAGTTCCCGGCAGCGGCCATGAACAGGCCGCGGCGCGCTCCAGATTTCAGTATCTGCTTGCGCTCCTTGGCGAGGTTGTTCCCGGCCATCGCAGCAGCGTAAGCAGTCGCTGCTTTAGATGATCGC
>Ga0233369_1000287_pt1 | contig 23430 bp, 16 predicted proteins | sample ElkDunMinimDraft_26_FD_191537 | JGI IMG/M metagenome (GOLD analysis project Ga0233369, IMG submission 191537) | Fecal eukaryotic communites from dung pellets of Tule Elk in California, USA - Elk Dung D16 | ecosystem: Host-associated > Mammals > Digestive system > Large intestine > Fecal | place... | reverse complement strand
TATAGTGTAAAATAAATTTGTTGTAACCATTGATGAATGCGCCATCAATCATTTGCTCATCGTCTTTAGCACCTAAAGTAACTGAAGTCAACGATTGTGTTTCACCACGTGTGAATACTGCTGAACCGTGCGCTGCAGGTAAATAATCAACTTCAGACCAAATAGGACGAACAGTACGTGAATCACGACCATCCAAACGGATTCCTTCGTCTAATAATAGATTACGAACCGCATCGTATTGTACGTCATGGAAATATTTCTTCGCTAAGAATTTAGTTTCGTCATCAAGATCTTCACCTAATGACTCAATAACTTCTTGCGCTATAGCAGCAAATTTTTCTGTACGCTCGTGTTTAGCTGAACCAGATTTTGCAATCGCGTATACTCTATCGTAAGTAGCGCTGAAAATTTGAGCTCTTAACTCTTCATTTGAAGGCTCGTGGTTAAACTCACGTTTAGTTTCTGAACCTACTAATTTTGACAATTCTAATTGTGCAGCGACTTGTTTCTTGATGGCCGCGTGTGCAAAAGCAATAGCTTCTACCATTTCAGCTTCCGAAATTTCGTTTGCTTCACCTTCTACCATCACGATATCTTGCGCAGAACCAGCTACCATAAATTCTAAAGAAGCTCTTTCCAATTCAGATAAACGTGGATTAATAACCAACTGACCATCGATTTTCGCTACACGAACTTCAGATATAGGACCGTTGAAAGGAATATCAGACACCGCTAATGCTGCCGAAGCTGCCAGACCAGCCAATGCATCTGGCATAATATCTTTATCAGCAGAGATCAAAGAGATCATCACTTGTGTGTCTGCGTGGTATGTTTCAGGGAATAATGGACGTAATGCGCGGTCTACCAAACGTGAAATCAATACTTCATAGTCTGACAATCTCGCCTCACGACGTAAGAAACCTCCTGGGATACGACCTGTAGCCGCATATTTTTCTTGATAATCTACAGATAATGGTAAGAAATCCACACCTGCTTTAGCTTCTTTTGAAGATACTACTGTTGCTAACAACATCGTATCACCTTGTTTTAAAACTACAGAACCATCAGCTTGTTTTGCTAATTTACCTGTAGACAATTCGATAGGCGCTAGACCGTTGCCTAAGTCGATTGTTACTTTTTGTTCGTTATAACTCATTGTTTTTTAATAGAGATGCATTTTCCTCTTTAATATACTGATGCATCGATTTTTATGACTTTTAAAAATTCTATCAAAGGTAATTATTATTTTCCTTAAATTATTACTTTTATAAACACAGCAAGTTATAAAAAATGCCTAAATACATCGTATACCTAACATTACTTTACCTAGTTTTTCATTCTATTATTTCCTGTAAAGAAAAAACTGAGAAATCTACTCATAAACCTATTTTACTAGCTACTGAAACTGTCTTACCTTTCAGTCATGGACATCATGACACCTTAGATTATCAACTAACTATTTTTGAAGACAGTACGTATTCATTGAGATACAAGAAAGAAGTACAAGACCCCAATAATGTATATATAAGAGCAATACATACTGACTACAAGTATTGAAAAGCAAAAATAAAACAAGATAAGATTTATCTCACAAATGACACTTTGCTTCTTATTAATGGATATGTAGAATTTATGAAGAATGGTAAAATAGATTTTGTACGCAAAATAGATTCGACAGTATTCATACAAAAGAATACTTATGACATAAAAAAATACCCAAAATATCATGTCATTCATTATGAAACAGAAACAACAGGTATCTTAAAAAAGAAAAAAAAATTTAATGAAATATTTCCAATCAATAACGAAACCCTATTTGAAATAGAGTGGTTAGTAAAAGATACGGTTGATAAAATTATGCCTAAAAGTACAATTTACAATGATAAATATTTAATGACTCCTAATAGAGAGGACTGTTGCTACTTTAAATCCTACCATGAAAAAGTATTACCCTATGTCGATAAAAATGGACATAAAATAATAATATTGTTCTTATCACTTGAAGCGAAAGATATTTTGGGTGCCGACCTGCCAATGATATCAGATGGCGCATACTATTTTTTAGATATAGATCTAAATCTGACAAATAAAAAAATTACTCGAATAGGCTTATATGAATAAGCACAAAAAAAGCCATCCAAATTGGATGGCTTTTTAAAGCTTTTCACTTTATGAAGCTTACTTGATGATATCACGTAAACCTAGACCTTTGATGATCGCACGGTAACGGTTGATATCTTTTTTGTACAAATAAGCTAATAATGAACGACGTTTACCTACTAATTTTTGTAGAGAACGTTGTGTGTTAAAATCTTTTCTGTTTTTTTTCAAGTGCTCTGTTAAGTGAGCAATTCTTTTTGTGAATAAAGCAACTTGTCCTTCTGCAGAACCAGTGTTTTCAGCTGCACCAGCAAACTCTGCGAAGATACCAGCTTTGTATTCTTTACTTAAATACATTCTTGAATAATATTAAAGTGTTATAAAAATTATTAATTACCTGCAAAGATAGGACTTTAAATTAGAAAATGAAAAGGATTTTAAATTTATCAATCTCATTCCCAAATTTTTCAAATCCTTTAAACCTTAACGTAAATACCCTTTTTATCCATAAAATAACCGATTATCCACATCAGAGCCAAGAACAGCAATGAATAAACGAATGAACCAATTTCAGGCACGCCAGGGATTTGCGCACAAACATTTTGATAAAACCATGATAAAGGTGTGATGTATGATTGATCTCCGGCATCAGACAATCCGTTGGGAATGCGAATTAAAGCCATAGCTTTTGGAAATAAACCACTCAACACAAATATGAATAATGGATTTTTACCGAATACATCAAAAAATTTAGTTAACCAATTTTTAACACCTTGCACCTCGATATACCAAATCATCCCCCCTATAGTCATAATTCCCAATCCAGTCGTATATAACACATACGAACTAGTCCAAATTTTCTTGTTAATCGGAAAACCTAAAGACCAAATCCAACCTAGTACAATTAAGATAAACCCTGTAACAAAAAGACCAGACAATAATTTAAAATGTGGCTCAGAAGAAGCAGGAACTTTAGTCCACAACCAATCCACCTGCCCATGTTTCTTAATAAAAACTCCGGCTAAATAACCAAACACAACTTGAACGACTGCTGGCAAAGCACTCATCAATCCTTCTGGATCAAAAGGCACGCCCTCTCCTTTGTACATATGAGCTACGCCCAAAATATCTTTATCAATAGCTGTTCCGAACCAACCTGCTAGAGAGTATGGATCTTCTCCGCCTAATACCGCGCATATCCCCCAGTAACCAAACAAAATCAGCGCTGAAATGTAAATTAATGTACGAGGTTTGAAATAATATGCAAGTATGGATGCAAAAAAGTAAGCAATAGCGATACGTTGCAATACGCCTAAAATTCGTACACCTTTTGTAGGATCGACACTACTCACCCACTCTCTGAATTGTAATGCCCCATTAATCCATTGCACAAATGGAAACCAATTTAACCCCAAACCTATTAGAAAAATAAGAACAGTTCTTTTGATTACCTTTTTCCAGAATATAGCATCTCCCGCTTCTTGTAAACGCGGAATGACAAATGACATAGCATTCCCGACAGCGAATAAAAAGAACGGAAATACCAAATCGGTTGGTGTGCATCCATGCCAAGGAGCGTGTTTTAATGGTGCAAACATAGTTCCCCAAGTTCCTGGATTATTTACCATAATCATAAGCGCCACGGTGGCGCCTCGAAATACATCCAGCGAATAATAGCGTTGTTTCATAGAAAAAACAGGTGTTTTAGTTAAAGATTCGAAGATAGAAAATACATTTGAGAACTTATTGATTTTAAATAATGCAGTAACTTCTCTCAACTTAATATTTTATTTAAAAAGATTTTGGTTTTTAAATAAAATATACATTAACTTTACATTACATTTTTATAAACCCATGTTTGACCAATTACATACGCAAGTAATCAAATCGATTTACTTTTCTGGCGCGCAGTCGATAGCTGAGATAAGTCATACTATTGGTAAAAGCGTTCCAATTGTTGCTAAAACGATACAGCACTTAGTAGATAAAAATATAGTTTTATCGCACGGATTACGAGCATCTACTGGTGGAAGGAGAGCTTCATCATATATTTTAAATAAAAGCAGCATTGGTAATATACTCACAGTAAGCATTAACCGATACTCTATTACTCTTGGATTATTTAATATTTTGAACGAATCTTTGATGGAGGAGCTTGATATAAATATTAATGACTTTGATGATATCAACATCTACAACACAATTGTAACACATATTCGCAAAATAGCTGAGAAGTACAATGATCATCCAATATTAAGAATAGGAATCACGACACCAGGTTTTGTTGATTCTCAGGAAGGTGTGAATAATTCTTTCCCGAAAGAATCACCACTACATGATCTACCAAATAGAATTAAAAAAGATGTAGGAATCGACACTTTTATGGAAAATGATTCCTCAGCAATCGCAATTGCAGAAAAACATTTTGGCAAGGCAAAAACAACTAATCACTCGTTGGTTATTAATCTAACCTGGGGAGTGGGACTTGGTATTATTGTAGATCAACAACTTTTTAGAGGCTATAATGGTTTTGCTGGAGAATTTAGTCATATACCACTAGCAGATGAAAGCAAACTCTGCTCTTGTGGAAAAAAAGGATGCTTAGAAGTTGAGGCTTCATTAGAATCTGCCGTTGAGTACATTAAAGAATGTTTAAATAACGGGGAAGTATCACTTTTAGCCCCTAATATAGAAAACAAAGACAAATCACAATTTCTCAATTCGCTTATTCAAGCTTATAAACTTGGTGATCAATTAAGTATACATGCTATTAAAAAAATGGGGTTCATGCTTGGCAAAGGCATTGCAACTTTAATCCATATACTAAATCCACAAAAAGTAATAATAAGTGGGATTGGTGCATCATTTGGCGCTATTCTCCTTCCCGAGATTCAATCATCCATACATATTTATTGTATACCTAGATTATCCCAAAAGACAACTATAGAAATATCAGACTTAGAAAATATACAAACCATTGCAGCGGCATGTGTTGCCGTAATGCAAAGCAAAGAGTTAATAAAAAATTAGAAACATCATTTTATCACAAACAATTATGAACAATTATTACAAACAGTGGAGCATTTCGCTGTTGATGCTGGTATTCAGCATCTCAACAGTATTTGCACAGCAATCTGTTACGGGGAGAGTAACAGATGCAGAAGGAGGCTTGCCTGGCGTAACCATTAGTGTAGTGGGAACAAATCGAGCTACACAATCTACAACAAATGGAGCCTTCACCATTCAGGCAAACAATGGAGAGAAGATTAAATTCACTATTGTAGGCTACTTAAGTCAAGAAGTTATAGTATCAGGTTCAACAGTCAACGTTTCTTTAGAGCAAGATGCAAGTGGCATTGACGAAGTCGTTGTAACAGCGATGGGTGTTAAAAGAGAGAAAAGGTCTTTAGGTTATTCATTCCAAGAAGTCTCAGGGGAATCTTTAACGGAAGCGAGAGAAAATAACCTTGCCAATGCCTTAGCGGGTAAAGTATCCAATTTGCAAATAGTAAAGGGATCAAGTGGCCCAGCTTCGTCTTCAAAAATTATTCTTAGAGGTTTTAACTCATTAAACGGTGATAATCAACCGCTTATTGTTGTAGACGGTGTGCCTATGGACAATTTTGTTGGTGCTTCTAATAATGATTTTTGGAATCCTTCTGCTGACATGGGTAGTGGTTTAGGAGATTTGAACCCTGAGGATATTGAATCAATGTCTGTTCTTAAAGGTGGTGCTGCTTCTGCACTTTATGGCTCAAGAGCATCAAATGGAGTCATTTTAATTACCACAAAATCAGGAAAGTCAAGAGAAGGTGTTGGAATTAGCTATTCTACAATAACTGGTTTCGAAAATATTTTCATGTCACCAGAACTTCAAGACCAATTCTCGCAAGGTGCTGGCGGTATCTATGGAAGACTATCTACTGCATCATGGGGAGAAAAAATTGCTGGACAACAAGTCGACATGTGGAATAACAGCACAACAAGCCTAAGAGCTTATAACAATTTGGATAATTTTTTCCAGACAGGTTTTAGCACTACACAAAATATAAACTTCCAACAAGCTGTTTCTGACAAGGTAAATCTATACTCATCAGCTACATATTTGCATGATAATAGCAAGACACCTGGAATGAAGTTAAATCGCTTGAACTTAATCAATCGTGTTAACGCAAAATTCGGCCAAAACAATCAATGGACTACGGATGTAAAACTTCAGTACATGAAAAATATGGCTTACAATAGAGCTGTAGGAGGTCAGAATGACGGTAACTACTATTCTCAAATTCTATTGTTCCCTCGTTCTTTAGATATTACTCAATTTGAGCCAGGCATGGATGTACTTGGTGCTAATCAAACATGGTATCTAGAGGATTCAGGCATGAATCCATATTGGGCTGTTAACAATAAATTAAGTTCAGATTCTCGCGATAGATACTTAATGAATGCAACAGTTAAATATGATTTTAATGATTGGTTAAGTGCTGATGTAAGAATCGGAACGGATACATATAGCACCAAATATGAATCTAAAACATACACTGGAAGTAACATTAATAACTCCTACTCTACTGGTGTAGATAAATTCTTCGAAAACAACTATATCGCTAGCATTCACGCTAAAAAAGACAACCTTTGGGGCAAATGGGGCGGAGCAATGTCTTTGTATGGACAAATAATGGATACTAAAAGAAATGGTGTAAATGCCTCAGCAGGAAACTTAAGAGTACCAAACTTATTTACTTTAGGAAACAACATCGGAAACCCAGGGATTTCTGAAAGTATTTCAAGAAAACAAATTAACTCAGTCTACTCGAGTTTAGATATCAATTATGATAATTTTTGGTATGTAACATTGACTGGTAGAAATGATTGGTCATCAGCACTACATCCCGATAATAATAGCTACTTCTATCCATCTGTAAGTACATCCCTAATTCTTTCAGATTTAATTAGCTCTAACGGTGAAATGCCATCATGGTTTAGCTTCGCTAAATTGAGAGCTTCGTATGCAGAAACAGGCCGTGACATGGCTCCATACCAGCTATACAATACTTATAATATCGGCAACGACCCTAATAATAACACTACAGCTTCAAAACAATCTGTAAAATTTGATATCGGGGTAGTAAACGAATTACAAAAAAGTTTTGAGGTTGGTTTTGAAACTAGAATGTTCCAAAATCGCTTCGGTATTGATTTCGCATATTACAAGACCAATTCCACAAATCAATTAATTGACATCCCAATGAACAACCTGTCTGGCTATAACGCTTTTAAGGCAAACGCAGGTAACATTGAAAATAAAGGATTTGAAATTGTCTTAAATACTAGCATCTTAAGAGACACAGAACTCAAATGGGATTTAAGAGCAAATATCTCACAAAACATTAATAAAATCATCGAACTTCATGATGAAGTGGATAGACTAACCTTGGGAGGCTATGATGATGTCAAAATTTTTGCTGAAAAAGACAAATATTACGGTGCAATTTACGGCACTAAGTATTTACGCGTAGAAGATACAAATTCCGAACATTTTGGAAAACTTATTCTAGCTAGTCAAACAGGTTTGCCACAACGTGCAAGCGGTGGTCCATACCATTTAGGAGATCAGACAGCCAGAGCACTAGTGGGAATTACAAACTCATTCGCATACAAAAATTTTGGATTGAGTGTTCAAGTTGATGGTCGTTTCGGCGGAAAATTTTTCGCAGGTACGCATAGAGCAATTCAGTTAAATGGCTCATCTGCAGAGACTGTAGTTAATGGCGAACGTAATAACTTCGTGGTAGAAGGTGTAATATTAAATAATAACGTTTACGAAGCTAACACAATCGAAGTATCACCAGAAAATTACTGGAGTGCAGTAGCAGGTACAGGAAATTTAGGTATTACAGAGCATAATCTATTAGATGCTACCAATATCAGAATTAGAAATTTAATGTTAAACTACAATATACCAACTAATCTATTAAAATCTAAAGTTGTTAAAACGGCCAAATTCGGCTTCTCCATGAACAACGTACTTATGTTAAAAAGTCATGGAAAAGGTGTTGATCCTGAGTCCACTTTTGCATTAAGCACAAATGCAGTAGGTTTTGAATATCTATCATTCCCAACTTCAAGATCTTATTATTTTAATATTTCAGTAGGTTTTTAACACGAAAAGTCATGAGAAGTACAATATCAAAAATAACAATAGCAGTACTACTGGGCATATCAGCGACTTCATGTAGCAAGTTTGAGGATATCAATACTAGCCCTACTGCAGCAAATGAAAATCAGGTTAAACCAGAGTTTTTCCTAAATAATTCAATAATCGGCGCTCAGCAAGATCCGCATATAGCAGAACGTGTATTCGTATACGCGTGGAAATCTGCTGCAAGACATCACTACATGAATTTCATAAACATGGGATTAGATGATGATGGTTATAATGGAGATTATTGGAGATATTTATCTGAATGGTTAAACAACGCTAATGCAGCAATTGAAATAGCAGATAAACAAAAAGAAAATGGAACGGCACAAGCTTATCATGAAAATGTAAAACAAGTAGCTAGAATATGGCGAGCATATTTGATGAGCGAGTTATCAGATAATTTTGGTCCAGCACCAATAGCATCATTTCAAGGTGTCAATCCAGAATTTAATACTGTTCAAGAAGTTTATTATTATCTATTAGATGAATTGAAAGATGCTTCATCAAAAATTGATGCCAACATCAATGGAACAGATATTAAAGTCTATGACGCTGCATATGGCTTTGATTGGGACAAATGGATAAGATATGCTAACTCTATGCGAATGCGATTAGCAATGCGCATGTCAGAAGTGGATGCTAATAAAGCTAAATCAGAATTTGAAGCTGCAGTAGCTACAAATAAGTTTATAGAAAATGCCAGTCAGAATTTTGGAGTACAAGAGAAAGATGGATGGGATCCATTGTCAGGCCCAATGTCTAGGAGTTGGAATACCCAACCTCTATCCTCAACTTTAAGTAATCTTTTTATAGGTTTAGGTGGCATCAAAACAGAAGATCAATTTGAGAACCCCGACATCTTAGCTAAAGTGAAAGACGAGGATGATTTTGGAATCCGTTATTTGCAAAACTTTTCTACCATGTCAAATGATCCATCACAAGGATTTTATTTAGATGGATTACCTAACAAAATGGACCCACGTGCTTATGCTGCATTTTTTATTCCTGGAAATACATCCGATCCACAATATTGGTCAGCAGCTTCAAACCAGACTGCTACTATCAAAGTTTCAGATAGCAGAACTGATACGTTGAATACCAAATACACTTGGAATGCATTCACAACAGGTACTTGGGGAGGAAAAGCTTCTACCATTGTATTTCGCGGACAAAATGGACGAATCCCTGGAATGATAAATAAATTTAGAACTAGTACACAAAAAAGGCTCTTTTTCGCTTCATGGGAAAGTTATTACTTAATAGCAGAAGCAGCATTAAGAGGTTGGTCGACCCCAATGTCTGATAAAGTAGCCTATGAAAAAGGAATTGAAGAAAACTTCAAATATTGGGGCGTTGAAGGCTATTTATCTGATTATATAGCTTCAACAAATTATAATAGAGCTGGTACCTCTGTTAAATATGACCATGTCACTGAGCCTCCTGCAACATATATAGTAAAATTCAAAGATGCTTATACTAACGCAAATAGTACAGCACAAATTGCTTATCCTGAGAATACTATATATAAAAATGGAACTGTCAAAAATGACAAATTAACTAAGATCATCACTCAAAAGTACATCTCTACTTTTCCATATCTTCCATTAGAAGCTTGGAACGATCATAGAAGATTAGGACTTCCGTTTTTTGAAAATCCAGCTGTTGAACAGCCAATACCTACTATGCCACAAATAACTGCAGCAAATTATACTAAGAATCAAATTAACTTCTTCCCTCAACGAATGAGATATCCATCTTCATTCCGAACTGCGGATGAAACTAATTATAACAAAGCTGTGAGCTTTTTGGGTGGTGAAGATCAAATATTTACTCCTCTTTGGTGGGCTAAGCAAAAGTAGAATAACACATACTACTAAAATGCGTTCTTATTTTAAGAACGCATTTTTTTTAATAATATCTAATTAATAGATTTATCGTATAAACATTTACAACAACTAAGATCTCAAGCATTTATGAAGAAACTTAATTTATTTGCTATCTTATTCCTTATAGTATTTAACACTTTCAACTCTTTGAACGCCCAATCTCCTACCCGTACGTCTTGGTTTGAAGAAGCGCGATTTGGTATGTTTATTCATTGGGGATTATATTCTGCTGCCGAAGGAATTTGGAAAGGTGAAAATCTCCGTTATCTAAATAATTATGCCGAATGGATTCGTTACCGCAACCGTATTTCTAAAGAAGAATACGGGGAATTAGCAAAACGATTTGATTGGGAAAATATAAATCCCGAAGAATGGGTTATTCAAGCAAAAAAAGCTGGAATGAAGTACATCATCATGACCTCAAAGCATCATGATGGAGTAGCCATTTGGGACACTAAAATTGGAGATTACTCTTTATCAAAGTTAGCTGGTGTAAATCGCGATGTAATTAAAGAGTTAGCTGATGCATGTCGAAAACATAACATGAAACTTGGATTCTATTATTCACACTGGATAGACTGGGAACATCCATACGCCTGGGATCACAATTTGGAACTCACTAAGTCTGTTTCTTCACAACAATTTAACACGTATTGGCAGGAAAAAGCTATCCCGCAATTGCGCGAACTGTTAACAAATTATGGAGACATCGCAGTTATGTGGTTTGACATGTGGATTCCGTATGAACAAACCATATTCAAGAAAGAGCAATTGGAACAAGCTGTAAGATTAATTAGAGAATTGCAGCCAAATTGTTTGATAAATTCCAGATTAGGATTACCTACTGATGCTGAATTCGTGGATTTCCAAACTTTAGGCGATAATGTGTTTGCAAGCGAATATATTGATCATCCATGGGAAACACCTGGAACAATCGCCCATTCGTGGGGCTATAGTGCGTACGAAAAAGAATGGAAATCAACCAGTCAGATTTTTGAATCACTAATCTCTAATGTAAGTCTTAATGGCGGACTAACATTAAATATTGGTCCACGCGCTGATGGAAAAATTCCATATGAAAGTATTACCAGATTGAACGATATTGGCCAATGGCTAAATACATATGGTGAGGCTGTATATGGAACTAAGGGCACTCCATTACGTGCCAAAAACTTTGATTGGGGCTATTTAACTAGTCAAAATTCAGAAAACAAATCTTCACTTTACGCACATGTCTTCAACTGGCCATTGGACAAAAAATTACGAATCACAGGTGTAAAGTCAGACCCATCATCCATTTATTTGATGGATGGTAAGACATTGAAAAAATTGAACTTTATTAAAAATGGATCAATTATTCATATCGATTTACCTAAACATGCTTCCGAAAATTTTGTGTCGCTAATTAAACTTGATTTCGCCCAGCAAGTTGAATTTGACTTGGATATTGTTGCAGAATCTTCTTTTGGCGGATTTGCTTTAAACAGTAAAAATATTTCCAATAAGAATAACCAAGAATTAAGGTCGTACGATGGTAAACGTCCTGATCATATCATATCAAAAGGGCAAGAATTGCAATGGTATATTGAAATTCCAGAAAAAGGACAATACACTTTGGATGTTTCAGCACACAACCCAACTAAGAATAATGTACCTATTACGATTCAGGCCGGCAAACAGAAAATACAAGGTATTTTAAAACCAAATGGAATGATGGTGGTGGAGCCAAACGAAAATAATTACGTAGAGGAATTTACTGATACCCCATTGGGAAGTATTAAATTAGATAATAGTACTAAGATAAAAGTAATTTTAAAATCTTCCGAACAACATCCAGTTTGGATAAATAGAATTTGGATAAGGAAAATCTAAAAGATTTATTTTTATTAAACGCGCTCTCATAAGGAGCGCGTTTTAATCTGCTATTAAATTTTCCGTGAAATAACTTCTAAAATAGTATTAAGATTGAATAATTATCATTTTCAATCTTAATAAAAAAACCTAAATTGGAAGCTATATTATTTTAAAATTTTTTAATTTTTAATTTATATATTTAGCGTAATAAAAAAACCAATTAAAATGAATCTAAACACTAACATACTTAAAAATTTATTTTTCTTGGGTTCTACTTCGATAGGGGATCTAAGCGTAGCCGTGGGAAAAAGTATTCCAATTACTACTAAAGGAATTAAAGATTTACTAAAAAAAGGATTTATACAAAATCTAGGATTAACTGATTCCACAGGAGGCCGAAAAGCTTATTTATACAAAGCTGATAAAGACAAGATTGGAAATATAATTGCTATATCCATCGAGCGTAAACGTACCCTAATAGATGTATATAATGTAGATCAAGAAAAACTTACTGATACCGTCAAAATTGTTATACCACTAAGAAATGAAGCTGAATTACTAGAGGCATTGTTACTGGAAATAGAAAAAATAATTAAACAATTTACTAAATCATCATTTCTTGGTATAGGCATAATATGTCCAGGATTTGTGGATGCAGAAAAGAAAATAAATAATTCACTAAAACCAGAATCCCCTCTTTATAGTATTGCAACAACCATAGAAGAAAAAATTGGCATACCGGCATATATTGAAAATGATTCTACTGCAATAGCTTTGGTTGAAAAGCACTTTGGCAAAGCAAAGAATTCTTCTCCTACGTTAGTCATTAATTTAACTTGGGGTGTAGGCCTAGGTATTCTCATTGATAACAAGATTTTTAAAGGTTATAAAGGTTTTGCTGGTGAGTTTAGTCACATTCCATTAGCAGACAGCAACAAGCTATGTTTATGCGGCAAAAAGGGATGTTTGGAGGTTGAAGCGTCTTTACAAACTGCGATAGATTATATAGAAGACCAATTGAAGGCAGGAGAAGCATCCATATTAAATGAACAAAAATCAGAAATAACTTTCGAGCATTTGATCCATGCTTACAATGTAGGCGATCAACTAACAATTGAAGCGATGAAGCGAATCGGTCAAATGCTGGGAAAAGGTATTGCGACACTAATTCATATTCTTAATCCAGAAAAAATAATTTTAGCTGGGAAAGGAACTGTATTTGGTGATATTATACTTTCAGAGGTACAATCATCCATACACCTCTATTGCATTCCGAAACTATCAGATCAGACTAAAATCGAATTGTCATCTTTGAAAAATGTACTTACACTTGCTGCTGCAAGCACTGTAATACAACAAATTCCTAAAATTAATTTACATTAAATATGATTTAAGTTTTACTCCCCTTTACAATTAATATAGAAAACACTCTTTTGTAGACTATCAACTACGTTATTGGTTACAAAGACGATATTAAACATGTACTAGCAGAATATTAATATGTTATTTTGTTGCTATTAATCACATCACTATTATAATTAGCATTGCCTTAATTTATAGGCGTTAATAAACAGAATATATGTATAATAGCGCTTCATTGAATAGGTATTACACCGAAGGTATTCTACACATTACTTGTAATGGGGAAATTCTTAAAACAACTCCGCAAGCTAGAAGTTTATTAACGTTATCTGATTCAAAAAACGCAAATTTATTTAATGATTACTCGTTCTTAGATAATAATAACTATAATCCTATTTCATTAGTTAAAATTGTTAAGAAAAATGTTAGTTATATTATCAAGATCAATTCAAAAAAGAAGTCCAGGTATATCTCCGCAACATTTGAACAATCGGAAAATAAAGAAAACTATATTGTTTCTATCCTTGACAATACGGACTTGATTGAAAAAATTCTTGAATTTAAAAAACAAGAATATCACCAACGACTTCTTGTATCTTCTATCAATGATATTATTTTTGAAGTAAATAAAGACGGAATTTTTTTAAATTATTGGACGAATAAACCTGAGCTTCTAATCCATCCGCCAAGTACATTTATTGGTAGACCTCTTACTGATGTTCTACCACAAGAAATTTCTTCAAAATTACTGCATCTAATAAGAAACAGTATAAAAGAAAAACAGCATAATAAATTCCAGTATAACCTACCAAACGCAGATAATAAACAGGAATGGTACTCCTTAACTATCAAAAATATTCCAGACCAGGATGAAATCGTAGCTGTGGTGATAACTGATATTACAAAAGAAAAAGATTATCAAGACAAATTGATTTTTTGGGAGAAAAAATTTTATCAAGCCTTCCATTTTTCAGGTATCGGCACAACACTGACTTCACTCGAAGGGTATTTAATCGAAGGAAATAATACGGTTTCGGAGATACTGGGATATAGTCGAAAAGAGCTACAACATATACGATCTATAGATATTACGCATCCTGATGACAAAGCATTTGATTTATCGGTGCGCAGTGATTTAGTACAAGGAAAAAAAAATTACCAAACATTTCTGAAGAGATATCTACATAAAGGAAATTATTATGTTTGGTGTTCTATCACAATATCCTTAGTAAGAGACAATTGGAAAAACCCTCAATATTTTATTGTTCAACTTGTCGATATGACAGAATTCATTAGAAATAATGAAGAACTCATCCTTGAAAAAAAGAAATTAGAAACTATAAAAGCACAATTAGAGTCTAAGATTTTACAAAATGAGGAAGCTAATCATATTATTGCACACAATCTATTAAGTCCAATTGCTAATATCAAAATGTTAATTGATAATCTTAAAGAAACACAAGAAAAAGACACTTTGTTGGATTTATTAAACTCATGTTGCGACGAATTAGATGAAACAGTTGCGGATCTTAATGCCATTGCTTCAAACATAAATAATAACTTAAATAATCACGAAATAGAGTTGTGCAGATTCAATGAGATTTTAGACAAAATTATTGAAATCAAGCAACCGGTAATTTCTAAGAAGAATGCCGAGATAATTACTGACTTTCAAGTTCAAGAGATCAAAACTCAAAGGGTAGCGTTGTACTCTATTATAGATCAATTACTCGACAATGCTTTGCAGTTTTCAGCAGAGACAAGATCGCCTCTTATTCAATTGAGAACTTATTATGAAGATAATGAAGTCGTTTTTTCAATTCAAGACAATGGATTAGGAATGGATCTGAACAAAGTCAAGTCCCAGCTGTTTATGTTTAAAAAGATATTTCATCGGGGATTTGATACTAAAGGTATTGGTTTAAATATAACAAAATATCAAGTGGAATCTCTCGGCGGAAAAATTGATGTTATAAGCACGCCAAATGAAGGAACAACTTTTTTTGTAAAACTTCCAAACACATAATATATGCAAACACCAACGCGGAAGGTAGTTCTTATTGACGACAATGCAATATTTCGAATGATTTTCGGAACAATGATATCCTCTTTTGAAAACATCGAATTTACGAGCTATGAAAATGCACTAGATGCGTTAGAAGGATTAAAATCAAGTCTGGCGAATAATTCAAAAATCCCCGATCACCTTTTTGTCGATATTAACATGCCCTTTATGACAGGCTGGGAAATGATGGATAAGTTGCAAGAAGATGAATATTCTTTTCTCCAAAATTCTAAAATATTCATCGTTAGTTCCTCACACTTAGAGTCAGACACAAATAACACCCAACAATACACTTTCATTACTGAGTATATTCAAAAGCCTGTTAAGAAGGAAAAACTAATAGAAATATTAGCTCTTCCTTAAAACATTCTATTTCGATATCTCCTCAAGAACTGATTTTAAAGCAGATACTTCCGCACCTACTGCTGTATCTCCACCATTTGTGATGGCAGAAGAATGATAAAAGTGTGCTCCTGTTTTGCTGTGCAAATTTTGAATATTTGTCGAACGTAAACCGCCACCAGGCATTATAACAATTCTGTCTTTTGCTAACTTAACCAATTCTCTTAGATTGTCTATTCCCAAGTCTACATTTGGTTCACAACCTGAAGTCAATATTGTTTGAAATCCACAAGAAATAACTTCCTCCAAAGCCGTTTCATAATTCACAACTTCATCAAAAGCGCGATGAAATGTACATGGAATTGGCGAGGCTAATTTAACTAATTCTTTATTCTGCGTAATATTAACGCTATTGTCCTCATGCAATACTCCAAACACTAAACCATCTACACCAAATGCTTTAATTCGCAAAATATCTGCTTTCATTTGTTGAAATTCGTGATCAGAATACACAAAATTTCCACCTCGCGGACGAATCATTATATTAAGCTTGATAAATAAATTCTTTCTAGATTGAATAATATCGTCGTCACTAGGTGTTGTGCCGCCAACTTCCATTCCCGCACACAATTCCACGCGATCCGCACCATATTCTTGCGCTATTAGCGCTGATTGTATATTGAAACTTGCTATTTCTAGTTTAGCCATTCTATTTTAAAAATGATTTACCTTTAATCAATTCATTGCCCTTTATATCATACTTCGCGAAATTGAAGCCCCCGTGAATACAATATGCACCATATTCACCTTGCTTATTGAGCGCAATAAAACCAACTTGAATATTATCTAGTGACTTGCCTCTATTTTGTGTGAACTTAATTATTCTTTTCACAGCCTCTTCACATGCTTGCTGCGGAGAATTTCCTTGACGCATCAATTCCACGACCAAATGACTGCCCACAGTACGGATCACTTCTTCCCCGTGCCCCGTTGCTGTCGCTGCGCCAATTTCGTTGTCTACATACAGACCAGCACCTATAATCGGTGAATCACCTACGCGACCATGCATTTTGTAGGCCATACCACTTGTCGTACACGCTCCAGAAAGATTTCCATTTGCATCCAACGCAATCATTCCAATCGTATCGTGATTTTCAATATTGACAACAGGTTCGTATTTTGCTGTTTTCAGCCATTCACGCCATTCTTTTTCGGACTCTTCGGTCAATAGATTCTCTTCTTTGTATCCTTGTGCTTTTGCAAATTGCAAAGCTCCCTCACCTACCAGCATGACATGTGGCGTTTTTTCCATAACGGCACGTGCTACGGAAATAGGATGTTTTATATTTTGCAAAGCTGCCACAGAACCAATATTTGCCTGATCGTCCATGATACAGGCATCCAATGTTACAATGCCATCACGATCCGGGCGACCACCATAGCCAACACTGCGCTCTTTGGGATCTGCTTCTGTCAGTCTAACGCCTTGCTCAACCGCATCCAATGCACGTCCGCCTTTAGCTAAAATTTTCCAAGCCTCTTCATTCGCGTGAATTCCAAAATCCCATGTAGATAACACAATTGGCTTATTCGATTTAGCTTTTGAAACTAAAGATTTGGCATTCAAAATTGAAGTTGATAAGCCCAATCCTATTCCCGAAAGCCCTAATTTTTTTATAAAAAGTCTTCTTGATTTCATAATTTCTCGTAGCTAGATAGATCTAAAATTGAAACCTTAAATATATCACTTTAAACGCTAATAAATGAAAAATGCCACTCCTCAGAGCAGCATTTTCTTAAATTAAATTGCTTTCGTCTTGTTCGCTAACCAACTTGCTTCAGCGGTTGTCAAGTGGGGTGCTAATTTGTCAAAGACAAATTGGTTATATTGATTTAACCAATCGATATGTTCTTGTGCTAATAAATCTTTATTGACTAAATCCGTATCAATATAACAGATTGTTAGCGTTTCAAAATTCATGAAATCACCAAAAATACTATTATCGGATTTTTTTGCCAAAACAAGGTTTTCAATACGAATTCCATGTTTACCTTCGCGGTAAAGACCAGGTTCGATGGATGTAATCATACCTTCTTCAATAGCGATATCTGTTGGAGTAGGATTAAATACATGTGGACCCTCGTGTACATTCAAGAAAAAACCAATACCATGTCCTGTACCGTGACCGTAATTGCGCAACGTTGCCCACATAGGTCTTCTGGTAATCGCATCGATTTGATAACCTTTTGAACCTACAGGAAAAATAGCTTGACTACCTTCAATGGTACCTTTCAACACAATCGTGTAATCATCCTTTTCTTCTTGCGTTATATTACCTAATGAAACCACACGCGTAATATCGGTAGTGCCAGTTTTATATTGCCCACCTGAATCTACCAACAATAGCCCCTCAGCTTTAAGTGTGTAATTACTAGTCTCATTAGCGGAATAATGTGGCAAAGCTCCATGATCCAAATATCCTGCAATAGTATTAAAACTTACATCCACAAACTCTTCTTGCTCTGCTCTAAAACCACGTAATTTCTCAGCAATAGAAATTTCAGACAACTCTTCCTGACCGACAGACTCTTCTAACCATTTGAAAAATTTCGTCATCGCGACTCCATCATTCACCATGGTCTGACGAATATGATCGACTTCAACTTCGTTTTTTATAGCCTTTAATGAAGTGGAAGGGTTAATTTTTTCAACAATGTTGACAACAGAAGGTATACTATCGTAAATCGCAAAACACGTACGTTTTGGATCTATTAAGATTGAATTAGCCTCGATATTCTTAACAAATTCAAACGCTTCATTATAATCTGCGATTTCAACACCTTGATTATTTAAAGTCACGATATCTTCAGCAGTCAGCTTTCCATCTGCAATAAACAATATAGCTTTTTCTTGAGAAACAAATACAAAAGACAGCACTACTGGATTGCAAGGCACGTCTTGCCCACGAATATTTAATAACCAAGCGACATCATCTAACGAAGAAATGAAATGACTTTCTGTACGGCTTTTCGCTAAAATTTGACGTACTGCTACTAATTTAGATTCAGTCGATTGTCCCGTTGTTACTTCATCTAATAAATAGGCTTTTACTTGCGGAAGTGCAGGTCTATTTTCCCAAATAGCCGTTAATAAATCCACATGACCATTCACATTAATTTGCAAAGGCTTCAATGTGTTTTTAACCGTTTGTGCTACTAACAATGAAGCTAAATTGCCATCAAAAGCAACTAGTGCACCTTCGGTTAATTTCTCTCCTAGCCAATCCGCATATTCCGCAGCACCTTGCGTCTTTAGTTTTACCAGTTCAAAACCTGAATCTTCCAATTGCTCATTTGCTTGGACAAAATAACGCGCATCCGTCCATAATCCTGCAAAATCTTGCGTAATAACCAATGTGCCAGCCGACCCCGTAAATCCAGAAACCCAGGCAATGCATTTGTATCTTTCTGGCAGATATTCGCTAATATGAGGATCAGAAGAAGGAATAATATAAGCGTCAATTCCTTGACTGCCCATCGCCGCTCTAATCTTTGCTAATCTATCTTTATGTGACATAGTTTTTATATGTAAAAGTAATGCAAGTTAAACATTTATACGCCCAATATTGAAATTCAAAGCCCAAAGTAGGCAGCTTTTTTACAAAATATGCACATTACACCTACTTTTGAAAAGCGTATATTTGCTTATATGCCAAGAAATATGAAAATACATGCATTACTGCTTACGGGGTTGTTTAGCTTAGGTGCAACACAGATCAGCCAAGCACAAAATATCAAACAAAAACTAACGCAAAACTTTACTACATTTTCAGGTCATTCGTCTTTGACGAACGGTATTGCATCACTTCATGTAATGAATACCGAAACTGGAGAAACGGTATTCGAAAAAAATGCTGAAGTAGGCTTACCAACAGCTTCTACGCTTAAAGTAATCACTTCCATCACTGCGTTGGATTTATTAGGGAAAGATTTTACGTACAAAACTAAATTGTATTACGCTGGCGAAATTGATTCGCTTGGTATTTTACACGGAGATATTGTGATTCATGGCGCCGGCGACCCGACTTTGGGAAGTCATCGTTATGCGCATACAAAGGAAGATGTCATCTTAGAAAAATGGAAAATAGCTATTCTAGAATCAGGAATAACGGCTATTAATGGAAGAATCATCGCCGATGATAGTATGTATAAGGGTATCGATGTACCTGGCGGCTGGCCTTGGACAGATATGGGAAATTATTATGGTGCAGGCATTTCTTCGTTAAATTGGAGAGAGAACAGCGCGGGGATTAATTTCCAAGCTGGCAATCTACAAGAACCCGCACCTATTGCAAACACGACTTCGGATTTGAGTTACTTGAAATTAGTAAACCATGTCACTGTAGGTCGCAACGGTTCTGGTGATAATGTCTATGCCTACTCCGCACCATACAGTGAAAAAATTGTGATAAAGGGCACATATGGACAAGATCTCAAAAAGACCATAGAAGTTTCTTTGCCAGACCCAGCTTACGATTTAGCCTTTAATCTAAGTAAAACTTTAGCTTTAGATAGTATTGTTGTAACTAATGGAATTACGACAGGACAACGCTTATTCGAAGAGGGATTAACAGTTCCTAAAGCAACAAAAGAATTAAATACACATACTTCACCTCCTTTGCACGAGATTGTTCATTGGTTTAATCAACGCAGTATTAATCTATACGGCGAAGCAATATTGCGAAGTATCGCATACATTACGGGAGGAAAAACTTCAACTTATGATGGCGCACAATACTTGAAAAAATATTGGGAACAAAAACTAAATATCAAAGCAAGTGAATTGGATGTAGTGGATGGCTCAGGGTTATCACCGCAAAATAACGTAACAACCAAAGCAATGAACCAAATCATGCAATACGCTGTAAAAAGACCGTGGTTTGCAGAATTTAATAAAAGTTTACCAACTTATAATCAAATGACCATGAAAAGTGGAACCATCAATGGAACATTAGGCTATACTGGTTACCATACCACAAAAGATGGCAAAAAATACACTTTTTCGCTTCTAGTGTATAATTATGCCGAAGGCGGAGCACAAATGCGTCAACGGATGTTTACACTACTAAATACATTAAAATAATAGTCAATAATTTTCGTCCTTCTTATAAAAGAATAATACTTTTGTAGATTAAGTAGATTACTAAAAAACAATTATGAGCAATATTAACAGAAAAAAGGATGCCCTCAACTACCATGCAATGGGTCGTCCTGGAAAAATTGCAGTCGTTCCAACAAAACCATACAATTCTCAAAGAGATTTATCATTAGCGTATTCTCCTGGTGTAGCTGAGCCTTGTTTAGCTATCGCTGAAAACCCAGAAGATGCATATAAATATACTGCCAAAGGAAACCTTGTTGCTGTAATAAGTAATGGTACAGCTGTATTAGGCCTAGGCGATATCGGCGCGCAAGCGGGCAAACCAGTAATGGAAGGTAAAGGTCTTTTATTTAAGATTTTTGCTGATATAGATGTATTTGACATCGAATTAGACACCAAAAATGTTGATGAATTTGTCAACATCGTCAAAGCTTTAGAACCTACTTTTGGTGGTATCAACTTGGAGGATATCAAAGCTCCTGAATGTTTTGAAATCGAAAGACGTCTGAAAGCCGAGATGAACATTCCGGTAATGCACGATGACCAACACGGTACAGCCATCATTTCGGGTGCTGCATTGATCAATGCGTGTGAATTGCAAGAAAAGAATATTGCAGATGTAAAAATCGTAGTGAACGGTGCTGGCGCTGCCGCAATTTCTTGTACAGCTATGTATGTTGCTGTAGGTGCGCGCAGAGAAAATATTGTCATGTTGGATAGTAAAGGGGTTATTCGCAGAGACAGAGAAACGTTGGATGCGACAAAAGCTGAGTGGGCAACTGATAGAGATATTACAACATTAGCTGATGCCATAAAAGATGCCGATGTCTTTATTGGACTTTCTGCAGCAGATGTATTGACAGCAGAAATGTTGAAAACAATGGCGCCAAAACCTATTGTGTTGGCAATGGCAAACCCTAATCCAGAAATTGCATACGATCTAGCTGTGGCTACACGCGAAGATATCATTATGGGTACAGGTCGTTCGGATTATCCAAATCAAGTAAATAATGTTTTGGGATTCCCATACATTTTCCGCGGCGCTTTAGATGTACGTGCAACAGCCATTAACGAAGAAATGAAAATTGCTGCCGTTAGAGCAATTGCGGAATTAGCAAAAGAACCTGTTCCAGAAGAAGTAAATCAAGCTTATAATACAAGTAACTTGCGCTTTGGAATTGATTATGTGATTCCAAAACCAACAGATCCACGTTTGATTACAGAAGTATCTATTGCTGTCGCAAAAGCAGCTATCGAATCTGGAATCGCACGCAAGAAAATTGAAAATTGGGATTTGTACAAAGAAGAATTGCGTAAACGACTAGGTAAAGATGACGGCATTATGCGTAATCTTTCTGCTGTAGCAAAAAATAATCCTAAACGTGTTGTTTTTGCGGAAGCGGACAACTATAAAACACTTCGTGCAGCCCAAATAGTGAAAGAAGAAGGTATTGCACTTCCAATCCTATTGGGTAATAAAGAAAAAATCAAAAGCTTAATCGAGGAATATTCTTTTGATTTAGATCATGTAAACATTATTGATCCAAGAGAAGAGGTAAAAACACCTCGCTTCGGAGAATATGTGGACAACTTGTACAAAAAACGACAACGCCGTGGTTTATCCAAATTTGACGCAACACAATTAATCACAAATCGCAACTACTATGCAGCAAGTATGGTTGAATTTGGTGATGCCGATACATTGATTTCGGGTTTGACTCGTAATTATGCTTCGACTATCAAACCAGCTTTACAAGTGATTGGTGCTAAACCGGGCAGCCGCATTGCCGGTATGTACATGATGTTGACAGAAAAAGGACCTTTATTTTTCGGTGACACTACTGTCAATGAAAACCCTACAGCAGATGAATTAGCTGACATTACAGTATTAATCGAAAAAACTGTTCGTCGATTCAATGTGAAGCCGCGCGTAGCTTTATTGTCTTACTCAAATTTCGGTTCAAATGATGGTCCAACTTCGATCAAAGTACGTGAAGCAGTGAAATTATTGCACCAAAATCATCCTAATTTAGTTGTTGATGGTGAATTACAAGCAAACTTTGCATTAAATAGTGATTTATTAAAATCAAACTTCCCTTTCAGTACATTGAATGGTGAAGCTGCCAATACGCTAATTTTCCCTAACTTGGAATCAGGAAATATTGCTTACAAAATGTTGCAAGAAGTTGGCAATGCAGAGGCTGTTGGTCCAATATTATTGGGAATGAACAAGCCAGTTCACGTATTGCAATTGGATAGTTCGGTGCGCGAGATTGTGAATATGGTAACAATAGCTGTGGTAGACGCACAGTCACACGATAAACAATAAAAAATGTACGATTATTTCAACGGTAAATTGGTATTCAAAGCCCCTACGCATGTCATTCTTGAAGTAGGTGGGATTGGATACCATATCCATATTTCTTTGACAACGTATACACTACTTAAAGATCAA
>Ga0233369_1000286_pt1 | contig 23508 bp, 17 predicted proteins | sample ElkDunMinimDraft_26_FD_191537 | JGI IMG/M metagenome (GOLD analysis project Ga0233369, IMG submission 191537) | Fecal eukaryotic communites from dung pellets of Tule Elk in California, USA - Elk Dung D16 | ecosystem: Host-associated > Mammals > Digestive system > Large intestine > Fecal | place... | reverse complement strand
GACCGAGCACTCGGGCCTGTCGGTGTTCGCCGGCGTGGGTGAGCGCACCCGCGAGGGCAACGACTTCTACCACGAGATGCAGGAGTCGGGCGTCGTCAACACCGCCGAGCCGGAGAAGTCGAAGGTGGCGATGGTGTACGGCCAGATGAACGAGCCGCCGGGCAACCGCCTGCGCGTCGCGCTGACCGGCCTGACCATGGCCGAGTACTTCCGCGACGAAGGCCGCGACGTGCTGCTGTTCGTGGACAACATCTACCGCTACACCCTGGCCGGTACCGAAGTGTCGGCGCTGCTGGGCCGCATGCCGTCGGCGGTGGGCTACCAGCCAACGCTCGCCGAGGAAATGGGCGTGCTGCAGGAGCGCATCACCTCGACCAAGACCGGTTCGATCACCTCGATCCAGGCCGTGTACGTGCCCGCGGACGACCTGACCGACCCGTCGCCGGCGACCACCTTCGCCCACCTCGACGCCACCGTGGTGCTGTCGCGCAACATCGCCTCGCTGGGTATCTACCCGGCGGTCGACCCGCTCGACTCCACCTCGCGCCAGCTCGACCCGAACGTGATCGGCCACGAGCACTACGACACCGCGCGCCGCGTCCAGGCCACGCTGCAGAAGTACAAGGAGCTCAAGGACATCATCGCGATCCTGGGCATGGACGAGCTGTCGGAAGACGACAAGCTGGCCGTGGCCCGCGCGCGCAAGATCGAGCGCTTCTTCAGCCAGCCCTTCCACGTGGCCGAGGTGTTCACCGGCTCGCCGGGCAAGTACGTGTCGCTGAAGGAGACGATCCGCGGCTTCAAGGGCATCGTCGAGGGCGAGTACGACCACCTGCCGGAGCAGGCGTTCTACATGGTCGGCAGCATCGACGAGGCCGTCGAGAAGGCCAAGAAGATCGCCGCGTAAGCGGCGCGCCACCCGAGTCGAATCGAGTATCGTCCGGGCGGTCCGCGGCGGCGGGAATGACAGGGAGTGCGGCGCGCGGCGCCGCGTCCCACTGCATCCCGTCCCGCTTCCCGCCCTGCACAGCGAGGCACCATGAGCACCATCCGTTGCGACATCGTCAGCGCAGAGGCCGAAATCTTCCAGGGTGAGGCGACCCTGGTGGTCGCCACCGGCGAGGTCGGCGAACTCGGCATCGCGCCGCGCCATGCGCCGCTGATCACCCGGCTCAAGCCCGGCAAGGTCGTGGTGACCCAGCCCGACGGCAGCCAGCTCGATTTCGCGATCGGTGGCGGCATCCTCGAGGTGCAGCCGGAGGTGGTGACCATCCTGGCCGACACCGCGATCCGCGCCGACGAGATCGACGAGGCCAAGGTGCGCGCTGCCAAGGAAGAAGCCGAGCGCGTGCTGGCCGGCCGCGGCGAAGCCATGGAAGTGGCCGAGGCGCAGCAGAAGCTGGCCGAGGTGATGGCCCAGCTGTCGGCGCTCGAGCGCCTGCGCAAGAACCTCAAGCACTGACCGGCAGCGCCATCGCCGATCCGCAGACGCCGGCCCCGTGCCGGCGTTCTGCGTTCCAGGGCCTTGCGCTCGCGGCTGTGCTGGACAGGCCCGGGCGGCCCGGGCCGCTCTCAGCGACGGTAGACCCAGTGGCGCGAGAGCACGAAGCCGATCAGGCCCAGCGCGGCCTCCACCAGCGGCTTGGCCAGCCAGGCCCATTTCAGGCCCAGGGTGTCGTCGATGGCGCCGATCGCCAGCGTGCTGGCCGCCGTGGTGCACAGCCACAGCACCGCGAACCGCTGGAACTGGACCCGGCCCAGGGCGGTGTCCTCGCCGGCGAAGGTGAACTTGCCGTTGAGCCAGTAGCCCAGCATCGCCCCGCTGACCCGGCCGGTCAGGTTGGCCGCCTCGATCAGCATCCCAAGGTGCGACAGCCAGACCGTCACTCCCCAGTCCAGCAGCCACTGCAGGGCGCCGACCATCACAAAGTGGCTGCCTTGCCGACGCAGGTTCAAGGCGGTGCGCTCCGGGCGCGGGGGTGGCCAAGCCTAGCGCCAACCGGGTCAAGGCCGCATCAGGCCCGGCGGGCAGGGTCTTCGCCGCAGGCGCGCTAGAATCCTGCGTCCTGTTTGGCCGGAGCCGCCATGAGCGCCCCACTGCACGTCGTGATCCTCGCCGCAGGCGAGGGCAAGCGCATGAAATCGGCCCTGCCCAAGGTGCTGCAACGCGTCGCAGGGCGGCCGATGCTCGCCCACGTCGTGGCCACGGCGCGGGCGCTGCGGCCGGCCGGCATCCACGTGGTCTACGGCCACCGGGGCGATCAGGTGCGCGCGGCTTTCGCCGACCAGCCCGACCTGCAGTGGGCCGAGCAGGCGCAACAGCTGGGCACCGGCCATGCGGTGCAGCAGGCGCTCGGCGCCGTCCCCGACGGTGCGCGCGTGCTGGTGATGTACGGCGACGCGCCGCTGTTCACCGCCCAGACCCTGCAGCGGCTGCTGGCCAGCGACGCGCGGCTGGCGCTGCTGGCGACCGAGCTGGACGATCCCACCGGCTACGGCCGCATCGTGCGCGACCCGGAAGGACACGTGGCGGCGGTGGTGGAGCAGAAGGACGCCAGCGAGGAGCAGCGGTCGATCCGCCTGGTCAATACCGGGGTGATCGCGGCCGATGCCACCGCCCTCAAGGACTGGCTCTCGCGCCTGTCCAACGACAACGCCCAGGGCGAGTACTACCTGACCGACATCGCGGCGATGGCAGCGGCCGACTTCACCGCCGCCCACCTGGTCATCGCCCACGACCCCTGCGAGACCCAGGGGGCCAACGATCCGTGGCAGCTGGCCGAACTCGAGCGCGCCTTCCAGCGTCGCGCGGTGCGCGAGCTGTGCCTGGCGGGCGCGCGCGTGGCGGATCCGGCGCGGCTGGATATCCGCGGCGAGGTCAGCGTGGGCCGCGACGTGGAGATCGACGTGGACGTGGTCCTCGAGGGCCGCGTGGAACTGGGCGACGGCGTGCGCATCGGCCCGTTCACCCGGCTCAGGGACGTGGTGCTCGGTCCGGGCACCGAAGTCCGCGCGCATTGCGACATCGAGGGCGCGCGCACCGAAGGCGCGGCCACCATCGGCCCCTTCGCCCGGCTGCGGCCTGGCACGGTGCTGGCCGACGGCGTGCACCTGGGCAACTTCGTGGAAGCCAAGAACGCGCAGCTGGGCGTTGGCAGCAAGGCCAACCACCTGGCCTACCTGGGCGATGCGGTCCTCGGCGCGAAGGTCAACGTCGGCGCGGGCACGATCACCTGCAACTACGACGGCGCGAACAAGTCGAAGACGCTGATCGGCGACGGTGCGTTCATCGGCTCCAATTCCTCGCTTGTGGCGCCGGTCTCGATCGGCGCGGAGGCGACCATCGGTGCCGGCTCGGTGATCGGCGTGGACGCGCCGGCCGGCAAGCTCACCGTCGCCCGCGCGCGCCAGGTGACGATCGACGGCTGGGTGCGGCCGCAGAAGACGAAGTAGGCCGGGCGGCCGGGGCCGGCCGCCTGTGCCGTGCGCGCGAAGCCGCGGCACGAGGCTCAGTTCGCGGCCGGCAGCACCATCGACACGCACAGCCCGCCGCCGTCGCGGTTGAGCAGGGCGATACGCCCGCCATGGGCCTCGGCGATCTCGCGCGCCAGCGCCAGCCCGAGGCCGGTACCCGAGCGCTTGGTCGAATAGAACGGCAGCAGCGCATTGGCCAACACCGCCTCGTTCATGCCGCTGCCGCGGTCGAGGACGTCGAAGCGCCAGCCGTCGGCGACGCGGCGCACGCCCAGCGCGACCTCCTGCGGGGCGCCGCCCGACTCGTGCGCGTTCTTGAGCAGGTTGATCAGCGCCTGTTCCATCTGCACGGCATCGAAGTGCGCGACCTCGTCGGGCACGCGTCCATCGATCGCGAACTGCACCTGGATGCGCAGCTTGTCCACGAACCGGGGCAGCGCGATGGGCTCGGCGCGCGGCGTGGGGAGCTTGGCGAAGCGCGCGTAGTCGCGCAGGAAACTCTCCAGGTGACGCGCGCGCTCCTCGATCGTGGACAGCGCCACCGGCAGCCTGTCGTGCTGGCCACGGCGCAGCAGTTCGGCGCCCGAATGCGCCAGCGAGGCGATCGGCGCCAGCGAGTTGTTGAGTTCGTGGCTGATCACCCGGATCACCTTCTTCCAGGTCTGCACTTCCTGGCGGCGCAGCTCGACGGTCATCTGCCGCAGCAGCAGCAGCTCGTGCGCGCGCCCGTTGAGCCGGAACACGCGCCGCACCAGGTGGTAGATCTCCTCGTGGTCGGCCTCGCCGATGGTGAACATGCCGTCGCCGCCGCGGGCCATGGCCTCGCGCATCGCCGCGGGCATCTCCTCGGCCAGCGCCGCGAAGCTGCGACCCTCCAGCTTGCGGCCGTCGCCCAGCAGGCGCCGCGCGGCGAGGTTGGCGAGGACCACGCGACCGGAGGGATCGACCAGCAGCATGGCGACCGGGGTGTTCTGCACCACCGTGTCGAGCAGCAGCTCGCGCTGCACCAGGGCGTTGCGCTGTTCGCGCAGGGTCTGGCCCAGTTCGTTGTGCGCGCGCACCAGCGCGATCAGGTCCGCGTGCCGGTCCCAGTGGATGTCGAAGTTGTACTCGCCATCGCGGTAGGAGGCGACGGTGCCGGCCAGGGCGCGCAGCAGCGCGCGGATGGGCCGGAAGATGCGCCACAGCAGCATGGCGGTGACGGCGCCGATGCTGGCGGCGGCCACCGTGGCCGCGGCCCAGGGCGGCAGCCACAGCGACAGGCGCGCGGTGGCCGCCGCCACCGCCGCGAGCGCGGCCAGCACCAGCAGCAGCAGCTTCAGCCACAGCGGCAGGGCGCGCAGGCGGCGCACCGGATCAGCCGCGCGCAATGCCGTAGCGCTCCAGGCGCCGGTACAGCGCCTGGCGCGAGAGGCCGAGTTCGGCCGCGGCCTGCGCCAGCACCCCGCCGCTGCGGTCCAGTGCCGCCTCGATGGCGCTGCGGTCGGGCTCGTCGCCGCCGACGCTGGCCGGAGGCGCAGTCGCCGGCGCCAGTCCCAGCGCCTCGGCCTCGATGCGCGCCTCCGACAGCAGCGCGGCGCGCTGCACCGCGTTGCGCAACTCGCGTACGTTGCCCGGCCAGGCGTGCTGCAGCAGGGTGCGTTCGGCGCCCGCCGACAGCTGCTTGCCGGCCGGCAGGAAGTGGCGGGCCAGCGGCAGGATGTCGCGCGGGCGGCGCGAGAGCGGCGCAAGCCGGACCTCGATGCCGTTGAGCCGGTAGTACAGGTCCTCGCGGAACTGCGCCTGCGCGATCATCGCCGGCAGGTCGGCATTGGTGGCGCTGACCACGCGCACCCGCACGCTGCGCTCGACATGGCTGCCCAGGCGCTGGAAGCGGCCGGTTTCCAGCACGCGCAGCAGCTTGACCTGGCCGGCCGGCGGCAGGGTGCCGATCTCGTCGAGGAACAGGGTGCCGCCATCGGCGGCCTCGAACTTGCCGGCGCGCGCCTTGTTGCCGGCGCCGGTGTAGGCGCCTGGCTCGGCGCCGAACAGCTCGGCCTCGATCAGTTCATGCGGCAGCGCGCCGCAGTTCACCGCCACGAACGGGCCGTCGGCGACCTTGGAGTTGTAATGGAGGATCTCGGCGTAGCGCTCCTTGCCACTGCCGTTGGGGCCGGTGATGAGCACCGGGAGTTCTGAGCGCGCCACCTGCAGCGCCAGGCGCAGCGTCGCCTCGCTGCTGCTGTCGGCGTAGACCAGGCCGCGCAGGTCGTGTTCGCGCTCGAGTGCGCTGCGCCTGCGGCGCTCGTCGGCGTTGCGCTGGAACAGCTCGCGCCGCGCCTCGGACAGTTCCAGCAGGTTGTTCACGCTGGCCAGCAGCTTGTGGTCGTCCCAGGGCTTGCCGAGGTAGTCGGCGGCGCCGGCCTTGACCAGGTCCACGGCCGCCTCCAGCCGCGTCCAGGCGGTGAGCAGGATCACCGGCATGTCCGGGTGCTGCTGGCGGATCTGCCCGAACAGGGCCACGCCTTCGTCGCCGGAGGTGGTATCGGCGCGGAAGTTCATGTCCTGGATGACCAGGTCGATGTCGCCCAGACGCAGCCGCTCCAGGCCGGCCTCGGGGGAGTCGGCGTGCACGGTGTCCAGATCGTGCAGGGAGAACAGCACGTCCAGCGCCGTGGCGACCGAGGGGTTGTCGTCGATGACCAGGATGGTGGGCATTCGCGTCCGTAGCGTGTGTCGCGTGAACTATCGTAAGGCCGATCGGCCGCGCGCGGGCCGGCTCATTCCGGCCCGCGCCGCGAGCGCGCCGGGGGTCAGACGCTGCGCGTGGCGATCGCCGGCGGCACCGAGGCCGCGCGCCGCGCCGGCCCCAGGACCGAGACCTGCCCAAGCAGCCACAGCGCGGTCGCCCCGATGGGCAGGTAGTACGCCGGCAGGCGCGCCAGTTCGTACTTGCTCATCAGCACCTGGTTGATGCCGTAGGCGGCCAGCATGCCCAGCACGATGCCGATGGTGGCCAGCAGGAAGTTCTCGGTCTGGAAGTACGCCAGGATCTGGCCCTTGGTGGCGCCCAGTGCGCGCCGCACGCCGATCTGCTTGGTACGCTGCTGCACCCAGAAGCTGGCCAGGCCGATGATGCCCAGCGCGGTGATGACCAGCAGGCCCACGCAGACGATGCCCAGCAGCCAGGCCATCGAGCGCGGGCCCTGGTAGAACCTGTCGCGCAGCTCCTCGAAGGTCATGGTGTTCTCGTCCAGGATGATGCGGTCGGTGCCATTGGCCCGCAGGGTGCGCACCGCGGCGTCCAGCACTTCCTGGCGACGTTCCGGATCGGTTCGGATCACGTAGTTGCCGCCCAAGTTGTAGTGCGGGCGCGTCGGGAAAATCATCGAGTACTCGCGCGCGGTGGGGCCGCCCATCTGGCTGGGGCGTACCAGATGCTCGACCACGCCGACCACGCGCACCAGGACGTCGGGCCCGTTGTAGAAGGTCTTGCCGACCGCGCTCTCGCCGGGGAACAGGCGCTCGGCCATCGTCCGGGTGATGATCGCCGCGGCCACGTCGCCCGTGCCCGCGCCGGACATCACCGCCGATGCGTCGCGGAACTCGTCGGCCTCGAAGCCGCGCCCGGCCACCAGCTTCAGACCGAACGTCTCCAGGAAGCGCTCCTCGGCCATGTACATGGTCGGGGTCATGGTCGGCCGCTGCTGGTCCTGGCTCAGGCGGATCGAGCTGTTCCAGGAGGAATTCACGAACGGCACCTGGTTCACGACCGTGGCCTCCTTGACCCCGGGCAGGGCGCGCAGCGCGGCCAGGTCGCTGCGGGTGCGCGCGTCCTCGTCGGGATCCCGGCCGATGCTGGTGATCTGCACGCGCACCAGCTCGTTCTCGACCAGGCCACTGACTTCCTGCACCTGGGCGACGCGGTCGCTGATCATGAACAGGGCGTTGCAGATGATCGCGCAGGTCAGCGCGATCTCCAGCACGATCAGCGCGGCGGCGGTCTTGTGCCGCATCAGGGTGGAAAGGATGGGACGGATTTCCATGGCTGTCTCCGGGGCGGGGCCGCGTTCGTTACTGTGATTTGAGCTGCAGCGCGGGCGCGACCTGCATCGCGCGCCAGGCCGGCAGCAGTCCGGCCAGCACGCTGGCGGCGATGGCGAGCAGGAAGGTGAGCAGCAGCATCCCCGGGTCCAGCCGCGCCAGTTCGGCGTAGCTGGCCGGCTGCTGGCGCACCGCCCACAGTCCCAGCAGCGACAGGCCCAGGCCGATGATGCCGCCGGCCAGGCCGATGGTGCCGGCCTCGACCAGGCACTGCTTGAAGATCTCCGAGCGCGATGCGCCAAGCGCGCGCCGCACCCCGATTTCGCCGCTGCGGCGCAGGAACTTGGCCAGCAGCAGGCCGACGGTGTTGAGCAGGCACACCAGCAGGAATCCGAAGCCCAGCCACAGCTGCATCACCACGTCGTTGGGCACCACGCGGTTGTGCTCGAGCAGTTCCATCACATTGCGCAGGCGCACGTTGCTCGGGCGCTCGTAGCGGCCGGCCGCGCGCTGCTGGTCGGAGTAGTTCATCAGATAGTCGCGGTACGCCCCGGCGGCCGCGGGAGACTCCAGCTCCACCCAGTACTGGATCCAGGTGCAGGGCGCGTTGGGCTGGGTGGAATCGCCCTGGCTGTCGCCCCAGCAGTCCATGCTGCCGCTGCGCCCCATCTCCAGGTCGCGCGAGGTGGTGAAGGGCAGGAAGACCTCCTCCAGTTCACCGTAGCGGTCGCTGTACATGTCGTAGAAGCGCGGGGTGGGGCGCCAGTCGTCGACCACGCCGACCACGGTGAAATCGGCCTGGTCGATGCGCAGCTGCTGGCCGACGCTGTTGGCGCCACCGAACACGCGGTCGTTGGTCGCCTTGGAGAGTACCGCCACGCGCGCGCGGGCCTGGTCCTGCTCCGCGCTCCAGCCGTTGCCGTAGAGCATGGGCGTGTCGAACATCGGGAAGAAATCGGCGCTGGTGTAGCGCGCGCCGGCCAGGTAGGGCGGCAGGCCTTCCTGCCCGGGCGTCACCGACACCCCGCCGCCGGTCATCAGCGCCTGGCGCAGGCCGCGCTTCTCGGCCAGCAGCGCCTCGGCGTCGAGGCGTGTGACCTGGCCGGCAGGCTCCTCGCCGGGGTTGTAGCCCTGCATGCTGGCCGGATCGAGCTGGACGTAGAACAGGCGGTCGCTCTTGTGCGGGATCGGGTCGCCCGAAAGCACGCGGAACACGGTGAGGGTGGTCATGCAGGCGCCGATGCCCAGCGCGATCGCCAGCACCATCAGCGCGGTCAGGACCCGGTTGCGCCTGAAGCTGCGCAGGGCGAGGTTGAGGTAGTAGCCGAACATGCGGGTCTCCGGTGGCGGGCAGTCGCCCGCGCGTTGGATGGAAGTGGCGGACGCTGCGTCAGGCTTCGGCGCTGGCCGCGGCGATGTCCGCGTGCGCGGCGCGGGCCAGGCCCGGCGCCACCGACAGGTCGGTGGCCATGCCGTCGACGATGTGCACGTTGCGCTGCGCGCGCGCGGCCAGTTCCGGGTCGTGGGTGACCATGACGATGGTGGTGCCGCGGCTGTTGATGTCCTCCAGCAGCTCCATCACGCTGCGCGCCATCTGCGAGTCGAGGTTGCCGGTCGGTTCGTCGGCCAGCAGCAGGCGCGGCGAGCCGGCCAGCGCGCGCGCGATCGCCGCGCGCTGCTGCTGGCCGCCCGACAGCTCGGCCGGATAGTGCTTCAGGCGCGAGCCCAGCCCGACCTGCGACAGCGCTTCCTCGATGCGGATCTTGCGCTCGTTGGCCGGCATGCGCCGGTAGCGCAGGGGCACGTCGCAGTTGTCGAACAGGTTCAGGTCGGGGATCAGGTTGAAGCCCTGGAAGATAAAACCGATCTTCTCGTTGCGCAGGCGCGAACGCTGGTTGTCGTTCAGGCCTTTGACGTTCACCCCGTCGAGCAGGTAATCGCCGCCGGTGAAGGTTTCCAGCAGGCCGGCGATGTTGAGGAAGGTGGTCTTGCCCGAACCCGACGGGCCGGTGACGGCGACGAACTCGCCCTCGCCGACATGCAGGTCGAGCGAGCGCAGGGCGTGGGTTTCGACGAGTTCGGTGCGGTAGACCTTGGCGACCTGGCGCATGTCGAGCATGGGAGTGTCCTTGGTGGAAGCGGGAAGGAAGACCGTCCGCCCCGGGCCGGGAGAGAGGACCGGCGCCGCGGCGGGCGGTCGAAAGGCAGGGCGTTCAGTGCACCCGTCAGCGCACCAGGAAGCGCGCGGGCAGGGCCGTGCGACGCGTGTAGCTGGCCAGCGCGTCGCCGCGCCGCGCCGCGCGGTCGCTGGACTCGGCGCTGGCCGGGGCGACGAAGGCGAACAGCTCGTGCAGTCGACGCGGGACCGCATCGGCCAGCTGCTGGGAGGTCCAGTGCGGACGGGAGGGGAAGTAGGCGAAGGCGTTCATGTCATTGTCCCGAGATGCGGACGCGGTCCGCGCTGTTGAACTGGTCCGTGCCGGAGACGACGATGCGCTCTCCTTCCTGGAGTCCGGACACGATCTCCACGGCGCCGAGGCTGCTGGTGCCGACCTGGATCGGACGACGCACGGCGCTGCCGCCCTCGACCACCCAGGCGAAGCGCCCGCCATCCTGCTCGACGAAGGGCCCGCGCTCGACCATCAGCACGTTCTCGCGGGTGTCGAGCACGATGCGGGCGGACAGGCGCTGGTTCTGGCGCAGGTTCGGCGGCTGCTGTCCTTCCTCGAAGCGCAGCCGCGCGGTGACCTCGCCGTTGACCACTTCCGGCGACACCGCCGCGACCTTGGCCGCGTAGCGGTTGCCGCTGCTGGTGACCTGCGCGGGCACCCCGATCGACAGGTCGCGGGCGAAGCTCTCCGGCACCCGGATCTCCACCTCGAACAGGCTCAGGTCGACCACGCCCAGGATCGGCGCGTTGACCGCGACATTGGTGCCCTGCGCGACCTGCACCTGGCCGACCTGGCCGTCGAAGGGCGCGCGCAGGGTGAGCGCGTCGACCTGGCGGGCGAGTTCGGCCACCACCGCCTTCTGGCGGTCGGCGAGCAGGCGCTTGTTGCGCGCGTCGATGCCCGCCCCCTGGCCCTGCAGCGAGAAATCGTTGCGCGCCGCTGCCAGGCCCAGGTCGGCCTTCTTCAGCCCGTCCATGGCGCGGTCGTACTCGTTCTTGGAGACCGCGCCGCCGGCGTAGGCGCGCTCGTAGCGCTCGACGTCGCGCTGCGCCGCGGTGTGCTCGATCTGTGCCTGGTCGAGCAGCTTCTGCGCCTCCGAGCGGGTCAGCTGCGCATCGAGCACCGCGCGGTTGGCCTCGCCTTCCAGGCTGGCGAGGGTGGACTCCTCCTGCACCAGCCTGCTGCGCAGCTCCGGGCTGTCGATGACCGCCAGCTCCTGGCCCTGCTCGACCACGTCGCCGGCCACCACCCGCAGCGCCACCGTGCCACCGGCGATCGCGTACAGGGTGGGGCTGTTGGCGGTGATCACCCGGCCTTCGGCCGAAATGTCGCGCACCAGGTCGCCGCGGGTCACCTGCGCGATGCGCACGCGCGAGGCGTCGTAGGACGAGGAGCCCGCCGCCCAGCCACCGGCCACCCAGGCCACCAGCGCGGCCAGGGCCACGGCCGCGCCCCCGCCGATCAGCCAGGCCTTGCGCCTGCGGCGCAGGCCGCCGGGGCGGGCGAGGACCTGGTCCTGGCCGGAGGTGTCGCGGATGCGTGCGTGGGTGTCCATATGTTGGCTCTGGATGCGCAGGGGTCTTGCCGGGTTGCACGCAATTGCCGTGCCAACTGCAACCGGCTGATTTCGTGAGGGTTCCAGGCAGTGTCCGGTGTCCGCGCGGACACTGTCCGTGTCCGGACGGACGTCCCTTTCCCGTACACTGGGTTGCCATTCCAAGAGCAACGGATACATGTGCGGCATCGTCGGCGCGATCGCGGATCGCGATGTGGTTCCCGTCCTGATCGATGGGCTCAAGCGACTTGAATACCGAGGCTACGACTCGGCCGGCATCGCCCTGGTCGTCGACGGCGACGTGCGACGCGTGCGCCGCACCGGACGCGTCGCGGAGATGGAAGGCGCGGCCCAGGCCGAAGGCCTGCAGGCCACGCTCGGCATCGGCCACACGCGCTGGGCCACCCATGGCGGCGTGACCGAGGCCAACGCGCATCCGCATGTCAGCCAGGGCGTGGCGCTGGTGCACAACGGCATCATCGAGAACCACGAGGAGCAGCGCGCGCGCCTGCTTGCGCTGGGCTACACCTTCGAGTCGCAGACCGATACCGAGGTCATCGCGCACCTGATCCACCACTACCTGAGCAGCGGCGACGACCTGCTCGGCGCGCTGCAGCGCGCGGTCCGCGAACTGCACGGCGCCTACGCGCTGGCGGTGGTGAGCCGCAAGGAGCCTGAACGCATGGTGGTGGCGCGCATGGGCTGCCCGCTGCTGATCGGACTGGGCGAGGGCGAGAACTTCGTCGCCTCGGACGTGTCGGCGATCGTGCAGGCCACGCGCCGCGTGATCTTCATGGAGGAGGGCGATACCGCCGAGATCAGGCGCGACGGCGTGCGCGTGTTCGACGCGGACGGCGCCCATGTCGAGCGCGACGTCCATCTGTCGGACGTGTCGCTGGCCTCGCTCGAACTCGGGCCGTACCGGCACTTCATGCAGAAGGAAATCCACGAGCAGCCGCGTGCGATCGGCGACACGCTCGAGGCGATCATCGATGCCAACGGCTTCGAGCCCGAACTGTTCGGCGCCGACGCCGGCACGGTACTGCGCGAGGTCGAGGGCGTGCAGATCCTGGCCTGCGGCACCAGCTTCTACGCAGGCTCCGTGGCGCGCTACTGGATCGAGGCGATCAGCGGCCTGCCCTGCAGCGTCGAGATCGCCAGCGAGTACCGCTACCGCAAGGCCGTGGCCGACCCGAAGCACCTGGTCGTCACCATCTCCCAGTCCGGCGAAACGCTCGACACGATGGAGGCGCTCAAGTACGCCAAGTCGCTGGGCCATCCCTACACGCTGTCGATCTGCAACGTGCCCGAGAGCGCGATCCCGCGCGCCAGCCGGCTGGTGTTCTACACCCGCGCCGGCGCCGAGATCGGCGTGGCATCGACCAAGGCCTTCACCACCCAGCTGGTGGGCCTGTTCGCGCTGGCCGCGACCCTGGCCAAGCTGCACGGCCGGCTCGACGAAGGCATCGAGGCGGGCTACGTCGAGGCGCTGCGCCACCTGCCCGGCAGCGTGCAGCACGCGCTGAACCTGGAGCCTCAGATCGCGCTGTGGGCCGAGCGCTTCGCGCCCAGGCAGCATGCGCTGTTCCTCGGCCGCGGCGTGCACTATCCGATCGCGCTGGAAGGCGCGCTCAAGCTCAAGGAAATCTCCTACATCCACGCCGAGGCCTATCCGGCCGGCGAGCTCAAGCACGGCCCGCTGGCGCTGGTCGATGCGCAGATGCCGGTGGTGGTGATCGCGCCCAACGACGGGTTGCTGGAGAAGGTGAAGTCGAACATGCAGGAGGTGCGCGCGCGCGGCGGCGAGCTGTTCGTGTTCACCGATGCCGACAGCAACTTCAGCGAATCCGAAGGCGTGCACGTGATCCGCACGCCGCGCCACGTCGGCGTGCTCAGCCCGATCGTGCACACGATCCCAGTGCAGCTGCTCGCCTATCACGCGGCGCTGGCCCGCGGCACCGACGTGGACAAGCCGCGCAACCTGGCCAAGGCGGTCACGGTCGAGTAACCGCGGCGGCGCCCGCCTCCGCCATGGCCGACGCGGCGCAGGCCGCCCGGCCGTTGGCTTGCCGGCGCGGCGCGTGGCCCAGGCGCCGCGCCGCGCGTCGCACATCGACTCGCGGCCGCCTGGCGTCGTCCACCGCAGGCGCGGGGCATCGATGCCTGCGGCGCTGGCGAAGCAGGAATCATCCGCTTGCAGTCCCGACGCGGGAGCGGTGCGCCCGGCCGCGTTGGACGCCTGGCCTGATCCACGTCAAGTGCGCGCGATCTGGGGACATTTTGTCCGTTCCAAACCGCCTCGGACCACGTTGGAATATGCAACGTCATACCGAGGAAGAGGGAATGAAGTCCAGGCTGTTGTGCGTCGCTATCGCGGCGGCATTCGCGCAGTGCGCAGCGGGCGCGGCATGGGCCGGCAACGGCGCGGAGAGCGCGGGCGAAAACGTTGTCGACAGCGGTGCGGCCGCGCTGCGCGCGCCGGGCGTGGTCGATCTCGACGCGATGGTGGTGACCGGCGTGGCGCCGATCGCGTCGCTGACCTGGGTCACCGATCCGCGGTTGCCGCGGCAGCCGGTGCCGGCAAGCGATGGCGCCGACTACCTCAAGACCGTACCGGGCTTCGCCGCGCTGCGCAGTGGTGGCACCAATGGCGATCCGGTGTTGCGCGGGCAGTTCGGCTCGCGCCTGAACCTGCTCGCCGGCGACGGCGCCCTGCTCGGCGGCTGCCCCTCGCGCATGGACAATCCCATGTCCTACGTCTCGCCCGAAACCTGGGACCGGCTGACCATCGTCAAGGGCCCGCAGACGGTGCTGTGGGGCGGCGGCGCCTCCGCCGGCACGGTGCGCTTCGAGCGCGAGATTCCCTATTTCGACGCGCCGGGCCTGCGCCTGGACGGTAGCGCGACCTTCGCCAGCCGCGGCCGCAACGACCAGGTGGTCGATGCCGCCGCCGGTAGTGCGCGGTTCTACGGGCGCCTGACCGCCAACCGCTCCGAGTCGGACGACTATGTCGATGGCGCCGGCCGGCGCGTGCCCTCGGCCTGGGACAAGTGGAACGCCGATGCCGCCTTCGGCTGGACGCCCGATGCGGACACCGTGCTCGAGGCCAGCTTCGGCCGCGGCGACGGGCAGGCGCGCTATGCCGGACGCGGCATGGACGGTTCGCAATTCGACCGCACCAGCTACGGCCTGCGCTTCGAGAAGGGCGGGATGGACGGGCGCGTGCGCGGGGTCACGGCGAACCTCTACCAGAACCAGATCGACCACGTGATGGACAACTACACGTTGCGCGATCCCGACCCCGATGGCGCGATGCCGATGCCGCGGGCGAGCAACGTGGCCCATCGCGTGCAGGGCGGCCGCGCGGCGCTGGAACTGGCGGGCGATCGCTGGGAACTGACCGCGGGCATCGATGCGCGCGCCAGCCGTCATTCGCGACGCGCGGCGACCGGCCGCGACCAGTACCTGGCACAGCCGTGGATGGTGGACGCGCGCTTCCGCCAGGCCGGCGCCTTCGGCGAACTGCACTGGCACCTGGACAGGCGCAACCACCTGATCGCCGGCGCGCGCGTGGACCGCGCCGAAGCCGAGGATCGCCGCGGCAGCACGGGCGGCATGAATCCGGCGCCCAGTCCCACCGGCGGCGCGACGCGTTCGGAGACCCTGCCCTCGGCCTTCGTGCGCTTCGAACAGGATCTCGAGGGTGTGCCGCTGCGCTGGTACGCCGGCCTCGGCCATACCCGGCGCATGCCCGACTACTGGGAGCTGTTCTCGCCCCAGCACGGCCCCGAGGGCGCGGCCAACGCCTTCGCCGGCCTGCGGCCCGAGCGCACCACCCAGCTCGACCTGGGCCTGCGCTATGCCGGCAAGCGCGTGGACGCCTGGGTGTCGGCCTACGCCGGGCGCATGTCCGACTACATCGCCTTCGACTATCTCGACAACGGCATGGGCGCTACGAGCACGCGCGCGCGCAACGCCAACGCCAACATCCGCGGCGGCGAGGCGGGCGTGGAATGGCGTCCGGCCGGGCACTGGAAGTTGGGCGGCACCGTCGCCGCCGCCTGGGGCGAACTGGCGGGCGAGGGGCAGGCGCTGCCGCAGATGCCGCCGCTGGAAGCGCGCCTGAGTGCGGGCTACGAGAAGGACGACTGGTCGGCCGGGGCGCTGCTGCGCGCGGTGGCGGCGCAGGACCGGGCGAATCCGTCGATGGGCAACGTGGTCGGCCGCGACCTCGGCCCGAGCAGCGGCTTCGCCGTGTTCTCGCTCAATGCCACCTACCGGCTCAACGACCAGCTGCGCCTGGCCGCCGGCATCGACAACCTGTTCGACCGCGACTACGCCGAGCACCTCAACCTGGCCGGCAACAGCGCGTTCGGCTACCCGGCCGATCCGGTGCGCATCCACGAACCGGGCCGCACCGCCTGGATCAAGCTCAGCGCCAGCTTCTAGGCCTGGCTGGCGCAGGTCTGGCCGGGCAGCGCATCGACGGGAAGGCCGAGGCCCGATCCAGCGGGATCGAGCGCTTCCTGTTCCAGCCGCAGCGGCCTGCTCTCCAGGTCGTCGGCCACCTCGTCCCAGCCGGTTCGGCGTGCCCAACGCTGCATCCTCGCCAGTGTCGCGCGGTCGGGTTCCTGTGCCGAAGAGACGACGTCGTCCGGCAGCGCCGAAGGCGACATGCACCAGGGACGGAGCCGGCGACCCGATCCCGCTGCGGTCGAGGCCAGTACGGCGGCGATGCGGAAGCCTCCCTCGTCGATGTCGCCCCAGTGGTAGATCCCGATATCGTCGGGGAGGCGGCCGAGAATGCGCGCGTACGCCTCGCGCCAGGCCGGCGAGGGCATGCCTCCGGTATAAAGCAACAGCCACCCACCGGCGCGCGGCAGTCGCGCCGCCTCGTGGAAGCTGGCGAGGTTCTCGATGCTGAGCAAGGCGCGTGCGGGACTGTAAAGCGCCTGCAGGCTTTCGGGGGCGATGCCGATCCATGGACGGACCAGGGGGATGCGGTCCTGGCCGACCTGCAGTTCCCCGGGGCCGGCGAGCAGCAGCGGTTGGGGTTCGCGCCGCAGGCCCAGCGTTGCCCAGACATGGCTGCGATCAAGCGGCCCGTCGGCGACGAGTTCTCCCGTCGACAGCAGGTCCAGCCACGTCGTCAGCATTTCCAGGCGCTTGCTGTCGCCGAACAAACGCACGCTTTCGCGTCGCAGTACGCGCTCACGCGCGCCGGCTTCCTGGCAGGCAAGCACAGCGCGCGCGGCATCGGCGAGCTCGGTAGCCGCCTCCGGCCCGCAACCCCGCACCTTGCCCCCCAAGCGCCAAGCGTCGATGACACGTTCAAGCACGGGCAGGCGCTTGCACCAGATGTGCAGAACGGCCGCTGCGTTTTCGATTCGCGATGCCAGCAGATCCACGCCCAGGTGCGAAGCCAGTTTCTCGAGGTCGGCGATCCCGATACGGAGCAACTGTTCGCCATCGCCACGGTGCCTGTCCCGCACGACCGTGATCGCGCCAGCGCGCTCGGCGACCGAGATCTGTCCGTGGAAGGATTCGCGGCTTTGCAGGGTCGGTAGCGAGAGGTATTCGCGGGCGCTGGCGCCCGTCAGCGGTAGAGACGCGGGTCTGGCGTCCCCCCTCGATCGTGCGGCCTCGCCCCGGCGCAGCAGCCGCAACAGCAAGGGCGTCGCGTCGCTCACGACGCGGACGCTTCCCGGGCGATGCGGACGATCTCGGCCTCCAGCAGTTCCGGGTGCAGGTCGAACTGGTCGGAGAGCAGCAGTTCGCGCGCGGCCGCCTGCACCTCGATGCGCTCGGCCTGCAGGAACTCGCCGTCGCGGAACAGCTCGATGTAGCTGTCCAGCACGCCGCTGAGGGTGCCCTGGGCGGTGTCGGGTGCGGCCAGCACCAGCTGCAGGCCCAGCGAGCGCAGGTAGTTGGTGGTGGCGCGTGCGTTCTGCGCGTCGATCTTGTCGCCGAACTCGTCCAGCAGGATCAGGCCGATGCCGCCGGGCTGGGCCTCGGTCTTGCCGTAGGCCGCCGCCAGCGCCGCGCCCGCGATCACGTACAGCGGCGCGCGGTGTTCGCCGCCCGAGCCCGAGCGCATGCGCTCGCTCAGCGTGCCGATGACGCGGTCGTCCTGGCGGATCTGCACCTCGAAGCGGAAGAAACGCCGGTAATCGTCCAGCGGCGAGGTGGTGGTGCGCGCGGCCGCATCGTCCTCGATCAGTTCGCGGAATGCCGTCGGCACCTCGCCGGCGCTGCCGAACAGGCCATCCTCGCCGCCGATGTCGCTGGCGCGCTTGATGAAGCGCTCCAGTTCGCGGAACTCAGGCACCACCTCGTAGTGGAACTGGTAGCGTTCGTTGTTGGAGAACGGCGGACTGCTGCGCAGCGTGCGGTTGAGCGTGGCGATCTGCTGACGCAGGCGCACGAAGTTGTCGTTGAGCGCCGCCGCCACGCTGGAGCGGAAGGTCTCCACCGCGGTGTCGTACGCCTGGCGCGCCTCGCCCTCGTAGCGGACCAGGTCGGTCTCGCGCAGCTGGGTGAGTTCGCGCTGCAGCAGGGCCAGGGCCAGGCGCCAGGCGCCGGCGTCGAACTCCAGCGCGATGCTCTGGTCGCGTGCGTACTGGGCCAGCGCGCTCCAGGCCTCCGGCAGCAGCCGGGCCAGTTGCCGGTCGCTCTCCTCGGCCCGGCGTTCGCAGGTGCGCGCACGCTCGTCCAGCGACTCGAGCTTGCCGTCGAGTTCGTCGCGGTGGCGCTCGACCAGGTTCGGATCGACGTCGGGGTCCTTGAAGGCGTCGACGGCGCGGCGGGCGACCAGCGCTTCCTGTTCGCGCAGGCCGGCCAGCAGGCGGCGCTGGGTCTCGCCCTCGCGCACGGCGACCGCTTCCTCGCCGATCAGGCGCTCGACGCGGCGTTCGCCGTCATCGAGCGCTGCCTTGAGCGCGCGGACCTGCTCCGACAGCCGCAGCAGGTCCGGATCATGCTGCACCTGCCGGCTGTCGAGCGCGCTGCGATAGCGCTGGCGCGTGTGCTGGTGTTCCAGCGCGCGCGCATGCAGCGACTGGGCCACGGCCTCGGGCTCGGCCAGGCGCGCGAGCTGGCGGCGCAGTGCGTCGAGCTGGCGCAGCAGCGGCTCCAGCGCCTGCACCTCGCGCTCGGCCGCCTCCACGTCCTCGCGCAGCACGCGCAGGCGCTGGCGGTTGTCGGACGCGCCGATGCGCAGCTCGGTGCCGGCCGGAAGGCGCAGGCGCTCGATGCCGCCGCCGCGCGCCAGCAGGCCGTCGCGGGTCAGGCCCTGGCGGCTGCGCACCAGTTCGGCCTCGCTGTCCACGCACTGCAGCTCGCCCAGCTGCCGGCGCAGGAACGCCAGCGCCTCGGCGTTGACGCCTTCGAGCAGGGCCGCGACCGAGCCCGCCGCAGGCTCCTGGACGCGGCCGCGCCGCGCCTGGCTCGACAGCGCCAGCTTGACGCCGTAGACCGCGCGCCCGCCGCCCAGGCCGCGATAGAGCCGCGTCGCGCGCTCTTCGTCGGCCTCGGGAATCAGCAGCGCCTCGACGTTGCTGCGCAGGTAGCCCTCGATCGCGGACTGCCAGCTCTTGTCGGTGACCTGCACCAGGTCGCAGACCGGACGCGCGTCGATGCCGGCCTCGCGCAGGTAGCTCATCAGCCGGACGGTGTCCGGATGCAGCTCGGCCTGCCCGGCGCTGATGCGCTTCTGGTTCTGGCGTGCGGCCTCCAGCCGGTCGCGCGCCTGGTCCAGCGCCTCATGGCGTGCGTGCACGAGGCGTTCGACCGCCTCGACCAGCGGCGCGGCGGCGCGCAGGGCGGCGCTGGCCTCCGCGTGCAGCTGCGCGGGATTCCACGGCAGCGCGCAGTCCTCGCCGACCGAGGCCAGCGCGTCGTGCCAGCGCGCCCAGGGCGCGGCGGCGTCCTCCACGCCGGCGAGGACCGGCGGCGGCAGTTCCAGCGAAGAGATCGCGCGCAACTGGTCGCGCACCTGCGCGGTCTCGCGCAGCAGGTCGGCGCGCAGCTGGCGCAGGCGGTCGAGATCGCGGCCGCTCACCTGGTCCAGGTGCGCCTGCTCGCCGTAGCCGGCGCTGCCCTGCAGCGCGAGGCTGGCGCGCTGCAGCGCGTCCCGGTCCAGGTCGCGCTGGCCGCGGGCTTCTTCAAGGGCGCGGCGCACGCCGGCCAGCAGCGCGTCGCCGCCTTCCACGGCGTCCTGCGCCTGTTCCACCTGTTCGGCATACAGGTCGCGCGCGTACTCGGCGGCCAGCGCGCGGCACGAGGCCGCGCGCACCGACTGCGCGGCGATGCGGTCGTACTGCTGTTCCACGCCCTCGGCCGCCTCGATGCGCAGGCGCACCTGGGCGATGCGGTCGCGGATCTGGCGGAAGCTCTCGAGCAGGGCCCGGAAGCGGGCCACGTCGGTGGGCCGGTCTTCGGCCACCAGGGTCCGCACGAACAGGTCCACGTCCTCGACGCGCTGCAGGTTGAGCGCGTTGAGGAAGGCCTTGCGGTAGGCGTTGACATCGGGATTGGCGCCGGGCGTGGCCCGCAGCCGGTACAGCAGGTCCTTGACGAAGCGCTCGGCGGTGCCGTGCAGCTCCGGCCCGGTCCCGGCCTGCCTGCACAGGCGCGCGGCGTGTTCGCGGAAACTGTTCCAGGCCAGCGGCAGTTCGCGGCCCTTGACCCGCTCCAGGTGGTCGTCCAGTTCCAGGGCGACGCCGGGCAGCAGGTACATGCCGTGCAGGCGGTGGTCCGGCTCGTCCACCGAGGCGCCGAGCGAGACACCGGCGGTCAGCGCCTCGCCGGTCTCGGTATCGCGGAACACCAGCGAGATGTAGGTGGTGGCGGTGCGGCGCTTGCGTCCCTGGTCGCCGCTGCGGTACACGCCCAGGCAGTAGTCGCGGATGCTGCGCGCGCGGTGGCTGCCACCGGCCTGGGCGTTGAAGCGGATGCGGCTGCGGTCCACGCCAAGCAGGACGATCTGCAGGGCGTCGAGCAGGGCGCTCTTGCCCGCGCCATTGGGCGCGATGATGGCGCTGGTGGCATCGAGTTCGAGCGTCTGCGCCTCGAACAGGAAGAACTGCACCAGGTGCACGCGCTCAAGCAGCTGCATCGTCGTCCTCCATGGTGACGGTCTCGGCGTCGTCGCCCTGGTCCGGCGCCTCGTCGCGGTTGTGCTGGTCCAGCCGCTGCAGCCACTGCTCGCCGACGATGTCGACGATGGCCGGGCGGACCTGCAGGTGGAAGGGCTGGGGATCGTCCCCTTCGGACTCGACCAGCCGGCCGACGCCCCAGCGCCGCAGCGTGCGTGCCAGCTCGCGCAGGCTGCCCACGTCGGGCATCGCGCGTCCGACCAGCGCCTGGTAGGCCTCCTGCAGGTCGGGCAGTTCCACCGTCACCACGCCCTCGTCCTCGACCATGCCCTGGCGCATCGCCTCGTCGTAGCGCTGGCGCAGCACCAGCAGCAGCAGGGTCTCGGCCAGCGACACCGGTACGCCCTCGCCATGTACGGGCAGGGCGACGATGTAGCGGTGGTGCGCGTTGCGCTCCAGGCGGATGCCCAGCGGCGCCAGCGCGGCGACGAAGTCGTCGAAGTGGTCCTCGACCAGGTGGTAGGCCAGGCGCGTGTTGCGGTCGCCGGCGTACAGCACCTGCTCCACCACCAGGCGGTAGGCAGCGCGTTCGAAGTCCTGCACGGCATAGAGGCCGCCCGACTGTTGGCTGAGCGTGTTCCAGCTGCGTTTCATGCGGTATTCCGTGTGTTCTGTCCGACCCGGCGCACCAGGAAGCGGGGCGCGCGCAGGTAGCCGTTGTCGTCGCGCTGGCCTGCGTCGAGCAGCTCGACGCGATAGCCGCGCAGCAGGCGACCGAGCGGATCCTCGCGGCGCAGTCCGCCTGTGCGGTGGCTGCGCAGGGCCAGGGTGAGCAGGGTCTGGTAGGCGCGCAGGTCCTCGATCGTGCCGATCGCCAGCGAGGCCGATGCGACCTGCGGCGCCTCGCCCAGGTGGCGGCCGAGGTAACGGGCCATGTCCTCCGGCGTGACCAGGCGCGCGCGCTTGATCCGCCGCAGCAGCGACAGGCGCGCGAGCTGCTCGGGCGAGGGCGGCACGCCGGCGTTGGCGGTGCGCGGGATCGGTGCCGGCGTCCGGCGTGGCGGGCGCAGGCGCGCCGCATCCATCAGCGCGCCGGGCGCCACCGGCAGGCGCAGCGCCTGCGGCGGCGCGGTGAGCACGCCGCGGCAGGCGCGCCGCAGCAGGATGTCGAGCCGGTCGGGCGCGCGCAGCCGGTAGTCGAGGAAGGCGAGCGCGCGGCGGTTGGCCTGGCGGATGTCGTCGTCCAGGCGCGCCAGGTACTCGTCGATGCGTTCGAGTTCGCGCAGGCGGCGCAGGCTGCGGCCGAAACGCTGCTCGGCGCGCGCGGCATCGCCGCCGGTGGCGTGCTCGGCGTACCAGGCCAGCAGCGCCTCGCGCCGCCCGCCCGACTCGCACTGCTGCACCATCGCCAGGATCGCGCTGCGCCGGGCCAGCGGATGGTCGGCCCGGTGCAGTTCGGCGTAGTCGCCGATGAAGAAGTCGCTGACGTAGCGCTCGAACCACTGCCGCGCGAACTGCGCGGTGGTCTCGGCCTTGCTCAGTTCGGGCATCAGGTCGCGCACCTGCAGGCTCATCGATGACAGCGAGACCAGCAGCCGGCGCGACTGGTCGGCGGCCTCGTCCAGCGCGTCGCCGGCGGCGGCGCCGTCGGCCACCTGCTGCAGCTGCAGTTCGATCGAACGCATGCGGGCGGAGACGAAGGTGGGGCCATGCTCGGCGAATTCGACCAGCGCCGACAGCAGCTGCGACACCGCCGGCGGCATGGTCACCATCTCGCGCGCGCCGATGCGCTCCTGGCGGAGCCAGCCTGCGCCGCGGAAGCGCTCGTAGATGTGGGCGGCGCGCAGCGGGCGCGGCGTGTCGGGCGGATCGCCGTCCTCGTCCTCCCAGGGATCGTCGCTGAGCAGGTAGCGCTCGATGGCCGCGGTGATCTCGCGCCGCGGCAGGCCGGTGCTGGGCGGCAGCGGCGCGTCGGGCCCGAAGAACTCGTCGAACAGCCGGCACAGCAGCAGCCAGTAATGGGCCCGGTTGGCCGAGGCCAGCGGCCCGAACAGCCCTGGCGGCACCACCGAGAACAGGGAGGGCGTGGTCGTCAAGCAGGTTCCCGCGCCGGGCGCGGGTCCGGCGGTGTCGACCGACAAGGATAGTGCGCCGACGTCCCTCGCGGCGAGCGCAACCCTCGCGGAGCGCTCAGCCGAGGCGGTGCGCGATCGCGCGCGGCAGGGCCAGTTCCAGCCAGCCCTGCTCGCGGACCTGCTGCAGCGTGGCGGCCACGTCGGCGCCGCACAGCGTCACCGCCTCGACCAGGTCCATGCCGCGCACGAGGCGACCGGCGAGCAGGGCCGAGAACAGGTCGCCGCCGCCCTTGACCGCATGCGCGACCTCGTCGTGCTCGACCAGCTGCGTGCCCTGCGCGGTCACCACCAGCACCTGCACGCGGCCGGGCGGGCAGGTGCGCGGCGCGGCGCTGGTGACCACGATCCAGCGGGTGTCGCCACCGAGCAGGCCGGTGGCCGCCTCGGTGCACTCCTGCAGGCTGTGCAGGCTGCGGCCGCACAGCTGTTCGAGTTCGTAGTGGTTGGGGGTGAGGCCGTCGGCGCAGGACAGCAGGTGGTCGCGCCAGATCGGCAGCAGGTCCGGGTCGGTGTAGCTGCCGGTGTCGTGGTCGCCGATCACCGGATCGACCAGCACCAGCAGGCCGGGGTTGGCCTCGCGCATGCGGCGCAGCCAGCGCGCCAGCGCCACGCCCTGCGCGGGCGAGCCGAGGTAACCCACCAGCACGCAACTGGCGCGGGTGGCCGCCTCGCGGTCCTCGAGGTCGTCGAGGATGCCCTCGAACCAGTCCTGCGGCAGCGGCCCGCCATGCATGGTCGGATAGTGCGGCGTGTTGCCCAGCACCGCGGTGGGCACGGGCGCCACCTGCAGGCCCATCGCCAGCAGCGCCGGCACCGCGATCGAGTTGCCGACGCCGCCGTAGGCCACCTGCGACTGGATCGACACCACGTCGACCAGGCGCGCACCGTTGGCCGCGACGTACTTCGGGCCCGGGCTCATGACGGCTCGCCGCCGGCGAAGCCGGGCCAGTACGCGCTGTCCGGGGTGGGGCGCCGGCCGAAGATCGCCGTGCCCACCCGCACCGTCGTCGCCCCCTCGGCGATGGCCAGTTCGAAATCGCCCGACATGCCCATCG
>Ga0233369_1000285_pt1 | contig 23559 bp, 17 predicted proteins | sample ElkDunMinimDraft_26_FD_191537 | JGI IMG/M metagenome (GOLD analysis project Ga0233369, IMG submission 191537) | Fecal eukaryotic communites from dung pellets of Tule Elk in California, USA - Elk Dung D16 | ecosystem: Host-associated > Mammals > Digestive system > Large intestine > Fecal | place... | reverse complement strand
GGAAAGAGAAATTTGAAATGGACACTATGTTGCTACATGCCTCTGCATTGACATTTATTCACCCTTGGACTGAAGAAAAAATTGAAATTAAAGCTGATTTGAATTCAGAATTTAAAAGAGTGTTAGAAATACTAGGATTGCAAACGGTTGCGAAATAACAAACGATGAATAATTTTCGTTTTTGCCACCAAATATCTAGTATATTTATCATAATATTAAAAACAAGCCGTAAAATCCCAACATATTAGCTATTTTTGCAAAAACTTTTTATACCATTTGATGATGAAAAATACAGCTTTAACAGACCATCATATTTCTTTAGGAGCAAAGATGGTTCCTTTCGCAGGATTTAATATGCCCGTACAATATTCTGGTATCAATGACGAACACGAAACTGTACGTACAGCTGTGGGCGTATTTGATGTAAGTCATATGGGCGAATTTATCTTGAAAGGTGAAAAAGCATTAGACTTAATACAAAAAGTATCTTCTAACGATGCTTCAAAATTATACGACGGTAAAGTTCAATATGGGTATTTGCCTAATGAAACTGGTGGTATAGTAGATGATTTTTTGACATACAAAATCGACGATATTACGTATTTATTAGTAGTAAATGCTTCTAATATTGAGAAAGACTGGAATTGGATCAGCAAATACAACACGTACGGCGTAGAAATGAAAGATATCTCAGATGAGACTTCATTATTTGCTGTACAAGGACCAAAAGCTGCGGATGCTTTGCAAAGTTTAACATCGATTGAGTTGGCTTCTATGGAGTATTACTCGTTCGCTAAAGGCACATTTGCTGGCGTAGATAATGTGATCGTATCTGCAACAGGTTATACAGGTGCTGGAGGTTTTGAAATCTATGTAGCGAATAAAGACGCAAAAAAAGTATGGGATGCGATTTTTGAAGCTGGTGCTGCCTTTGGTATTAAACCAATTGGTTTAGGTGCACGCGATACTTTACGTTTGGAAATGGGATTCTGTCTATATGGCAATGATATTGACGATATGACTTCTCCACTAGCTGCTGGTCTTGGTTGGGTTACTAAATTCACAAAAGACTTTGTGAATAGTGAAAACTTAAAAGCTGAAAAAGAAAACGGAACGGCTCAAAAATTAGTAGGTTTCGAAATGATCGATAGAGGTATTGCTCGTCACGATTACGAAATCGTAGATGCTGAGGGTAATGTGATAGGTCGTGTGACTTCAGGTACGCAATCGCCAACATTGAAAAAATCAATCGGTCTTGGATATGTAGATAATGCTTTTTCTAAAGCTGGTACAGAAATTTACATAAACATACGTAACCAAAAAATAAAAGCGGAAGTGAGAAAAGGTCCTTTTGTAAAATAACATTAGATCTTTACAGCATAAAAAAGGGTTAATCGATGTCGATTAACCCTTTTTGCTTTTCTTAGCCGCAGATTGCTGTTCTTGTTGTTTTTTGATGTAATCTGTTTTTACATGTTTTAATAGAACTACTTTCAAGTAAATCAACACAACCGAAACTGCGATTGCAATCCCTAGAATAAGCATATTACCACTTTGGTAAGCAGAAATACCACTCATCACCAAAAAGATAATCCCTAGATTCAGCAAAAGATTTAGTACAAATTGTTTTTTCATTATTTTTTATTTTGATCCAAAACGACCCTTTTACGAAGTAAAAAGAAATAAACTAGCCCTGCGAATATATTCAATAGGATGATAAAAATAATCAATAACAACCGTTCTGAATTCGCAATTCGACTCGACAACATGATTTCACGAATGGTAAGAAAAATCCATATAAGCGATACCAACAGTGCAAAACTAAATAGGACAGGAGCTATGCTAACTTTCAACAGGAATAATACGATAGCACCTATGTAAAATATCAGACTAAAATAGAATGCTTGAGTTGTTTGCTGATACAAATTTTTCATACCTACAAAGGTACAAATAATGACTTGTACTCCTTAAACTAAAAAAGAGGCATTGATAAATGCCTCCTTGTAGGTCTTTGTATATTCAGCTATTAATACACGTCCAATTCTGGATCAATTTCTTCTCTCCAAGCCAAGATACCACCTTGCAAGTTTGCGAGATTCGTGTATCCTTGTTGCTCCAAAAGCATCACCGCTTGTGCACTGCGCTTTCCTGAACGGCATTGGATGATCACAGGAATATCTTTTGCTACCTTCTCAGACTCAATTAGTATTCCAGCAAGTGGAATATTTAGTCCATTTAGGTTTGATACTTCATATTCAAAAGGCTCGCGAACATCAATTAATTGAAATTCTTCGTTGCGATCCATCATATCTTTTAATTCTAGAACTGTAACTTCTTTCATGTCTTTTGATTTTATAACCAAATATAATAGTTATGCTTTATTTCAGTGAATTATCGACTCTTATTTATTAATTTCATTAAAATTTTACACTATGAATAGATCAATACTACTATTTGCGATTTTTGCACTTATAGGTTTCAATTTAATAGCACAACAATCTTCATCACAAATTGTTGACAAAAACTATGTACAAAGGCTTCTAAACACCTTAGCTTCAGACGAAATGGGTGGACGTCATGCCTTTAGTCCTCATATTGCTAAGGCAGCTGATTTTATTGCAGAAGAATTTCGTCAAATAGGATTACAACCTTATGCCGAGCCTAATTTTCGCCAGACGTTTCATATGAATAAAATTTCTAGAATCTCTTCTAAAGTCGTATTTGATAATAAACAATTGAATGCAGATGAGTTTTTAATAATGGGAAATGATCCGAAGATAGAATGGAATGAGAAATCAAATATTACAATAAAGCACATTCGTAAAGAAGACGATTTTTCAAGCACATTTAGAAAGTTAGCTCAAGGAAATGAAGATGTAATTGTGTTAGTAGATTCTTCGTATAAATCGTACATTGCTCGATTCAATAAAATATATTCGAGAGAAACTGTAATTGGAGAGAATCAACCAAAAGGAGCAACAAAACTATTTGTTTTAGAGAGTCAACTCCCTAAAATGTATACTGTTATTAGTGAAAATGAAACTAAAAAAATAGATTTTTTTAATGTTGCTGCAGTGATTCCTGGAAAATCAAAACCCAATGAATATGTCGTGTTTTCTGCACACTATGATCATATCGGGATTATTCAAGCCGATGGTCAAGACTCTATCGCCAATGGAGCTGATGACGACGCCTCAGGAACTTCTGCAATGATTAGTTTAGCGAGATATTATAAAGAACGAGACAACAATGAGAGAACGCTTATTTTTGTCGCTTTCACAGCTGAAGAAGTGGGGATGTACGGCTCTAAATACTTTTCGAATAACATCAATGCGGACAGCGTCGTAGCTATGATTAATATTGAAATGATTGGTAAAGATTCTAAATTTGGACCAAATACATTGTACTTGACAGGCTATGATCGTTCGAATCTCGGTGAATTAATGCAACAAAACTTAAAAAATACAGCCTTCATATTCCATCCAGATCCTTATCCAAAACAAAATCTATTTTACAGAAGTGATAATGCTGTATTGGCAGCTTTGGGTGTGCCTGCGCATACTTTCTCAACCTCGCAAATTGATAAAGATACCTATTACCATACGGTAAAAGATGAAGTAAGCACATTGGACATTGATAATATCACCTCCAGTATAAAAGCCATAGCCTTAGGCGCGGAAGGTATCGTGAATGGCAAACAAACACCAAGCAGAGTTGAAAAATTGAAAGATTAATTGTAAAATAAAGAACCTCCAAGCTTTTCGCTTGGAGGTCTCCATCATTTAACACTGGTATTTATTGAACAATTACAATTTGTTTTAATCTAACAGCATTTATACGCCAAAAAGTACCATCTCCAGCACCTTTGTTAGGTACATTTCCTACAAAACCTAGAGCTACTTGCTTCGCTTCCATAAGACTAAACTTTAACCCATGTGTCCCTGGAGAACTAGTTTTAAGGAACCCTAATGCTGTAGAAACATTCTCTGTATTAGGAATTTCTGTTTCTAGGGCTGCAACAGTATAAAAATCTCCGCCTATAGTGCAATCTGGAATATCCATTTCAAACGTATAATGCCCAGCTGGTAATGTGACTATCTGATATATCTTACCATTTACAATACTTGACATATTATCTTCAGACCAACCTGCTTCCATCGCTAAAAATGGACCGCCAAACCAATGATCTACACCTCCAAAATAATTGGATCCATCTCTAAAGTTTCTAACAGCAGTATTCGTGATCCAATCCGATGGTATACCCCATCGTCCTGACACGGAAGATGTAGCAACCGGATTTGTGTAATTTTTTAAATATTCCGCAGTTACATCCTTTGCTAATCCAAGCTCATAAAATGCAGTGTAAAAAGTGTCAATACTTGTTTTTTGGGGCAAGTACAGTGTTCTATATGATACTGTTTTTGCAGTACTTGCTAAATCCACAATACTTGTTGTCATATCGTCGACTTTAACAATAATACTTTTTGTAGTCCCATTATTCGCTATATACCGCACTTCGGTTCCTATAGGTCCTGCTGACATATCCATTTCTTGCCAATCTATTAATGCTGTATTATTATTCTCAATAACAGCATTTGATGTCAATCGATTTGTTAAACCTGCAGAATACCTAGGTCCATACGCTCTACCAATAGCAGGCACAGCTATAGATCTATTGCCTTCGTCATCAATTGTAAACAATTCCAAACTTACAATTCCCTCAGGCATAGCGATGTATTGCTCAATAACGCTGTTGTGTCCAATATCTAACTGTAACGAATCCTTTCCATCATTCCATTTAATTAAAGCTTTCTTAATTTTTGGATCAGGTTTTACTTCAGCAGTAATCTTAATACGTTCATTTCCAGACAGCACTTTTACCGAATCTAGCTTTCCAACATAAACTATTTCACCTTCTTCGATATACTGTTTGAATTCATCCCATTTGGCACAGGAAGAAAATGTCGAAATAAGTATTAGCACGAATACTAACCTTATTATTGTATGTGTTCTATTTATCTTAATCATAACTTCTTTTCTATAAAGCAGAACCGTATACTTTTATTTCATTAATACTTTGAGCTGTACCTCCAGCAAAATTTTCAAGACATCTAATTCGAATATATCTTACCCTAGGTGCATTTAAATCTGCCTCCCAATTGAAACCTGCTGCAGCTGTAGCTTGATCTTCGGCGCTATCAGTGCCATAGGGTAAACCGGACGGCTTAACTACTTCATAACTCCCCATTAATACCCAAGAGGCGTCCAATGCCCCATTAAGATTTGGATTATTAGAACCATAAATTTCAAATCTTTTCATCGTAGTCAAATAATAAAATCGTGTACCCTCAGGAAAAGGTCGGATCCAGAAACGACTTATTTTGGCTGATACCCCCATATCAAAGGTAATCATGTGGGGTTGGTCACCACCATTTATTTGATGTGTGAAACTTACATTAGGCCAGCCTAATAGTCCATCCCAAGCATACTCCAACCTTGCGCCGTTCGTTACTTGAGGAGCATCGCCCGGTAATACAAAACCTCTAAATTTGCTTGGGTCCATTTGCTCTTCAAATATGGGCCTCACTTTGGTATAGATGGTATCTGAATTATTTCCCCAATTGTCACGTACATAAATTGCAAACTCGTGATCCAAAGTATCTAAGCCTCGGATTTTAGAAACTATACTATCTGTCTTTGTATATACTGATTTTTGATTATCACGTTCGTACTCATTGAATACATTTTTCTTCATTACTATAATGGCAACATTATCACGTGAAGGATTTTTTGCAGTAAGATTATATCCTCCAAATGCATTTGTAACTTCTAATGATTTGAAAACCTTTACGAAAGGTGCTTCGAGGGGCTTTATTTTCACAATTACTGGATCAGATAAAACTTCATTGCGACTTACCGCAAAAAGTTTTACTTCGTGCTCTTCCGTATCAGCAAAACCAGCAACTAATATTGTGTCCTTATAAATAGATGCTTTAACTTCTATTTCTTGACCTGTATTAATTGTATAGATCGCTTTTACGTACATTAAATTAGTCGAGCTAGGCAAATCATAAACAATTTGTGCTTTCCCTTCTTGGTTTATGACACGAATGTTCGACACCGCTCCTGGTTTCTCATTTTCATTACCAATAGGCTCTCTGTATTCAATTTGCTTGGTACATGCAAAGGCAATTAATGCACTCAGCATGACTAGAAATATGTTTATTCTAATTGATTTCATACATTTATTTTTTTTGATTACCAACCTGGATTTTCTACTAGTAATGGATTACGTCTGATTTCATGATTTCCAATTGGCCATAGGTAATCACGCGGTGCTATAAATGTCTGATTAAATACATTCCGTTCCACATTGTATCCTGCAGCAGTTTTTGATGTTATAGTAAACCCTGTAATATCTTGATTCAAATATTCAGCTGCCAATTTCCAACGTCGTAGATCCCAAAATCGCTGTCCCTCAAAAGCCAATTCATTTAATCGCTCACGTTGAATAATTTCACGTAAACCATCTTGTGATTGAAATTTACTTGGCGACTTTGAGAAATTGGTCCAGGATGATACTACTCCCGCCAGCCCAGCTCTTTCCCTAACTTTATCTAGATAAGCAATAGCCTCTGAAGAACCTCCATTGACTTCATTAAGAGCCTCAGCATAGCTCAAATACAATTCAGCTAGACGTATTTCTGGCCAAGGATATGCTTTCCATGTTGGGGCATTTGTAGAATTAGTTGTTGATTCCCAATGAACAAGCTTCTTTATGAAATAACCTGTTTCATTCCAGTTTGTGAAGTGACCTACTCCTGAACGCTCTGCATTTTTTGCTTGAACATACATTCCATTTTCATCTGATCCACCAGTAACACCATCTTTCATATACCAACGACCTCCATCAAAGCCTAAGCTGGCATAAAAACGTGGTTCACGATCATAATTCAACCTTGCAGTAACATAGCCTGGCTCAATATAAAATCGTTCAGACGTTACTGCTGTCCGTGTGCTCATGTAATTTGAAAAATCTAATGTTTTATCCTCTTCTATAGGCACTCCATTTTTTGTATAAAATTGTTTAGCAACTTTAATTGGTGCCGCCCATACTCCCTGCAATTGGAATCTATCTACATTACTTCCCCTTGCTAATGGAGGCATACACAATGCTTCATTTACAAAATAGCTATTGGAAAGGCCCCAAACCACCTCATCACCCCAACGCTCTGTAACAGCATTACGAATATTTAATTGTGTCTTTGTCTGTGTACTTAGATTGTACCTATCATTGGTGTAGGTATATAATTTCACACTGTTTGCTTCAGCAATGTCTATAGCCGCCTTAGCAGCATCTCTGGCCTTTTCCCATTTAGTAGCATCATAGGTTGTACTAACTAAGCTAATACCATCTTTATCAACTAAATCAATGTAGTCTGTATTACCATTGAACAGTGGTGAAGCTGCTAATTGCCATACCCGTGATTTGATAGCTAAAGCTATTGGTTTGGTAATTCTCCCCAATTCTGTATTTTCATCTGTAATACGTTCAGGCAGTTTTTCGATGGCCTGATCTAAAAGATTGGATATAAAATTTACGACGTCATCTACAGGCATCCTTTTGTAATACAAATCTTCAGGTTCTGATGATTCAGAAGCATTTACATCCACGATAGGAATTGGTCCATACATACGCAACATGTAGAAATGATAGTATGCCTTTAAAAATTCTACTTCACCAATCCATCTTTGACGCTCAAAGCTGTTCAAATCAGGTGCTACGTTTTCTTCTTGTATTGTTTCCAAGAAGATGTTACAATGTCTAATAGCTTGCCAAATACGTAAATAATTAAATCGGCCATCACCACCTTTCAAGTCCCCCCCCCATTCATTAAAATATGGTCGCCCTTTATTTTGCATACCTTGCGCTATTCTAAAAGCGGGATGCCAATGTGCTTGATCATTTTGTGGCAACCAAATTTCATCCCCAGACATCATACCTACATTAAACCACCCGTCACCATTTTCTGGCAGATAAGAATAGCAAGTAAATAAGTATTTTTCAGCTTCTATTCTTAATTTGAAAGCGTGCTCTATTACAGATACATTATCAGGAACAATGTCCAAAAACTTAGAACAAGAATTAAATAACATTGAAAATGAAACACATACCATTGAAACGCCAACTTTAGCATTCCCCTTTATTTCCTTTATTTTCATGATTTCCACGTTATAGGTTATAAATTAATTTGAATACCTAGGTTGTAAACGGACTGTAATGGATATCCTAATCCATTACCTCTCATTTCTACATCCCAAAGTTTGAAGTCACTCAACAAAAACAAATTCGAGCCAGATAAATACACACGCGCGTTTTTGATTTTGAATTTTTCTAATGACTTGATGTTATAACCAATATCAATACTCTTCAACCTCAAAAATCCTCCATTGCGCATCCACCATGTAGATGTTTGATTATTTGGACCTACTCTCCAAGTACTTAGTCTTGGCCACATAGCATACACATCTTGATTACTTTCTGACCAATAATCATCTGCTATGACTTTTAATAAACCGGTTTGGTATCCTGGTATTCCTGTATCTGGATGTGTATAATTATAAAATGGCTGTATTTGATTTGAATTTATAAAAAACGAATATTGAGCCGCTCCTTGGAAGAAAAACCCGAAATCAAAATTTTTAAATCCAAAACTAGAACCAAAACCAAATAAAATCTCAGGTTCCGTTGGATAACCGATAGCCACCTTATCGTCATCATCTATTATACCATCATGTGTGATATCTCTATATTTTATATCTCCAGCTAATAAACCCAAGTCTCCAAATTGGGTAGGAGAATTGGCAACCTCTTCGTTATCTATAAATAAACGCTCAGCTACATAACCCCAAGCTTGATTAATTGAATATCCCTTACGAGTTAAGTGAGATAGATTATCAGAATAAGGTAATTCGTCGACTTTCAATATTTCTGTAGTGGCATATGTAAACGTTCCACGTGCATCCATCCAGAAGTTTTGAGAGAAATTTTTTCTATAATTTAAAGATAAATCTAATCCCTTAGAATTTACACGCCCATAATTCGACCAAGGGCTCGCCATTAAACCTGAAGCATTATCAATACCAGAAACAGGTTGTAAAATATTTGATCGCTTTTGTTGAAATACATCAACAATAAGATCTAGTTTGTTCGCTATACTAATGTCTGCTCCTAAATTTAATTGTTTAGATAATTCCCAGGTAATATTTTGATTTGCATACCTAGAAATAGATACACCAGGTCTAGAATAACGAGCAGCCCCATCATCACGTCCAAATACGGAACCATAATCTCCATTATTTAAATTAACATTTGATAAGTAGAAAAATCGATCTCGGCTATTCCCTATTGCATCATTACCCACTAATCCATATGTACCCCTTATTTTGAAATTGCTAATAACGGATTTCAAAGGTTCGAAAAATGATTCTTCTGATACTCTATAACCTATTCCAAATGAAGGAAATATACCCCAACGATGATTGGAATCAAATCGTTCAGAACCATTATAACCAAAATTAAACTCTGCTAAATAACGATCTTTGAAGCCGTATGTAAAACGACCTGAAATCCCAGCATTACGACTAGGTAGAGTTTCAATAAGCAAATTATTTCCAGTTACGGATTCAAAACTTGAAATGTATGACACAAGCATACCACTTACAGCATGATTTTCTGCAAAAATCCTACTGTAATTAATTGTTCCTTCCAACCATATTCGAGAATCTACTTCACTTGGGGGGGTATCATAACCTAAATACTCCGTTCCTGTAGGTAATAATGCGTTTGTAGAACCATCATTTAAGGCCTTTAAATTATAGGAACCATCTTGCGAATTAATTATTGACTCGTAATAAAATGGCGTATAATTTCTGCTAGCACTTGAGTACGCATATCTTCTTAAATAGCCCATAGCACGTGCTGAAAGTCCTTCAGTAATGCCATTCAAATCTTGTTTGATCTCGATCTGAGGTTGCAAATTTGAAGTTTTATACGCTTGATATCCTTTCACCATCTCCGCATAAGGATTCATATACATGGATGAACCTATTGTTAAATCTGTATTACGTGTCTGACTAGAACCAAACAATGGATGTTCAATAAATGGAAGTTTTGACGCGGGGTATATGGCAGGAAAAATTACAGGATTGGCATTCATCGCATTATCAAATGTACGCGCACCACCCCCGATAGGTCCACTATAGTCATCAAATTGACCATACATTCTTACTATAGCTGTGGTACTTTTTGTGACACTGAAATCCACATTTACACGTAATGAGTAATTATTTAGTTTGATATTACTGTTAAAATTATTAATAGGCTCAACATTTAAAACGCCATTATCACGATTGAACGTTCCTGCGATATAATACCTACCTCTAGGCGTACCTCCTGAAATATTTAAATTATAGCCTTGATTATTGGTATAGTCCTTAATTAACATGGAAACCCAATCATTACTCGGAAAAAGATATGGGTCGTCACCGTCGATTGTACTAAAAATTTTGTTTTGAGTATATGGCTCTATACCATTTGGAGTTCTCGATAAAGCTGCCTCATTAGCCATTCGCATATAGGTAATATTGTCAGCGAATTTCAAATTTTTAGTATTTGAGGATAATCTATTTTCAGCTCTGAAATTGAATTTAGGTGCGCCATCCATACCCATTTTAGTATTGATAAGAATTACACCATTTGCACCACGAGCACCATACACAGAAGCTGCTGCTGCATCCTTTAAAACCGAAAAATCAGAAATATCGTCAGGCTGTAGACGAGCCATATCAGTTGGAGATGATTCAATTCCATCTATTAAGATTAATGGATCTTGTTTTCCTGTACCAAATGTAGAAAGTCCGCGAATGTAAAAAGTGGAATTATCTGTTCCTAGACCGGGTTCACCGCTGCTTTGAAAAGCAATCATACCAGCCACCCGACCAGCCAAAGCATTTGTAAGATTTGAAGAAGCTGTTTTTAGCTCCTTAACATTCACAGTGGTAATAGCACTCACCAAACTTGCTTTCTTTTGCGTTCCACCAAAACCTGTTACTGTTACTTCTTCAATCTCAGACTCAATCTTTTCTAAGAAAATGTCTAATATAATCTCATTGTTTGAGTTTATAGATTGATTCGCAAGATTAATAGTGGCTGTTTTAAACCCCACCGATTGAAAGTCCACTTGGGCTTCTTTTTTAGAATTAAATTCAAAACGCCCAAATCCATCAGATGATAATGTCAATGTCGTCGCTCCTCTCACTTTAATAGATACACTGGGTATCCCTCCCGTTGTATCTCGTATCACACCTTTGACCTTTATGTCTTGTGCAATACTATTTAGTGTTGAGATCGCGCTTAAGATAATTGTGATAAATATAAGTCGTAATCCATTCATTAGAAATGTTTTTATAATTGGTAATTAAAATGATAAAGAAAAGAATGAGTAGAAAACCTTGTTTCCCTGCTCAAGAAAGTCTTTTAGCTGTAGTTCATAATTAATCTTTTCAAAAACTTTTCTCGCTATTTTAATACTGATTAGTAATACCTAATTTGTATTGTACTATTTAGTATTCTACACAGGCGATACGAATATCTAATCTCCAGCAACTATAATTTGTGTTAAATTGACACTTATTGTGTTAAACAAAAATTCCTAGGCATAATTCAACCAAGACAGCTGCATAGAACTAAATAATTGTTAAAATGACACTTATTGATTTAAGCGTTTTATTTTATGTTTACAATCAGTAGAAATACCTTTTAAAAAAAGTTTTATGTTATTGTTTATAATTTGGTTAATAATCTAATGTAGAGATTATATTTAAAACTTCAAAATTTTTGTAACAATATTATAGACGTATTTCCATAACGTAATCGTCCAATATATAATCAAAATAGGGGATATCGATTTCATGGACAACGGTAAAGCCCATCTTTAAATAGAAATAATAAGCCTTATTTCCACGGTTAACGTTTAATTGTACTCTATTTATGTTTTTTGATTTAGCTTCTGCTATTGCAAAAGAAATTAATTCTTTACCAAACCCTTTACCTTGAGTTTGCGGTAATAAATACAGCTTTTCTATGCGTAATATATCCTCAACCCTATCCTTCAAAGCTATAAACCCAATAGGTTTTTCCTTATCAAAAGCTAGATAAAAGTCTTGATCGGTTTGCATGCTCTCCTGAAGAGCCTGAACCGAGTAACTTCTTTCCAACATAAATTTCATTTGATCATCAGATAATATACCTGTATAAGTTGGGTAATAAATCTGATGAGCTAATCGATGAATGATTTCTGCTTCCGCTAAATTTGCCCGACGAATACTAAACATGTTATATTTCTTCTCCAACAAAAACAAAATTATCGGTATTCATTTCTAACACAACAAAACCATCGTGCTCCACTGCAAAAACATTATCTTGCAAAAACTTCAACCCATTAAATGATTTGATTTCAGAGACGTTGATATACATTTTTTGCCCTTTTACTTTCCATTTCTCATAGTGAGATTGGATCAAGACATAGCGAATCCCTTCCACGAAAGCAACAATATTTATGTGATGTGCATATTCTAAGAAAGAAGCCTCTAAGGACATAGAAAAAATATTAACGGCTTTGTAATTATTGGCAATCAAATAATCCAAGCTGTCTCTTAAGAAAGTTGTCTTTGGGGTAATCAGCTTTATTTCTTCTTGCGAAGAATCGATAGCATGTGCATATAGAAAGTCAACCTTTGTATCTTCAGCCAAAAAGAAATCTATGTTATCCTCCGTTGTGATAATTGTCGGCGACCATTCCAAAATTTGCCCCAAATATTCCTCCGACAAGGCATGAAAATTTTCTACCAATAAAGCAGGTTCCTGATTTTCACGAACAATATGGTGCGATGACATGAAACTTTATTTTGTAAGTTTTGAAATAGCGATATAAGACATTAAACCGATACTTAATTCTAAAGCATCTTCATCAATATCAAATGTCGGCGTATGAACCGCAGATTGGATACCTTTTGATTGATTTCCTGTCCCTAGACGATAGAAACATGCATTCGCAACTTGGGAATAGTATGAAAAATCTTCTGCCGCAGGCCATAAATCCAATTCAACTACATTCTCCTCTCCCAAATATTCTACCGCAGCTTCACGCGCTAAGGCTGTTGTCGCTGGCTCATTTACCAGATAAGGATAGCCCTTTCTCACTTCAAAATCACAGGTAGCATCCATACTTTCAGCTATTCCGACAGCAATTTTTACCATCTTCTCGTGTGCCTGAGCCCGCCATTCTTCATTGAATGTACGGAAAGTTCCTTCCAAATACACTTCATCTGGAATGATATTCGTTGCACCATTGCCAATGATTTTTCCCCACGATAGAACCGTAGGAATACGAGGGTCTGCAAAGCGGCTTACCACTTGTTGTAATGCTGATATTATCTGCGCTGTAATCGCAATTGGGTCTATATTTTGATGCGGCTGCGCACCGTGACCACCCTTGCCACGCACTGTCATAAACAATTCGTCACACGAAGCCATGTATTGACCTGAGCGAAATCCAACTTTACCAACTTCTATAAAGGGCATGACATGCTGCCCAAAAACAGCCTGAGGCGTAGGATTCTCCAAAACACCTTCCTTAATCATTATCGAAGCACCGCCTGGCAATCTTTCTTCTCCCGGCTGAAATATTAATTTTATTTGACCGCCGAATTGGGATCTCAACTCGTTCAATATTTTGGCAACCCCCAGCAACGACGATGTGTGCACATCATGTCCGCAAGCATGCATTACGCCTACATTTTGAGAACCATATGAGCGTCCTTCTACCTCTGTAATAGGCAAAGCATCCATGTCTGCGCGCAAAGCAATTACTTTGTCTGAGGGCAAATCACCTGTAATCAAGCCGACTACACCCGTATTTGCCATAGATTGATAGGGTATTCCTAATTTACCTAATGATGCTTTTACAAATGCGGAAGTATTGTGTTCTTCGAAAGAAAGTTCAGGATTACGATGAAGGTGGCGACGAATTTCTACCGTCTCAGAAAAGAATTCCTTTGCCAACTGTTGAATCTTACTCTTAATATTGGCCATAATGTAAGTTGATTATTCCCAGACCCAAATATCTTCTTGGAAAACAAAGACACTTCTGTATTGGGAACGGATAGTATTCATAAATTCGTTTGCTTGCGCTCTACTTCTAAAATCACCTACTTTGACCCTATAATTAGGTTCTGAATACGAAATATAAGTATCCATATCAGCATATTGATTTTTGAATCGAGCCTGAATAGCATATGCTTCGCTACGATTAGATCCAGCATAAATCTGCACCCTAAAGCCTTTTCGCTTCACTCGCGTAGCTTTTGCCTTATCAACAACTTTTGTTCCTAAGCTAATAAGACGAGGTGTTGTAGGATTGATTTCATGAGCTGCTCTATAATTCTGCAACAAGGTAATGAGTGAATCCTTTTGAATCTCCAACCCATTATTATCTTGTCCTTTAGCCTGTATAAAAAACAAGCAAACAGCACCTAATAAAATCAATCCCTTTTTGTACAACATCTCTGTTTTTTACTCTTTTATCTTAAAATTGTCCCGACTTATTTACCGTGACAATTCTTATATTTCAATCCTGAACCACAAGGACATTCGTCATTTCTGCCGACAGTTTGCTCTTTGCGGATAGGTTGTGTTACTGCTATATCTTCTTCAGAAACTCCTGTTGGAGAATCCAAATCTTCTTTAATTTCTTTCAAATTTAACGGTTGTGCAGGGATTGGCTTAGCCTCTTCAATATTTTGAGGTTGTTGCTGACCTGGTATATCCGCTTTGAACAAGAAACTCACAATATCCTTATTCATAGAAGCCAACATCGTTTTAAACAAGTTGAAAGCTTCCATTTTATAAATAATGATTGGGTCTTTTTGCTCATAAACAGCATTCTGAACTGACTGTTTTAAGTCATCCATTTCGCGTAAATGCTCTTTCCAAGCTTCATCAATTAAAGCAAGAACTATGCCTTTTTCAAAAGATCTAAAAACATCTGCTCCTTCGGATTCTACCGCTTTTTTCAAGTTTGTAGAAACTTGAATACCACGAATTCCATCTGAAAAAGGAACGACGATATTTTCTACCATTTCACCACGCTCAGCTAAAACATTTTTCAACACTGGTAATGTTTGCGCTGCTACGTTTTTAGCTTTATTTTGATAATGTGTAAATATCTGCGTGAACAGTTTCTCCGTCAATGCATCAGCACTTGAAGACGTAAATTCTTCTGCTGTGATTGCTGGGTCCACAGAGAAAATGCGAATTACTTCAACTTGGAATTCATCAAATGAACCATCTTCTTTCGATGCGATTACAATATCTTCAACTACATCGTAAATAGTATTGTTCAAATCTACATCCAGACGCTCACCAAATAAAGCATTCTTACGTTTTGTATAGATCACATTACGTTGCGAGTTCATCACATCATCATATTCTAACAAACGCTTACGAATACCAAAGTTATTTTCTTCGACTTTACGTTGCGCACGTTCAATAGATTTTGTCAACATACTATGTTGCATCACTTCGCCATCTTCTACACCCATCTTCACCATGATGTTGGAAATACGCTCTGATGCAAATAAACGCATCAATGGATCTTCTAACGAAACGAAGAATTGAGACGACCCTGGATCACCTTGACGACCTGCACGACCACGTAACTGACGGTCAACACGGCGAGATTCGTGACGCTCAGTACCGATGATCGCTAAACCACCAGCTTTGATTACTTCCTCTGTCAATTTAATATCCGTACCACGACCAGCCATGTTAGTCGCAATAGTCACTTGACCTGGTTGACCCGCTTCAGCAACAATCTCTGCCTCACGTTGGTGTAATTTCGCGTTCAACACGTTGTGTTTGATACCACGTAATTTCAACATACGGCTCAATAACTCCGAAATCTCAACCGAAGTCGTACCAACTAACACCGGACGACCAGCTTCAGTCAATGTTTGAATCTCTTGAGCTACTGCATTATATTTCTCACGTGCTGTACGGTAAATATAATCTTGCTTGTCTTCGCGAGAAATACCTCTATTTGTAGGGATATCCACTACGTCTAGCTTGTAAATTTCCCAAAGCTCACCAGCCTCTGTAGATGCTGTACCCGTCATACCTGCTAACTTGTGGTACATACGGAAGTAGTTTTGCAACGTAACAGTAGCATATGTTTGTGTAGCGTCTTCTACTTTTACATTTTCTTTCGCCTCAATAGCTTGGTGAAGACCATCCGAATAACGACGACCGTCCATAATACGACCCGTCTGCTCATCTACAATCTTAACCTTGCCCTCGTCAACGATATATTGATCATCAATTTCGAATAGCGTATACGCTTTCAATAATTGATTGATCGAGTGAATACGTTCCGCTTTCACTGAGTAATCGCGCAACAACTCATCCTTGCGAGCTGCTTTTTCTTCTAATGGTGCATCCGAATTTTCAATCTCAGCAATTTCACTACCTACATCTGGTAAAATGAAGAAGCTTGGATCTTCGCCTTGTGCAGTGATAAGTTCAATACCTTTTTCTGTCAATTCCACTTGGTTATTTTTCTCGTCAATAACAAAGAAAAGCTCTTTGTCCGCTTTTGGCATTTGACGATTTTGCTCAGCCATGTAGAAGTTTTCTACTTTTTGTAAAATTTGACGGTGGTTATTTTCACTTAAGAATTTAATCAACGCTTTATTTTTAGGTAAACCTCTGTACGCACGAATTAAAGCTAACCCACCTTTTTCTGGATCTGTATCACCCGAAAGAATTGCTTTTTTAGCTTCATTAAATACTGTATTTACATACGCTTTTTGTGCATTTACTAATCTTTCAATACGTGGTTTTAATTGATAAAACTCGTGTTGGTCACCCATTGGAATAGGACCAGAGATAATCAAAGGTGTACGCGCGTCATCGATCAACACCGAATCCACCTCATCGATCATTGCAAAGTGCAATTTACGTTGTACCATCGCATCTGGCGTTTGCGTCATATTATCACGCAAATAATCGAAACCAAATTCGTTGTTTGTACCGTAAACAATGTCTGACTTGTATGCTTTACGACGTTGCGGAGAATTTGGCTGATGTTTATCAATACAGTCTACCGATAGTCCGTGGAATTCGAACAATGGCGCATTCCACTCGGAGTCACGCTTTGCTAAGTAATCATTCACCGTTACGATGTGAACGCCTTGACCAGACAATGCATTTAAATAAGTAGGTAGTGTTCCAACTAAAGTTTTACCCTCACCCGTCATCATCTCGGCAATTTTACCTTGATGCAATACTATACCACCGATTAGCTGTACATCATAGTGAACCATATTCCATGTCACCTCGTTACCAGCAGCCAACCATTTGTTAGCCCACTGCGATTTTTCTCCAACGATTGTTACATTTGGCTTGCGCGCGGCTAATTCTCTATCAAAGTCAGTAGCTGTTACTTCCAATACTGGATTTTCAGTAAAACGACGTGCAGTCTCTTTTACAACAGCAAAAGCTTCAGGTAAGATATCCGCTAATACCTCCTCAAGCTTTTTATCACGATCTTTATTTAATTTATCTATTTTCTCGTAAACCTCTGTTTTTTCTGAAATATCTACAGCAATATCATCTGCTTTAGTTTTCAATTCAGCGATTTCGGCGTCAATTTCTTTTAAATATTCCTTGATACGGCTTTTGAATTCAATTGTTTTAGCACGAAGCTCGTCATGTGACAAATTGGTTAGCTTGCTATATTCCCCCTTAATCTTTTCAACTATCGGTTGTATAGATTTGATATCACGTTCTGACTTGCTACCAAATAATTTACTTAAGAATTTTAACATAATTTTATTTTATCTCTTTTCACATGCTCAAAATTGAATCCAAACTCTTATACAGGACATTTTGGCACTAGTCGGGCAAATTTAATTATTCGAAATGATAACTTTCAATGTTACAGTAGATTTTTAATCATTTCCCATTAAAAATATATTTTTTTCGGTTTTAGGTACAATATTTAAGTCCTGCGCTTTACTAAACATGGACTCTATTGCTATTCTACCCAAATCCCCCAAATGAATAGAATATTGATTTACATACAATTCAATATGTTTATACATGACCGATTCATCCATTTCTTGGGCATGAGAACGTATGTAGTCAATTCCTGATTTTGGATTTGCAAATGCATATTCTACACTTTGACGGATTAAGCGATTTACTTTTTCTTTTATTTCTATCGGTAAATCTCTTTGTATGACAATACCGCCCAAAGGAATCGGACTTTCTGTCGTCCTTTCCCAGAAATCTCCAAGATCAATTACCTTAAAAAATCCTTTTTCTTGATAAGTAAAGCGATTTTCATGTATAATTAATCCCAAATCAATATCTCCGCTCAATAAAGCCGATTCAATATTTGAGAAAACTAAAATTTCTTTATTTTGCAAACCCGGATAAACCAAACCCAATAAGAAATTTGCTGTTGTATATTTTCCAGGAATACCTATTTTAAGATGTTGAAATTCTTCAGGAAGATTTTGTCCTGCGTAAGAAGAAAGCTTTTCGGCTAATTCTTGATTTTTTGTTATTAATAACGGACCTACGCCAAATCCCAAAGCAGAACCAGCATCCAACAACTCGTAATCTTTTACTGCATAAGCAAAAGCATGATAACTTAGTTTGGTAATTGCTAACTCTTTATTAAAAGCTTTTTGGTTTAAAGTTTCGACATCATGATACTCTACGTCGAAATCCAAACCTTCTGTATCGATTTTATGATGAATCAGCGCATCGAAAATAAACGTATCATTGGGACAAGGTGAAAAACCTAAACTTAATTTCATCGTATTATACTTTATATTTTGTCATTCCGTCGATAGGATGAATCCTATTAAAAATTTCTATACCGTGCTCAGGATAAATAGAATCTTAAATTTTCCACTTCGTTGCGACAATCAAAAACAGCATCGCTAAGAAGGTAATTAAAACTACTCCTTTAGATTGTGAGACCTTACCTGCACGATACCCGAAGCGAACAATAATTAAATTAATAACCACCGCTAGGACATAAAAAGCGATAGGTTTATCAGGAAAAAAGGATTGTTGTAGTGTCGTAAAGGTCATAACTAAATAGGCAACAAGTGGTGCTAATGCACCAATAACAACTCCTGCTAACAAAGAATCTTTTTGCATTATTTCACATCAAAAGACCAAGAATTCAATTCAGGAATAGCATGATGTGCCGTCATATCGAATTGCGTCGGCACAATGGAGGCATAACCATTATTTATGGCGTGCACATCCGTATCTTCGCCACGATCCACCCAATCATAGCGACCTGTCATCCAGTAATAATCACGGTGATGCGGATCTACACGATATTCAAACTCTTCCACCCAATTGCCATTCGCTTGTCTACAGATTTTGACACCTTGTATACCTGTTTCAATATGCGGAAAGTTTACATTCAATAATGTTCCTTTTGGTAATCCATTTTTCAAGACCTGCTCAGCAATACTAGATACATACGAACGCGTGTGCGAAAAATCAGCAGCATGAGAAAAATCATCCAGTGAAAAACCTATTGATGGAATACCTTCAATAGCACCTTCAACCGCAGCAGACATCGTCCCAGAATACAATACATTGATTGAATAATTCAAACCGTGATTGATTCCAGATACACATAGGTCAGGTTTCTTATCTTTGAAGATGCGATCTACTGCTAACTTTACACAGTCAACAGGAGTGCCCGAGCATTTGTACATTTCTATACCGTCGTACAGTTCGATTTTATCTAGACGTAATGGTTTTCCAATTGTAATCGCGTGGCCCATTCCAGATTGTGGCCCATCAGGAGCTACCACTACCACATTGCCCAACTTTTGCATTTCTTCTAGCAACACCTTTATTCCTGGTGCTGTTATCCCATCATCGTTGACAACTAAGATTGTCGGTTTTTCATTTGCCATAGTGTAAAGTTAGGGAATAAATATAATTTGTTATTTCTGGAATAATATAATTGATCAATTTAATACTTTTTAAAAAATATAAAAGATAATGCTCATATTACTTTTAACCTAAGAGTAATAGTTTGATATGTAATATCATAGTCCTTTAATCAATAGTTCTCAACATTATTAACCTTGCTATTAAATACGAGATCATTATTGTAATCCATTAAAAATTTGTTACAAACGAATTTGACATTAAATTTTATAAAATTTACTCTATCTATTCTTATGTTTTATTAATAATACGCTTAATAGTTTTAGCCTAATACTAATCATCAATTGATTAAATTAAATTTAACCCCCTTTCCTACAGGAATATAACAAAAAACACGATTTATTTTCAAACAAAAAATTAACTATTTCGTTTCCAATATGTGGAAGACAGTTAAATCTAACAACTAAAAAACCTATGAAACCGAAGAAAACATTTAATTTTTATATTAATTATTACGTCGTATAACGAAAATTAAAATTTAATTTTCTATATTTATCTATTGAAATCAAAAAATCTAAACAATAAGATTGATAATAATCAATCTTGATAATCAATTTAATTTAAACTTTTAATTACTTTATGATGACTTATTTAAATCCACCTGAAGGATTTAAAAGGTTTGTATGGATTTCTGGCGCTGTCATGTGTTGCTTACTATCAGCAACAAATAATGGCTATGCGAATTCCAATGAATCTTTAAAAACCCTTTCTCAGCAAGAAACAATCAATGTTAAGGGCGTAGTTAGAAATCTAACAACAAATCAACCTATTGCTGGAGTAACCGTCTCCATCTCCGGTACATCTATTGCTACCACTACAAATATAAACGGTCAATACGAACTTAAAAATGTGCCTAAAAATGGGCAAATAACATTTTCTATGATAGGTATGACTCCATTAACAGAGAATGTAGATGGACGACTGACTATCAACGCTAATCTAAACTCGGAAAGTGAAAATATTGACGAAGTTATTGTTGTCGGTTATGGAACGCAGAAAAAATCAGTTGTATCAGGAGCAGTAACTGCAGTAAAAGGAGATGAACTAGCAAAATCATCATCAGTTAATTTGTCTAACGGACTAGCAGGTAGACTTCCAGGAGTAACCGCTATGCAAAGCAGTGGAGAACCAGGATATGATGGATCAAACATTCGAATTCGTGGTATCAATTCATTAGCGGGTGGTAACTCTAGCCCTCTTATCGTAATTGATGGTGTGCCAAGTAGAGCGGGGGGAATTGACCGTATCAATCCTAACGATATAGAAAGTGTTTCGGTATTAAAAGATGCATCTGCTGCAATTTATGGTTCTCGAGCCGGTAATGGTGTAATTTTGATAACTACTAAACAAGGTAAATCAGGTAAGCCACAGCTTTCATATGATGCATTTTATGGTCTTCAGCGTCCAACAAGAACCCCAAAAATGGCAGGATCACCAGAGTATGCTGAAATATTAAATGAACTTAGAATTTTTGGTACAGACCTTGATCCGCAATATTGGGATGCTGCGTGGAATGGCTTAAAAACAACAGGTTCATATATCAGAACTGATAAAGATGGGACTATTAATGCTGCATTCACCCCGGATGAAATTGAAAAATTTAAGGACGGCTCTGATCCATATAGGTATCCGAATACAGACTGGTTTGATGAAGTAATGAAAAACTGGTCTCCACAACAAAGACATAATATTCAAATCAATGGTGGCGGGGAGAATACCACATATTTAGCGTCTTTAGGTTATACAAATCAAGATGCGTTCTATAAAAAGTCGGCCACATATTATAACCAATATGATTTAAGGTTAAATATTGAGAGTAAAATCAATGATTACCTTACGGCGACAATTAACATACTCGGAAGAGAAGAAGATCGTAACTTTCCTACAGTTGGTGCAGGTGATATTTTTAGATTTTTAATGCGTGGTCGACCTAATGAGCCTGCTTTTTGGCCAAATGGCGAACCTGGTCCAGCAATTGAGTATGGATATAACCCAGTAGTTTCCACGACAGACCTAACGGGTTTCAATAAAACTATTGATGATTATTTACAAACAACGGGTAAAATTGATTTCAAAATTCCTGGTGTAGAAGGTTTGAAAGTAACAGGATCGGCTGCTTTGGATAAATCTTGGAAAAGAGGTAAAAACTGGCGTACACCATGGACATTATATAGTTGGGACAAATCCACTTTACTGGATGATGGAACCCCAAGTCTGACGGGATCAATAAGTTCTCCCTTTACTGATGCACGATTATCAGAGACAATGGCAAACCGATTAGGCATAAACCTTACGGGAATGGTCACATATGATAAAGTAATTAACGATAACCATACTCTTTCACTTTTGGCTGGTATTACCAGAGAAACAGATAAAAGCAGTGGTTTTAATGCATTTAGGCGTTATTTCTTATCAACATTAATTCCTGAATTATCATTTGGTGAAAATAAAGAACAAACAATTGGTGTTAATGATATATTCACTCGTGCTAGGCTAAGTTATTTTGGAAGGGCCAATTATAATTACCAAGAAAAATACCTGGCTGAATTCTTGTGGCGTGTGGATGGATCTTATATCTTTCCTGAAGATAGAAGATTTGGTTTCTTTCCAGGAGTATCAGTTGGTTGGGTATTATCGAAAGAAGACTTCTTCCGTGACAATGTGCAATTTATAAACAACTTAAAAATCAGAGGTTCTTGGGGTCAAATGGGAGCTGAGGCTTATTATAATGATGCTTTACAGGAATTTAAATTCTTTACGTTAATGAATACAGGTTCTGGAGTATTCAATGATGAAGTCGTAAAAACACTTTGGGAGGCTAACGTACCGAACGAAAATTTCACTTGGGAAGTGGCAAATAATACCAACGTAGGACTTGATGCAACTTTCCTGAATAATAAGTTCACGTTTACATTTGATTATTTTTATAACCAAAGATCTAATATTCTTGCTCAAAGACTAGCGTCTGTACCAGAGAGTACAGGAATTCCCTCAGCAAATTTGCCCCCAGAAAATATTGGAAAAGTTAAAAATGCAGGTTATGAGTTTAGTTTAAATTACCAAAATAACATTAATGATTTCACATTTGGAGTCGGTTTAAATGGTGGATATGCTAAAAATAAAGTTATATTCTTTGATGAAATCCCCGGAGCTCCAGAATGGCAACGCGCTACAGGAAGAGTTACTGGTGCATGGTTGTTGTATCAATATGATGGTGTATTTAAGGATATAGCAGCAGTAAATGCAAATACATTAGATTATAGCGCAGTAACAGGGGGTGCAGATTTAAGGCCAGGAGATATGAAATTTGTTGATTACAACAATGATGGTAAAATAAATGGTGATGATTTAGTACGTATGGACAAAAATAGCACCCCTACTTTTACTGGAGGTTTAAATCTAAACGCTGCATACAAAGGTTTTGATTTAACAGTCTTGATGCAAGGTGC
>Ga0233369_1000283_pt1 | contig 23677 bp, 12 predicted proteins | sample ElkDunMinimDraft_26_FD_191537 | JGI IMG/M metagenome (GOLD analysis project Ga0233369, IMG submission 191537) | Fecal eukaryotic communites from dung pellets of Tule Elk in California, USA - Elk Dung D16 | ecosystem: Host-associated > Mammals > Digestive system > Large intestine > Fecal | place... | reverse complement strand
GCGCGCAGGATGGTGCCGTCGCGATGCCAGGTGTCACCGGCCAGGGTGTAGATGTAGGGCAACAGGGTGTAGCGCAGCTTGAGGTAGTGCACGAAGCTGTCGTAATGCGGCGTGCCTTCCGGCGCGATCTCCCAGATCTCGCGGTAGGGGAACTGCCCGTGCAGGCGGAACACCGGCACGAAGGCGCCGTGCTGGAACCAGCGCAGGCTCAGCTCGCGCCACTCGGGCAGGTGCGCCGGGTCCCTGGTTTCGTAGCGGCGCTCGGGCGAGAAGCCGCCGATATCGAAGCTCACGTTCGGCGCGCCCGCCATCGAGGCGTTGACCAGGCCCGAGATCTGCTCGCGGTAGTCCTCCCAGCGCGGCACGATGTCGCCGCTCCAGAATGCCGCGCCCGCGCGCTGCTGGCCGGCGAAGAACGCGCGCGAGAGGATGAACACGCGCTTGTCCGGCTCGACCTGCCGCGAACCGCGGTACACGCCTTCCGAATGCGGCAGCGGATAGGCGTTGAAGTACTCCACCGACGAACCCAGCGCATTGGGCATGGTGCGCGCCTTGCGCTCGCCGGTGTCGATGTTGCTGTGCAGATCCGGCTCGGAGGCATCCAGCCACCAGGCGTCGAAGCCCTTGCTGTTGAGCTTGGTGTTCACCTGCCGCCAGAAGATGTCCTGCGCCTGGCGCGTGAACGGATCGTAGAACGAGTTGAGATAGCCCTTGCCGATCCAGTCCAGTTCGCCGACTTCGACGTTGCGCTTGTACATGTAGCCGGCGGCGTCGAGTTCCTTGTAGTGGTCGGTGGTCGGGTAGAACTTCGGCCAGACCGAGATCATGATCTGCGCGTTCCGGTCGTGGACGTGCCTCACCATGCCGTCCGGGTCGGGGAAATTCTCCGGATCGAAGTCGTGCGAGCCCCAGGCGTTCTCGGGCCAGTACGACCAGTCCAGCACGATGGCATCGATCGGCAGCTTGCGACGGCGGTATTCGTCCAGCGCGTCGGTGAGTTCGGCCTGGGTCTTGTAGCGCTCGCGGCTCTGCCAGAAGCCGTAGGACCACTTGGGCAGCAGCACCGCCTTGCCGGTGAGCTCGCGATAGCCGGCGATCACGCCGTCGGCGTCGTCTGCGGCGACCACGTAGTAGTCGATCACCTGGGCGGCCTCCGACCAGATCGACAGGTCGTCCGCCTCCCGGGCCGGCAGCGGATCGCGCCCCTGCAGGGCCAGGTAGGCAGGCTCGATGCGGTCCCATTCGATGCGCAGGTCGTGGCGCTGCCCGGCCTTGAGGTCGAGGGCGAACTCGTGGTGCCAGGGATTCCAGTTCTGGCGCCAACGGTCGATCACCAGCTCGCCATCCACGTAGAGCTTCGCGTACTCGCTGTTGTAGAGCGAGAAGGTGTGGCGGCCGTCGGTGCGCGCGGCAATCTGCCCTTCCCAGACCACGTCGCTGCGCCCGCCGGGCGCCATGTTCTTGCCCGCGTCGGGGAAATCCTCGAGCCCGGAGAGGAACTGGTAATCGATCTTCTCCTCGCGCCGGGCCAGCTTGACGTCGCCGTCGATCGAATAGGTGGCGGTCAACGCGCCTTCGACGCCGTCCTTGTCGTACAGGGCCGCCACCTCGCCGATCTGGCGCAGGCCGCGCGGGTCGCCATAGCGGGTGATCGAGTTGTTGTCCCAGAGGATGCCGTAGCCGCGGCTCGAGGTCAGGTAGGGAATGGCGTTGTCGATGTTGTGCTGCAGCAGCTCGACGTCGCGGCCCTTGAGGTTCATCCAGCCCTGCTGGTGCAGGCCGGTGCCGTACAGGCCCTCGCCGTCGTTGGATTCGAAGCGCTGGCGGATGCTGAAGTAGGGCCGGCCGTCGAACTCGGCGGCCTGGAAGCCGCGTCCGCCCGCCACCTCCGACAGCAGCGGCTTGCCGGCGGCATCGAAGAAGGCCACGCGGCCATCCTGCAGCGAGACTTCGGCGGCGATGCCGGCCGCGGCCACGCGCAGCCTGCCGTCGGCCTCGTCCACCTCGAACGCGGGCGCCTGGCCATCGCGCTCCACCCGCATCAGGCTCTTCGATCGCTGGAAGCTGCCGGCGGGATCGGCGGTGACGCGGATGATGTTCGCATCCACCACCTGCAGCCGCACGGGGACGGCGCCTGCCGCCGATGGCCGCACCACGATGTCGTCGCCGGCGCGCTCCCAGCGGTCGGCAGCCTGCGCGCCACAGCCGGCCAGGGCGATGGCCACGGGCAGCGCCAGCAGGCGCGGGAAGCGGGAGAGTCGGGTCATGGCGTCAGTCCTCCTGGGGGTCGACGTCGGAAGTGGTGCGGTAGGTCGCGAGGCGCACGCGCAGCAGTTGCACGGCGTCGGAGAAGTTCAGGCCGTAATCGGTCTGGTCGCCGTTCCAGTTGCGCTGGAACTGCCAGGCGCCATCGACGTAGCGGCCTTCCTCGACACGGTCATAGATCAGGGCCTGGCCCGGGGTAGAAGGATGGATCGTCACCCGCGCATGCATGCCGGTGACCAGGAACTCGTCCGGGCCCAGTTCGGCGATCAGCGCGCCGCCGATCGGCTCTGGATTGCCGGGTACCTCGCCGACGAACCAGAAATGCGGCATGCCGTAGCCGACCGTCGCGTTCCAGCGGTCGTTGAGGCGGATCGTCTGTTCTGGCACGCCTGGCGGCTCGGCGACCCCGTGCAGGCGGCCTTCGGACGCGGCCCGGGCGAACTCGCGCATGCCCTGGTTGACCAGGGCGAAGCCGAGCGCGAACGGCGCGATGGTCTCCGCCGTGGTGCGCTTCACGCCCAGCGGGAAGTTGCCGTAGGGCGTGTAGTCCATGCCGAAGGGCACCCAGCCGATGCCGTCGTGATCGAGCGTGGCGAACAGGTAGCGCGCGTACTCGGGCGCATTGCCGGTCTCGGCCACGAACAGCGCGTTGTCGGGGCGGGCGTAGCGGTCGAGCACGGTGGTGTAGCTGGCGTACTCGGGCATGTAGATGTCCGGCGCGAGGAGGTCGATGTCCGGCGCCGCGACCTTGTACACGTCGAGCATGTTGTCGGTGGGCCCGCCGCTGGCGTACTGGCCGGGCTGGCCCGGGTTGAACGGCCCGCGCAGCGCAGCGTTGATGTACATCGGCAGCGGGTACTCGGCCTTGCCGGCCCTGGCCACTTCGTTGATGTAGCGGGCGATGTGCCAGGCGTGGAAGGTCTCGTCGGCATCGGCGCCGAAGACTTCGCGCCAGGTGCCGGGCCGCTTGCCCAGCCGCGCGAGCAGCGCATCTGGAACCTGGCCTTCGAACGCCCGCTGCGCCAGCGCCGAGAAATCGCGCACGCCGCCATAGGTGCCAGGCTCGTTCTGCGGCTGCACCATGATCACCGTGCGCTGCCGATCGTGCTCGCGCAGGTGCGCCATCAGCCGCGCGAAGGCCCTGCGGTCGGCATCGAGCGTGGCGGGCGCATGCGGGGAGAGCGAGTTGAGCACCACGCCGTCCTCGCGCACCACACGCGGGAAGCGCGCGTTGTCGAGCTTGACCCAGGCCGGCGCGTAGTTCGGGCCGTTGTTCTTCCAGGTGGCGAACCACAGCAGGATCAGGCGCCTGTCGTGCGCGCGTGCCTGCTCGAGCAGATGGTCGAGAAAGCTGAAATCGAACCTGCCCTCCTCGGGCTCGACCTGCTCCCAGGCGATGGAGATCGACAGGGTGTTGGCGCCGAGATCGTCCAGTCCCGGCCAGACCTTTTCGAGCGGCCCGGGGTAGTTGCTGGAATTGTGGGCCTGTCCGCCCAGGATCAGGAACGGCGCGCCGTCCACGATCAGCGCGTGCTTGCCGTCGCGGCTTTCGAAACGGGGAATGGGGCGTTCGGCTGTTTCCGCGGCAGGCGGCTGGGGCGCGGGCGTGGTCGCGGCGGATGCCTGGTCGCTGGGGACTTCGCCCCGACACCCGGTGATCGCCAACGACGCGGTGATGACGAGCATCGCCAGTGCGTGTCGGGCAGCCATCCGGGTGGGTCTTGCTCCGCAGGCGGAGGAGGAGCGCGTGGGCACATGTACCACGGCCCCTGGCATACCCCCATCCCGGCCTTCCCCCGCAAGCGGGGGAAGGTGCAGAGCGCGCCGGGCCAGGAGCCCTCCCCCGCCCGCGGGGGAGGGCTGGGTGGGGGCAGCCGGCACCGATGGCATCGGACACTCCCTCACCAGTCATCGCTCCGGAAGGGCGATGCCGGCAATCCGCCGGTGCCCACCAGGTTGGCCTCCACCGGCGCATCGCTCCAGGCGTAGCGCACGGCGACCGGCGCGGGCACCGCGTCGCTGCGCACCACCACGATGTCGTCCTGGATCTGCGCGCGGGCCGGATGGAACACGCGATCGGCGCCGGCAAGCCGGAAGCCCTGCAGCGCGCCACCGCCGCGCGCGGCGAGCCCATCGCCGGCAAAGCGCACCCGGGCCGTGCCGTCCTCGAAGCGGGCTCCCTCATACACCGGCCCCGCATCCACCACCGACTCGCCATAGGCCACGCGCCGCGCGGCCAGCGCCAGCCGCTTGCCCACGTCCTGCTTGTTCCTGGGATGGATGTCGTCGACGTCGCCGATGTCGATCGCCACCGCCTGCCCGGTCGCTGGGAGCGCCAGGGTCGCCGTCTGCGATTCGCGCATCACCGCCCAAGGGCTGGTATCGCCCTGGTCGTCGCCGGTGCGGTAGCTGGCCAGCTGCACCCACAGGAACGGCAGCTCCGGCGCGTCCCACTGCCTGCGCCACTGGCGGATCATCGCCGGGAACTGTTCGCGGTAGGCCATCGCCTGCTCGACGCTGCCGGCATTGGACTCGCCCTGGTACCAGATCACGCCACGCAGCGGGAACGGCTGCAGCGGGGCGATCATCGCGTTGTAGAGCAGTGTGGGCCGCTGGTTCTTGTTGTCGTCGAGCGCGAGCGCGGTGACCTCGGCCGGCCGGAAGTTCCAGGTCCCGGCCAGGGGCCGGCGCTGGCCACCCGCCGGCTGCACGAACAGCTCCTCCGCCGGCCCGTGGATGCCGCCGCCCCCGCCGGTGTCGGTGACGCGCACCGCGATCTCGTTGGCGCCCGGGCGCAGCGCCGATGCGGGGACCTGGTAGACCCGCGCCAGATCGTACTGCATGGCGGTGTGTCCGACCTCGACGCCGTTCACCCAGGTGGTGTCGGTATCGTCGATACGCCCCACGCCCAGGGTCAGGCCCGCCTGGGCCTCGCCCGCGTCGAGGGTGAAGCTGGTGCGGTACCAGGCCACGCCGTCCATGCCGTTCCAGCCCGCGCCCTCCCACAACCCGGGTACCGGCATCGCATCCCAGCCCGAGACATCCACGCCGGCCAGCTGCCAGCCGCTGTCATCGGCCGGCAACCGCCAGCGCGCGACCTGCGCGCGCGCCTGCGCCAGCGCCTGCTCGTCCTCCGCCCTGAGCCTGCGCGCGAGTTCGACCAGGCCGTCGCCATCGATGTCCTGGGTGGGCGCATCCATCCAGGCCTCGATGCTGCTGCCGCTCCAGCTGCTGTCGATGATGCCGATGGGCACGCCCTCGGCGGCGCGCAAGCCGCGCGCGAAGAAATGCGCCACCGCCGAAAAGTCACCCGCGGCCTCGGGCGAGGCGGGCACCCATTCGCCGCCGGCCAGCTGCCACTGCGGCAGGCCCGCCCAGGATCTGGGAACCTTGAAATGGCGGATCAGCGGATCGGTCGCCCGTGCGATCTCGGCGTCCGCGTCCGCGGACTGCGAGATCGGCCATTCCATGTTCGACTGCCCGGATGCGAGCCACACGTCGCCCACCAGCACGTCGCGCAGCAGCCGTGGCGACTGCCCGTCATCGACGCGCAGCGTGAAAGGCCCGCCCGCTTCGCGCGGCGGCAGTTCTGCTCGCCAGGCACCGTTGCCGTCTGCCGTCGCATGCACCGTCGCGCCATCGATCGACACCTCGACGCGCGCCCCCGGTTCGGCATGGCCCCAGACCGGGATGGCCTGCCCACGCTGCAGCACCATGCCGTCGGCGAACACGCGCGGCAGCTCCACCGCCTGCGCGCCGGTGGCGAGCAGCGCCAGCAGGCCCATCGACAGTCCATGCACCGGCCACGGTCGCCTGCCGCCTGCGGCCACGGCACGGATGCGGGCGCGGCCAGCGCCGGAATCAACGCGATGTTTCATTCGGATCTCCATACCAGATGCCACGCCCTTCGCTGCCGAAATACACCCGTCCATGCAGGCGCGGATCGCCCGTGACATGGCGCATGACGCCGCCCATGCGCATGCCGTCGTGATCGATGCGCCGCCAGCTGGCGCCGCCGTCGTCCGAACGGTGCAGTCCGGCGACCGCGCCGACGCGGCCGTGCAGGAACAGCACCGGTTCATCGCCGTCGCGCGCCGGCGCGCCGAGTCCGAGCGAGCGCGCGTCCTCCACGCCGGCGACGCGCACCGGGCCGTCCATGCGCCAGCGCCACAGGCCGTGCGAGCCCAGCGCCAGCCAGCCCTCGCCGTCGCGCTGCGGATGCGGACGGAGCTCGACCGGGCCGGTCGCCGCGCCGTCGCCGGGCAGGGTCCATGCCAGCGCGAACGAGGCGCCGCCGTCGCGGCTGACATGGAAGCCGCCCTGCGCCGGATCGAAGGCATGGAACACCTGCGCCTGGACCGGATCGGCCTCGACCACGGCGCCGCCGGGGAGGCCCTGCACCGGTCGCCACTGCCTGCCGGCCGCATCGCCCAGCCAGTGCCCGGCAGCATTGCGCGGATGCCAGATCGCCTGGCGGCCATCGGCCGACAGCGCAATGCGTCCCGCGCCGTCGCCATCGTCCGGTTCGCGCGCGAATGCCGCCCAGCTGCGGCCGCCGTCGACCGACCAGGCACCGCGCACCGCAGCGCCGGGCCGGTTGTGGAAGTAGCCGGTGCGCACCATGCGCTGGGGGTCGTGCGCAGCGAAGGCCAGGCTCTCGGTGTTGGAGAAGCGCACGCCGGCAAAGCGCTGCTGCGGCGTGTCGAGCACGTCGTGCACGAAGCCATCGACATCGCCCAGGCCACTGACCAGGTGCGCGCCCTGCGGCGGGCTGAGCAGCGCCAACGGCACCGTTTCCTCGAAACCGGCCTGCGGGAACTCCCAGTGCAGCGTGGCGCCGGCATCGAACGCGCGCGCGTTGCGCGAGGCCCAGATGCCATAGCCGGTGACGAACCAGATGCGGTCGGGATCGTGCGGGTCGATCTCCACGTCGGCCATCCAGTGCGGCGTGGCGTCGAGCGTCCACGGCGCGCCCGCGTGATCGAACGCGGAGCGCCCGAACGCGGGCGACCAGCTGCGGCCGCCGTCGACGCTGCGGAACAGCTCGTCGCGCGGCCGGTAGCGTCGGAACGTGGTGGCCACGAGCACGTCCGGGTCCTGCGCGTCCACCGCCACCGCGCCCCAGCCGAAGCCGCTGGGCTGGCCGGGCGTGCGCGGGAGCGGCGTGATGTCGATCCAGCTCCCGTCTGCCGGGTCGTAGCGGTACACCGCGCCGTCGGCCATGTGGTTGGGCCCGGGCTCGTCGCCATAGCTCAGCAGCCAGCGTCCGCGCCCGTCGCGCACCATGTGGCTGGGGCGCAGGCCGGTGGGCTGGCCCGGCAGCGCCTGCCAGGTCAGCCCGCCGTCGTGCGAACGATAGAGGCTGGTGCCGGTCGTGGACACGCCCGCATAGACGTCCTGCCCGCGCCCGGTGGCGCCGGGGCCGGGGTCGAACACCACGAAGGCGACCCCGATCGGCACCTCCTCGCGCCAGCCCCGTGCCCAGGCCGTCCTGGATCTGGCGACGGCCGGAAAATCCGCCACCTCGCTCCAGCGCTCGCCACCATCGACGCTGCGCCACAGCCCGTGCGCGCGCGTGCCGAACAGCAGTTCACGGCCATCGCGCGGATTCACCGCCAGCCGCTCGCCGTTGCCGCGACCCTGCTCGTTGCCGCCCAGCTTGAACGGCAGCGGTGTGCGCGTGAATGTCGCCCCGCGGTCGTGCGAACGCAGGATCGCGCCATTGGCCCCGCGCTCATGCAGATAGGTGCCGACCGCCAGGTACAACCGGTCCGGATCGGACGGATCCAGCGCCAGGCTCTCGATGCCGAAGCGGCCGCGGTCGTCCTCGCCCATCCAGTCCAGCAGCGGCGTCCACCGTCGCAGCGCGGGCTCCCACCGGTATGCCCCGCCGATATCCGTGCGCGCATACAGCAGACCGCGCTCGGCCGGATGGAACACCAGCCCCGTCACGAAGCCGCCACCGCCGATGGCGACATTGCGCCAGCGGTACGCCTGCGCGCCCTCATCCGACGCGGCATGGGCCACGGCCGCCAGCAGCAACACCACCGGAACCGCCACGCGGAGGCCCCACAGCCCGCTTCGTCCCGCCCGCCAACCCATCGTGCCCGACACCCCCGCCGCTTCCCGTCCCGCAGGATAGGCGCCGCAACAATTCCGGACCAATGACGAAATCGCCCGCGGCTATATCGGCGCGGAATGCTGTGGTGCGGCGCGCTGATGCGCAGGATGAAGAGGAACCAGCCGCGCGTCGGTGAAGTAGCCCCTGCCCCGCCTTGGACGCGGGCCCCTCTCCGCCTGGGTCAGGAGCCGATCCTCGCCTGACACCGTCGTATCCACGCTCCCGCCCGTACCTGTCGGCCGCAGGCGGATGAGGCGTACGGCTCAAAGTGCGGCGTCGGTGACCTCGAGACGGCACGCCTGCGGTACGGCCTGGCCGGTCACGAACGCGGACGTCGCCTGCGCGAAGCAGGCCGGCGCGGTCAGCACCAGGCCGTGTGCGGCGCCGACGACCGTCACCAGACGAACGTCGCCACGGGGGGCCAGCGCCGCGATGTGCGCCCGCGCGCCGTCGATGGGCGTGGCCGGATCGAGCGTGCCCTGTACGACGAGCGTGCGCGGCAGGCGCGCGGGCAGAACACCGAAGGCCGCATCGCGCCCGTAGAGCGGCAACGGGGGGTCCACGGCGAGTCCGGGCAGCGGGCTGGTGAACAGCGCACCCTCGGCTTCCTTCTCCACCACGGCTTTCGTGAGATCGCTGCGCGAGTTGTTCTCGGAGCCGGTGATCAGCATCACCAGCGGCATCGACGGCGGTGACTGCGGGAACGGCACCAGCGAGCGGCCAAGTTCGCGAAGATCGGCGACCGTGCGCACCAGCAGCGTGGTGTCGTCGCGCAGCAGCTCTTCTGCCAGCACCGGGATGCGCGCGCGCAACGACGGAAAATTCAGCAGGCGGCCCATGAAGGCGCGGACGTCCTTGCCCGGCACCTGCTCGAGCCAGGCGGGTCCGGTCTTCGCACGCTCGACGAGGCGCGCGACGGTCCGGGTCTGCGCAGGAGTGAGGAAGGCGCGCCCGACCTCGTCGGCGATGCGGGTGCGCTGGCTGATCTCCCATTGCACGGCGCCCTCCGGCGGTACCAGCCCGTCGAGGATCAGCCCGTCCAGTTCCACGGGCGCCACCTGGAGCATGCGCAGCGCGAGCTGCGTGCCGTAGGACACGCCGTAGAGATACACCGGGTCCTTGCCGCGATGCGTGTCGATCAGGTCGGAGAGATCGCGCGCGGCGTGCGTGATGGTGAAGGCCTGCGTACGGGCCGCGTTCGCATACATGGCTCCGATGCATGAACCCCATTCCCCGCCGGCCAGATCGAGGCCGGCCGCGCTGTCGCGCGCCTCCTCGACGGGGCAGAGCTTGCTCGAGTAGCCGGTGCCACGATGGTCCGGCATGACCAGCTCGAAATCGGGAAACGCACTGCGCAGCGTCTGCAGCGCGGGGTAGAAGGATGCACCGGTCTCGCCCGGCCCGCCCGCGACCAGCCAGACCTCGCCGCGACGCGTGCGGCCTTCGGCCACCGGGAACTTCCGCACGAACAGCTCGACCGCCTCGCCGTCCGGCTCCGCGTAGTCGAGCGGTGCCCCGGCGCGCATGCAAAGCGACCCCGCCAGCGCAGCGAACTCGCCGGCGTCGTCGCAGGGCACGAACGACGCGGCGTGTGCCGGGGACAGCGCGAGCGCCGACAGGACGAGGCCAAAGTACAGAACCAGATACCGGGGCACGCAGCCTCCCGTGGATGCAACCGATCGCGAGCGTGATGGAACGCGGAGAGGGATGGCGCCGCCGCGAGCGGAGCCCGATGCACGCTCGCGCGCCCATGCTACCCGCGACGCACGCCGGCGCATATCCGCATCTGGATCGAAGTGCCTGGGCGGCGGCAAGGGGCGAAATCGCTACGGGGTGGATGGATGCCGCGCCGCCATCGCCACTGCTGCCCTGGCGGAGGCCGCGCACCATCATTTTCGACGGCGTGGCGCACGGCCGCTCGATCGGGCCGTGACGCCAGCGCCAGCCACGCACCCGGCGCCACTAGCGCGTCCTGCCACAGCGCATGCCGCAGTTGGAGCGCGGCGCGGACCCCGTGGCCCGCGCTTCCCGGGAGGCGGCATGGCAGCGCGGCCGTCGCGCGCTGCCATGCCCGTGGTCCGCTACCAGCTGGCCCGCAGCACCGCCGAGTAGCGGCGGTCGTTCTCGAACCAGGCGCGGTTGTAGAGCGTCTCGTCCACGAAGCCATCGCGACGGTAGCCGCGCGGCCCCATCAGCAGCTTGGTCGTGCTGTTGGTGATGTTGTTGACCTGCAGACCCAGCTGGACGTTGGGCGTGAGGTTGTAGAAGAACGAGCCGTCGAGCTGGCCGTAGTCGTCGTTCCACACCGGCTGGCGCATCGCCGGCATCACGTCGCTGCTGGTGAGCAGGTAGCGCGAGCGCCAGTTGTAGGCCAGGCGGAACGACACCGGTCCATGCTCGTAGATGCCGATCAGGTTGTAGCTGCGCCGCGACAGGCCTTCCAGCGGAAGTTCCAGCGCGACCTCGCTGGCGACCGGCGCGCCCTCGGGCGGGCTGATGTCGACGTTGGTGCCGCCGGAGCTGTCGACGAAGGTGTAATTCGCCTGCACGCCCAGGCCCGGCAGGAAGTCGAAGAACTGGGAGTAGCCCAGTTCGAAGCCCTTGATCTTGCCCTCGTCCAGGTTGCGGGTCCGGTTCATCTGGTACGGGCGTCCGTCGATGATCTCCGTACCCAGCGACGTGGCGAAGTAGTCCTTGACGTCCTTGGTGAACAGCGTGATGTAGGCGCTGTTGGCAGGACCGAAGTACCACTCCAGCGCGGTGTCGAACTGGTTGGCGCGCATCGGCTTGAGCTCGGGGTTGCCGCCGCTGCCGCTGTAGCTCAGGTCATCGAAGTTGCACAGGTCGGTCGGGTCACGCAGCCCATCGGTGATGGCCTGGGAGCATCCGGCGGCACTGGCGCCCAGGGTGATCCAGTTCTGCATCAAGCGGAACTCAGGGCGCGCGATCGCCTTGGACGCCGCAAACCGCCACTGCAGTCCATGATCGAAGCGCACGCGAAGGTTCAGACTCGGCAACACGTCGGTGTACGAGGTGTTGACCTGACTAGTGAAGGCCTGGCCGCGGAAGGCCTCCCTCACGTCCGGATGGACTCTGTCGACAAATGAGCCTGTCATGTCCGGGAGCAGGCCCCCGCCCAGCGCTTTGACGCTGGTCTTGACCACGCGCACGCCGACATTGCCATCGACCTGGTTACGCAGTTCGTCGTTGCCGAAGTACACGATGCCGTACGCGGCCTGGGTGCGTTCACGCTGCTGGTTGATCGCGTCGGGGGCGAATTCGATCGGTCGCCACTGGGCGCCAGGAGCACCGGGATCATCTTCGCCGCGCGTGTCTTCGGGACGCCCCGGGATGGTGGCAAGGGTGTCGCGAACGCGGGCGATGTCCACGAAGGGATCCCTGGCCGCCCAGAACTGGGTCGGAACGTTGGCCCTGCCGCCGAAGAAGTTGTCCAGCGTGTACAGCGCCGACTCGCCCGGATAGTACTGGTCGAGCCAGGCCACCGGCGGTCGGGTCAGATCCGGATTGTCGATCCTGTTCCAGTCGTCGCTGATCGGCTGCCAGTTGTAGGTGGTGTAGAAGCTGGTGTACTCGCGGTCCGCTACGCGGGCGCCGAAACGGGCGGTGCGCAGCCATGCGTGGTCATCGAAGTTGTATTCGAAGTCCAGCCGCCCGGCGCGCTCATGGCCCTCGTTGTCGGCCAGGTGGTCCATCGCCGAACGCCAGAAGTACGCGTCCTGTCGCAGGGCCCGGTCCGGATTGTCGAGCGTCACCGACGGGTACTTGCCGGTCAGGTCGAGGGTGATGCCTTCGAGCAGCGTCGAGGTATGGACCGAGAAGTCGACCTGGTCGCTGGTCGCCTTGACATACTGGAAGTCGCCGCGCACCAGGAAATTGTCACTGATGAAATGGCGGAATCCGGCCGACCAGTCGGTGGTCTTGGAGGACTGCACGTTGTAGCGGTTGCCGGCGGCGAACTGGATGCCCGGCCCCTGGTACATGCCGTTGGAGTCGTCGCCCGGTTGCCCCCGCCAGCCGCCCAGGCGGATGCTGCCGCGCAGGAAGCGGCCGTTCTCGTCGTACTCGAAGCGCGTGCCCGGCATCGGGATCAGCCGGTTGGTGCGATCGGCCAGGCCGTCGCCGCCGTCGTAGGCGTTGCCGTAGTAGTTCGGGTCGCCGGTCCAGTTGTCGGTGTTGTTGGCCTCGCCCGCGCCCGCGTACTCCATGAAATGCTCGCGCCAGGTCATGTCGTACTTGGACGTGATGAACTGGGTGTAGATCTCGGTGTCGTCGTTGGGACGCCACTGGAACGCGAACGCGCCGCCCTGGCGCTTGCGGTCGAAGTCGGTGCGCCGCCAGTTCACGCCGCCAGGCACGAACACGTGGTCGCGGTCGGTCCCCTCCAGCAGCAGGTCGCGCTGGCTGTCGGACGACACCCACTCCTCCTGCTCCCAGTCGTAGACCCAGCCTTCGCCATTTGGCAGGCCTTCTGGCTGCTCGGCCGGCGTGCGGCCGCGCCGCGAGTACGGCTGGATCTGGATGCCGTCGGACTGCGTGGCCAGTTCCGAGTAGGAGACGTTGGCCATGAAGCCCATCTCGCCCACGCCGGTTTGCCAGCGGTCGCTGAACAGGAACGAGGCCGAGGGCCGCGCGTCCTTGGCCTTGTCGCCGTAGTTGTAGTCGACGCTGCCGGCGATCTTTCGCCCCGGCTCGTCGAACGGCATGCGCGTGCGCAGGTTGATGGTGCCACCCAGCCCGCCTTCGATGATCTCGGCCGACGGGTTCTTGTACACGTCCACGCCTGCCATCAGCTCGGCCGAGACTTCCTCGAAGCTGATGCCGCGGCCGCCGTTGGCGGTGAACACGTCACGGCCGTTGAGTTCGCCGCGCACGAAGGTCAGGCCGCGGATCATCACGCCGCTGCCCTCCGCAGAGAAATGGTCGGTATCGTCGCGCGCGGCGAAGCCGGTGACGGTCAGGCCGCTGATGCGCTTGAGGGTTTCGGTGACGCTGCGGTCGGGCAGCGCGCCGATGTCCTCGGCGGTCACCGAGTCGACGATCTGGCTCGCCTCCTGCTTGATCTCCTGGGCGCGCATGACGCTGCCGCGCACGCCCCTGACGACCACGGTGTCCAGGTTGACTGCATCGTCGTCCGCGGGCGCTTGCTGGGCGATGGCGGGACTCGAGACCAGGGCGGCGACGGCCATGGCGAGCAGGCTGCGGCGAAAGGCTGGACCGGCCGCACCGGCCCGGTGGCCGGCGCGACGCTTGGATTGCATAGGCATGATGTTCCCCTCCCAAGGACATATGACCAGCAGTAACGGATGTCGCCGTGGCGACGGCATTTGGATTCTGATGACGCACCGGCCCCCAGCCGGCAGGCGGACGATAGCGCTAACACGATGGTCTGTGCCAGTCTTGCGACCAAGGTCGCAGTTCATGCCGGGGAGAAGCGGGTTGCGGGCCGAGCCGGAAGAGGCGGGGTACGCCCCTCAGAGGCCGGTGCGGATGATGGCCGCGATGGCGGCAGCCCGCGGCGGAGAATCCTTGCGCGCAAAAACGAGGACGAGGGCGCTCGCGACTGCAGGCCGGGGAAGGCCCCGCCTGCGACGCGCGAGGGGAGGCCGCCCTCTTCCTCAGAAGGACAGGCGCAGGGTCGCCGCGTAACGACGGTCGTTGACGTACCAGGAGGTGATCCGCTTGCCGGCGGCGTTCTGGTCCATGATCGTGCGCTGCTCGGCGTTGTCGAGGTTGTTCATCTCCAGCCCGATCTGCACGTGGTCGGACACCTTGTAGAAGATCGAACCGTCCAGCTGGCCGAAACTGTCGCTGTACACCGGCAGCTTCCAGGCGATGCCGCCGTCGCCGCCGTTGTAGCCGTTGGGCCCGACCGAGAGCAGGTATTCGCTGCGCCAGTTGTAGGCCAGCCGCACCTGCCACGGCCCCTTCTCGTAGAACACGGCCGCGTTGTAGGAATTCTTCGACAGGCCGTCGGCCGGCAGGTTGGCGAACGTGCTGCCGTCGGTATCGATCGGCACGGCGTTCGAACCCGATGGAATCCGGGTGGAGCTGTCGATGTAGGTGTAGTTGGCCGACATGCCCAGGCCGTCGAAGGGCGCCGGCAGGAAGTCGAAGAACTGGTTCCAGCCCAGTTCGGCGCCCTGGATCTTCGCCGTGCCGATGTTGACCAGCCGCGAGATCAGATAGTCGTACTCGTTGCCGTCCACGCCCGGGTACGGCACCAGCTCGGTCTGCTGGCGGAAGTAGTCCTTGACGTCCTTGTAGAAGAAGTTGATCCAGGCCATGCCGCCGCGATCCGGGGCGAAGTACCACTCCAGCGACACGTCGAACTGGTCGGCCTTCATCGGCTCCAGGTAGGGATTGTCGGTGGAGCTGCCGGTCAGGTCGAGCTGGTCGGGGGTCAGGGTCGAGCCCGGATCCGGGGTCACGCCGTCGCGCACCGCGGCACTGAGCTGCTGGTAGGCCTGCATGTCGCTGAAGGCCGGCCGCGCGATCGCCTTGGAGGCGGCGAAGCGCGCGATGAGGTTGGGCGCGAACTCCCAGCGAAGGTTGAGGCTGGGCAGCACGTCGGTGTAGGAGTTGCTGGCCGTGATCGGCGTCGACTCGCCAGCGCCCAGGTAGGGGGCGAAGGCGAGGTCGGGATAGACCAGGTAGCCATCGGCCTCGTTCTCGGTACGCACCACCCGCACCCCGACGTTGCCGTCGAACAGCGCCTCGTCGTTGCCGAAGCTCAGCATCGCGTAGGCCGCGGTGGTCTTCTCGCCCTGGGTGTTGCGCCACTGCGGATCGTCGAGGCTGCGCGGGGTGATCTGGCCGTAGCCGGAACCGGGCAGGTAGTAGGGCGCGGCCGCGCCATGGATGTCGAGATAGCTCTGCGGGAAGCCGAGCGCGGTGGCCAGCACCGGGGCGTAGAACGCACCCGGGGTGTTGGCATTGCCACGATAGAAATTGTCGAAGGTCGACAGGTTCACCAGGCTGGAATTGACGGTGCCGTCCAGATCGAGCCCGGGCAGCTGACCGTCCGGCAGCGCCCAGCCCTGCATCCAGGTCTGGAACACGGGCTGCCAGTCGTAGCCGGTGTCGATGCTGGTGGCATCGCGGTCGGTCAGGCGCACGCCGAACTGGATCGAATCGACGAAGCCGGCATCGAAACTGTGCTTGAGGTCGGCGCGCCAGGCCACCTCCTCGGCCTCGTTGTCGTCGCGGTGGTCCATCGTGAAGCCCCAGTAGTAGTTGCCCGGGTTCGCGGTGAACCGCTCGTCCACGCCGATGCTCGGCCGGCCGGCGCCGAGATCCACGTCGATGTAGGGCACGTTGACGCCCAGCGAGACCGTGGAGTCGAGTGCGCGCGTATCGGCCTTGATGAACTGCAGGTCGGCGGAGAACTCGGTGCGCTCGCTGAAGGCCCACTTCATGCCGACCGAATAGTCGGTGGTCTTGGACTCGCGGTGCGAGGCGCGGATGTCGGTGCCCATCGGGATGTCGCCATTGGAGCGCAGCCGCCCGGACACGAACACGTCGCCGTCGAGCTGGTAGGGCTGGCTCGCGTCGAGGCGGACCTGCAGCGGATCGTTGGAGACGAAGATCGCGTCCTCGTACCACAGCTCGTCGTACTTGCTCTGGAACGCCGTGGCGAACAGTTCCAGGTTCTCGTTCGGCCGCCACTGCATGGCGACGTAGGCGCCCTGGCGCTCGCGCTCGTACTCGAGCGTGCGCCAGTCCGCGCCGCGCGGCAGCCACAACGCCTCGGTCGTGCCGTCGCCGTCCAGGTCGCTGGTGTCGGTCCTGAAGAACGGCCGCACGAACATGCCGTCGGTGCGGGTGGCCAGTTCCGAATGGGCCACGTCGACCAGGATGCCGAACTCGCCCGCGTCGGTGTCCCAGCGGTTGCTGTACAGGACGGAGCCGGACGGCTTCACCTGGTCGGCGAAGTCGCCGCGGTTGACGCTGAACGACACGCCGAGCCGACTGGCCTCGAAATCCAGCGGCATGAAGGTACGCAGGTCCACCGTGCCGCCCAGTCCGCCTTCGATCATCCGGGCGGTCTGGTTCTTGTACACGTCCACGCCGGCCATCAGTTCGGAGGGCACGTCCTGGAAGCTCAGCGCGCGCCCGCCGGAGGCGGAGAAGCTGTCGCGGCCGTTGAGTTCCGAGCGCACCTGGGTCAGGCCGCGCACCTGCACGCCGCCGCCCTCGGCGGAGAAGTGCTCCGGGTCGCCGACCGAGAGGAAACGGTCGATGGTCACGCCGGGGATGCGCGAAAGGGTTTCGGTGACGCTGCGGTCGGGCAGCGCGCCGATATCCAGCGCCGTCACCGAGTCGACGAAGGTGTCGGCGCTGCGCTTGATGTCCTGGGCGCGATAGACCGAGCCGCGGATACCGGAGACCACCACGGTATCGAGGGTCGCCGCCTCGCCCTGCGGCTGCGCCGGGGGATCGGCCTGCTGCGCGTGCAGGGGCGGAGCGAAGATCGCGGCCACGGCCAGGGCGATGGCACTGCGACGGAGGCTGCGGACGGCGGGGCGCCCCGCGGGCCGGCGGATGCGGCGGCGGCGATCGAGCGTTGACATGGTGTTCCCCTCCCACGGGCACATGACAAGCGGATCCGGATCTGTGGTGGCCTTGACGGCTCTTGGCGCGGCGCCCGACCGGTTCCGGACAACGCGGGACAGCGGCATCGGGGCGAGCATAGGAGGGCCGATCCATGCGCCACCAATGAATTTTTGGGGTCGAGCTAGGCGGATCCGGAATAGATGTCCGGCAGGCGGCCACAGACGCCCACAGCGGCTGCGCCCGCGGGGCGTGCGGGTGGCCGCCGGACGGCTCAGGCGGGCTGGGGTCCGGGCAGCACGGGGTAGATCCGCCGCGCGGTGTCGCGCAGGGTCTGCAGCATGTGCGCCGCGCCCGGCGCCAGCGCGCGGTCGCGACGGCGGATGATGCCGAAGTACTCCATGCGCACGGCCAGCTCGATCGGCAGCACCTGCATCTGCGCGGTCTGCAGGTAGGGCGCGACGCACTCGGTGGGCAGCGCGGCCAGCAGGTCGCTGTGCCGCAGCAGATGGATGATCACCGGCAGCGATGCGGTTTCGACCAGGTTGCGGGGCGATCGCAGGCCGTGCTGGTGGAACACCGCGTCCAGACGCGTGCGCAGCACGCTGGCCGGCGGCGGCATGATCCAGCCGTACGCTTCCAGGTCGGAGTGGCGCAGGGCTTCGCGACCGGCCAGCGGGTGGCCGGCGCGCACGATCACCGCATGCGGCTCGTCGGCCAGCGGCTCGAACTCCAGGTCCGCCGCGCCTTCCGGGTCCATGATGCGGCCGATGACGATGTCGAGCTGGCCGTCGAGCAGGCGCGCCACCAGCGGCCGGCTGTAGTCCATCTCCACCTCGATCAGGATGCCCGGGTAGTCGCGCTTCATCGCCGCCACCGCCTGCGGTACCAGGGTGGTGCCCGGGTTGACCACGGTGCCGATGGCGACCTTGCCCAGCCGGCCTTCGCGCAGCGCCAGGATCTCTTCGCCGGCGCGCTCGATCTCGGCCAGCGCCGACCGCGCACGACGCACCATGGTCAGGCCGAAGGCGGTGGCTTCCACGCCGCGCGCGTGGCGCTCGAACAGCGGCACGCCCAGCAGCGATTCCATTTCCGCCAGGAGTTTGGACGCGGCCGGCTGGGTCATGTTGGCGGCCTCGGCCGCGCGCAGTACCGACCCTTGCTCGTGCAGGTGCAGCAGCAACGCAAGATGACGGGTCTTCAGTCGCGAAGCGCCGGACCAGCCACTGGCACGCATCATCGCCTACCCCGCGCGTCTATTCGGCAGTGGAATAGCCTACGCCGAATATTTCATTTGTCGTACATACCCGGCCGCGCCAGCCTATGTCCGGCGACGTCCCATCACGCCTTCCCGTCGCCACCCGGAGAACCGCCCGTCGACGCCATGGACGACCCCCAGCCACTGCCGCGGCCGCCCCTGGTCGCGATCCTGCGCGGCATCACCCCGGCCGAGGTGCCCGCCCATGTGCAGGCGCTGCGGAAGGCGGGTATCGCCGCGATCGAGATCCCGACCAACTCGCCGGACTGGGCGCGCAGTGTGGCGCTGGCGGTGCACGCCTGCGGCGCGCACGCGCAGGTGGGCGCCGGCACCGTGCTCGAGACCGCGCACCTGGACGCCCTGCAGGCCGCGGGCGGCAGGCTGGTGGTCACGCCCAACGTGCGGCCGGCGCTGATCCGGCAGGCGCGCGAGCGGGGCTTCACCATCGCCGCCGGCTGCGCCACGGCAAGCGAAGCCTTCGATGCGCTGGAGGCCGGCGCGCAGATGCTCAAGCTGTTCCCGGCATCGGTCTACGGGCCCGCGCTGGCGCGGGCGCTGCGCAGCGTGCTGCCGCCGGTGCCGCTGCTGGCGGTGGGCGGCATCACCCCGGAAAACCTCGGCGACTACCTGCGCGCCGGATGCAGCGGCGCGGCCATCGGCGGCGAGCTGTACCGCGCTGGCCAGGCACCCGCGCGAACCCTGTCCAACGCGCGACGCTTCCTCGACGCCTGGCGGGAGCACGCGCGATGAAGATCACGCGCCTGAGCACCTGGCACGCGCCGCCGCGCTGGCTGTTCCTGAAGATCGAGACCGACGAGGGGATCAGCGGCTGGGGCGAACCGGTGATCGAGGGCCGCGCGGCCACGGTCGAGACGGCCGTGCACGAACTCGGCGAGCTGCTGGTCGGCCGCGACCCGGCGCACATCAACGACCTGTGGCAGGCCATGTACCGCGGCGGCTTCTACCGGGGCGGTGCGATCCTGATGAGCGCGATCGCGGGCATCGACCAGGCGCTGTGGGACATCAAGGGCAAGGCCCTGGGCGTACCCGTGTACCAGTTGCTCGGCGGCCTGGTGCGCGAGCGCATGAAGACCTACCGCTGGGTGGGCGGGGACCGGCCGGCGGACATCGTCGCGCAGATGCAGGCGCACCGGGCGCTCGGCTTCGATACCTTCAAGTTCAACGGCACCGAGGAACTCAGGCTGATCGACAGCCCGCGCACGATCGACGCGGCGGTGGCCAAGGTGGCGGCGGTACGCGAGGCGGTCGGCGACACGGTGGACTTCGGCGTGGATTTCCACGGCCGCGTCAGCGCACCAATGGCGCGCGTGCTGCTGCGCGAGCTGGCGCCGTTCAAGCCGCTGTTCGTCGAGGAGCCTGTGCTGCCCGAGCAGTGGGAATGCTACCGGCCGCTGGCCGACGCGACCGCGATCCCGCTTGCCGCGGGCGAACGCATGTACTCCTGCGCCGAGTTCAGGCCGGTGCTGGCCGCCGGCGGGCTGGCGCTGCTGCAGCCCGACCTCTCCCACGCCGGCGGCATCACCGAATGCATGAAGATCGCGGCGATGGCCGACGCGCATGGCGTGGGCCTGGCGCCGCACTGTCCGCTGGGGCCGGTCGCGCTGGCCGCCTGCCTGCAGGTGGACCTGGTGAGCTGGAATGCGATGCTGCAGGAACAGAGCATCGGCATCCATTACAACCAGGGGGCGGACCTGCTCGACTACGTGCTCAACAAGGAGGATTTCCGCTGCGACGACACCGGCTGCATCGCCGCGCCCCCGCGCCCGGGCCTGGGCGTGGAAATCGACGAGGAACTGCTGGCACGCGTGAGCCGGGCACCGCCGCACTGGCGCAACCCGCTGTGGCGCCATGCCGACGGCAGCGTGGCCGAATGGTGACGCCATGACGCTTCCGCATGCGGGCGCCGCACCGGCAGCGCTGGCCGTGGACAGCCGCTGCCGGCTGGGCGAAGGCATCGTCTGGGACGATCGCGCGCAGTGCCTGTACTGGGCCGACATCCTGGGTGCGCGGCTGTGGCGGCACGCGCCCGCGACGGGTGCCACGCACCACTGGGACCTGCCCGAGCCACTGGGCTGCCTGGCCCTGTGCGGGGACGGACGGCTGTTGCTGGCGCTGGCCAAGTCGATCCGCATCGCCTGCGCGCCGGTGGCGGGCGTTGCACTGGCGCTCGAGACCCTGTGCGCGCTCGAGCCGGACCGCGGCGCGTCCACGCGCAGCAACGACGGTCGCTGCGACCGCCACGGCAACTTCGTGTTCGGCACCAAGGACGAAACCGGCGCGCATCCGCCGCTGGGCCGCTACTACCAGTTCTCGGCAGCGCACGGGCTGCGCACGCTGCCCCTGCCGGCGGCCGCGATCCCCAATTCCATCTGCTTCTCGCCCGACGGCGGCACGCTGTACTTCTGCGATTCGGCGCAATCGCGGATCCTGCGCTGCGACTACGATCCCGACGCAGCGCGCGTGTCGCCGCCGGTCACGTTCGCCGAGGTCGAGGGCCCGGGCGCGCCGGACGGCTCCACCATCGATGCCCACGGCCACCTGTGGAATGCGCAGTGGGGTGCCGGTCGCGCGGTGCGCTACGCCCCGGACGGTCGCATCGACCGCATCGTCGCCATCCCCGCGGGCATGCCCTCGTGCTGCGCGATCGGCGGCATCGACCTGGACACGCTGTACGTGACCACCGCGCGCGAGGAGATGGATGCCGGCGCGCTGGCCGCCGCCCCTGCCGCCGGTGGCGTGTTCGCGCTGCCGCTGGGCGCGCCCTCGGGCCTGCCCGAAGCGCGCTGGCGCAGCGCATGATCGCGGTCGACTGGGGCAGCACCCACCTGCGCATCTACCGCTTCGGTGCCGACGGCACGCTGCACAAGCGCCTGCGCAGCGGGCAAGGCACCCTCGCCAGCCGCGGCCACTACGGCGAGGTCCTGCGGCGCGAACTCGCCGGCTGGGAGGAAGGCCCGGTGCTGCTGTGCGGCATGATCGCCGCCCGCGGCGGCTGGTGCGAGATGCCCTACCTCGACTGCCCGGCGGGCATCGACGAACTCGCCGCCGGCATGCGGCGCGTGCAGCCGCCGGATTTCCGCGACCGTGAACTGTGGTTCGTGCCCGGGCTGCGGGACGCTGGCACGCACGCGGTGCCCGACGTGATGCGCGGCGAGGAGACGCAACTGGCCGCCCTGCTAAATACGCTGCCCGGCGGGACCCACCATGCCTGCCTGCCCGGCACGCACAGCAAATGGGTGGACGTGCGCGAACGGCGCGTGCAGCGCATCCGCACTTTCATGACCGGCGAGCTGTACTCGGTGCTGCGTGGGCACAGCATCCTCGGCGCGCTGATCGAGGGCGACGACAGCCGCTTCGATGCCGAGGCATTCGATGCCGGACTCGCGCGCAGCGGCGAGCCCGGCGGCCTGACCCACCATCTGTTCGGCGTACGTACCACGGGGCTGTCGGGCCAGTTCCGCGGCGAGGCCCTGTCGAGCTACCTGTCGGGCCTGCTGATCGGCCATGAACTGCACGGCGGGCTGGAAGCCGACGGCGCCCGGCCCAGGCAGGTGCAACTGGTCGGCAGCGAGCGCCTGCTCAACCTCTATGCCCGCGCCCTGTCCGGGTTCGGGGTCGGCGTCCAGCGCCATCCCGAGGACCTGGCCGCGCACGGCCTGCATGCGCTCTGGCGGCGGCGCATGGCGGCCGCGGCCTGAGCCGATCCACACGGAGGACGCGGATGCGCGCATACCTGGGACCTGGATGGACCGCCCTGCTCGCCTGCCTGCTGGCGGCGGGCGCCAGCGCCGGCGAGGCGCGCTTCACCGCGGTGAAATACCGCGGCGACGATGGCGGGCCTTCGCCATCGGCCGCGCAGTTCCGCAATCCGGTGCTGGCCGGCTTCTACCCCGATCCCTCGGCGATCCGGGTCGGCGACGACTTCTACCTGGTCACTTCCAGCTTCGGGTATTACCCCGGCCTGCCGCTGTTCCACAGCACCGACCTCGTGTCCTGGCGGCAGATCGGCAACGCCATCGACCGCCCGCAACAGCTGCCCTATGGCGATGGCGAAGCCCTGACCCGCGGCCTGTTCGCGGCCACCCTCAGCCACGACGGGCGCCGCTTCTACATCGCCAACACCTGCTTCTATTGCCCCGGCCGCGGCATGGGCAACTTCGTCATCACCGCCGACGATCCGGCCGGGCCGTGGTCGGACCCGGCCTGGCTGGAGATCGACGGCATCGATCCGTCCCTGTTCTTCGACCGCGACGGCCGCGCATGGCTGGTCAACAACGGCGTACCGGAAGGGCCGATGCGCTACGAGGGCCATCGCGCGATCTGGATCCAGGCGTTCGATGCCACGGCGCTGTCGCCGACCGGCCCGCGCATCCAGCTGGTGGACGCCGGCGTGGATCCGGCCAGCAACCCCGAGCACGTCGAAGGCCCGCACCTGTTCCGGCGCGGCGACTGGTACTACCTCACCGCCGCCGAAGGCGGCACCGGCGAGCAGCACGCGCAGATGATCTGGCGCAGCCGCAGCGTCACCGGCCCCTACGAACCGTGGCCGGGCAACCCGACCCTGACCCAGCGCGACCTCGACCCCGCTCGCGCGCAGCCGGTCACCTCCACCGGCCACGCGCAGTTCGTCGCACTGGCCGACGGTTCGTGGTGGGCGGTCTTCCTCGCCACGCGCCCCTACCGCGGCAACCAGTACAACCTCGGCCGCGAGACCTTCCTGCTGCCGGTGCAATGGCACGACGACTGGCCGGTGATCCTGGCGCGCGCTGCGCGCGTGCCGATGCTGGTCGAGCGTCCACCGCTGCCGCGCGGCGCGCAGCCGCTGCCGACCAGCGGGCCGATGGCCTGGCGCGAAACCTTCACCGCGCCGGCCTTGCCGCAGGCCTGGGTCATGCTCGATCCGCCGACGACGCCATGGCTCGCGACCGGGTCGGGCGGCCTGCGCATCACGCCCTCGGCCACGCCGCTGGGCGCGCACGGCAGCGGCCGCGGCCAGCCGGCCTACCTCGGGCACCGGCTGCAGCACCATCGCGCGGCCATGGCCGCGACGCTCGATGCCTCGGCGCTGGCGCCGGGCGAACTGGCGGGCCTTGCCCTGCTGCAGAACGAGTCGGCGCATTACGTCGCCGCCATCGAACGCGGCGAAGGCGGCGATGCGCTGGTGCTGCTGCGCCGCGCCGGCGCGGACGAACCACTGCAGGGGCGCGAACTGGCGCGCGTGGCGCTGGCGCAGCCGCCGGCCGCGCCGGTGCAGCTGCGGCTGCGCCTGGACGGTCCGCGGCTGGACGTGGACTACGCGCTGGCGCCGGGCGCGTGGCAGCCGCTGGGCACGGACCTGGATGCCAGCCTGCTGAGCGTGGAGCGCGCCGGCGGCTTCATCGGCAACACGTTCGGGCCGTATGCGTGGCGGACGCCCGCGGCGGATGACGCCGGCCGCGGGC